>Ga0114945_10001718_pt1 | contig 13355 bp, 18 predicted proteins | sample OV2TP3_FD_87194 | JGI IMG/M metagenome (GOLD analysis project Ga0114945, IMG submission 87194) | Hot spring microbial communities from Beatty, Nevada to study Microbial Dark Matter (Phase II) - OV2 TP3 | ecosystem: Environmental > Aquatic > Thermal springs > Hot (42-90C) | place: USA: Beatty... | reverse complement strand
TTTCCGGACGTTGGCAGGCCTTTATCCAGGCCCTCTTGTGCAACTGCCCGGCATCCGTCCAGACAGTTCCTGCACTCCCCTCTGCCGCATGATCATCTGCCTACTTTCCGGGAGTGCACCCCCTTCACGCCGCCCTTTATTGAAACCGTAAGCTTAACCTCGTCGCCCGTCACAAATCCCGATGTCCTGTTCAGCGTGGCGACGATTTTCGCCCTCGCGTTCGGGCCTGCATAGATAGCCGACGCGCACAGCAGGACCAGCACAAGACTCCCGATCAGTTGTTTCATGGTTATCCTTTCCATCAGCACAAACAAAAAGCCGCACCTGTTCGATGCGGCTCACCGATGCTTACGATTGCTATGTGTCCGGGCGTCCATGACTCCCTCCGACGTGGCACGTGCTAACCGGCTTGAAGTGCCGGAAATGTACGCCGGGGGAGGATCGGGAGTCAAGCAGAATCGCCGGGGACCTGCAATCAAATTGGGACCCCCCTGTTTTCCGTTTTCCGATCATACCCCTCCGGCCTGGGGGGGCAGCAAGTTGAAGCGATGACCGCCCCTGCCTGCCCCTGCCCGTTACCCGTCACGCTTGCCGCTCCTGTCTGTAACCATGTTACACGTCTGTTACACACCGACGTAACACGTTACACGCCGACAGAGGGCAGAGAACGGCCCACCAGCAAGGGCAGGCCAGAAGGCGGGCAAGAAAGAGTGGACCGGAGGCAGAGGACGCGGCAGGGCAGGGCAGGGACGCACAGCGCAGGCAGGAAAGACGAAGCCCCGACCGGCAACGAGGCCGACCGGGGCAATGGAGATAGAGAGGGAGCGAGGTCACGCTACACGAGCTTCCACATACTCGGACTGCGTAGTCGGTTCGGGGATAGGAAGCCCTTCTTCCTTCAACCCTTCGATGTGAAACTCTATCGCCTCCTGGATAAGCCGCTTAACTTCTTCGAGGGTATCCCCGGTAACAGCGCAACCGGGAAGGTCAGGCACGTAAGCCCCGTAGTTGTGCTCTGCCTTTTCGATAATGACCGCATATCTCATGGCGAGCCTCCTTTGAGTCGGGCCTGTTTCAAAATGTTGTTCAGCGTGCCGGGAGGAACATCATGGGACGGATGCCCGGCAACGGTTACGACCCCCGGCTTGGTAGGGTGCTTATACTGCGCGTGACTGCCTTTTCCCCTGACCCGGTACCAGCCGTCCGCCTCTATCAGCTTGACAACATCCCGAAACTTCATGCGACCCCCCTAAATATGATCGTCAACCGGCAGACCAATGTCAAGCAGAATCGCCCGGCCTACTTCCGGCCCTTCTTTGTCGGCTTGCTCTCTGCGTCCGGCACGTACTCCAGCAGATCGCCTGGAGAAACTTTCAGGAAGACGCAAAGCCGGTTGAGGACATCTTTTGAAAGCATGGCAATCTCATCTCTGTAATAATTGGTCACGATGTTCCGATGAACGCCTGCCCCACGTGCTACGTCCGCAACCTTCAGACGCCGCTCCCCCATGATCGTTGACAGCTTACACTTGAGCATGAAATCACCTCCTAAGTGAAATATACAACTATAAGTGCATAAAATCAATAGGAGAGTGAAAAATATTTTATCTTCGGTGCATTTTTCTCTTGACAAAATGCACTACTTTTAGTATATTACATCCGTGAACGATGCGGAAGGCTCTTTGACAAGGCAGGCCGGAAGGGAGGACAGGGCGAAAGACCTCAGCCCTTCGGTCGAAGAATAGCATGGCAGGGTTGGAGCTGACAAAGCGCGACCGGAACGGAACCCCGGCAACCCGGAGGCCAGGCGGACAGGGACGGACAGCAGACAGGCAGGGACGCCTACCAAATAAAATCGGCCCATCGGATCGCCCGCAAAGCATACCCGATAGGCCGAAAGGTTCAAAACTCCATTGCTGGAGGGTATTTTAATGGTAGCACATTCTTCCCTTGAAGTCAAGTCCAATCCCAGGTCCGCCCTTCGGCAAAGCTCAGGGACCGCCACGTTCAACCCCGGCGACCCGGAGGACAAGCTGGCGCTGGCCCACGCGGTTGAGCAGGGGTATCTATTCCGCCTGGACAGCGACGGCAGCGCCGAAGTGAGCAAGCCGGACGGGACCGCGTATTACGTGGTCGATTTCCTCTGTGACTGCCCGGACGCCCACAGGCGGGACGGCGGCAGCCACGCCGGAAGGTGCAAGCATGCATGGTGGGTTGCTCAACTGAGGCCGTGCGAGGACTGCGGCGGGACAATGGCGCTGGGTACGTTCAAGACCGCCTTCGGGCAGATTGTCAAGCGGTTCGAGTGCCCGGACTGCGGCAATGCCAGAGACTACGACCTCGTGAAAGGTGAGCGCCGGGAGCGCAGACGGGAGGCCGTCCATGCCTGACCTGTATGGGCCTGACCCTGAGCCTTACGTGGTCCCTGAGCATAGCCGAAGGGAGGCCGACGGCTACGAGCCTCCCCACTGCGACGCTTGCGGGACCGTCCATGATGATTGGGACCGCTATTGCGACAACTGCGGGGAGCTGGTCGGGATGTATGCCCGGCTGAAGGAAGAAGGCCAGCTTGAGGCGTACTTGGCGCAGGTGGTGGACCCGGCAACCTCGCCGTTCTGAACGGACACCGAGGGGGGACGCAGGACGCGCCCCCCTTCACTTCGGGAGAAAGCGACAATGCCAAAGGCGAGACGATGGACATGGGCGGAGGCCACAAGGGAATGTCCTTTGACCGTGAGCCTGCTTGAAGCCGTGACAAAGAAGATCATGACCGCTGAGGAGATTCGGGACGCCCTGATTACAATTGCAGGGGTCATGCGGGAGGCAAGGCGGGCGGAGAAGAAAGCGAGACGCAAGAAGGAGACGCGATGATGGACACGATCAACCCTTCGACTACGCTCAGGGCATGCCTGGACGCGTTGACCCGGCCCTTCACGCCTGAGCAGATCCGCCAGCGCGAGGGACGCGGCGGCAAGATGCTGGACTATCTGGAGACGCACGCCGTCATCACCCGGCTGAATGAGGCGTTCGCCGGAGCGTGGTCTTTCGAGGTCGTTGATTACAAGACGATGGAGGGGGAAATCGTCGTTCACGGCAAGCTGACGGCGGGAGGGCAGGTCAAGGCGCAATTCGGATCGGCGGACATTCACCGGCTGAAAGGACAGGACGGCGAGAGGGGAGCGCCGGTCAGCATCGGCGACGACCTGAAGGCCGCAGCGTCGGACGCCTTGAAGAAGTGCGCTACCCTGTTCGGCGTCGGGTTGCATCTCTACGACAAGCCGCAGGCCGCGCAGAGGCCGCCACAGCAGCGCCAAACGCAGCAGGCCGACCGGAGGGCCGGGGCAGGGGCAGAACGCGCAGCAGAGGCCGGTCAACGGGACGTATCGCAGGTAGCAGGCCACGCCAGGGACGGCCAGGGCGCAAGCAGGGCCGGACGTTCAGGGACGAACCCCGGCCTTTCCATTTACACGGAGGACCCGCTTATGAGTGTATTCAAGCGGAATGACGCATGGTGGATCGACACCTACGTCAAGGGTCAGCGCGTCCGGCGCAAGATCGGGCCGGACAAACGGACAGCGGAGCTTGCCGAGAAGGACTTACAGGTCCGGGCCGCACAGGGAAAATGGCTCGGTATCGAGCAACCCAAGCGCGTCACCTTCTCGGAGTTCTGCAAGGAGTTCAGGAGCAAGCAGACAGGGAAAGCGCCCAACACGGTGTTGAGCTATGAGCGCGCCTGCGGCTACCTCGAAGATTTCATGGGGCGGCGCTACCTGTCCGACATCCGGCCCCGGCACGTGGAGGACTACCAGCAGGAACGGGCGAAGGTGGCTGACTTCGGGACCGTCAACCTGGAACTCGCCCAACTCAAGGCGATCCTGAACGCGGCGGTCCGATGGGGCTATCTGATGGAGAACCCGGCCAAAGGGGTGAGGCCCCTCCGCCTGCCGGAGAAGGAACCGCCCTTCATGACGCGGGATCAGGTAGCCAGGTTGTACCCGGCCTGCACCGGCTGGCTCCATACCTTCGTGGCGCTGGCCCTCAACACCGGGTTGCGCCTGTCCGAAATTCTGGCCCTGAAGTGGGAGGACATCGACCTTCGTAACCGGGTGGTCAAGGTGCGCAGTGACGAGGAGTTCACGACGAAGGGGAAACGCAACCGCATGGTCCCCATCAACGACTTTCTGGCGGGCGTCCTGTCCAGAGTCTCCCGGCACATCACCAGCCCCTTCGTGATCTACAACAAAGGGGGCGCGTCTCCAAAGGCGTGCAAAGTCTGGAGCAGGTTCAAGTACGCGCTGAAACAGGCAGGGTTGCCCCATTTCCGCGTCCACGACCTGCGGCACACCTACGGGACCACCCTCGCGGCCAACGGGGTTGACGTGGTGACGATCATGAAGCTGATGGGGCATAGCGACATCAAGACCACCATGAGGTATCTGCACAGCGCCCCGGATCGGCTGAAGTGGGCGGCTGAAAACCTGCACCTGGACGGGACGACCCAGGCGCAGATGGACGAGCAGGCAGACCCGAAAATGGGCCGGGATAGGCAAGATTTGGTCACCGGCGCAAAAGCGGGCGCGTGACGACGAGAAGGCAGACAAGCAATCGGTTGTATTTCAGAGAGTTGCGAATTGAGTTTTTTTCATTGCCTTTTGGGGGCATATTTGGTAGTGTTATAATCCTTGTGTATTTTGTGTGTCTACTCGGCTAACGGACCCCCTCAGAGACCCGTCATGAGCGCCTGTGCCTGTCCCAAGACCAAGCCGGTGTCCGACATGGACGCCCGCGAACGCTGCCTGCTGATCAACGACCTGACGCCCCAGGGAGGGCTCTACACCGAAGGACAACGCCCGGTCCACGAGCGGTCCAACGCCCCCTGGCGCGTCTCCCCGGAGCCATTCTGGATACCCAGGCCCGTCCTGGACCACCTGGAGGCCCTCGGCAGACACCTGCTGAAGTTCTACCGGGCGTGCAACCTCCTCTACTCGCAGAGCGTCCGGGGCATCCAGCCCGCCTGGGTCGCCGACTACCTGGACCGGGGGAAGCCGGAGCCGGTCGTGGCCTACGGCCGCATGAACCGCTTCAAGCAGCACCTCCCGCACGTCATCCGGCCCGACCTCATCCCCATCAAGGGCGCGATGGTGGCCACGGAGCTCGACTCCGTCCCCGGCGGCATCGGGTTCACCGCCAGCCTGGCGCAGCGGTACGGACGCCTGGACTACCCCATCGTCGGAGGCCCCGACGGCATGATCTCCGGCTTCGCCGACATGGTCCGGTCCGCCGCGCAGCACGAGAGCCCGGCACTCGGCATCGTCGTCTCCGAGGAGTCCTCGAACTACCGCCCGGAGATGGCCTGGCTCGGCCAGGAGCTGAACCGCATCGGCCTCCGGACCGCCGTCGTCAGCCCTGAAGAGGTCGCCTTCTCCGAAGACGGACTGCGGGTGGACCTCGACGGGATCCCGACCCGGATCGACGTCCTCTACCGCTTTTTCGAGCTGTTCGACCTCAAGAACATCCCGAAGGCCGAACTCATGCTCTACGCGGCCAAGAAGGGGACCGTCGCCCTGACCCCCCCGGCCAAGGCCTATCTCGAAGAGAAGCTCTGGATGGCCCTCTTCCATCACCCGGTCATCGAGAAATTCTGGATCACCGAACTGGGCGAGGAGACCTTCATCTTCCTCAAGACGACCTTCCCCAAGACCTGGATCCTGGACCCGCGCCCCCTCCCCCCGCACGCCGTCATCCCCGGCCTGGAGGTCCACAGTTACCCCATCGCCGGATGGGACGCCCTCCATCGCCTCACACAGAAGGAGCGGGCGCTGGTCGTCAAACCCTCCGGCTTTTCGGAGATGGCCGCCGGGAGCAAGGGCGTCTCCATCGGGCACGACATGTCCGAGGACGCCTGGCAGGAGGTCCTGAAAGACGCCCTGAACAGCTTTGAGACTACCCCCTGCATCCTCCAGGAGTTCCACAAGGGGGCGCAGTTCAGCGCGGACTACTACGACTTCGACGCCGACGCCGTCCGGCGTCTCAACGGCCGCGTCCGTCTTTGTCCCTACTACTACGTGATCCAGGGCGAGGCCCGCCTGTCGGGTATCCTGGCCACAATCTGCCCGCCGGATAAAAAACTCCTGCACGGCATGGTGGACGCGATCATGGTCCCATGCGGCATTAAGAGTTGAGCGCCCTATGACCCTCGAACAAAAACTCGACCACCTCCTCGATCTCCTCAGCTCCATGGAGAGCGCCATCGTCGCCTTCTCCGGCGGCGTGGACAGCGCCTTTCTCGCAAAGGCCGCTCAGGTCGCCTTGGGCGACCGCGCCCTGGCCGTGACCGCCGTGTCCGAGAGCTACGCCGAGGGGGAGCTGGAGAACGCCCAGGTCCTGGCCCGGCAGATCGGCATCCGGCACGAGATCGTCACGACCCGCGAGATGCAGAACCCGGACTACGTCAGGAACGCCCCGGACCGCTGTTACCACTGTAAGACGGAGCTGGTGGACAAACTGGAGGAGATCCAGAAAAGATATGAGGGTCAATACAGTCACCTCGTCTACGGCGCAAACCTGGACGACGTGGGCGACTTCCGGCCCGGCATGAAGGCCGCCGAGTCCCGCGGCGTGCGCGCCCCCCTCAAAGAGGCGGGGCTGACCAAGGCGGACATCCGCGTCCTCTCCCGCCAATGGGACCTGCCCACCTGGGACCAGCCCGCCGCCGCCTGCCTCTCCTCCCGCATCCCCTACGGGACCCCGGTCACCGCCGAGGCCCTGTCCATGATCGACCGGGCGGAGGCCTTCCTCCGGTCCCTGGGCTTCCGCCAGGTGCGCGTGCGACATCACGAGAAGATCGCCCGCATCGAGGTGCCGGCCGGGGACCTGCCCCGATTCTTTGAAAACGGCCTCAATGAACAGGTCTCCGCCCGCCTCAGGGAGATCGGCTACACCTACGTGACCCTCGACCTGCTCGGCTATCGTACGGGCAGCCTCAACGAAGCAATAGGGAAATCGCCCCTGTTAACCATATCTGTCTGATGGCCCTCCTCGAAATCAAAAAGTTTGGCTGCCCCGTCCTCCGCCGCAGGGCCGCGCCCGTAACCGCCTTTGATGATGAAGTCCGGACCCTCGTCGAAGACATGTTCGAGACGATGTACGAGGCCGAGGGCGTCGGCCTGGCCGCGCCCCAGGTCGGCGTGCTCCGGCGCGTCATCGTCCTGGACCTGGGCGCTCACGACCCGAACTTTCAGCCCATCGCCCTGATCAACCCCGAAGTCGTCTCGGTCGAGGGCGAGAGCGAGAGCGAGGAGGGCTGTCTCAGCTTTCCCGACCTCACCGGCGACGTGAAACGCCCGTCCAGGGCGCGCGTCAGAGGGCTCGACGTCGAGGGGAAACCCGTTGAGATCGAAACCTCCGAAATGGGGGCGCGGGCCGCCCTCCACGAGATCGACCACCTCGACGGCGTCCTCTTCATCGACCGCGTCAGCGCCCTCAAGCGGCACCTCATGCGCGGCGTCCTGCGAAAACTCCAGAAAGAGGGGGAAAAACAGTCCCAGGTCAAGAAAGTGGCGGAACCCAGGCCGGTGAATAGCAAGGCATAAAAATGATGACCGACCGAATCGACCTCCATCTCCACTCCACCTGCTCGGACGGGACCTCTGAGCCTGAGGCCGTTGCCCGGAACGCCTGCGCCCACGGACTGAAGGCCATCAGCCTGACGGACCACGACTGCGTGGACGGCGTCCGGGCGGCGATGGACGCCGGAGAGACCCTCGGCGTGGAGGTCATCCCCGGCGCGGAGCTCTCCACCACCTTCGAAGGGAAGGACATCCACATCCTGGCCTACTTCATCGACTGCGCCCGCCCCGGCCTGCTGAACTACCTTCAGATCTTCCGGGACGAGCGCCAGCGCCGGGCGGAGCGCATCGTGAACCGCCTCAATCAGCTCGGCGTCGGCCTCACCCTGGAGGCCGTGATGGCCAGGGCCGGAGACGGGGCGGTGGGCCGGCCCCACATCGCCGACGCCCTGGTGGAGGAGGGCTACGTCTTCTCCGTCTCGGAGGCGTTTCAGAAATACCTCGGCTACAACCGCCCGGCCTACGAGCAGAAGTACCTCCTCTTGCCCGGGGACGCCGTCCGCCTCATCCACGAGGCAGGCGGCCTGGCCTGCCTGGCGCACCCCGGCATCTACAACCGGGACGACCTGCTGCCCGCCCTCGTCGCCTGCGGCCTGGACGGCATCGAGGCCGTCCACTCCAAACACACCCCGGAGCAGGTCCGGCGCTATGAGGAGTTCGCGGACCTCTGCGGCCTCCTCAAGACCGGGGGGTCCGACTGCCACGGCAGCGGCCGCGGAGAGCCCACGATGGGGACCGTGTACGTGCCCTACGCCTTTCTGGAGCGCCTCAGGGGGGCGGAGGTCAAGGGTCGGTCAACCTGAAGAGAGAACGGTGAAGATCAAAGCCCTGTTTTTTGCCTCCTGTCGCGACATCGTGAAGAACCGGGAGATCGAGCTGGAGGTCCCGGAGGGGGCCACGGCGGCGGAGGTCCTGAACCAGCTCTGCCAGACCTACCCCCGGCTGTCGGACCTGCGCGGGCGGATGGCCCTGTCCGTCAACGAGGACTACGCGGCCCCCGAATCCATCCTCAGGCCGGGCGACACCCTCGCCCTCATCCCGCCCGTCAGCGGCGGCTGTCTGTGATCTGTATGAAAGAAGACATCTTCCGCATCACCGAGGACCCTATCCCCCCCGACGCCCTGTTCGACCTCGTCCGCTCGGACGCCGACGGGGCCGTGGTCACCTTCGCCGGAGTGGTGCGCGACAACTCCCTGGGCCGGGAGACCGAACACCTCGTCTATGACGCCTACCGGGAGATGGCTGAAAAAAAACTCCGGGAGATCGGGGCGGAGATCAGGGCGAAGTGGGGGCTCGACCGCGTGGCGATCCTGCACCGGGTGGGCCGGATGGAGATCGGGGAGATCAGCGTCCTCATCGCCGTGGCGTCCCCGCACCGCCGGGAGGCGTTCGAGGCGTGCCACCACGCCATCGACCGGCTCAAGCAGACCGTCCCGATCTGGAAGAAGGAGGTCTGGAAGGACGGGGAGACCTGGATCGAGGGCGCGCGCCCTGTCGGCAACTCGTGAGCAGTGGCGCGTACCCCGCATGAATTGTAGGGGCACGGCATGCCGTGCCCCTGCTTGTTTCGAGGAGGGAGAAGGATGGGCAAGCGAATCGGTTTCATCGGACTGGGGATCATGGGCAAGCCCATGGCCCTGAACCTCCTGAAGGCCGGGCACGCCCTGACCGTGCACAACCGGAGCAGGGCGTCGGTGCAGGAACTCGTGGCCGCAGGGGCCGCCGACGGAAAATCGTCTAAGGGCGTGGCGGAGAAATCGGAGATCGTCATCACGATGCTCCCGGACTCCCCCGACGTGGAGCTGGTCGCCCTCGGCCCGGACGGCGTCCTGGAGGGGGCGAAACCAGGAACGATCCTGATCGACATGAGCACCATCTCCCCCCAGGTCTCCCAGAAGGTGGCGGCGGAGGCCGCCCAAAAGGGCGTGGAGATGCTCGACGCCCCGGTCAGCGGCGGCGACGTCGGGGCGAAACAGGGTACCCTGTCGATCATGGTCGGCGGCAAACAGGAGGTGTTCGACAGGTGCCTGGAGGTCTTCGAGGCGATGGGCAAGAGCATCGTCCGCGTCGGGGAGATCGGCGCAGGTGGGGCCGTGAAGCTCGCCAACCAGGTGATCGTGGCCGGGACCATCCAGGCCGTGGCCGAGGGCCTCGTCCTCGGCGCAAAGGCCGGCGTCGATCCCGAACTCATGGTCAAGGCCATCAGCGGCGGGCTGGCCCGGTGCGGCATCCTGGAGGTCCGCGCCCCGCGCGTGCTCGACGGCATCTTCGACCCCGGCTTCATGGTCAAGCTCCACCTCAAGGACCTCGGCCTGGCCCTCACCGCCGGAAAGGCCCTCAACGTGCCCCTGCCCACGACCGCCTACATCAACGAGATGTTCAAGGCCCTCGTCGCGCAGGGGAAGGGGGACAAGGACCACTCCTCCCTGATCCAGATCGTCGAACAGATGGCCGGCGCAGAGGTCAGGAAAAGGAAACCGACCTAACCCTCTGACCCCTTCCCCAGAGGGGAAGGGGGAGCAGCCTTGTCAAAAAAACAAGGGGCGCGCCGTCCCGATTTTCAGACCCCTCCCCCCATCCCCCTCCCCCGATGGGAGAGGGGGAGCAGGCATGCCTAAACGATAAAGGGCGCGCCGTCCCGGCTTTCAAGCAGGGGGTTGGTTCAAGCACGGAGGGGAAAGAGCGCTGCACAGCAGCGCGGGTGGGTGGTGGAAGGGGCTCGGACTATCACGGGACCGAGATTACACCACGGAACAGAGTACGGCGCGCCCAAGCCTCCCCGGCGTCTGAGGGGTGCCCTTCTTTGGTCCCACCTTTCTTGGGCAAGCAAGAAAGGTGGGAAAAGGGATTTTTGTGCAAAGCTTCAGCTGGTTAGTCGACGGCGTCATCGCCGGCGCTGGCCTGCCGGGGAGACTCTTCATCCCCGCCGCCGGCCACACCTCCCACCCCCTCGAAAAGCTGGAGAACGACCTCCGCTTCCTGTGGGACCGGGGCATCCGGGCCATCCTGTCCCTGACGGAGCAGCCGCTCCACGCAGAGACCCTCCGGGCGTTCGGGTTCGACCATCTCCACATCCCCATCTTCGACATGTCAGCCCCCCGGATGGACGAGGTGGAGCGCGCCCTGACCTTCATCGAGCGGGCGGAGCGTCAGGCCAGGCCCGTGCTCGTCCACTGCGCCGTCGGACGAGGCCGGACCGGCACCATGCTGGCCTGTTACCTCGTCCGGAAGGGGGCCAGCGCCCGGGAGGCCATCCGTCAGGTCCGCGAAAAACGCCCCGGCTCCATCGAGACCTTCGACCAGGAGCAGGCCGTCCACGACTATGAGTCCCTGTTAAGAAATGCCTGATCTCCTCAACGCCACCCTCCTGCGCATCGCCCTGACCAAGTCCGCCCCGCTGATCCTGGCGGCCCTGGGCGGCCTGCTGTCCGAACGGGCCGGCATCGTCAACGTCGGACTGGAGGGCGCGATGCTCGCCGGCGCCTACGCCGCCGCCGTCGGGTCCCTCGCCGCCGGAGACCCCTGGGCCGGCCTGCTGGCCGGCGGGGCCGTGGGCGGCCTCCTCGGCCTGCTCCACGCCTTCGCCTGCATCCGCCTCCGCTCCGACCACGTCGTGAGCGGGACCGCCGTCAACCTGCTAACCCTGGGGGGGACGGGCTTCCTGCTCTTCCGGACGTTCGGGGTTCACGGCAACACCCCGACCGTCCCCAAGCTGACCCCCTGGAGTCTCCTCAGCCTGAGCCTCGTCCCCACCGTCTACCTGGCCCTCGCAGCCGTCGCGGTCGCCCACCTCGTCCTCTACCGGACCGCCTGGGGGCTGCGACTCCGGGCCGTGGGAGAGCGCCCCGGCGCGGCCCTGGCCGCCGGGGTGCGCATCAGGCGCATCCAGTACGTCGCGCTGGCCCTCGGCGGCCTCCTGACCGGCTGGGGAGGGGCGCACCTGTCGATCGGGGACCTGAGCCAGTTCGTGGAGCGGATGACCTCCGGTCGCGGGTTCGTGGCCCTGGCCGCCCTGATCTGCGGCCGGTGGCGCCCCCTCGGAACACTGACCGCCTGCCTGTTCTTCGGGTTCGCGGAGGCGCTCTCAGAGAGTCTGCAAGGAGAGAACATCCTGCCGTCGCAGTTTTTTCTGGCCCTGCCGTTCATCCTGACCGTCGGCGTGCTGGCCGGAGTGGCGGGGAAGGCCAGGCCGCCCGCGGCGCTGGGGCGGAGGATCGGAGAGGAGGGGAGGTAACCGTGGTCGATGCCGATACGCTCACGAAACGCCTCGAGGAGATCGTCGGCGCAGACGCGCTCACCCCGGCGGAGACAGACGCCTGCGCCGTGGACGGCGTCCGGCCCGGGCTCGTGGCGACCCCCGCTGATGCGGACCAGGTCGCGGCCCTGTTGAAGATCGCGGACGAGGCAGGCGCCAAAGTGGTTCCGTGGGGAGGCGGGACGAATCAGGGCCTCGGCAACCTCCCCGAGCGGGTGGACCTGGTGTTGCGAACCGCGCGCCTGAGCCGGGTGATCGCCCACGAGCCCGCGGACATGACCTGCGTCGCCGGGGCCGGCATTCGCCTCGCCGACCTCCAGGCCGCCCTCGGAAAGGCCGGTCAACACCTCCCCCTCGACCCGCCGGACCCGGAGATAGCCACCCTGGGCGGCGTCCTGTCCGCCAGCGCATCGGGCCCCCTGCGCCTCGCCTACGGCTGGCCCCGGGACGTCGTCATCGGGACGCAGGTGGCCCTCGTCTCCGGCCAGCAGGTCAGGTCAGGCGGGCGAGTCGTCAAGAACGTCGCCGGATTCGACCTGAACAAACTCTACGTCGGGGCCCTCGGCACCCTCGGCGTCCTCGTGGAGGTTGCCCTCAAGGTCCTCCCCCTCCCGGAGCGCCGCGCCTCCCTCGCAGCCGTCTTCTCGGACCTGAACGGGGCCGCCGGGGCCGTCCGGTCCACCCTTCAGACGGACCTTGCGCCCTGCGCCCTCGAACTCATCTCCCCCCGCGCCGCCGCGCGCCTCACCGTCTCCCTTCCGTCCGGGGGCCTCGTCGTACTCGTCCAGGCCGAGGGCGTCTCGGAGACGGTCCAGGACCAGGTGGAGCGCCTGAAGGACCTGTTCCATAAATCAGGAGCCGTCGAGATCGCTCCCTTCGACGGACCGGAAGAACCTGCGCTCTGGGACGCCGTCCGCCAGTTCCGCCGGGCGCCGGAGATCGCCCGGCGCACCGTCCGCTGCAAGGTCAGCGTGCCGATCAAGGGCGTCCGGGCCGTCTTTGACGCCGCAGATGCGCTCAGAGGACAGCGCGAGGTCGCCTGCGACCTGATCGCCCACGCCGGCAGCGGCATCGTCCTCTGCTACCTCGACCTCGAATCCCCCGACCGCGTGGACCGGGCCGTGGCCGCCGCCGCGGACCTCCGCCAGCGCGCCTCGGAACTGGACGGCCACCTCGTCGTGGAGTCCGCCCCGCCCGCCTTCAAGGCCCGGCTCGACGTCTGGGGCAAGTGGGGGCCGGATCTGAGGCTCATGCGCGCCCTCAAGGCCCAGTACGACCCGAAGCGGACGCTGAACCCCGGGCGGTTTGTGGGAGGGATTTAGAACCTATCTCTAAACTGGGTGGAATAGTATATTAGAGTCGTTGCACAATTAGGAGGTGGTAGCAGCAGCTAAGCGGCGGTCAATGTGGCGGTTGACCAGCCCGGCGATCAAGCGGAAGGTGCTGCTGTAGGCATCGCGAGCGTGGCGATAT
>Ga0114945_10001717_pt1 | contig 13366 bp, 13 predicted proteins | sample OV2TP3_FD_87194 | JGI IMG/M metagenome (GOLD analysis project Ga0114945, IMG submission 87194) | Hot spring microbial communities from Beatty, Nevada to study Microbial Dark Matter (Phase II) - OV2 TP3 | ecosystem: Environmental > Aquatic > Thermal springs > Hot (42-90C) | place: USA: Beatty... | reverse complement strand
CGTCGATTTCCCGCACGTTGAGTCTCATGAGCGCCACCTCCTAGTCGATAGGTATACGTTCGGAGAGCCGGCGGGCGTGACGCGAATCGGAAAAAATATTATCCGGACGGTTACAGTGGATTTGTCAAGGAAAAGTTACGCGGCGCCCGGGGGCGGACCTCATGCCGGGCAGTCGAGCAGGCTGCGCAGATCGGTAACGCGCCCGAAAACCTCGCGCGACAGGGCTTCGCGCTCCTTGGTGCTCATCTCCGAGCTGGACCGCAAAGTCGGGCTCACATTTGGGGACATGAGATCAAACCACTTGTCCCATTTCTCCAGCGCCTCATCCTCACGCTTTCGCCAGCGGCGCTCGGCGGCTGGGCTGAACGCGGTGGCTCGGGCCCACCGGATGCGGCGCATCGCTTGGTCGCACTGGTAGAGCATGTAGACCTGGTAGACATCGTTGTCGGCGTCTTCTCCGTCGAAGCCTATCGCGCTGGTGCAGCGCCGGAGCGAGGAAAAGTATTTCTCCGCGCGCGCGCCGAGATCGAAGCAATTTTTCTTCCGTAGCTCGGCGATAGATGTGCGGCCATCGACGGACAGAAGGGCATTGTTGATGCTTCGTTGCGGAATCCCGTGCAAATATTCTAGATTATCGAGAAGTTTCCACATCGGAATAGTGTCGATTTGGGTGTTTCTCGAGAGTATCATGCGATCCCAAGGGCGCTGTGGCGGCACTAGGCTGGCCGCGACGAGCTTGAATATTTGGCAATCCGCCGATCCCAGACACCAATCCGGCAGCGGATCCTCGATGTTGTATTCGCCTGTAACATACGCGTTGTAGAGCTTCATTGCGCTCGAATCCACCCCAAAGCCGGACGAGTTTTGTTCGGCAGGAGTGAACATCTCTCGGCACGCGGCGCCCGACAGATCTGCCTCGAACCGGCGAAGCATATCCCGAACGCCGCCTTGCGTACGAACGGTCGCCTCCACGACTCCCGCTTGGGAATTTACGTCACGCAGGCGTTCGACCGCAGACCCGACTATGCGGCGAACTGCAAACTCAGGCAGCCGCCCCCGGGAGGGAGTGCCGTCGGCATCGCTAAGCACCCGGATTGCCTCCTGCAGGCGGGTGTCTCCGCCAAGCTCCTCCTTTAGAGAGGCACGGAGGCGCTCGGCGCGTTTTCGGAGCGTTGCCGGTAAATAAAAAGGGCGCATCCGGCCCGCCGCGGCGTCGCCGAGGGTCTGAAGTTCCTCGTTCATCATCGCCGACAAGTTTTCGTACGACAGTTCAGAAAATTCGTGCAGCAGGAGGATCGCGATATCCGGATATGAGGAACCGGCGCCAGCGAACACGTCAACACAATTTCTGAACGCCTGCCGGACTTCGGCCGCCACCGCCGGGTCGTCATCGGATGCGGCATTGGCCGACAGTTCGACAAACCGGGACTTATGCATGGGCCGCCCGCCGGCGCCGCCGGGTGCCCCCGCAGAAGCGGGTTCCGCACGTTCCGCATCGCTCTCGTCGCCGACATCCGAGGCTCCGACGCTCACACGCTGCTTCCGATACTTATCCCGCATCGCGTTCGTCATCACCGCGCGCAAGAAAGGCACAAACGGACGCTGCTGATCCCATTTCTCGATCGCGCGCTGGAGCGCCTCGAAAGTGTCCACTTCCAACCGATCCATCTCCTCCACGAGGCGACATCCCATAGCGCCGGGAACGCGGTGCCCATCGATGTAACGAAATAAACACGACTCGAAAAGCCGTTGCCATGAATCCTCATAGCGGCGCCGGACGTGGGCGTGGAGGCGCCCAGCTGTTGACGCGGACAGCGCGGCGCCGGCATTCAGTACTGCCGCGGCAAAACTGTCTATCTGTTTCGTATTCGTAGCCACGTCCATCACCCCTTTCGCTGAATGATCTGAATCCCGATCTCCCCCCGTGCCGCCGCCTTCACGAGCATCCGCACTCCGGAGGCGAACGACAGTCCGTGATGCTTGCAGATAGTTTTGAACGTCTCCATATCCGCGCGATCTATAGGCACGCTCACAATCGCGTAGCTCCTTTTGGACCGCTCGCCGCTTGATTTCCCACTACGTTTCTTCATCGTGCGGGTATTGTATCTTCAATGCCGACGCATTACAACTAAATATTCATAAATTTTAATATACCATGTATCCGTGCTCGAGTCCCCGCACTGAAAGGCGACATCTCACTTTCCCACCCTTTCCGCCCGGCACGGTTCGTTGCGCATACATACACCTATGCCGCTGCGGCGGACTCCAGCCGCGCGATAATATCCTTCAGATCGCCCATGGACACGATCAGAAATCCGGCTTTGTCGTCATCCGGCCAAACCAGCAGTGATTTTTCGTCCGGCATCACAAACAGAACATAGCCGCCAACCTCCCTGAGTCGCACGGCGCCTGCCGGGAACGGTTCGAAGCTTTCTCGCGTTGATCCGGCGACTGAACTCGCTTCCTTCATGTCAGCCCTCCTCCTTGTTTTTATTCGAAGCAAATTCTGCGTCGTAAAGCTTGCGATAAGGGTATGCCCGAGTAGTGAATCCGAAAATCGGATCACGGCGCTCCACGACCACGTCGAGCAGATTCGAAAGAGGGATGAATGCGCCTTTGATCGAAAGCCGGATTTCCGTGCGACAAATTTCCTTGTCGATCTCCGCGCGGATGCGATCGCGAGCGGACTCCGGGTATTCATTCAGATCGAAATAGACTCGGAGAGTTCCCAGCTTTTCTTTGATCTGCCCGATTTGCGTGTCTGGATATTGTTGCCGAATCCACTCCAATAGTTGGCACACCTCGGCGCCCCATGCCGGCGGACATATTCCAGAACAATTCGCACCCATTTCGTCCGCGAGAGCCAGTGCGCGTTTTGCGGCGGCGATATTTTCTTCGGTGTCCCAGCGCGGATGGTATGTGACGAAATTGCTGTGCATGCCCGGCATCCTCCTTCACTTCGATTACGTTACTCGACAGGTGAGCTGTGACATTACCGCGCACATTTCTGGCGGCGCGTGAGGGCCACCGCTTATCTCATTGATTTCTCCCACATAGGATATGTCAAGGAAAAGTTACATAATGCTGGGCGATAAACTCGTCGCGAGATCGCATCAGCGATTCTCCAACAATCCAGCAACCCGGCGTGCGCAGTCGATGCTCCCGGGGTTGCGATATGCCTGCCAGCATCCAAGACTCGGCGTCCAGCGGAAGCCGTGGGACTTCAGGGATGCTCGTATCTCCGCCGCAGGTTTTCCGGGGAAGTAGATGCGCACCCGGTTTTCGGCGGGAGCGTCTTCGAACCTCACCCCGGCATCGCCCTCGGGGTCCGTCACAGGCATCGCTTGGTTTCGCTCGATCACATCGAGCCGCTGTTTCATGCGGCGGATGTTCGCGTTGTTGTTCGTGAGCGCGTAGTCCGGATAACCGATCCGACCGGCAAAATCTGGTTTCAAGAGTTTATGGGCGCAGGCCTCGGGATGTCCCAGAGCAACGAGAGCGGCTATCTGGGCATCCGCGCCATCCTTCGCGTGCCGGCGGATCGCGCTGTTTGCGGTCTTCATGGATGCCTGCAGTTTTTCCGCGGCGGCGATTTTCAACCGGAGCCGCGGCGCCGCATCGCAGTCTCCGGCCATGATCGGCCGAAGCTCAGGACAAAGAGTTTTCCGGATGGCATGAAGCGCTCGCTCTCGGAATTCCATTCGCTCGGCCCCTCTCCGGTCGGCAATCTCGGAACGCTTCGCCATGCGCCGTGCCGGAAAATTGGCCGGGCCGGCTATCATCGTTGACACGCACCGGGCACGGCTGGACAGCTCCTTGATGATGCGCCGGCGGTAGCCTTCCCGATAGCGGGCGAACTCCTCGTCAAGCAGTGTTCGCTTCTCCGAGGTGTCGCACAAATTCAAGAGGTAGGCAAAATCTTCGGCCAGTTGAGCCGCATAGGAGTCGATTTCCTGTTGGGCGCGTTTTTCGGGAACAAAGGAAGTCCCTGCGTGCGAGGCCATGGCAAGATCGTGCGGAATATCAGACGCAAGATCGGCGGCGTTCATGCCGTCATTACCTCCGCCTTATCGTTTTCGGCATTGGACACGGGCGTGAATGCCGATGAAATCCCGTCGTGTACTTCTTCCGCGATTTTCCGGCACTTCAATAGCGCAGAACTGTACTGATCCATATCTTCGCCGGTGAAAGTCTGGCTGTAGATAAGAGATCGGAGCTTGTCGATCGTCAGGATCAGGGCCGGATGCCGGCCCGTCGCGACGCCGAGACACCTGAGGCCACGAGCCATCTCGTGCAGGGTGAGAGCAACCCCGGAGAAATTGCAGGCGTCCTGCAGACCGATGGCTTCCCTGCATATCTGCGCCTCGGACGCGTATGTCATTTCCTGGATCCGCCCTTCAACGTTGTCCTCATTATGGGTGTACGCTTGGTTGGGACGTTTTGTGACGGGAATTTGTTTTGATGTAGCGTTAGCGAGGGACCGCCGGCGAGTCGTCGCGCGTCGATGCTGGACCGCGCTTTATCTCATCGGTTTCGCCTACATAGGATATGTCAAGGAAAAGTTACGCCAGACGGCCCACACAGGCGCCGAAGCCGGCGGAAGTCATGGCAGATCAAGCTGCAGGAGCAACTTGCCGATGTCGGTCGCCGACAAGAACAGAAGCCCCTGATGATATTCAGCAACGCTGATGATCGCGCATTTCTTTGCGGGCGAAACGTACACGCTCCAAGCCGGAGTGTGCAGAACAAGTCTGGCGTCTTCGGGCAGGCGCTCCATCCTCGGCGCCCGTTCGCCGCTGGCGTCCCTGCCGGGCGCGTCAGATTCGCGGACCATGCGACTATTCACCCCCATACGGCGCCGCCGGCCCGGCGCCGAGTATCGCATAGACGGATATGCTCATATATCCAGCACGACCGGTTCGTTGATCGGGTTGTACGCCGAATCGCAGATCGATGCATTGATAAAAACCGTCGAGGTGTCCTCGCGCCGGTAGACCCCATAACCCTCATGGATGTGGCCATAGACGTGAATTTTCGGCTGAATCCGCAAAACGGCCTGTAGCAGATCATCGCATCCGGCAAGTTCTCCCGCATCCGTTTTGTCCCCGATGCCGCGCGGCGGGCCGTGCGTCACAAGGATGTCCGTATCGGCTGGGATGAGATCCCATTTTGATTTGAGCGCCGGGCCCCGTTGCAAGTTGAACGCCCAATCCATAAACCACGGCTGCCATGGAGTGCCGTAGATTTTGAGTCCCTCGATCACCATGGCCTCATCCTGGAGATATACGACTCCCTGCGCCAGCTCACGTGCGCGGTCGTTGTTCAACTCAAAAAGCCAGTCATGGTTCCCCGCGATGAGCACCTTGTGCCGGTGCGGGAGGCGCCGGAACCAGTCGAAGAAATCTTCGAGCTGGGACGCGGTTCCGGTACCGCTCATGTCGCCCGCGTGTATGATCATATCGCCGGCAGGAACTTCCAAGTTCGAGTGCTCATTGTGCGTGTCCGCCAAAAATACGATTCGCATGGACTATATATGCATATCCGGGCGGGTTTGTGACGCCGGCAGGGCAAAAATGCGTCACGGAAGTCAGACATCGATCGAGTGGATATCGACTCAATAACACGTTATGGCGCCGCCTTCGTCTTCCTCGTCCGTCGTCCCCTCGTATATTTCGTCCGTCAACTTTGAATAGCGGGATGGATCAAGGACTCGGAGCACGTGTCTGGCCATTTCTCGCACGAAACGGCTCCGATCCTTCGCCGCGGTTTCGTAGAGCAGTGGCACAAGTTTTCGATACGATTTATATCGCCGCGCGATCTGGCCCAGAAAGCAAACGGCATCGCGGCGTTCCGTGGGGTCCCGACTGATCTCAAGCATGCGTCTCACCAACTCGACGGCGGTCTTTCGCGACGACCCGGACATTTCGCACAACTTTACCATGACGCCCATCGCCGTTACGTGGCTAAACAGCGATGTATCACAAATTTTCTTGACAACCGACGCAGGCAGTATTTTTTTCGCGACAACTGCGCTTATGCGCGGCTTCGATGTGTCCGTACTTGTAATGCCCGGATCAACATCCCCGACGATGAGACATTCGATGGCGTTTAGGGCGCCTTTGCGGACTCGCTGGCACTTGTCATCGAGCATATCCGCCGCGGCGGACAGCACGGCCTCCGGCGCATCTGTTATCCACGCCAGGCAGTGAATTGCTGCCCCGCGGATGTCGGGATCGGCGTCACCGAGAAATTTGTTTACAGGATCGGCGGCTTCCGCGGCCGTAACGCCCCTGTGCGCCATATACGACAGAATCAAGAGCGCCAACAGTTTTACTTCTTTCGATCCCCCTTCGAGAATCATCATCAGTTGCGGTATCGCGTCGGCAACGGCGATTCCATCGTGCCCAAGGCCCCACTCCGCCTTTTCCGCAACATCGGTTGATTTGTCCCGAAGGGCATGGATCAGAACACGGCAAATCGGGCCTCTCAAATTCGCGCGGGTTCGCCCGATTGCAATCAACGACTCCACGCACCATCGTCTGCTGTAGTCGTCTTGTTCGTGACGGTAATAATCCGACAGATCGGAAACGGTTCTGCCGGCCAGCGCTTCGCTGCCGAATTTCGCCGCCAGAGAACCCGCATGCGCCGATGCCGCAAAACGGACGCCGTCGTCATCGTCGCGCATCGCCCGTAAAACGGCCTCCATAAGAGCCTCTCCCCGGGCGTCGGGATTGAGCCTGATATCGTCCCCGGCGCGAATGGCCCACGCGCGCTCTTCCGCGTCGGGGTCGTTCATCATTTCGAGTAGAAAGCCGGTTGCGGCGTCAACGATTCGAACATCTCTCGGTTCAAGCTTTTCTTCATGCCACGGGCTGAAGTGACACGGCAACGCTCGTATGCCGGCTTTGCGAGTCCGCGGGTTGGGGTCGTTCAGGAGCCGCAGAATCAGATCTCTTGGAATCGGATCGGCATTCATGATGGCCCGGGTCGCGCTGCTTCTCATCAGCGGGTCGTCGTGCTTGATCGCACGTTCCATATCCGTCTCCGAACGAGCCAGCAAATTAGACAGCAACGCCACGGCGTAGTCAGACACCCTATAATCGGAGTCGTGCATTGCCATCATGAATGCGCGCGAAATATCCGCGGGAATGGACTCTGATTTTTTGCCGATCTGATACAGAACCCAGACTGCCCCGTAGCGTGACTTCATATCGGAGTCGGACAGGGCGCTTATCAACTCCGGAACGCTTTCGGGTTCCGACGGCACAGTCCACGGCCATTGGTCTTTCATCTCTTCCGGGTCGTACCCTACCCACACAAATGTCATTTCCGGTCCTCCCGCATTATTGCAGCGTCAGAGTGTCGCGAAGCCGCGCTCAGTCCACGAACACCGCGCCCGTGGTGATGCCCCGCGCCGCCTCTCGACGGATTTTCTCGTCGATATGTTCGAAGTTCGATTGGACGATGTCGTTCAGAACGCCAAGAAGGGACTCTCGATCGCACTGGTCGTCCCAGTTCGTAAGGTAATGCCAACTCAAGTGATCATGCCAGTACATGTACAGGAGCATTGCGGCGGCCTTGATCGCCCTGTCATGTCGAACGCGCGCGCGCGAATATCCGTCGTTCGACGCGCGGCCGTCGGCACCGGTCGGCGCCGCGTCGGATCTTCGCAGGATCGAGGCGGCGATCAGCCGTGGCGGCGCGTCGGAATCGTCGCGAATCCCGACGATGCCGTGGCCCTTCTCCTCGATCACCTCCGGCAGGCTTGAATTCCCGCCAAACTCGTCGCGAATCCGGCGCAGGAAAAACAGGACGCGATGCAGCTCGTGTTCGGCGGCGAACATCACGTGGGAGGCCGCCAGTGCCATTGTCGCGGCCATGGAATAGCTCACGACATGTCCGGAGGAAGTCCGCCGCAGGCGCTCGCTCCACCCATACCCTTTTTCTTTCCGCGCCACTTCCAACGCGAAGGACATGGTAGGCGAGCTACCGCCGATGTGCGACGCCATCCCGAATGTCGCCGCCAGGAGGAAATGTGTTCCGCCTATTTTCAGGTCGCCATCCGGGGGCGCTCCAAATCGCGATATGGATTCAACGGGGCTGTCAATGAGATGCCGCTCGACGGAGAGGAGCGCCCGATGCATATACATACACTCGTCCGCTTCCATATCGTACGGTAGCGACACGTATCTGCCGTGAAGAAAATTGGAGTCCTCCGCCCAAGAATCCCGGTCCGCCGCGCGCTTCTTGGCCTCAGCGTCGAACTTTGACGTTGCCTCCTCCGGAATCGCATCGGACACATACACGCTCACGATCGGCTCGCCGGTGTCGGCGTGGCCGAGGACCACTTCGGGACAGAAATTCATATGCCGCAAAGCATCTCGCTCATTCACTCGGTCGTTCCTCCTCTTCCGAAATCAGCGACCTTCCGCCGATCTGAGCGTCATAGACATCCAACGGCGCGCCGCAGACGAGTGGCTGATCGGTGATCCTGCGCAGAAGCGACCATCGCTTGTCCCGCATGTCCTTCGCGTTTGTCCGGACTATTTCGTCCATGGCGGCGTCGGGATCGGCGAATTGCAAAACGGACAGCTCACGCTTGAACGCGTCCCAGATTTCCGGCTCGAACATCTTGGCGTAAAGGGAATCCGCCAGGATGAGCGCGCCCCCGTAAGCGCCGGGATTCAATGTCGCGCCGCGGTTTCGAAAACGCACGACGACCGGATCGCAAACGTCGCTCGATCTTGATCTGGCGATGATCCTGCTCGCCGCATCCTTCACTTCCGTATCCTTGCAGTCCCTCGAGAGAGCATGGATCGCATGCGACATCCATGAAAAGTCCGCATTCTCTGAAAACATGACGGCGCCAAAACACATGCCGTATGCGAACGAGCCGGCGTAGTCGGCAGGCTTTCCGGAAGCAGTCTTCGCGAGCCGCCCGTTTTCATCGAACAAAAATCGGAAACTGCATAGATCGTCGACGAAGCCGAAGAGGGCTGTCAGGACGTGTCCCTGCGTCTCGTTGACGCCATCCTGGTGGAGTGCGAAGTCCGGGTGTCTTCTGCAAAGGAAAAACGACGGGCGAAGATTCCAGAGAAATGTGCTGGCGCTGTCAAACTCCTCGTAAGAGAGCCACGCCGCGACGACCGATGTGGCGTCCTCTCGCCGCGCCTGCGAGTCGATGTCGATACCGTAGTGGTTGTACATCCAAGGCCTGTACACGCCGGGCTTGTGGTAATCGCTCTCGCCAATCACAGCGTCGGTGTAAACTTTTGCGGCCTCCACAGTCCATTTCGACACATCCGGGGGATCGCGCGGTTCCGAAGGCGAGAATATTCTGACGACTTGGCCGCCTTCCTGCGAGAGAGTGAACCTCGCTACTGGCCATCGGTCGATCCGGGGCGCAAGAGGAGCGCCTCCGCCGGCGTCGCAGGAGAGGACGCTGTGGCCCTGCGACGCATCGCCGTTTGAGTCCTTTGCCGCCGGATCCGTGCGGCGCGGTCTGTCAGCGACAAACACGAGCGGCTCCTTCAACATGACGCCGGCAGCCGTGTGTTTCTTGGAGAGCGCTTGCCCTGCGCTTGACGACAGGATGCGCCTCAACGCTTCGTTTGCAGTATTGAGCAGACTGAACTTTCGGCACCAGCCCGACTCGATCGCGGACCACGCGGATGGATTGTGTATTTTCGCAAAAGCAAAGTCCGCGTCCCTCGCGCGAGTCATGATGTTCTCCGGATCCAGCCACGGCATCCGCCTGTCCATCCGGGCGGCCGCAGCGGACATTTTCAGCGACATATCCTCCCTGTCCCTCAATTTTCGCACGACTTCCGTTGCGGGAGACGGAGTCTGATCAAACATCATTTTGTACCGCGCCTGACGAAGAGCACTTCTGCGCCAATGCCACGCGAACATTGTTGATCCGCAGGCCAGCGAATACGCGACGGCCCCCGCGTAGTCATCGGCAGTTCCGGAGTTGTCGAGTTTGAGTCGACCCACCGGATCCAGCAGGATCTCCATACGGAGTTTGTCTTGCCAAAATCCGTACAGCGCGTAAGTCCTGTATCGATGTCCTTCGGATTCCACGTCTGCGTGCAGCCTGTAATTGTCGAGGGATCTCGATATGTGGATGACACCGCACGGATCTTTCAGCAGGACGCTCTCCTCGGTAATGAGGACAGACAGTATCGACGCAACGTGTTCGGCAGACGCGTCCGGGTCGATGATCAGGCGCTTCCCACCGAGTCGGGCGGATTCTCCCCGGCTGACGGAATTGTAAATCAACCGGCTCTTGTCACTCGATAGCAACACGTTTTTCGGCCGGTCATCCGGTGGTGCGGATGGGGCGGTATCATCTACCTGACACATGATCCGCACGATCAGGCACCCGTCGTCCGACACGTCATAGAGAGGAAGAGGCCACCGCTCAATGCGTTCGTCCCTGACGTAAGTCATTTCAGCCATCATCCCCCCGTATCCGATCAGAGCCGGATCTCTGATGACACACCCGATTCGCGTCCTGGACATCCTGGATAACCTCCTTGAGTGACGGTGTGGACGGGAACCTCACATCGTCCATTATCGGGTACGCGCTTCGGGCAACTGCGCGTGACATTTTCCGTCGAAATTTTTCGGACGAGGACTATTACGGTGGGCGTTTCCCTCGAAGCGCGTCACATAACTTCAAAATCGCACGTAGAATGTGTAGAGTTGTCACGAAGAATCGAAAGCGAGGCATCGATGCCGAATGCAAAGCGAGGACGCAAACAACCAAAACTGAAACGCCCCCTGCCGCTGATTCACGTCATCGGCCTGCCCGGCGCCGGCAAGACCACCCTGGCGTCCGCGCTCTCTAAAAAGATAGGCCTGCCTGTCATACGCATTGGCGCCTTCCGTGCCCGGCGCCCGAAGACGGCGGAGGGTGAAGCGGACGCGTGGCTCGACTTTTACAATGTACTCTCCCGGAAAAAATGGCGAAACACCATCATCGAGACGACCGGCTTGAATCGGCGCTCGGCGTTCCTCGAGGCCGCGCTCCCGCTCTTACGACTCGTGACGGTGAAACTCGTCGCGCCGAAGCGCGTCCTGCTCGCCAGAGCCGGCCGAAAGCCGCGGAACGAACGAGGCGGCAAGTGGCTGTTTTCGCACTCGTATCGGGATAAGAGGGAGTTCATCCGAAAGATGTATCCGCTCATGAAGAAAGTGCCGGCGGCGCTTCAAATCGACACGTCTAAAAAAAGTTTACGAGAGGCGCTGGATATCGTTCTCGATCACCTGCGCCGCTTCGGCAAAGGCCCCCCGTCATGATGTTCAGGCGTTTCACTTTCAGCGTCCGATCTCAAAGGTCGCCGACGAAACAACACCATTCTCGAATTCGGCCTCCTGAAGATTTTGAACACTTTCCTGTCCGAGTTCTTGTAGCGCAGCGCTTCCTTTTTGGAAATCATGAAGGCGCCGCCGAACCTGCCGGCGATGAAAAGCCTGCCCACCCGGATCGCTCTGTACACGCCGGGCCTTGAGATCCCGATCGCCTTCGCGGCTTCGGCGGTCGTCAGGATGTTGAAAGGTTTCATCGCGATGTCGACACCCGACGGTTAATGTCAATGTTCAATCTCAAAGGTCGCCGACGAAACAACGCCATCCACGAAGATGTCGGGCGGCGGCTTGCCCTTCTCACATAGTTTCATATTGTCCGCATGGGAGATCACAACAGCGCCAAGCTTCGCATCAAGGTTGAGGGCGCCGGGCGTGGTGAACTCCTTCACCGCAGACCGATAGAGACGGCGGTATTCCCCCCAGATACCGCCGGTTGCCTTCGGCTCATTCAAAACAGTGGAAACCAGCCATGCATCCGCCGCCATTTCCTGATTTACGAAAAGACCATAGTCTTTAGGGTTTATTAATTTTGCCGATGCTTCGGCGATTCCGGCGGACATATCAAGAACACGCCAAGCCGGGGTGGCATGCATCAGAAGCGGACGAATCTCCAAAAGCGCCCCGTAGAGCTGTCCCAGCTCCCATCTTGACGCCAGGAGAGTCTTGGAATGCGCGATCTCATGCAAAACAGTCGAAACATAATCCACGATCTTCGAATCTCGAGAGCGTTTCAGAAGTTTTCCTTCCGATGACAGAAAAATGAATAAAACACCCTTGCCGGTTCTGTAAAAGACCACCTCTCCGGTCTTGGTATAGGATTTTGGCGTATTGGAAGTCCGTCTCTTTGGCGGATTCCCGGGAACGGTTATTACGACTTCTTCGCAGTCACTCTCCTTCAATATATCCTCGTAGGCCAGTAAAACCGCCAGGAGAGTGATCACCTCCTCCGGGTGTTCCTTCGAACTTATCGTAATTTTCTTCCCCGCAATATCTGTACCGTCCCTGAACTTGGATCTCGCCCTTCCAAGAAGTTCGGGGCCATAAAGCGGTTTCATAACGCCCTTGGTGAAGACCTCGACACCCGCTTTGTCGCCGGAGCCGAAAAAGCGGGATAACGTTGTAGAACGCATCCGTTTGAACAGTTCTTCAGCCGATTCCATCCTCCCGCCGGATTCGGGCGGGCCGGAACACAGGTCGTCCGCTTTCATATCGGGCGCGTCCTCAATGCCAAGGCCCTTGCCCACGTAATGGGTGGTGGAAGGAAAACTGTAGTGATCTTTGGAAAATTCGCACATCCTGATGAACATATCCTTCAGGGGCGCGATGGATCCGGTTTCATAGAATGTCAGTATGGCCTTGTTGTAATCCGTATACGATGTGCTGCGGTAGGACAGCGGATATTGGCCGCGAGCAAGAAGAACGGCGTTGGCGGCCAGACGGGCCGTCCGTTTGTTTCCGTCCTCGAACGCCTGTATGTAGCTCAGGCCGGCCAAAGCCGTCAGCGCCCCGGAATGCGGATCTGTGGCCCGACCCACAGCATCCAAGATGTCATCGACGGCATGGGCGATCCGTCCAACGTCATGTGGAGGCCGATAACGGGTACCGGTGATCCCAACTCGACCCGTTCGAAATCCGGAGCGCACGCCCAGGCCGCCAACCAGTTTGGCGTGCAAATCCTGCAGGGCGGCAGTGTTCGGCCTCCCTGCGAACATGGCCAGGTTTTGCAGCGTAAACATAAATGCGTGTTTGTGATTCAAAATCATGGTGGTTTCTTCTTTCGAATGGCCGGTTTCCTCTCCGTGCCTGATCAGCCTTTCCGTATCAAGCAACGAGTAAGTGTTGCCTTCCAGGCTGGATGATTTCCATGCCAGCTCAATTACAAACCGCTCAAGTTCTTTTCGAGCGGCGGCAATGGTTTCGCCTTCGTCCGTCGGAATGACAACAGGTGAAGCGAAGGGCTTCGCCGAAGGCCGCAGTTCTGTCTCCTCCGCTT
>Ga0114945_10001716_pt1 | contig 13368 bp, 11 predicted proteins | sample OV2TP3_FD_87194 | JGI IMG/M metagenome (GOLD analysis project Ga0114945, IMG submission 87194) | Hot spring microbial communities from Beatty, Nevada to study Microbial Dark Matter (Phase II) - OV2 TP3 | ecosystem: Environmental > Aquatic > Thermal springs > Hot (42-90C) | place: USA: Beatty... | reverse complement strand
TCGTTCCCGGTCAAGAGGAGCACATTTTGGAGACTCTCTGGAGAATTTGTAAAAGGCACAATGGAAGGATTACCAGAGATCTTGATCGAATCCTGCGCGATAATCGTGGCCTGCCACGGAGAAGAAGAACTTCCAGGATTCCCGGAGACCTCAACCCGCCCCTCGCCATAAAAGATACCACTGGCAGCGCTATTTCCTGATACCTTCCAAGTCCCGCCAGAACAACTCCACCCCGAAGGCGTGGGAACCACAGTCCCCCCACCCGTATGCAGCCCGTTACTAAAGGTGGCACTGGCTCCGGTCACAACTGTGCAGTCCGCCTTTAATATGTAACCTCCACTGCTTCCAGCAACAGCACTCGCATAATGGGCTGGATTAATCTCTGGAATAGGATAAGTGGGCGCACTGTTATGGCTAGCTTCATAAGCATCCTTTTCTTCATTGGTGTCAAGCTTGTATGCGTCAGGAACAGGGTTCGCGACGCAAGCAGCACTACCTATGCAGGGTACCCCCGTGATATCCATGCCCTCAGGCAAGCTGCCTCCCCACCCTGGCTTGTTGGAGGCCGTAAGCCCGTCAGCCATCTGTACGCCCGGATTGCCCGTGACTTGCATATCATCATTCGAGTGGGCTCCCCCACGAGTACCGACAAACTTCGGATTACCATTAATCTTTAGATCACCGTTAGTGATAAGCGCTTTGGGCGCCGTTCCCAGGTCCCTGCGGAACCAGACTTCCAGCCTAGCCTGAGAATTATTTGGAGCGCTGCCGAGCGAGGCAATGCGTATCCTTCTAGGGTTGTCGAGCGACTGAAGGAGTGCCACTGTATAGCTAGCCCCAGAGAAGGCGGAGTTGGACACAATAACGGTTCCCGCAGTAGAGGCATGTATTGCATCAAAGTCATTCACGCCGTCGCCGTTCTCTGACTCCCTCCAGGCATGCTGCAAACCTGCCTCAGCGGAAAAAAAGGCCATGGCGGCGGTCTTGTGGTAGCTAGTTGTTTTGAGATCAAGCCCACTAAAAAGGAGACCGGCTCCGGTCATTGAGAGAAAAAGCGCCATAATCATGACAGCGACGACCAGAGCAAGGCCCTGATTAGAGTTAATCGTTTTGCGTACCCACATAAGTGAAAGGGCAAATGCCTTCTAGGCATGAGGGTTGTGCAAAAGACGCGCCAGCTAGGTTGTCAACAAATCTCTTCGTTTGTCAAAAGACAGGAAGAGGGAAGAGTCTCAAAATGAACCGACTTCCCACAGTTTTGGTCAAGCCGGATAAAATTGTACGGCGTGAATTTTCGCGAGCTTATCTACTCCATCACCTCATGCCAGGCAATGAGTCTGGCAGGCTTGGGAATACAACATGAACCAATTGGGGTGGCTTTGTCCAGCCCCTGCTTGCTGTAATAGACAGCGGCGTTGTTATTGATATCGAACTGCAGCTGCGCGCCGTTAGGACCTAACAGGAGGGTGCCGAAGATTCGAGCATCATCCTTCATCTTGAGTTTATAGCTTTCATCGTCACCGCCTAATCCCCCTGGGGCAAGACTGATCACAATCCCATGAAACTCAAAGTTTCTATAAAGATGGGCCTTCCCCTCGACGATAAGAATGCCGCTGCCGTAAACGTACCCATCAAAATGGGCGTGGTGGTCGTCTCCCTCTTTGATATATGTGATCTGAGGGGCAGCGTCTGTGCCCAGTCGGCAGGGGTTGCTTGAAGGGCAATCACCTGGGGTCCAGTGTAGTCCGTTAAGACACTTGGGGGGACAGGCGTTGGAGGTAATTTGATTGATCAAATCGTTCGCAAGCTGGCCCACATCCAGGGTCGTGCTCGGGATACCGACGCTAGGAGTGGCGGGAGAAGTAGAACCGTTATAATTTTTGCCCCGCACCTGGGACTTCTCAGTGCTAGTGAGGCTGTTAGTAAACTCGTCGACTATGGCTTGGTTGCCCCCGGCGACTCCTAAAATCGGACTCTGAGTGCCAGCGCTTGTGCTATCAGCTCTTCCATCGTTGTTAGCGTCTGCATAATTAGTGTCGTCCCCTGTGATAAAAAAAGTACCCGAGGTTCTGAAATCGCTACCTGCGACTCCGGGAGCATATATAGTACCGGGGGGTTCCCACGACGAAGACCTGCCGATGTAGGCCTTTATCTTTCTCTTTGAGCTATTGAGACCTGTAGCAGTGGAAGTAAGAGTGACGATTCTATTAACATCGTCCGTTGCGCTCTCCCCCGGCACACTCGTATCGTTCTCCACCACAACGCTGTAGCTGTAGGCTGATAGTGAACCTGTGAGGGTGGGTTTATTGCTAGTCCCATTACAGGGGCTGGAACATGGAAAACCAGTAATGGAGCCCGCCAAGAGCAAATCAAAGTCAGTCCCTGCTGGGATGACGGCCAGGCCATGCTGGATGCCCACATCGGCAACGTGTACGGCAGCAGTGCCAGTGTTGAAACTGCTAGCTGTTTTTAGATTAAGCCCACTAAAAAGGAGACCCGCCCCGGCAATCGACAACAGAATCACCATAAGCGCAAGGACAACGACCAGAGCAACCCCTTGGTTATTTTTTAGCAGCGCTATCATCACAACCTCCCAATGATGGTTAATTGTTCTTCTCACCGCTTTTCGCTATTCGCCCTTCGCCATCTACTTCTCTACGGCAGCCCCCGATTGCGCAGGTCCGCATTGGAGGTCATCGTGGCATTGAGTTGACCACCGAACTCCGCGTCTGGGTTTTTAGATTGGACAGTTAATGAGACCGTTATCCTTTGGATGTTCCCTAAGTTAGCTGTAACAATTCCGCTGCAGGTTACCCCGTTAACTACAAGGTCACCTGCAGTAACATAACAGTAAGGGGGTGGAGGCGTGGCGCCGGTTTGCTGTGGATAATAAATCAATTGCAACTTGGTTGCGTTGCCATCGGTAAGGATCTGTGCCGAACCGCCTGTAATGGATGTCCTGCTGATATCCTTGGTCAGAGCGACATAAGCGTAGGTGATGTTCTCATCCGCGTCTGAGCAGTCGCCGTCCCCGTTGGCATCCAGAAAAAACTGAAGCGTCTGAGTGGTTGCGATCAGAATCCCGGCGCAAGTAGCTCCTGTTGGCGCATAGCCGGCATTGCGAATCTCCCGCACCATCAGGTCCAGAGTGGACCGGGCATATTCCTGCGCCTCCAGGCGGTTCTCCTGGAGTTTCACAGAATGGGTCTGGACTCGGTAGACGCTGTAGATCGCGCTCAGCATGATCGAGGTCAATAGAATTGATACGAAAAACTCCACCAGACTAAAACCTCTCTGGCCGCCTGCTCTCTTTTCTTCTATAGAATTCATAAACCAGCTACTCTTTAACAGCGGAAGAGAGAGTCACACTATGGTTAGTATAGTCAGTCCAACTGACCGTGATGTCGATCTGCTTGACCCCTGTGGTAGGGGAATTGGAGGCCACCGTCCATGAACGGGTAAAAGTCACTGGCACGCCTGAAACGGATTTATTCTCTGGACTACCCGTAGTGTTGATGTTAGCGGAGGTCTTAGCCTTAAGCTCCTCCAATTTATCCTGCGCTAAATTAGTCGCAATTGTGCTGTAGAGAGCTGCTTGGTTTCCGCGCATTATTGAGGCCGCGCCGATGGCGAGACCCAGAACGGCAACGGCGAAAATGGTCATAGATACCAACACCTCTACGAGAGTAAACCCTCTTTGTCTCCTCGCTGTCACTCGCCCACCTATGTTCTAAAGTATCTTGACGCGACCGACTACAATAATCTCTACTTGCTTGATCTCATTCCCATTGCTCAAGGTTATCGTACCGGCCGCATTGGCGGTCCCGCGTGGTTGAAATTCCGATGTCGCGCCAGTCGCCGTCGTAATTCCCTCCGGAAGGCTAAAGGGGCCGCTTTCAGTGGTAAAGGTGCCGCTATTATCTTTCTCAACAACATAGGACGTCGATGTGACAAAATTCAGCCGAAATTTGGTATTCTGTGAAATGGCCTTCATTCGGACCATTTGGAGGTCGGTGGCGACCTGCCGTGCCGCTGAGGAAAGCCGCAACGTTGGTAGCCAAGAAAGAAAATTTGGCACTGCAATGGTCATAAGCCCCATCAGCAATCCGGTTAACACCAGAAGCTCAGCAACAGTGAACCCGTGAGACAGGCGGAAATGTCTGGGCATTGTAAATCCTATCTAAAGTGGCTAACGGATAGTAGCCAAAAATATGCCAAGACTGACGAAATTACCCGTACTTAGGTAATTAGTCGTTAATTCAGGTGGTTCTTCAATCGACAGGCGGGTCCCTGGGTGCTAGCCATCAAGGCCGGATGACAAAAAGTGTAAGTTTGACGAAAATTGCCACAGCTTAGCCGGGGGGCAGGTAAAACCGGATCAATTGCTCACCGAAAAAAAGGTACACTATGGCGCTCAAGCAGAGAAAGGGGGCAAAGGGGAGGGCATACTTTCCGTCCACCCCTCTTTTAAGCATGAGCGCCAGGCCTACAGCCGATCCACTTAAGGAGGCAAGAAAAAGTGTAACAGGCACTGAGGGCCAGCCCAAGAAAGCGCCAATCATGGCCAACAACTTGACATCTCCCCCACCCATTCCCTCTACGCCGGTGAAAAAGTGATACCCCCAAGCCAGCACCAGCAAAGAGCCGCCACCAAGAACAATCCCAAGAAAGGAACTAATTGGGGATGGCAGGGCTGACATAGTGCCAATTGGCCATTGGTGTTGGACTATTGACACTAGCAGGCCCAACGCGATGCCGGGAAGGCTAATGACGTCTGGAACAATTCTTACCTCCAGATCAATAAAGGTTATGACAATAAGCGCAGCGACAAAAATAAAGCTGACGAAAAAAGCCGGTCCGAGACCAAAGCGCTGGATCAAGGCCACAGAGAGAGCAGCCATCAAAAGCTCCACAACAAAATAGCGCGGAGAGATGCTCTTGCCACAAAAACGACAGCGGCCCAGTAAAGAGATATAACTCAATAGTGGGACGTTATCATAAAAAGGGATGGGAGTTTTACAGGCTGGACAGTGTGAGGGAGGCGATACGACAGAGTCTCCCCTGGGGAGCCGCACGATGCAAACATTGAGAAAGCTCCCCACAACAGCGCCGAAAATAAAACCCGCTAGAGAAGTGAGACCCGGTATGGAGAATAGGCTCATCAAGACAGCGGCTCAAACTGAGCCATAGAACTCCTTATAATAACTCCAAAATTCCTCATTTTTGAGCCGCTTCCACCACGAAGAGTTATCTCGATACCACCGGATGGTAGAATCTAACCCCTGCCTAAACGAATACTCCGCCTTCCATCCAAGAGCGGACTGAATCTTTTTTGCTTCCAGAGCGTACCGCCGATCGTGTCCCGGGCGATCCGCGATGCTACGGATCAAGTCGCGACTCTTCTCCAACCTCTGTACAATGAGTTCAGCCACCTCTAAGTTGGTATGTTCCTGACGGGCCCCTATGTTGTAGATCTCCCCTATTTTTCCGCGCTCCAGAACCGCCATCAGGGCACTACAGTGATCCCCGACGTAGATCCAGTCGCGCACTTGGTGGCCATCCCCATATAACGGCAACCGCTTCTCCTCAAACGCATTAGTGATGAATAAGGGAATGAACTTTTCCGGGTGCTGATAGGGCCCGTAGTTGTTGCCGCAACGCGTGATAACGGCCGGAAGACCGTAAGTATGAACATAAGCTTGAATCATTAAATCGGCCGCTGCTTTGCTAGCCGCGTAGGGGCTGTTGGGTTTAAGAGGATTCTCCTCGGTGAAAGGAGCCTGGTGGAGTTCCAAGGAGCCGTAGACCTCGTCGGTAGACACATGGAGGAAGCGGAACGGATTTCCCGTTGAGGCGGGCCGCTCGTCGACTTGCCAATACCGTCGAGCGCTTTCTAACAAAACTCCTGTCCCCTCTACATTGGTCCGGTAAAAAGGGGAGGCGTCGCGTATACTCCGATCCACATGAGATTCTGCGGCAAAATGCACCACGGCACGGATCGGGCACCTGAGAGATTGCGTTGGTCTAAGATCTTTGTGACGTCGGAAGAGAGGGTGCGCTCCACTGAAAAGGGCCTGAACGATAGCTGTGTCGCACACATCCCCCTCAACAAAGAAGTAGCGTCTTCCTCCCTCCATCTCTGCAACATCGCGCAGATTTTCAAGATTCCCAGAGTAGGTGAGCTTGTCAAGATTGACCACCTTCCAGGCGGGGCGTTTCTCCAAAACGAGTCGCACAAAATTGGAGCCGATAAACCCGGCTCCCCCTGTTATCAGAACAACCATGCTAACTCGCTAGACGAAGGGGCTGTTAGGGTCCTGTTCGTGCCGAATCTCATCTACTGCCTCTTTGCGCCCCTCCCCCGCATAAAGTCTATTTGCGCAATTAATAACCCATCCGGGCTCTTGCCCTACGTTTCGATAGGCGTGAACGACTCCCTCCGGAACTATCACGACACAAGGGTTCTCCTCGCCAGTCAGAACGGTCTGTCGGGTCCAATAAGTTGGGGAGGTTCGGCGGTTATCCCAGAGAATAACCTCAAATCTGGAAGAACCTAGAAAACAAAAATAGTCGGTCTGCTCCACATGTTCGTGGGGCCCCCGCGCAACACCAGGGAGAGTCTCGGAGACATAGGCCATGACCGGCCGAATGCGAGGATCCAACTCGTCCATACGGAATATCTCAGCCAGCCAACCACGCCTATCCAGATGCCTTTTTACGGGTCTGATCTCTACGCCGATTATAGTCCCGTGTTGAAACTCTCGTTTTTCTCCAGTCATTCTCACCCACCCGTTAAAATGTTATGCCTGCCATTGCTCGTAGCCCACTGCACCACACGATTTGCAAAACACTTATCTAAACCATCCTTTACTCGTCGTCAACGTCGACCTCGAACCGAGAAACTAAACGCCGTCCAACTTTCAGCCCCGCTTTTCTAGAGATATAGCTTAACTTGCAACTCGGACACATCCAGCCGTGGCTATGCCCTGCACCCGCCGCACAACCATGTTAAAGTCTTTTTCGCTGAAGGCGCTTGTGCATCACGCCTAAGCATCCCTTCCGCCTCCTGAATCAGTCGGAGACCTTCCTCTTGCATGCTCTTCATAAAATGACGACATCCCCCGACCTTGTTTTAAATTATCACAAAATGCTCAAGGGAGTTAGCACAGCGACATGGTCGCTGAGACAGATGTAACCTAGGAACGAAAACGATTCGCCATAGGGTTCGATTTTTACCACATAATACTTACCGGAGGTAGCGGACCCGTTGAACTTGGGACAATCCACCACCCGCTTCGCGCGTGCGCCTCAAGCCCACCTCAGGAGGTGCTCCACAATCGTCCGCGATGGGCTCGCCATGTCTGCGATCGGTCGGCGCCGCAGGGCGGAGTAGGTAGCCAAAAATCTCTCGATCTCAGACTCTGCGAAGCCACACAAAACGGCATTTTCACCCAACCCCTCCATCCGCTCTGTCTCTTTCCTCAGGATGAGACAGGGCACGCCCAGATAATAACACTCCTCCTGAATACTCCCGCCGTCGGCAACGACGAACTCGGCGCCGGCGAGCAGATTCAAAAAGCTCAGGTACGGCTGTAAGGGGACCACCCGTACCCCGTCCATCTTTGAGAGTCGATCTGCAAGGCCCAAGCGCCGCAGTTGGCGGCCTGTCGGCTCGTGGGTGACAAACACCATCTCAAACTCGCGCGCGATACGCTCGACGATCCGGGTCACAAGCACAAGACGTCGAGGCGAATAGATCGTCTCCACTCTATGAATGCTCGCCACGGCGTATTGACCACGCCCCCACGAACACGCCGGGCCGCTCTGGCGAGCGAAGCGGATGGCATCCATCACGGTGTTGCCGCCGACTGCGACCGTTTTAGCACCGTAGCCCATCTTTTGCAGGTTCTCAGCCGCCCAGTCGGACGGCGCGAACAAAAGATCGCTGCCCCACATGGCGATCGAACGGATGATCTCCTCGGGGAAGGGATCCAGCCAGTGGCGGCTCCGCAACCCCGCCTCTACGTGAGCGACCTTGATCCCGCAGCGCTTGGCGCACACCAAAGACACGAGCGTGGTCAGCGTGTCCCCATGGATGAGGCACACCCCCCGTTCGCCCGAAAAGACCTCTTGAAAAACACGCCCTCGTCTTAAGGAGGCGCGACCGAGATGTCTAGTAGCCCACAGGAGCGCCTGTCCAAGAGTCGCGATACTCGTCGGCTGTGCGCGCAGGCAAACATCGGGTGCGCGCAGCTCAAACTCGTCCAGCAAATCGCGCATCAGACCCGCGTGCTGCCCGGAGTCGATAAAGTTGTAGGCTACGACGCGGCGGTCCAGCTCCTGCATGATCGGTGCCATCTTAATCAACTGGGCTTTCGTGCCGACAAAAATATGAATCATGGAACACCGCGCGGCTGATAGACGACCCCGTCGCTAAATCGTATCACGGCGTCGAGCCCAAGCTCTTCCGCCAATTCCTGAGCGGAGGGCAGATACCAGCGCCAGTGTACTTGATCGAAATAGACGAGCCTCCCGCGCTCTTCCTTGAGCCTCCTTCCCATACGCTCAAGCTCCTGCAGGTACCTGCCATTGAGCGTTTTTGTGCTGGGATCCATTTTCCTGGGAATCATGTAGGCAGGTCTCCCCATGAGGGCATAGATCGCGTCCGGGGCATTCGTGAAGATCGGCGTCCGGTCATCCGATGCGTTGACGTAACGCACCAGCCCTGAATCCCTCCATGCTATGCTACTGTAGCCAAGGCCGCCGTCGTAAAGACGCCCAAACCAAGAGACGGCGTTGTGGGAATGCAAAACAAAAAGGACGGCCCAGAGAACCATCCCCGCACCGCGACCCGTACGGCCGATCCGGCCCGAGCCCGCGAGCCTCCCCCAAAGACAGGACGCGAGGATTAAGCCTCCTATGTAAGCTGGAGAAAGGATTCGGTCGTTCAGGGGGATCTGGGCATCCAAGAAGGTTAACGACGCCAGGATCAGGGAAACGTAGCTCAAAATAAAAGCGGAGAGGACGCAGGAGAGGCTCGACAGCGGCCGGGCATCGACCGCGCGCCTCGCCGCCCCTACCAAGCGTGCCAAACACAAGCCGAGCACAGTCCCCAATGCCAGCAGGGCCACCTCGGGGAAACCCCCTGCAGGTAGGCACCATGTCGACAGGGTATCGGCCGCAGACTTGAGATGCTCCACGGTCGGCGGATGGAAGGTGAGCACCCTATTCGTCGCGCTGCCTACGGCGGCCATGTTTCTGATGAGCCAGAGGATCATGGGCAAACAAGCGATCGCCAGAAAAAGGGTTGTGGCTTTCGACCTGTCGCGCCATCCCTGTTTGCTCTGCAGGAGAAGCCCGACCGCTCCAGTCGCCACGAGCGCCAAGCCCGCATATCGAGCGAGAAAGGCCATCGCCGTCGCCCAAGCCGCGAGGCACAAGGAAGTGGCGCTTGGCCGCTCCAGATGACCGGCCAGGAAAAATATGCCGGTCAGCGCAAAGAAAACGAACAGCGGTTCCGTCCACAGCCACGAGTGAATTCGAATCACAGGAGACGAGACGGCCATAAGGGACGCACTGGCGAGAGAAAACCACCAGGAGCGGGTGCAAGCGTGGACGAGAACGCCGGCCAGGGTCACATTCCCTCCGAACAGGAGAGCGTTGAGCCACCTCGCGCCCTCTGCCAGGTCCGCACCCGCAAGCCCGGCCGCAGCAAGCAAAGTCGGAAACAAGGGGGGGTAGTGGGCGATGGGCGCGAATCGTCCCCCGTCCGCCGGCATCGCCATCCCTTGACCGCCCATCAGACTCCGCGCCGCGCCAACATAGACGGCGGAATCGGGACTGAGCCCTAGGCCCCACGGTGTTGTGACCAGCAAGACAACCGAGGCCGTCAGGGAGACGAAGGCCAGTAGAACGGGAAAGATGCGACCCTTGCGCTGCGCCTCCATGAAGGTCCCTATAGGGTCGAAGAAAGGCATGATCCGGCAATTATGAAGGTGTCCTAGTCGTCCGGTTCGTGCCCCAAGTCACACGAGCGCCGCTCCATCCTCAGAAGGGCGATCTGCTCGGATACGAGACCCATCATGAAGATGACGGCGGCGGTCGTGAGGAGAAAAACCGCCATGTTGGTAAAACGATGCTGGGTGAAGTAGGTGTAAAGGTACCAGCCCAGGCCCGTCAAAAAGAAAAAGGCGCTCACGGGAAGGAAAACGCGGAGCGGAGAGAACAGGGTGGCGATCTTGGTGATGATCAAGAAAAAACGGATGCCATCGGCAATGAGGCTGATCTTACTTTCTCCGCTCCGATAATAGGTCTGGATGGGGACGTACTTCACAGTGAGCCCAGAGCGGAGAAAGGCCAAAGTCAAAGTGGAAGGGTAAGAGAAGGTATTGGGCAGGAGATCGATGAATCGGAGCGCGTGCCTACGAGATAGAACGCGGAAGCCAGAGGTCAGATCTTCGACTTTAAATTTTGTTACGTAGGACGCGAAGGCACTGTAGATGAGGTTGGCCACATAGCGATGAAACCTCAATCTCGACCCTTTGGCCCGTGCCCCCACGACCATATGGTAGCGACCCGCTTCGACTAAGAGCTTAGGGATATCCTCAGGTTGATGCTGTCCGTCTCCGTCCATCAAGACCAATAGCCTGCCGCGCGCGACTCTGATCCCACTCTTGATGGCAGCCCCATTGCCAATATTGTAGGGATGGCGGATGAGTCTGACGCCCCTCTCCTCTGCGATCCCGCCGCTGCCATCGCTGGAGCCATCATCCACCACAATTGTCTCCACACCAGGGAGCTCCAAAGATCGAATCCGGTCCAGGAGCTGTCCCAGGCTCTGGGCCTCATTGTATACCGGTATGAGAACAGAAATATCCCAGCGATCAGCCATCGATCTGATAAAGAGAAAAGCCTCGATCCCTAAAGACTCCTTGGAGGTAACGCGCCGCAAAGGAATCCCACATCCTGTGCTGTTCCAAGGTCAGGTTGCCGCGCAAGAATTTTTTTAGAAGGTCCTCCCGAACCAACAGATGGGTAAGACCCCTCTCGCGGAGCTTGAGCTGTATATCGCTTTCAGTTTGAGCCCTTTGGATCATGCGGAGAAGAATCCAAGGGTTATCATAGGCGTCATAAAAATAATCGCGCTCATAATGATACCCCCTTCTCCCCATAAAAAGAAGATAGACCCTAGCCGTTAAGGGGAGGCTTCGGTTAATGTATTGGATGGCCGGATAGTCGGGGAGCATCCGACCTAGAAAAGCCTCCCGGTCCTCCCTTCCTCTCAGGTAATCCCCAAGGGAGACCTCCCGAAAATATCCCCAGAGATAGACTCCGTTCATTGCCAAGAGAAAGAGAACTACGGCAAAAAGCAAAGAAGGGTGAGCTAATCTTAAGTAGAGGTTATGGATTCCGTAAACGAGAAGGAGCACCAACGGAGGCACGATGGGGAGCAAATATCGGATCCGGACATCCACAAGGAAAAAGGAGAAGAGGAAATACAATAGGGCGAAAGCAAAAAGGAATCTTTTCTCCGCGAGCCATTTTCCCTTAAAGCCCCACGGGAGAAAGAGGATCAAAATAGGATTCAGGACCCCGTCAAAATATTGAGGGTGGTTATCCTGACCGGAGAAGAAGACCCTTAGCGGTAAAGCCGCAATCTGCCACCAACTCTCACTGTAGAGAAGCTGACGCCTGATTAAAATCCCAACTTCCGGTTCTCCCCCACCTCCCCCGCCGAAAAGACTTACAAAAGAGGGGAAAAAGGGATTCCCGGTCTGGCTCAAGTTTTTAAAAAACCACGGGCTAAAAGGGATAAAGGCCAAGAAAAGAAAGAGAACACTCCACCCGCTTGTCGTAAATGTTTTCCCCTGGCCTAGCCTTTCTAGGATAAACACCAAGAGGAAAAAGAGGAGCAAAAAGACTAGAAGCCCGTTTGGTTTGGTAGCCAGCGCGAAGCCTGCTGAAACACCGGAAAGGATTAACCACTGCTTAGACTCCACCTCCTCAACCCATAGGAGCAAACAAAGCAGAGAGGCTGTGGAGTAGAAAGTAAGCCCCAGATCCACATAGGCCAGATTTCCGAGCTTAAGCACGACCGGTATGGAGACAAAAAAGAGAAAGCCTAGAAGGCCATAGATCGGGTTAAGCCGGTGAGCAAGATATGCGTATAGCAAGAGCCCTGTTAGAAAGCCGAAAAGGCCGTGAATCAGTTTCGGAATGGAATCCCATCCCCACTTGACAAAAGGCGTATAGAGCATATCGAGGAGCATGGGATGATAGGAGTGAAGGGCGAAGGGGATCTCTTTTATCCTGCCTGCCTGGAGATAGAGCTTGGGCATGGCTAGATGATGGATCAGCTCATCGCGTGCTACGGGAGGGACGAGACCCAGGACCACCTCAGCCAGTAAGACCGACAGGATCAAGAGCCAGAGAAGAAATCCTAGCCGGCTCTTATCCGGCAGTAAGACAAAAAAAATATAGAGAAAAGAGAGTGTCCCTAAGAATAGGGCAACGGCGTTGGCCGCATTGAGGAGGGGATTTCCTATATGGCCGGTCACTCCGCCAAGGAAATAGAGCGTAGCGGTCAGACCTAGGAGACCGCCGAGCAGACAAACGCGGTAGAGGAGAAGGGAGAAACGATCCTGAGCCATCACTCTCACCCGCCTCTCTCTCTTAACCATCTCCCGATCGCAGGAAAGACTTCCCCCCTGGCCTTCTTGCCCAAGATCAAATCCATATGTCCATAAGCCGCTGAATCCTTAGAGCGAGGGCCAAAAATCCTGAGACTCCGATCCGCCGAGCCCACCGCACGATGCACGCCCTTGATCGTCTCCGGGGGTGCCAGCGCATCCTTTTCTCCCCCGATCAACAGAATAGGAATTCGGACCCTAGTGAGATTTCTCCGATAGTTGAAATCGCCCTTTGCGGAAACAAACTCGCCTCGCCTGATCATCAGAAGAAGGTGCTCCAAGACCCCGGGGTTGATGTCTGCAAGGGCATTCTCTAATAGTTTCTCTTTGATCTCGTCTTCGATATTCTCTCGGTTGTAGAATAGGCTCTCCATCTTTGGCACCAGCGGGAGCAGAAGCCTTCCGAGAAAAGGGGTGTTTAGGGACAGAAAGAGCTTCTTTAAGGTGGGACTCTTGTCTAACCTAAGGAGCCTCTTGACCGGTTCCTGCTGGGGGTGCGTGAAGGTGACCGGGGCCGCAATGGTTACCAAACCGACCAGGCCCGAGGCACCCCTCTTCTCCAGATAGCCGTAGAGGATAAGCCCTCCCATTTCATAACCCACCCAGAGGACCGCGGACCTTCGAGTTTCCTTCTGGATGTAACGAATCACTGCGGAAATGTCCCTCTCCATCATGTCAT
>Ga0114945_10001715_pt1 | contig 13373 bp, 11 predicted proteins | sample OV2TP3_FD_87194 | JGI IMG/M metagenome (GOLD analysis project Ga0114945, IMG submission 87194) | Hot spring microbial communities from Beatty, Nevada to study Microbial Dark Matter (Phase II) - OV2 TP3 | ecosystem: Environmental > Aquatic > Thermal springs > Hot (42-90C) | place: USA: Beatty... | reverse complement strand
CGCGCGAAGAATTCGGCGATGACCGCGCGCACGCCCGCCTCCTGGAGCGCGATGCACGCATGCTCGCGGGAGGAGCCGCAGCCGAAGTTTTTCCCTGCGATGATGATGGGGAATCGCCCCGGCGGCTGCTCCTCGGCGGCAAAGGGCAGCGCTCCCTTCGGCAAGCCCTGCGAGGATTCGGGCAGCCCGCAGAGGGCGTACCATCCGAACTTCTTGCGCTCTTGCGGTCGCGACGGATCAAGGCTGAGATATTGCGCGGGAATGATTTGATCCGTGTCGATGTGATCGCCCACGACGTAGACCGCTCCCTTGATGACATCCGGGATCATCCGCTGGTCGCTCATGCCAAAAACTCCCTCGGATCGGTGATTTCGCCTCGCACGGCGGAAGCCGCGACGGTCATCGGCGAGGCCAGGTAGACCTGCGCTTGCTTGTGCCCCATCCGTCCGGGGAAATTTCGGCTCGTGGAGCTGATACACACGATCGGATCGTTCAATCGGCCCAACGTGTCCAGTGGCCCGCCCAAGCAGGCTCCGCACGACGGGGGGCCCAGCGTGCAGCCGGCGGCTTCGAAGATGGTTTTCAGCGTCTGGCCGTTGACCGTGGTCGTTTCCAATCCCTTCGCAATCTGCGTCGTGGCGGGCACGACGAACGTGTCGACCTTGACCCGTTGGCGATGCAAGATGCGCGCGGCGGCGATGAAGTCCGTGATTTTGCCCCCAGTGCATGAGCCAAGGTAGGCACGGTCCAGTTTTGTGCGCGCCACCTCGCGCGCCGTGGCCCGGCGATCCGGGCTGGATGGTTTAGCCACGGTCGGCTCAAGCGAAGCGCAGTTGAAGCGGTACTCTTTCAGCCACGTCGCATCCGCGTCGCGCCGCAGCGGCTCAAACGGCTTGGAGCTCCTGGCTTTGACGCTGGCGATCGTCACCTCATCGGGATTGATCAGGCCGTTTTTTCCGCCCGCCTCGATCGTCATGTTCACCAGCGTCATGCGCTCTTCCATGCTCAGGCTGTAGACGCCCTCGCCGTCGAACTCCAGCGCTCGATACGTTCCCCCGTCGACGCCGATCGTGCCGATCACGTGCAAGATGAGATCTTTGGCCATCAAGTACGCCGGCAGCTTGCCATCGAAGATGAAGCGCAGCGTTGGGGGGACTCGCAGCCACAATTTGCCGGTGCCCATGACGAACGCCGCTTCGGTGTTGCCGACCCCCGTGGCGAATTCCCCAAATGCCCCCGCGGTGCAGGTGTGCGAGTCGGTGCCGAGCAGCACTTCCCCCGGACGGGTATGCCCTTCTTCGGCCAACGCGATATGACAGACCCCTTTGTACCGCTCGGTCCCCACGTCGTAATAGTAGGGCAGGCGCTGCTCGCTCGCGAATCGGCGCAGGGTGTCCACGTTGCGGCGAGCGTTTTCGTCCTGCGTGAAGATGTAGTGGTCGGGGATGATGACGACCTTCTCGCGATCCCACACGCGGGCCGTCTTGCCGAATTGTTCGTGGAAGATGCCGATGGTGGGAGGGCCGCAGACGTCATGGGTCATCAAGACATCGACGTTGACCCAGACGGTGTCATCGGGTTCCACGCGGGAGCGTCCCGCCGCTTTCGCTAAGATTTTTTCGGTGAGCGTCATGCCCATGCTGTAGTCCTTCCCTGCCTGTGCCGTGCCTCAGCGCGCCACGGCGGTGACGAGGCCTTCCAAGGGGCTGGAGGCGCTTGCATGCGGTTTCTTGGGAATGCGTCCGGCCTCAAACGCGAGCCGCCCCGCTTCGACGGCCAACCGCATCGCCCGCGCCATCTTCACCGGATCTTTCGCTCCCGCGATCGCGGTGTTCATCAACACGCCATCCGCGCCGAGTTCCATGGCGACCGCCGCGTCCGAGGCCGTGCCCACCCCCGCGTCGATGATGACCGGGATGGAGACCGCTTCGAGCAGCAAACGGATCGTCAGCGGATTGAGGATCCCCTGCCCGGAGCCGATGGGCGCCGCCAGCGGCATCACGCACACCGCACCGGCTTCCTGGAGTTTTCTGGCCACGATCGGATCATCGTTGGTATACGGCATGACGATGAAGCCCTCTTTCACCAGGACGCGAGTCGCTTCGAGCAAGGCTTCGGTATCCGGCAGCAAGGTTTTCTGATCGCCGATCACCTCGAGTTTGATCAGGTTCGAGAGGCCGGCCTCGCGCCCGAGCCGCGCCGTGCGCACCGCCTCCTCGGCCGTATAGCAGCCGGCGGTATTCGGCAAGAGCGTCAGCCGCGCGCGATCAAGATAATCGAGGAGGCTCTCGGCGTGCGGCCGCGTCAGATCGAGGCGGCGCACCGCGACGGTGACCAGCTCAGCCCCCGAGGCCTCGATGGCCTCCCGCATGAGCGGCAGCGTCGCATATTTCCCCGTGCCCACGATGAGCCGCGAGGTGAAGGAGAAGGATCCGATGCGCAGCGTGTCTCGATCAATCATGGCTGATCTCATTTTACGTCTCGCTGAGGGAGACGGCCGCGCGGGGCTCTTCGATGATCGTGCCTTTTCCGACGACAACGATGCCGGATTCCGTCACATGGAATCGCCGCCGATCTTCCTCGGGATCGTAGCCGATCTCGGCGTAGCGCGGGATCACGACGTCTTTGTCGACGATCGCGCGGCGGATCTTCGCGTAGCGCCCGACTTGCACGTGCTCCATGAGGATGGACTCCTCCACCTGGGCGAAACTGTTGACGCGCACATCCGGCGAGAGGACGCTGCGTCGCACTTGGCCGCCGCTGATGATGCACCCGTTGGAAACGAGCGAGTCCAGGACCATGCCGATGCGGCCGGTGCCGGCGTCATCGAAGACCGTCTTGGCGGGCGGCCACTGCTCGTGATACGTGCGGATCGGCCATTCATGATCATACAGGTTGAACAAGGGGGTCACCTGCACGAGATCTTGGTTGGCCTCGTAGTAGGCGTCCAACGTCCCGATGTCCCGCCAATATTTCGACGCCTTGTTGTTTTCGTCTTTGAAATTGTACGCCATGACGTTGACGGTCCGCGCCGCCGCCGGGATCACGTCGCGGCCGAAATCGTGGGTGCTGTCCGAGCACTCGGCATCCGCGCTCAGCGCCTGCTGCAGGAAGCGGCGATCAAACAAGTAAATCCCCATGGATACGTAGCAGCGTTCCGGTTGGCCCGGGATGGTCCTGGGACGGGAGGGTTTTTCCTCGAAGCCGATGATTTGCCCTCGGGCATTCACCTCGACGATGCCGAAGCCTTTCGCCCGCTCCTGTTCCATCTCGATGACGCCGACGGTCACGGTGGCTTCGTGCGCTTGATGGGACGCGACCATCTCCGCGTAGTTCATCTTATAGACGTGATCGCCGGCCAGCACCAGGACGTGCTCCGGCTGCTCCTGTTCGATCGAGTAGATGTTTTGGTAGATGGCATCCGCGGTGCCCAGGTACCAGTGCTCGCCGGTGCGATGCTGCGCGGGGATCACATCGATGTAGTCGCCCAGCTCGCTGTGGAAAATGCTCCATCCCATGCGCAGGTGGCGCTGCAGCGAAATCGACTTGTACTGGATCAGCACGTGGATCTTCCGGATCCCCGAATTGATGCAGTTGGAGAGCGTGAAATCAATGATCCGGTAGATGCCGCCGAACGGCACGGCCGGCTTCGCTCGGTCTTTGGTGAGCGGATAGAGCCGCTCGCCCTTGCCTCCGGCCATGATGAACGTGAGAATGCGGCGCATCGCGATCACGCCGTGCCGGCCAGGCGCAGCATCATCGTGACCCCTTGCCGGATGAGCATGATGCCGTACGCGCTCAGCACGACGCTGGCGATTTTCGAAATGACGACAGCCCCCTCACGGCCCAGCCGCCGCAGCAGCCATTCGGACGCTTGCAACGTCAGCCACACGAGGGCCAGATTCATGAGGAGGGCTGTCAGCGTGACGGCCCACCCATGCCGATCGCGCACCAGCAGCACCGTCGTCAGCACCGCCGGCCCGGTGAGCAGCGGCACGCCCAGCGGGACGACGCCCGGGGTGCGGGATGTGGCGCTGGGCGCCTCGGCTGAGAGCAGGAGATCCCGCAGGGACAAGACCAGCAGAATCGCTCCGCCGGCCGCCATGACATCCGCCAGATGCAGCCCCATGAGCGCGAAGATGAAGCGGCTCAGCAAGAGAAATCCTATCGCGACCACGAACGCGGTCACGACCGCTTCTTGCACGGCCCGCGCGCGTTCAGCGCGACGGAGGGATTGCGTCAGCCCCCAGAACACCGGCAGCAGCCCGATGCCGTCCAGGGCCACAAACAAGGGAATGAACGCGTGCCAAAATTGTTCCATGCAGGGTGGTTCGCCCGGATGAAAGGCTTACTATTATAGCGTCTTTCTGAAGACGCGGCCAGCCTCAGGTTTCCCGGCTCTGCGCATCAGCGCCTGGAAGGCTTGGCGAGGTGAGCGTCGGTGGGAGACGATCGCGGCAACCTGTTCGATGATGGGCAGTTCCACGCGGTATCGCTGAGCCAGCACGACGGCGGCCTTGGCGGTTTCGACCCCTTCAATGACCATCGGAGTGGAAGCGAGCAGGCGGTGGAGCGAGCGTCCGCGGCCGAGTTGTTGTCCCAGCCAATGATTGCGGCCGCCGAAGGCCGTGGTGATGAGATCCCCGAGGCCGCTCAGGCCCCAGAAGGTTTCCGGCCGAGCGCCCATCGCGCCGCCGAGTCGCGCCATCTCCACGACCCCCCGCGTGATGAGCGCGGCCTTCGCATTGGCTCCGAAGCCAAGGCCGTCGCTGATGCCGGCGGCCATCGCGAGGGGGTTTTTCAGCGCCCCGCCCAGCTCCACGCCGATAACATCGGTCGAAGTGTACAGCCGAAATCGATCGCTCATGAAGCGCCGTTGAAGGTCGGCCGCCAAGGCCGCGTCGGTTGACGCCACCACGGAGCTCGCCGGCTGATGCCGCGCAATTTCCGACGCGATGTTAGGGCCGGAGAGCACGGCGAGGCGAACGCGACCCAACTCCTCCCGAACCACCTCGGACATCCGCGTGCCGCTGCCGCGCTCAAGGCCTTTCACGACGCTGATGCAGAGCTTCTCTTTCAAGGGAGTCGAAGGAAATCGGCGCAGGACCCCGCGGAGATATTGGGAGGGGACCGCGAGGAGCAGGAGGGGTGCTGCGGCAATCGCCTCAGCCAGATCGTCGGTCATGCGGATGGCCCGAGGGATGCGAATGCCCGGAAGGAATTTCACATTTTCTCGCCGGCGATTCAACACCTTGACGTACTGCGGAAACGCTCCCCACAGCCAGACGCGATGCCCTCGGTCATGCAGATGGATCGCGAGCGTCGTGCCCCAGCCCCCATCCCCGAGCACGGCGATTGTGACAGTGTCGCGGCGCGGCATGGCCGCCACTCTAGCATGCCCATGTCGTGGCCGTCAACGCCGGCGGACTCTTCCTGGCGCAAAAACGCCGGGTGGCCCGTTCGGCAACCCGGCTCTTCTTCGTGGCAGCGCGATTACGGCGTGATGTCAGAGACCGATGCCGGCGGCTCGATATCCATCGAGAGCGTGTGGCGAAAGCCCACGCAAAAGACCACGCGCCCCAGCACCACGTAGAAATGGCCCAGCACCTTGTACACGACGCGCTCGGCCCCATTCTCCGGGCTCAAGTCTTTGGTGACGAACACTTGGCGAGGAGGCAGCGGATCCAGATTCTGAGCCCAGGGGATGGAGTCTTGCGTGGATGGCAGGGTGGTTTGTGATTTGACGTGGTAGGTGCAGTGGCGAATCACCCGCGTGGCATACTCCCCTTGCTGCATGAGCTCGCTGATGACACAGTCGCGTTTGAGCCGATCGGATGACGTGAGATTGCGCACGAGAATTTTACGCATGCGGACGCTCCGCCGGCTTCTCTGGGAACCATAAGTCGCACTGGAAGCGGGGATCCAGCCGATGCAGCTCAAAGGCGAGCATGACCACTCGGAACTTTAACGAATCCTCGCGCGTCTTTTTCCAGCAGGAGTACAGATCGAGAAAGGCGTCCACCGTTCGCTCAAAGACGAATTTGCGCTCGTAGGTTTCCACCTCTTTCAGAAATCGTTTGAACCTCGCTTCGGAGACCTCCAGGGAGGTGGGGGAAGATTTCATGTGGGGGATTGGTCGCTGGAACATCTGCTCTCGCTCCACCAGACACCTCCTCCAGGGAACACGTGAAATGGCAATACGTACCCTACACTGACATGTTCGATATGTCTTTCATAAAGATTAATAAATTATGTAGGTGATTAAAAGGTAGCACATTTTTCTCCGGAGCGTCAAGGTCTGAGCTTGGAGATGGCTAGCTGACTTGGAAGGCGTACGGGCAGATAGCTTGGAATGCGCACCAGCGGCAGGTGTGATCTTGGGGCAAGGCATGGAAATCCTGTGCGCGGATGCCGTGGGCAGCCTCTCGCAGGAAGCGCTTGGCCCGTTCAAGGTCGCGCTCGGTGATCTGGGCCTGTCCGATGAGATCGGTTTCGAGAAACCGCAGCTCAACGCGCGCGGGCAGCTCCCCGTGCAAGGTGTGCCACGCGAGGGCGTACACAAGGAGCTGGAGCGACTCACGGGTGCGGCGATCCGCGATCTGCTGATCGCGCACCTCGGACGATTTGTAATCGATGATCACCGCCCCCTCGGGCTGGCGATCGACCCGGTCCCATCGGCCCACCACCAAGAGATCATCCAGCGGAAAGGCGAATTTTTCCTCGATGAAGGTCGGGACTTCAGGGGCCGCGCATTGCCGAGCAAAGAACCGGCGCAGCGTTTCCCTGCCCTGATCGAGCCGCAGCTGCTCATGCTCGCGCGTTAAGAATCCCTCGGAGGTCCACGAGCGCTCAAAGATCGTGAGCAGCTCCTCCTCCGTCATGGACGCGCCCTGGAGCCGTCGCTTGAAGAACTGCTCAATCGCTTTGTGCAGCGCCGCGCCATACACGACGAGGTGGTGCCGCAAGACCGGGATATTCAGCAGATGGCTATAGCGATATTTCAACGGGCAGGTGAGGTAGTCGTCGACGCCATGGGGATCGAGGCGCAGCATCGTGCGCGAAGCCGGCACGGGGGTGACGGGCAGCGGCGACTGGACGTTGGAGCGTTCGATCAGCTCCCGGGCGCTGGCGCGCTTCGCGGGGAGATTGGGGGTCGCCAGCTCGAGGGCTTCCAGCACGAACTGGCTCACTTTGCGGACCGTCTTGCCGCCATAGTCGTAAGCGGCGGTCAGGTGCAGCTCCTCCTTCGCCCGCGTCATGCCCACATAGAAGAGGCGTCGCTCCTCCTGCAAATGGTAATCGCCTGAAGGAAGGATGTCTTGGATCAGGGCGTCGGGCAATTCCAGCGGATCGCGGCGCTGCGGCGTGGGAAACCGGCCATGAACCAGCCGAACCAAAAAGACGACGGGAAACTCCAGCCCCTTGGCCTTGTGAATCGTGAAGACGTTGACGCGGTCCGCCCAAGCATCGTCCTCATTCACCGGTTCATTCCCCAGCGCCTGGAACAGCTCCAGGTGCTGCATGAGTTCGGGGAGGCTCGGGCCCACCAAGTCTTCCACCCGACGCAGTTGGTTAAAAAACCTGGCGACCGTTTGCAGTTGAAGCGATTCCTCCGGGCGATCGCTTCGGCAGAGTTGAGCGAGGAATCCGCGCTCCTGCAGCCAGCGATAGAGGAGCTGGCCTCCTGAGGCGGTGCGGGAGGCCTCGAGGAGCCGCTGCGCATCGTCCCGCAACTGAGCCAATTGTCGCTTGCCCTGCTGCGAAAGCTGCGCGTTCAACTCGGGGTCCTGGTCAAGGCGCTCGATGACCGTTCGAAAACTCTCATGCGCCCGAGTGGCTTTGGTCAGGACGTTCGCCAGATCCTCCATGGGGCAACGGTACAACGGCGAGCTGGCGACGTGGTACCAACTGAGGCTGTCTTGCGGATCGGCGAGAGCTTTGAGGCACGAGATCAGCATCTTGCTCTCCTCGCGAAAGAGCAGCCCGCTCGCCCCGCTGAATTGCCACGGGATACCGGCCACGTTCAGCGCGCGCAAGAACAGGTCCGCGTCGCGGTTGGACCGCACGAGAATCGCGTGGTCGCTCGGCCGCCGCGCGCCGGATTCAACCGCGTCGCGGATCGTGCGCGCGACCCAATCGGCTTCGCTGGAGGCCGTGTCGAAGGCGTGAAAGCGCACCTGCGCCTGCGCGCGGCTTGCGCGGGCGATGAGCCGCTTATCGATGCCCTGGCGGACTTCCAGCCGATCGGGATCATTGAACCGAATCAGCCGGTAGGCGCAGTCGAGAATCTGCTGGCTGGAGCGGAAATTCTCCGTCAGCACGATGCTGCGCACCATCGGATAATGGTCGAGAAACTTCAGCACGTTGCTGATCGCAGCACCCCGCCATTTATAGATGCTCTGATCATCGTCGGCGACGACCGTGACGTTCGACTCGGGGCGCGCGAGCAGTTGCAGCAGGCGAAACTGCGCGAAGTTCGTGTCCTGAAATTCGTCGACGAGGAGATAGCGAAATCGCTGCTGCAGCAGCGCCCGCACATCCGGCGACTGCTCGAGGAGCCGGACCGCCAAGAGCACCTGATCCCCGAAATCCACCATATCCTGCTGCAGGAGGCATTGCTGGTAGCCGGCATAGGCGCCGGCGATTTCCCGGATGCGGGTCGCGTGGGCTTTGACGGCGTCATCCTCGGATGCGTGGGCGTCCTGCGCGAGGGATTGAGCGTACGCAAGGAACGCCTCCGGCGTGACGGCTTCGTCTTTCGCGCGCGCAAACACGCCGGCGAGGGCTTCCAAGAATCTCGTGGGATCATTGAGCGGCCGCAGCTCCTGCAGCGGGAGATCGAACACGTGGCGGCGCAAGAACACGAGCTGCTCGGCTTGGGACAGCACGCGGCATGTCGAGGAACGGCCGATCTTCAGCGCGTGATCGCGCAGCAGCTGATCGCCGAAGGCATGGAAGGTGCTCACCGACACATTGACATACCCGTACGGCAGCAACAGGTCAATCCGCTCCTCCATTTCCGCCGCGGCTTTTTCAGTGAACGTCAAGGCGAGAATGTCTTCCGGGCGCGCGCGCTTGGTGGCGATCAGCCACGCGATGCGCCGGGTGACGACGGTCGTCTTCCCTGTCCCGGCTCCGGCGATGATCAGCAGCGGGCCTCCCTCGTGGGTCACGGCCGCTCGCTGCGTCACGGTGAGATCTTCGAGCCATCGCTGGTCGGGTTGAACAGGATCCGCGGTGCCGCGGATCGCGGCACCTTGAGGATGGGTCATGACGGCAGTGCGCTACGGGGTCTGGGAGCGGAGCGTGGCGGCCTTCGGTTGCGTTCTCGTGTTGGCGCGCTGCGCTTTTTTCTGCGCTTGCTGGGCTTTCTTGACTTCCGCCGGGGTGAGGGGGGTCGTGGCGCCGGCGACGCGGAACGTGAAGGGGAACTCCAACGACGTTTGCGGCAGATCATTCGCGTCAAAATCCGTTTTCACATTGGCGATCAGCAAGCGCAACGTGGCGGATTGTTTCGTCGGATTCCAGAACGCGACCAAGCCGTCGTGGACGACCCCCGGGTAGAGGTAGCTGGTTTGCAGCGACGACTTCTTGATGAGCGCGAAGCGATGTTGGGGTTTGGCGGCGAAGATCTTGCCGATCGGGACGCTGATCCCAAAATAGCCGGGTCTCGCGTCTTCCAACAGGTTGCGCATCGCCGTGGAGCCGGGTTGGCGATACTCTTCAAAGGCCGTGACGTAATCCACGTTCAAGAGGACGAATTCATTGCCGTGGTCATCCAGCAGGGCGAAATCGGCCGGGTTGATCCGAATCCGCTTGGAGCCGCGATTGACAATCCGGATGTAGAACACGATGTTCTCAGGAAAATACGGATTCATGCCGGCAAAGACGCCGAAGATCTCCTTGTCGCTGAAGAAGGTCTCGAGGAAGCGTTGCGAGGCGAAGGTCACCGTTGCTTCGACTGGTCCTTGCGTCTGGGTCTGCGTCTGGGGTTCCAGTTGCCATTCGACGGGCTGCGCAAGCCGCGAGGATTCCGACAACGGGCCGATGGCGCGACGCTCCAGCAACAGCGAACTGGTCTTGCCCGCACAGCCGGCGAGCCCGGCCACGACCGCGATGCTCACGAGACTGGCAACGCGCATGGTGGTGTTCCTCCTCTTCTGAGATCGTTAGACGCGTTCAAAGGGATCGAACAGTTTCTTGTATTCTTCCAGGCAATACCGGTCCGTCATCCCGGCCAGATAATCGCACACGACGCGATGGGGATCATCGCCTCGCTCAATGCGGGAGCGCGTCGTGTTGGGCAACTGCTCCGGCTTCTTCAGGTACAGATGAAAGAGCTCGCCGATAAACCGCGTGGCTTTCTCCGCCATGCGCCTGACGCGATAGTGGTGATAGAACTGGTTCCAGAGCAGCGCCTTCAGCGGCGCGCGCAGCCGTGTCATCTCCGGGCTGAAGGCGATGAGCCGCTCCGGGCACGCGCGGACCTCCTCGACTGAATCAATGTGCAGGCGCTGCAGGCGCTCGCTCGTCGCCTGGACAAGGTCCTGGATCTGCCGGTTGATGAGCGTGCGGATCACTTGGTATTTCCGGATCTCCGCATCCAGGCGCTGGCCCCTCGCCTCCACGGCGTCCCTGGCCTGGCGCCACAGCTCGATGTCCAGGAGCTCGTCCTCCTTAAGGATACCTGAGGCGAGGCCATCATCCAAGTCGTGATTATCGTAGGCGATTTCATCCGCGATGTCCGCGAGCTGGCTTTCCAACAGCGGCGCGCGAGCGGGGTCAAGCGCGGCTTGCAGATCCGGCTGAAGGTCCGGTTGATCATAGGGAGTCCGGTGCTTGTTGATGCTCTCGCGCACCTCCCACGTCAGATTCAATCCGGGAAATCCGGGATAGCGAGCCTCGAGCAGGTCCACGACGCGCAGGCCTTGCAGGTTGTGATCGAAGCCGCCGTGGCCGGCCATCAGGTCGCGCAGCGCATCCTCGCCGGCATGCCCAAACGGCGGGTGACCGATATCGTGGGCGAGGGCGACGACTTCGACGAGGTCCTCGTTCAATCGCAGGATGCGCGCGATGGAGACGGCGATCTGCGCGACCTCCAACGTGTGCGTCAGCCGCGTGCGATAGTGGTCGCCCTCATGATTGACGAACACCTGCGTTTTATACTCCAAGCGGCGAAACGCGGTCGTGTGGATGATGCGGTCGCGGTCTCGTCGGTAGACGGTGCGGTACGGATCCTCCGGCTCCGGGTAGTGCCGGCCTTTGGTGTCACGGCTTTTCATCGCGTACGGTGCTAGCCACTGCGCTTCCCGCGCTTCCAGCGCCTCCCGCGTCATCAATGGTGCCGGCGATTCACTCGCGGTCATTCTCTCATCTCTTGAGCGGGGTCTGGCACGGCACACCCCGGCCGTCCTCGCCGCGCCGCACTCTCGGCGTCGTCGGCTCCGGTCGGCCAGGGGCCCTGTGCCGTGCCACCCGCACGATAGTTGTGAGCTGAACGCTAGCGAGAGGCATGGCGGCGTCGCGTCGTCGAGGAAGGCTTCGTCAGGAGTTGATGCAGCATATCCAGGGATTGCGACATGACGCGGGTATTCGTCAACACCGGCATAAAATTGGTGTCACCGCTCCACCGCGGCACAAGATGAAGATGCAGGTGGCCGGGGATGCCGGCCCCCGCCACCTTGCCGAGGTTCAAACCCACGTTAAATCCCTGCGCGTGCAGCAGGCGCTGGAGCCTCTCGATGAGATCTTGGCTGAGCGCCAGGATGTCAGCCCACTCGGGCGCGGTGAGGTGCTCGAAGGCTCCGATGTGCCGATAGGGGGCGATGAGCAGATGCCCGTTGGTGTACGGATACCGGTTCAGCAGCGCGAAGACGCGCCGCCGGCGCTCAACCACATGATGCGCGCGATCCGCGTGTGACCGCTTCGCCGCGCAGAAGATGCATCGACGGCTTGGACGCTGCAGAAGAAAGCGGCTGCGCCACGGCGCCCACACGCGATCCACCCGCCCCATGCGCGGCGTTTACCGCTGACCGAACAGTTCCATGAGCAGCCGAAGGTCCGAGGCTTCCCAGACCCACATGTTCACAGTCTTCGCCAGCAGCCGAGCATTCTGGTCGAGGGCCATTTTCGTGATGACGACCTTGCGCGAGGGCCGCGGCGATTGGCGGTGGCAGAAGGCCTCAAAATGCGCGATGCCGCTTTCATCCATCGCGTGCTCCTGGATGGTGGCGCACCAGCGTTTGCCCTCGCCGTCGGCCACGAGGTAACTGCTCGCGCCGCCGCGGTCAGGCTGCCGCGTGACCGTGTGAAATTTCGGCAGGCGGCCTGTCTTGGCATCCAGCAGCACGGTTTCATCGGCAAACTGCTCGAAGAGACCGATGACCTGTTCGGGAAACGAGCGCTGGTGCGTTTGGGCCCAGCGATGCCACAACTGCCGCAACGCGTCCTCAAACCGTCGGCGAGATTCGGCGTCCGACGCGCTGCTGCCGCATCGCTCGTCGCGCAGCACCGTTGAGAGCCAGCAGCGCAGGATGGGATCTGGGATCACCCAGCACGCCCCGTGGCGCACCGCAAGGTCGCGCTCCATGAGCGCATGGAGCGCCTCGGTCAGGCCGGAGCGGCCGATGGCGCCGCCGATCTCCGTCATCGTCCGCGCTCCTTCCGCCATGCGCAGCAGCGCCTCGAGCGCCCGCGCGCCCCGGCGTCCTTCGGGAAGCGCCTCCATGCGCGACCGGCACCACTGGTGCAAGACGCCCTCCGGGCTTCCGAGCACATCCCACGCGGTTTGGAAGAACAACGGTTCGGTGAGCGCCGTGCTCTGCGTGAGCGTGGACAATTCCTTGAGTCGTTTGAGGAACGCGGTCAGATACCATGGGTGCGTGCCCAACCACCCCATGAGAAAAGGACTGATGATCTGCGCGCCGGTCAGGTCGGCCAGCTCGTTCGTCGCCCACGCAGCGACGGTGTCCGGGTTCAACGTTTCGAGGGTCAGCAGTTCGAATTGGCCGAAGAGCAGCTGCAGCCGCTCTCGCAGAATGAGGCGGGCACGATAGACATGTGAGCTCGACAGGATGAACAGCGTCGAGGACCATGTCATGACCCGCTTGCCCAATTCATGGAATGCCTGGGAGAATCCCAGCTCTTCGAGATAGAGAAACTCATCCAGAAGCAAGACGCACGGTCGGCATCGCTCGTCGCCAAGCAGCGGGATCAGATCGAGCGTGCGCTGCAAGGCTTCCCCGTCGACGCGGCCCATCAACAGGCTTTCGACGGAGCGAGCGGCGGCCGCGGTGCGCGGGATGCGATGCTCAGCTCCTTTCAACAGCGCTTCGAGGCGTTGGGGGTGGCCCTCAAGCAATCCGGGGCGTTCT
>Ga0114945_10001714_pt1 | contig 13380 bp, 8 predicted proteins | sample OV2TP3_FD_87194 | JGI IMG/M metagenome (GOLD analysis project Ga0114945, IMG submission 87194) | Hot spring microbial communities from Beatty, Nevada to study Microbial Dark Matter (Phase II) - OV2 TP3 | ecosystem: Environmental > Aquatic > Thermal springs > Hot (42-90C) | place: USA: Beatty... | reverse complement strand
GTCCTGGCGGGCGGGGAAACCGGGGGCGTAGAGTTCATTGAAGATGCCCGCGACGTTCAGCCTGCCGTCCGGCCCGGACTCCGCGTGCTCGCAAAAGAACAGCACCGCATTCATGGCACTTCTAGGAAGGAATCAAGGGGACAGTATACTTAAATTACCCCAAACTCCAGAATTCCCTCATAACCGACAACGGCAAGGATGCTAGCCTCAACTAAATGACAGATATGGCAATTCCGCTGTTTAATCGGTTTCCTGTTTAGGGAATAATTAACCGGGTTTGCGGGGGTTCCATGATGAGAGGGAGAAAAAAGCGGGGCTCCGTGTTCATACCCCACCTGACAGACACGACACCGCCACCCAGGTCGGTTACTAGGCCGAATTGTGGCGAATCGTCCATGCACAACGCGGCAGCATGGTCGCTGCCAAACGCAAGCACATCATCTTTGGCCTGAAATTCCTTAAGAAATGGTAGTCGTGGCCGTAAATCAATTTTCAGCACAAATCGGGCACCGGATTTCCCTCCCGGGGCATTTCGATGTGCCCGTAATTCTGGAGGATGTCAGGGCACTGGGTACAGACGGTTCCGGCGGATATGAATGCCGTGTTCGGTTGCCTGACGGCACTCTCGAAGAGACAGTTGTTTCGCCCGAGGAAGCTGTCAATCTCTTCGGCGCGGAACAGGAACCGCCGACGGCAATCAAGCCTGCAGATGCGGAAAGGCTTCGACTTTTGATCGAGTCAGCCCGGATTCGCCTCGCCTACGCCCACGATCGCCAGTTCGCCGTGAGCCTCTCTGGCATCCGCACGCTTCCGCACCAGATCGAAGCCGTATACCAGGCCATGTTGCCACAGCCCCGCTTGCGCTTCCTGCTCGCCGACGATCCAGGCGCAGGCAAGACCATAATGGCCGGCCTGCTCATCAAAGAGCTGAAGCTCCGGGAAGCCATCGAACGGGTTATCATTCTCTGCCCAGCTCCGCTCGTCCCGCAGTGGCAGGATGAAATGCTCAAGTGGTTCAATGAAACGTTCGAGCCCATTGATGCGAATCGCGACAAATGGAGTTTATCCAATCCCTGGGCAAAAGAGTTCCAGGTGGTCACCTCGATAGACTACGCAAAACAGGACGATGTCCGCGAGCGCGTATGGCAGCAGCGCTGGGATCTCGTCGTGGTCGACGAGGCCCATAAGTGTTCGGCCTACACTAAATCACGGGCCAACCGCAGCGATGAGGTGGCTGAGACCAGGCGCTATCAATTGGCCAAACGTCTTTCCGAAGCAGCAGATCATGTCCTTCTGCTCACAGCCACGCCCCATCACGGTGATGAAGATAAGTTCTCCCACTTCCTGCGACTCATCGACCCCGATCTCTTCCCGGAGCCGCACAGGCTTGCCGGACAGGCCATGGAAATCCGGAAAGAGATCTTCAAACTTGGAAAGGATTCTCCATGGTCCTTGCGGCGGTTGAAAGAGGACCTGAAGAATCTCAATGGTAAACGGCTATTTCCCGACAGGCACGCCAGCACGGTGACTTTCCGGTTCAACAGCGAAGAGTATGCACTTTACAAATCTGTCACGGCCTATATCAATGAGTTCATTCCTCAACAGGGCGGGCAGCGGCGGTCGTCCGCGGCGCTGACGCGCACCGTTCTACAGCGCCGCCTGGTCAGTTCGACCGCCGCGATCCATGAGTCACTCAAACGCCGATTAAAAAAGCAGCAACAGCTCTTGGATGAGCTGGAAGGGCTCAGCCCGGCGCAGCGCGCCAAGCGTCTTTCGGCCTTGCAGGGACGACTGCCCGATTCGGAACAGGATGAAGATGACCTGGCAGACGAGATTCGCGATCAACTGGTAGACGAATACACTGCGGCTGTTGAACTGGAACAGCTTCGAGTTGAGATTGCCGCCATCATGGAATTGGTAGAACAGGCACGAAACGTGCGTGAGCGGGCGAACGATTCAAAACTCGCTGCCCTCAAGCAATGCCTCGGTGAGGCGCAGTTCGCCGAACTCAACGATGGCCGGGGCAAACTCCTGCTGTTTACGGAACATCGGGATACGCTCAGTTATGTCCGCGAACACCTTGGGCGCTGGAACTACAGTACGTGTGAGATCCACGGCGGCATGAACCCACACGAGCGAAAGCGAGCGCAGGAGCAGTTTCGCATCACGGCCCAGGTCTGTGTGGCGACGGAGGCCGCCGGCGAAGGCATCAACCTTCAGTTCTGCCACCTCATGATCAACTACGACATGCCGTGGAACCCCACGCGCCTGGAGCAACGCCTGGGTCGCATCCACCGAATCGGCCAGGACAGGGACTGTTACGCCTTCAATTTCGTCGCAACGGACTCCGAGGACGGGCAGCCCATCGTTGAGGGCCGCATCCTCCACCGCCTGCTGGAAAAACTGGACACGATGAACGAGGCCCTGGAAGGGCGCGTGTTCGATGTCATCGGCGAGGTGCTGTCGCTGAACGACGTCAATCTCCCGGACATGCTACGGGAAGCCGCCTACGATCCACGGCGACTTGACGAGTACCTGGACCAGATCGACCGAATTGATCCGGCGAAGCTGAAGGAGTACGAGGACGCCACGGGTATCGCGCTTGCCAGGAGCCACGTAGACTTCACCGGATTCCAGCGCCGCAACCTCGAGGTCGAGGAGAAGCGCCTGATGCCTCGCTACGTCGAGACCCAGTTTGTCGCGGCGGCCAAGGAAGTGGGACTTCGTGTCGAGCCAAGGGCCGACGGCCTATGGCGCATCGAGCACGTCTTGGCCGACCTGCGGTCCGACCGGCTTCGCTCGGTCCATCGCCTTGGCAAGGCCGATCCCTCATACCGGAAGGTCACGTTCCACAAGCACCACCTCGAACAGTCCGCCCATGTCGATGCCGTTCTCATGGGGCCCGGGCACTCGTTGTATGCCGCCGTCGACGAGAAGCTCAACGAGAAGCTGGCCGACCTCCAGGGATGTGTCGGCTTCTATGTGGACCCACTCACGACCGAGCCGTACCGGCTGCACTTCTTAGAGATCACCATCCGCGGCAAGGACTCCAGGGGAAACGACGTTCTGCTCCACGGAGAGCTGGTAGCGGTCCGGGAGCAGCGGAGTCAGTTCGAGATCGTACCGAGCGACATCCTTCTGAATCTGCCCCCTCTCGCCAGCCCTCCGGCTGCGCTTGATCCAGTGGAGACGCAGACCGCGTCGGACTACCTGAAGAGCACCTACCAGTTGGAGTGTCGTGCTCGCTGCCAGGAGGAGCGCCAGCACTTCGCCCGCATCTGCCGAGAGTACTTGGAGCGGTCCTTCGATGCCCGCATCAAGCGTGCCCAGGAACGGGCGATGCTCCTCGCGGCCGAGGCGACGGCCAAACCGGAGTACAAGCTGCCGGCGGACGAGGCCCGGAAGCAAGTTGATGAACTCCAGCGGGCCCGGGAAGAACGCCTCGACGGCCTGAATCGGCTCGGGGTCGCCCGAACCGGCCCCGTGCATCATGTGGCCACTGCCATTGTCCTGGCGGCCGGCGCCGATACCGAAAGTCAGCTTGCGGACCTCGCGGACGAACTAGATCCGAATGTCCGAAGGAAGAGCGAACTCGCCGCCGAAGACATGGTCGTTGTCGCGCTCAGGGGGGAAGGGTTCCCCGAGGATCGTATCGAGCGCGTTGGCCACCTCAAGCTCGGCTTCGACGTGCGCGCCCACAGGATTGCGGACGACGCGACCGGCGATGTGCTCGTGAAGCGTGTCGAGGTCAAGGGCCGCATGCGCGGGCAGCCCGTCCGGCTCACGACCAACGAGTGGTACAAGGCGCAACAGCTGGCGGAGACTTACTGGCTCTATGTCGTGTGGGACCCGCTCGGCAAGAGCCCCGAGCTGGTCCGAATCCAAAACCCTGCGGTCCGGTTGGACCACGCGAAGCGCGAGATCGTCGCAGCGCGGTTTTTCGAGATCCCGGCGGATGCGGTAATTGCTTGCAGCAACACATGAAGTGAGAGAATCATGATTCAGCGAATCGAAGCACTGCGATACCGTTGTCTTAGAAATCTCCGGCGATCTGTGTCCTCCTTTCAGATTCTTGTTGGTCCGAATGCCAGCGGGAAGAGCACTTTTCTCGACACGGTTCGCTTCCTTGGTGACCTGGTTTCGGAGGGTCTGGAGCCTGCGATCCGGGAGCGTTCGGAGAATCTGCAGGATCTCCTCTGGCAGCGCGAAGGTCAGGAATTCGAGCTCGCGATTGAGACGAGGATCCCCGAGGAACGACGGCGACTTCTGCCAGGGCCAGACTACGACACGTGTCGCTATGAGGTCTGTGTCGGGATTGACCCACAGACGGGCGAAAACGGCATCCACGCTGAGCGCGTTCTTCTTACTACCGCGGGTGAGGAGAACACCGTCCAGAAGGAGCTATTCCCTGACGTAGGGCCGCCGCCACACACTATCTTGACCCGAACTCCGACGAAGGGGGTGAAGACCGTCATCAATAAGGTGTCGGGGGGAAATGACAATTTCTACGACGAGACAGGCAAGGGGTGGGATCACGCCTTCAAACTAGGACCACGGAAATCTGCCCTGGCAAATCTCCCGGAGGATGAGACGAAATTTCCCGTGGCCACTTGGCTGAAAGCGATCCTTGGTGGGCAAATCGAAACGATCGTGCTCAACAGTGCCTCAATGCGTAAACCCAGCCCCCCGGGTCTGCAGAAGGGGTTTCGAGCAGACGGTTCAAACCTGCCATGGGTCATTCACGGTTTTAGGACAGCTAATCCCGCGCAGTTTGATCGATGGATCGCCCATGTTCGAACCGCCCTTCCTGACTTGAAAGCAATCGAAACCATCGAACGCCCTGAGGATAAGCATCGTTATCTCCGGATTCTTTACGATACAGGGCTGACCGTACCCTCGTGGGTTGCTTCGGATGGCACGCTGCGGCTCCTGGCGCTGACACTCTTAGGCTACGTTGGAGAACTGGAGAGGGTTTACTTGATCGAAGAGCCGGAAAACGGCATTCATCCGCAGGCGGTCGAGACCGTTTATCAATCTCTCGCATCGGCGTACGACTGCCAAATTCTCTGCGCATCGCACTCTCCAGTAGTCCTCTCGCTTGCCGAGCCGCGAACGGTGCTTTGTTTTGCAAAGAGCTCAGAGGGGGCGACAGACATTGTCCGTGGCGATGAACATCCAAATCTTCGTGACTGGAAGCGTGGTGCCGATCTCGGGACCTTGTTCGCTACCGGAGTGCTGGGATGAGTGCGTCCGTGAATCTGGATCTCGTAATGCTCGTTCCCGGAAAAGACGAGCGCGAGACATTCGACGAATTGCTTTCGTCGCGCGGAGCGAGTCTCGGGATTCGCCAGTTGCGATACGAGATCCTCGTCCATCCTCGGCGGGATCCGGGTTGCCTTCATGAAGCTCCGGACATTCTGCAACCCTACCAGAACCGCGCCAACCGCTGCCTAATCGTGATGGACCATCAGGGCTCCGGCCAGGAAGATCAGCCGGCTACCGAGGTTATGGCCGACCTAAAGGGTAGAATGGAAAGCTCCGGATGGACCGGGCGCGCAGAAGTTCTGATGCTCCAACCTGAGCTAGAGAATTGGGTCTGGAGCGATTCGCCGCATGTTGATTCAGTTATGGGTTGGAAGGAACGCAACCCTCCGTTACGGAAATGGTTGGAGAATCAAGGAGTATGGCCCGCCGGATCGGCAAAACCTGGCCAACCGAAAGAGAGCTTTCAAGCCGCGTTGCGTGAAGTCCGCATAAGACGTTCTTCAGCGATTTATCGGCAACTTGCGGCGCGCGTTAGCCTGGAACGATGTCACGATCCAGAGTTCCTCGCGTTTCGACGGATAATGCAAGAGTGGTTTCCTATAACGGTGACCTCATGAGAGACGACGACCGCAGACTCATCGAGGACTACCTGCCCATCGAGGCGATCAGCAAAGAGGCCTCGCGGGAGAAGTCCGTCCGCAAGGGGCACATCTCGACGCTGCACCTCTGGTGGGCGCGGCGTCCGCTCGTGGCCTGCCGGGCTGCGGTGTATGGGGCGCTGGTCCCTGCGAGTCGGTTCCGTCCGGCAAACGGGCCGGAGGAGAAGCGCGACAGCCTCACCCGTGCGAACGCGGCGAAGTTCGTCGAGCGGCTCTGCCAGTACCCCGGCATGCCTCAGGCCATCGCCGAGGCGCAGAAGCACATCCTTGAGGCCCATGCGGAGCGGCTCTCGACGGAGACCGGCAAGCCGGTGACGGCCGAGGATATCGTCGAGGCGCACGCGCCGAGACCCAAGGTACTGGACATGTTCGCAGGTGGCGGCGCGATCCCGCTCGAGGCGCTGCGCCTTGGCTGCGAGGCCTACGCGCTCGAGCTCAACCCGGTGGCCCACATCATCGAGCTCTGCACGCTCGTTTACCCGCAGAAGTACGGCAGGTCGGACTCGAACGCGCGAGGGATGACCGGCCCCAAGAACAAGACGGGCGTGAGGACCTGAGGCGGCTTGGCCGACGAGGTTCGGTACTGGGGCACCTGGGTCCTGGAGAAGGTCAGGGCCGAGATCGGTGATCTGTACCCGCTGATCCCCGATCCGAAGTTCAAGGAAACGAAGCCGCTGCGCCAGGCGGACATGTGGCAAGCGAAGGAAGAGGTTCCGCCTGGCTACCTCGTGCCGGTTGCCCATCTCTGGACGCGCACTGTCCGCTGCAAGAACCCAGCTTGCGGGGCTACGGTTCCGCTCGTCAAGCAGACTTGGCTCTGCAAGAAGAAAGGCAGGTACGTTGCCCTGAAGGTCGTTGTGCCGAAGGGCAAGAAGGAAGTGCGATTCGAGGTTGTCCAGGCGACCTTTGAACACGGACTTGGATTTGATCCGGCGATAGGTTCGAAAGGTGGAAATGCGACATGTTCATTTTGCGGGACGGTTGCAGACAGCGATTACGTCAAAGCTTGTGGAATTGACCAGGGATTTGGCCAACAGGGTATGGCAACTATCTGTGTTCGCCCTGGGAAAGCAGGCAAAGTGTACCTTGACTATGCCGAGACCCTTCGTGAAATTTCTTCAGCCCCAGAACGTATAGTTGATATTGAGAAGACCAATCAGCTATTGCGACTCAACGAACCGCTTGAGGCAAATCCTCGCTCATTTGATGTGCAGAGATACGGTTTCACTTCCTGGGATCGCGTTTATACTGACCGGCAAACGGTCACTCATCTGTCTATCGCCAGTAACTTACGTTCAGCTTGGAAAGAAATTTCCGGCGCTACTGGAGATTTAGATCGTGCATGCGCCTTGTTCACCTGTGTTGCATTGAGTTATTCCCGCTGCATAACTCATCACAATTCATTCGCGTTCGTTGACAGCACAAGGGAGACTATTGTTGGCCCGTGGGGGGATGGCAAATTTCCGATGTCTTGGGACTTTGCTGAAGCAAACATCTTCTCTGGGGTTACTGCCTCCTATGCCAATGCTTTGAATTGGGCGTACCACGTCTACAGCACGATTCACTCACTGGGACCATCAGCCAAAGTTACTCGCGGAACGGCTACCGATCTCCCGTTTCCTGATAGCTCAATGGATGCCGTAATTACTGATCCGCCTTACTATGACAGCGTTTCATACAGCAATCTTGCTGATGCCTTCTACGTGTGGTTGAAACGCTACCTTGGGCATGTCCATCCCGAGCATTTTGCATCTCAGCTGACGCCCAAAAAAGGAGAAGTGATCGCTGCTTTCTACCGCCACGGCGACAATAAGGCTGCGGCAAGCAAGGCATATGAGGGCTTCATGGCCGATTCTCTTCGGGAGGCGCGAAGAGTTCTTAAGCCAGGCGGACCAATTGCAATCGTTTATGCCCACAAAACAACCCTGGGATGGGCAACTCTAGTTGATGCTATTCGTACTGCAGGTTTCACAATCGTTGAGGCATGGCCACTTGCCACCGAAATGAAGGGGGGACGGAAAAAAGTTGATAAGGCCATGCTCGCTTCCAGCATTTTTCTGATCGCCCGAAAGCGTGAAGGTTCCTTGACCGGCTTCTATGAAGAGAAAGTTCGACCCGAACTTGAGAAGATCGTCCGTGAGCGCGTGGACTCCCTCTGGAAGATGGGGATCACGGGCGCGGACCTCGTGATCGCCGCTGTCGGCGCGGGTCTCCGAGCCTACACCAGCTTCTCCCGCGTCGAGTACGCGAACGGCGAGGAGGTCCCGTCAGAGAAGTTCCTCGCCGAAGTGGAAGGTGTTGTCCTCGAAACGCTCCTGGAAAAGATCTTCGGCATGCCTGGCAGTGGCGTGGCCGCGGTTGACGGGCCGAGCCGCTTCTACGTGCTCTGGCGATACGCCTACAAGGCGGCCGAGATGGACGCCGGCGAGGCCATCGTCTTCACCTACGGGCAGAACGTGGAGCTCGACGGCCAGAAGGGCCTCTCAACCGGAAGGCATGCGCTGGTCGAAAAAAAGAAGGGCAAGTACCGCCTGCGGGACTTCACAGAGCGCGGGGAGGACGAGAAGCTGGGCCTGCCGGAGGACGGCGGCGCGCCGGCCCCCCTCATCGACGCGCTGCACCGTATCCTGTGGCTCCTGGAGAACCAGCCCCGCAACCTGAATCGGTTCCTCGACGAAGCCCGGCCCAACCGGGAGCGCCTTCGTCTGGTAGCCCAGGCCCTCGCCGGGACCGCCCTTGCGGGGAAGAAGGACAACGGGCCGGAGCACACCGTTGCGACGACGGCCGCCGAGCAGGCTGCGCTGAAGAAGCTAGTCGCCAACTGGCGGGCGCTGATCAACCAGCGGCTCGCGGCGGATGAAGGCACGCTCTTCGAACGGGCGAGGGGTGACACGTGAAAAGCGCCTTGCGTCAACGCATCTCCATCCCTGTCGAGGGCGAGAGCGTGGAACTCAAACGTTCCCTCGGCGAGTGGAAGGAGATCGTGAAAACCTGCGCGGCTTTTGCCACGGCCCGCGGCGGATGCGTGTATATCGGCGTCCGCGATGACGGCCGTGTGGAGGGCGTGCAGATCGGCAAGAGAACGCTCGAAGATCTCGCCAATAAAATCGCGCAGAATACCGCGCCGAAGCTCGTGCCGAGCATCACGGTTCGGCAAAAGCAGGGTCGGACAATCCTCGAGGTGGAGGTGGACGAGAATTCAACGAAACCTGTCATGGCCTTCGACCGGGCTTTGCGTCGGTCGGGAAAGACAAATCAGGTACTGTCGGCGAGCGAGATCGCCGAGCTGTATCTCGCCACGCGCGGGGTGACGTGGGACCAGACCGCACGGGCAGACGCGTCACTTGATGACATTGATGCGGAAAAGGTGCGGAAGTTCTTGAGTCGAGCCAGGACGGAGCGGCAATGGGAGATTGATCCCCGAACACCAGTCGAACAGGTGTTTCATCAATTAAATTTGTCAAACAATGGTCAATTGACTGTTGCCGCGCTGCTGTTGTTTGGAAGGGAACCCCAGCGGTTCCTTGTGCAGGCGAAGGTGCGCTGTGCACGATTCAAGGGCGACGACGAAGTGCAATTTCTCGATTTGAAAGTGATCGAAGGCGATATTATCAGTCAGGTCGAGGAAGCAATGGTGTTTGTACGGCGCAACACAAGTATGGCGGTGAAGTTCGAGGGCAAATTGGAACGGACCGAACGATGGGAATATCCACTGGACGCCATTCGCGAAGCGATCACCAATGCAGTATGTCACCGCGATTATGCTAACAGTGGCAACGTTCAGGTGCGCATCTACGATCACAGCATGGTGGTATCCAATCCGGGTGGTTTGCCCAGCGGACTGACAGTGGAGGACCTGAGAAAGCCCCACGAATCCAAGCCGCGAAACAAGCTGATTGCGGACGCCTTTTTCCTGATCAAGTACATCGAACAGTTTGGCACAGGCACACGCCGAATGATCAACGATTGCCGGGAAGCCGGCATACCAGAGCCGGGATTCGAATCGGCGGCTGACAGCTTCAGGGTTGTCTTCAGGAAAGCGGTGCCCCTGGAACAGAAATGGGCCGGGCTGGAGTTGAACAACCGTCAACTGGCGGGACTGAAGTATCTCCAGGAAAGGGGGCGGATCACAAAGCAGGAATACATGCGACTCACATCGGCCACCGAGGTCACTGCTAAGCGGGACCTTACCGCGTTGGTTGACAAGGGAGTGCTAGTACGAAGGGGCGCAACCAGGAACATCTGGTACGAGTTGGCCGATTCGTTGAAGCCATCGAATGACCCGAAAATGACCCGAAAATGACCCGAATGACCGGAATCGGAGTAATCGGAGCATAAGGAATAATGGAATGAGCACGCGAGCCCTTCGCCCCTGGACCGACCTCGTGAAACTGCACCCCGATGTGGAAGGGGGCGCGCTTACGGAGGCGATCTTCGCCATCGACCTCGGAGCCATTGCCTCGGGCGACACCAACGTTCCGGTTGTGAACCGGGACCCGGAGGCCTTCTTCCGGGCGACCTACCTGACATCCGACCTCCAGAAACTCCTTGATGAGGTCTTGGCGTCGCTCGCCGGAAAGGCGGGCTACAACCGGGTTCTCAAGCTCCGCACGCCGTTCGGAGGTGGGAAGTCGCACACGCTGGCGTCGCTCCTCCACGCCGCACGCAAGCGGGATGCCCTTGACAGCATTCCCGAAGGCAAGGGATTTGCCCGGCCAAAGAACGTGGCGGTTGCGGTATTCGACGGGGAGAAGTTCGACGCCCGCAACGGAAAGGATCTCGAAGGCGGACGCACGATCCGAACGATGTGGGGCTGGCTCGCCTGGCAGATCGACCCGGAGAAGGCCTTCCCCATCGTCGCGGAACATGACCAAGATCGCGTGGCTCCGGGCGGGGACGTGATCCGAGATGTCCTCACCAAGGGGGCGGGCGGACGTCCGGTCCTCCTCCTCCTCGATGAAGTACTGAAGTACATGGAACGAGCGGCCGCTGTGGCCGTGCTCGATTCGACCCTCCAGCGACAGGCCAAGGACTTCTTCCAGAACCTCACTGTCGAGGTGTCGGGAAGCGCGAATGCGGCGCTCGTCTACTCGCTCACCTGGAGCGCTCGGGAACGTCGCCCTGCTCGCCGAGATCGACAAGCTCGCCGCGAGGGTCGATCAGCTTCGGGAGCCGGTGACCGGGGACGAGGTCCTCCCCATTCTGCAGCGTCGCCTTCTGGGCGCCGCCCCGGAGCCGGCTACGGCCACCGACGTGGCCACCTCGTACCAGGAGGTCGTTACCGGGATGCAAAGGGCCCACGCGGAAACGCCGGCCGAACGCCAGCAGGCGGAGGAAGTAGGGCGTTTGCTCCGCGACCGGATTCGCTCGGCCTACCCTTTCCACCCGGCTCTCATCGATGTGATGCGGGAGCGCTGGACCGCCGTTGACGCCTTCCAACGGACGCGGGGCGCGCTTCGCTTTCTCGCCTCCTGCATGCACTCGCTCAAGAGAAACGGTGGCGCCCAGCCGCTCCTGGGTCCTGGAGACGTGCCGCTCAAGGACGTGGATGTCCGGGTCAAGATGCTGAAGGAGCTCGGCGTTCAGAACGACTACGATCCGGTGATCACGGCCGACATCGATGGGCCAAACGCCCGGGCAAAGCGGATCGATGAGCGGATGGCACGGGAGACGCCCGCGCTGGCCAGCGTCAAGCCTGCGACCCGCCTCGCCACGGCGATCCTCTTGTATTCCTTTGGCGGGCTCCGGCGCGAGGGAGCGGGTGACGCCGAGACACTTCCCCCCGGCGTGACGGAGAGCGAGCTTCTCGCGGCCTGCGTGGGTCCCGACCTCGACAACATCACGGCCACCGCTGTGCTGTCCGAGCTCCGCAACGCATGTCTCTACCTCCACTACGACGGCGTTCGGTACTGCTTCAAGAAGGACCCCAACGTCACGAAGCTCATCGAGGATGCGGAGCAGACCGTCTCCGGCGAGGAAGCCCAGGCTAAGGGGCGAGGCCCCGTTCGTGACAAGACCAAGGAGATGCTCGACGCTCGGCTCGCGGGGCATCACACAGTCGTCGTGTGGCCCGGAAAGAGCCAGGATATCCCGGACGAAGACCCGCGCTTCCTTGTGGCCTACCTCCCTCTGGAATTCGCGGGGGAGAGCAAGGCGGACCAGGAACGCCAAGCCAACGATTTCCTGTCGAAGTACGGGGATCGCCCGAGGCGCTTCCGCAACGGTCTCGGGTTGGCAATCCCTGACAAGAAGCAGATCGAGGCGCTTCGCCGCGCTGTTCGTTACTTCCTGGCCATCGAGCGCGTAGACGCGAAGAAGCAGCAGCTCCGCCTGACGAAGGACCAGTTGGACCAGCTCAAGGAGAGGAAGCGGACCGAAGAGGCTGCGGCGGAGTCATGCTTCCGCGACCTGTACGCTGCGGTGTGGCTGCCGCGCGTGGAAGGCGGCGAGATCGACATCGAACGCGTGGAGCGTGGCGGCCGGCCCCTTCAAGCAGCCGGGATTCAGCAGCGAATCATGGAGCTCCTCACGAGCGTGGGGACGCCGCGCGTCCATGGCAGCGTCACTCCGCGCAAGATCGCAGAGCGCGTGAAGCTGGGGGAACCGGTTGCTCAAGGCGAGCCGCCACTACTGGGTATCAGGGCATCGGAGGTGCTCGAATCTTTCTTTAGGGACATAGTTCCTCCACGATTGGAATCTTCCATAGTGTTACGCAAGGCAATAGCACAGGGGGTTTTTGCTAGCAACTTTGCCTATACAAACGGGATCGAACCGGTACTAGGGCCTGATGGCAAGTATCAGGTGAATCTCGACAAAGTTGTATTTGGCCGACAACTGGCTGAGGACGAGGTCGATTTCGATTCTGGCTTCCTCATGGTTCCGAGGGCGATTCCGGGACCACCTCAGGAGACAGGTTTTACGCTCGCGCCACCGGGTGGCTCTGTCACTCAACCAAGTAACATACCGGCAGTGGGGCATGCGGGTGCCACATCAACTACCCTGGGAGCAGCCACAGCCAGACGGAATTTTGTGCGTCTGGTATTCAAGGCCACAAGGGATCAGATCTTCAAAGCATTTCCTGCAATTGCCAATTTGGCTGACAAGTCGGATGAGGGAAAAGTCACCGTTAGTGTGGAAGGGACGTCTTCGGATGGCTTCGAACCGTCATGGCTTCGTAACGCAGTCGAGGAGCCTCTAGATGAAGCGGAGATTGAAAGGGATGAAGAATGAGGAATAGCTTTCAGTATCCGTTTAGCTCTACTCCACCGTGTTCATGCCGGTTGCGCAGCCACTCTCTCAAACCTTCCAGTGACCACCGGACATTCATTTGTTTAATTCGGAGGCGCACTCCATGCACAGGCTGGTGTAGGGGATGGCGGTGAGCCGTTCAATGGAGATGCGGCCGCCGCAGGAAGCGCACACGTCATAGGTGCCGTTCTCCAGCCGCCCGAGCGCC
>Ga0114945_10001713_pt1 | contig 13381 bp, 12 predicted proteins | sample OV2TP3_FD_87194 | JGI IMG/M metagenome (GOLD analysis project Ga0114945, IMG submission 87194) | Hot spring microbial communities from Beatty, Nevada to study Microbial Dark Matter (Phase II) - OV2 TP3 | ecosystem: Environmental > Aquatic > Thermal springs > Hot (42-90C) | place: USA: Beatty... | reverse complement strand
GTACTCCGCGTCCTCTGCGGTGGAAGCTCTTTGCCTTCGGCTCCAACGCTTCAACGACTCAACTATTCAACGGTGCTCGCTCGACCTCGACCTCATCCACGCCCATCCTTCACCCGCCCGCAACCGTTCTTGAACGGGACTCTACCAGGGTTATGAAAAACTCCACCGAGAGTGCGCTTCGGTGGCACAGGCACTCTTGCCTGTGCTGATCCCGCGCCCCTTGCGCCATATGCACAGCCAGGAGTGGCTGTGCCACCTGACTTTTTCAGCACTCTGCTAGACGTGGGAGAGGGCGGAGTCGAGGTCGGCGAGCAGGTCTTCGACGTCTTCAATCCCAGTGGAAATGCGGACCAGGCCGTCGGTGATGCCGATCTTCTCCCGCTGCTCCCGCGGCACCGAAGCATGCGTCATCGTCGCCGGATGAGAAATCAGCGTCTCCACCCCGCCCAGGCTCTCGCCCAGCGAGCAGACTTTTACCTGGCGCAGCATCCGCTGCGCCGCTTCGAGCGACCCCAGCTCGAACGACAGCATGGCGCCGAAGCCGCGCATCTGCTTCTTCGCCAGCTCGTGCTGCGGATGCGACTTCAGCCCCGGGTAGTACACCCGCTTCACCTTCGGATGTTTTTCCAGAAACTCGGCAATCGCCTGCGTCACCTTGTTGTGCTGCTCCATGCGCACCGCCAGCGTCTTGACCCCACGCAGCACCAGCCAGCAGTCCATCGGCCCCAGGATGGCCCCGGCGGATTTCTGAATCAGGTAGAGCCGGTCGTAGGTCTCCTGGCTGCGCAGCACGGCGGCGCCGCCGATGGAGTCGCTGTGGCCGTTGAGGAACTTGGTGGTCGAATGCACGATGATGTCGGCGCCGAACTCGAACGGCCGCTGGAGGTAGGGGCTCATAAAAGTGTTGTCGACCACCAGCATCAGGTTGCGCGCGCGGGCGACGCGGCTCATCTCGCTGAGGTCGCTGATTTGCATCGTCGGGTTGGTGGGCGTCTCGACGTAGAGCATGCGCGTGTTTTTCTGGATAGCCTTCTCGACGTTCTCGGCGCAGGTGGTGTCCACCCAGCTCGCTTCCAGGCCAAAGTTGACCAGAATGCGGGTGAAGAGGCGATAGACGCCGCCGTAGACCGCGTGCGAGCAGATGACGTGGTCGCCCGACTTCAGCAGCGTCAGCACGGCGTTGATGGCGGCCATGCCGGAGGCGAAGGCCAGCGCGTGCGTCCCGCCTTCAAGGCGCGCCAGGTTGCGCTCCAGCGCCGTCCGCGTCGGGTTTCCCGAGCGCGCGTACTCGTAGCCCTTGTGCTTGCCGAGCTCCTCCTGCACGTAGGTCGAGGTCTGGTAGATGGGCACGATGATGGCGCCGGTGGAGGGGTCGGGTTCCTGCCCGACGTGGATGGCATCGGTGGCGAAGCCCATGGCGGCCGTTCCTCCTGTTCGCGCGGGTTTGTCCCGCGGAGGCGTCGTGCTAGAATTCAAAAGGACGCGGAGGCACTACAGTAGCACGGCGGCCTCCGTCTGTCCAAAGACCGCGGGTCTGGAATGATGAAGCGCCCCCGTCCAATTTGTCTGGCTCTCCTGCTGGGAGCGGCGCTGTGGGCGGCGCCGCTTCAGGCGCAGAAGCACAAGGACGTCCAGGAAATCGGCAAGCGCGACATCAACAAGGGCTCCTGGAACCTCTACTCCCAGGAGCGCGAGTTCCAGCTCGGCCAGCAGTTGGCCGCGGAGGTCGAGGCCAGCTCCCATTTGCTGCGCGACCCCCGGGTGCAGGGCTACGTCGAAGACCTGGTGCAGAACCTGGTGCGCAACTCCGACGCGCGGGCGCCGTTCACCGTCCGGGTGATTGATTCCGACGAGCTCAACGCCTTTGCCCTGCCCGGCGGTTTTCTCTACGTCAACACCGGCCTCATCATGGAAGCCGAGACCGAAGCCGAGCTGGCCGGCGTGCTGGCGCATGAGATCGCCCACGTCACCGCCCGCCACGCCACCAAGCAGGCCAGCAAGCACCAGCTCTTCCAGATTTTCAGCCTGCCGCTTATCTTCGTCGGCGGGCCGGTCGGCTACGGCATCCAGCAGGCCATGGGCCTGGCGGTGCCGCTCACCTTCCTCAAGTTCAGCCGCAACGCCGAGCGCGAGGCCGACTTCCTGGGCCTGCAGTACACCTACCAGGCCGGCTACGACCCGGTCGGGATGGTGGATTTCCTCGAGCGCCTGCGCGAATCCGACCGCGAGAGCAAACTGGCCTCGGCTTTTTCCAGCCACCCCATGACCAAGGACCGCATCCAACGGGCACAGAAGGAGATCGGGCAGGTGCTGCCGCCGCGCAGCGAGCATGTGGTCTCAACCTCGCGCTTTCAGGAGGTTAAGGCCTACCTGCTGCGCATCCACCAGTCCAACTGGGTTTTCCGCGGCGAGAGCGACGGCCCCCGGATGCGCCGCCGGACGGAGAGTGATACGGATGATGGGACGGAGTAGGGAAGCGACCCGCGCGGTGCTCGCGGCGCTGCTTCTGGCAGCCCTGGGGGCAGGCCTGGCCGCGGCTGCCGAGGACGACGAAGTCCGCCTCGAGGTCACCATAACCGCCGAGGAGACCGGCGACCCCATCCCCAATGCCACCGTCTACCTCAAGTACCAGGAGAAACGCTTCCTCCGCAAGGACAAGAAGGTCGAGTTCAGCAGCAAGAGCAACGACAAGGGCACGGCGGCGTTCCCGCCGGTGCCCGAGGGGCGCGTCCTGGTGCAGATCGTGGCCAAGGGTTGGAAAACCTACGGCAAGTTCCACGAGATTGAAGGCCCGAAGCAGACCCTCGAGGTCAAGCTGCAGCCGGTCAAGCGCTGGTACTAGCCCTGAGCGTCAGTCCCTCTTCTCGCGTCCCATGGAGCCTGTCATCCCGAGCGAAGCCCTGGCCCCGCCAGTGGCGGGGCCGCTAGGGCGGAGTCGTCGCAGACCCTGAGCGCAGCCGAAGGGAGGGATCTGCTTTTCAAACTTTTCCTGCGACCTCCAGCGATCGTGTTCGAGACGAACCGCGCATGGGTGTTCGAGGCAATTCCTTCGCCAAACTGCGTTGCCACCTGCGGCGTTCCGGGAAAAATCCTTGAGCCTCGCCGCAATTGCTGAATTTGTGTGCAACTCAAGAAAACAGCTTGGCCGACCGCCGCTTAGTCTCGTGCCTCGCGCCTTTTCCACAAACTTTTCAACATTTTTGTTGAAAAGATTCTTGGAGGAAGGCCCTCGCTAGGACTCGCCGATGGCCCGCATGGCTTCTTCCCTCGTGTGCTGCGCCACGACCAGCGGGTGGGACGCCGGCCGAGGCGCCAGGTGCCGGCCCAGGTTGCCCGAGAGCCCGGTCACGAGGATGGGTGGGCGCCGCCCTTGCTCCTGGCCGTCCATGGGGCGCTCATCTTAGCGCAAACAACGTCCTTGCAAGAGGTTGCCTTGCTTGACACCGGCGCTTCGTTTGCCCTACGATGCAGCCTACTACTAAGGGCGGGGTAACGAGTGTCGGCACGGCTGGGCGAAATCCTCATCAAGGAAAAGCTGATCACCAAAGACCAGCTCGAGCAGGCCCTTTCCCATCAGAAGAAGAACGGCGGCCGGCTGGGCGGGGCGCTGGTGAAGCTGGGCTTCGTCGGCGACGAAGAAATCACCGGCGTGCTCTCCCGCCAGTACGGCGTCCCCGCCATCAACCTCAGCTACTACGAAGTGGACGCCGGCGTGGTCAAGCTGGTGCCCCAGGAAACGGCTGTGCGGTATCAGGTGGTTCCCCTCTCCCGCGTCGGCTCCACCCTCACCATCGCCATGGCCGACCCCACCAACGTCTTTGCCATGGACGACATCAAGTTCATGACCGGGCTCAAGGTGGAGCCCGTGGTGGCTTCCGAGTCGTCCATCATCGAGGCCATCACCAAGTTCTACGGCAGCAGCGGCGGCGCCACCTCCGAGCAGGAGTTGGAACGGGTGATGGCGCAGATTGGCGCCGAAGACGCCGACGTCGAGGTGGCCGAGGAGGAGGCTGAGCTCTCCGCCGCCGAGCTCGAGCACGCCGCCGAGGACGCCCCCGTCATCAAGCTGGTCAACCTCATCCTCACCGAAGCCCTCAACAAGGGCGCCAGCGACATCCACATCGAGCCTTACGAGAAGGACTACCGCGTCCGCTTCCGCATTGACGGCGTGCTGCACAACTTCATGAACCCGCCGCTCAAGCTCAAGGACGCCATGACCAGCCGCGTCAAGATCATGGCCAAGCTCGACATCTCCGAGAAGCGCCTGCCGCAGGACGGGCGCATCATGCTCAAGCTCACCAAGGACGGCCGCAAGAAGGAGCTCGACTACCGCGTCTCCGTCTGCCCCACCCTGCACGGCGAGAAGATCGTCATGCGGCTGCTGGACAAGGAGAACCTGCGCCTGGACATGACCAAGCTCGGGGTCGAGCCCGAGTCGCTGGTCAAGCTGGAGAAGGCCATCCTCAAGCCCTACGGCATGGTGCTGGTCACCGGCCCGACAGGCAGCGGCAAGACCAACACCCTCTACAGCTCCATCTCGCGCCTCAACACCCCCGACACCAACATCATGACCGCCGAAGACCCGGTGGAGTTCCAGCTCATGGGCATCAACCAGGTGCAGATGAAGGAGCAGATTGGGCTGAACTTCGCCGCCGCCCTGCGCTCCTTCCTGCGGCAGGACCCGAACATCATCCTGGTGGGCGAGATCCGCGACTTCGAGACGGCGGAGATTGCGGTCAAGGCGGCGCTCACCGGACACCTGGTGCTTTCCACCCTGCACACCAACGACGCCCCCGGCACCATCAGCCGGCTGATGAACATGGGCATCGAGCCCTTCCTGGTGGCGACCTCCGTTAACCTCATCTGCGCCCAACGCCTGGTGCGGCGCATCTGCACCGAGTGCACGGAGAAGCTCAACCTGCCCCCCCAAGCCCTCATCGACGTCGGCTACTCCCCCGAGGAGTCCAAGACCGTCAAGGTTTCCAAGGGCAAGGGCTGCGAGCGCTGCAACGGCAGCGGCTACAAGGGCCGCACCGGCCTCTACGAAGTCATGGAGATCACCGACGAGCTGCGCGAGCTCATCCTGGTCGGCGCCTCGGCCCTGGAGCTCAAGAAGAAGGCCATCGAGCAGGGCATGATCACCCTGCGCCGCAGCGGCCTCATCAAGATCATGAACGGCATGACCACCATCGAGGAAGTCATCCGCGAAACGGTGCTGTAAGAGGAGGAGACCGTGGCTACGCTCAGCTTGACCGAAATGCTTAAGAAGATGCTGGAGATCAACGGCTCCGACCTCCATATCACCACCAACAGCCCCCCGCGCATCCGCGTGGACGGCAAGCTCAAGCCCATCGACGGGCTGGAGCCCATGACGGCTCCGGAGACCAAGCAGCTCGCCTACAGCGTCCTCACCGACGCGCAGAAGCACCGCTTCGAGGAGAACTGGGAGCTTGACTTCAGCTTCGGCATCCGCGGCCTGGCGCGCTTCCGCGCCAACGTCTTCATGCAGCGCGGCGCCGTGGGGGCCGTGTTCCGCACCATTCCGTGGCAGATCAAAGGGTTCGACGACCTGGGGCTGCCGCCGGTGGTCAAGACGCTGTGCGAGAAGCCGCGCGGGCTGGTACTGGTCACCGGACCGACCGGCAGCGGCAAGTCCACCACCCTGGCCGCCATGCTCGACAAAATCAACTCCGAGCGGCCCGAGCACATGATCACGGTGGAAGACCCCATCGAGTTCATCCACTCCCACAAGAAGTGCCTGGTGAACCAGCGCGAGGTGCACACCGACACCAAGTCCTTCACCAACGCCCTGCGCGCGGCGCTGCGCGAAGACCCCGACATCGTGCTCATCGGCGAGATGCGCGACCTGGAAACCATCGAGTCGGCGCTGCGCATCGCCGAGACCGGCCACCTCACCTTCGCCACCCTGCACACCAACTCCGCCGTCTCCACCATCAACCGCATCGTGGACGTCTTCCCCTCCCACCAGCAGGCTCAGGTGCGCGCCCAGCTCTCGCTGGTGCTGGAGGGCATCATGTGCCAGTCGCTGCTCCCGCACTTGAGCGGCAAGGGGCGCGTGCTGGCCATGGAGATCCTGGTGCCCAACGCCGCCGTCCGCAACCTCATCCGCGAGGACAAGATCCACCAGATCTACTCCGCCATGCAGACCGGGCAGGACAAGTTCGGGATGCAGACCTTCAACCAGTCCCTGGCCACGCTCTACTTCCAGAAAAAGATTTCCCTCGAAGTGGCGATGTCCCGTTCTTCCATTCCCGACGAGTTGCAGGATATGATTAGTCGGGGTCCGGCCTCGGTCGGCCAGGGGCGAGCGCCGGTTGCGAAACGGTAAGAATCCGGGTCCAAAGGAGGCCAGTCCGCCATGCCAACCTACGCCGTGAAAGGCATCACCGCGACCGGAGAGCGCTGGGAGCGCGACCTGACCGCCACCAGCCGCGCCGAGCTCGAGGCGCGCCTACAGCGCGACCGCATCCGCCCCATGGTCATTCGCGAGAAGGGCCGGGAGTTCGTCATCCCGCTCCTCGGCGGCGGCGTCACCGCCAAGGAAATGGCGATCTTTACCCGCCAGCTCTCCACCATGATCGACGCCGGCCTGCCGCTGGTGCAGTCGCTGGAAATCCTTGCCACGCAGCAGGAAAACAAGACCTTCCAGAAGACTCTCACCGGCGTGCGCACGCAGGTGGAATCGGGCTCCACCCTGGCCAACGCCCTGCGCCAGTTCCCCAAAGTGTTCGACGACCTCTACACCAACATGGTGGAGGCCGGGGAAACGGGCGGCATCCTCGACGGCGTGCTGCAGCGGCTGGCGACTTACATCGAAAAGAACGTCAAGCTCAAGGCGGCGGTCAAGTCGGCGCTCATCTACCCCAGCGCCGTCATCATCATCATGACGTTGATCGTGTTCGGGCTGATGAAGTGGGTGGTGCCCACCTTCGTCAAGCTCTTCCTCGACCTGGGGGTCGACCTGCCCCTGCCCACCCGCATCGTCATGAACATCAGCTGGGTGGTCCAGGACTTCTGGTGGTTGATGGGTCTCGCGGCCATCGGCATCGCCTTGGCCATCCGCGCCTACTACCACACCACGGGCGGGCGCTACGTTATCGATTCCATCATGCTGCGCATACCGCTCATCGGCATCCTGCTGCGCAAGATCGCCACCGCGCGCTTCTGCCGCACCCTGGGGACGTTGCTCTCCAGCGGCGTGCCCATCCTCGACGGCCTCACCATCACCGCCCGCACCTCCGGCAACGCCGTCATCGAGCGCGCCCTGATGGCGGTGCGCAAGGCGGTCGAGGAAGGCCGGACGCTGGTCGAGCCGCTCAAGGCCAGCGCCGTCTTCCCGGCCATGGTGTCGCAGATGATCGGCGTCGGCGAGCAGACCGGCGCGCTCGACGCCATGCTGTCGAAGATCGCCGACTTCTACGAGGAAGAGGTGGACACGGCGGTCAAGGACCTGCTGACGGCGATGGAGCCGCTCATCCTGCTCATCCTCGGCGTGGTGGTCGGCGGCATCGTCATCTCCCTCTACTTGCCGCTGTTCGACCTCATCGGCAAGTTGGGCTCCTAGGCGAACGCGCGTCCGCCCGGGGCTGACGAATGAGCAGCCCGCGACAAGTCCGCGACTGGCTCTCCTGGCTGGTCAAGGTTCGTATCCTGGTCATTACCTTTCTGCTCGGGATCGAGCTGGTCATCCGCCACTTCGTGCCCTCGCCGGTCCCGGTCAAGTACTTCCTCTCCCTGATTCTGGTTGCCTACGCGGTGGCGGTCCTCTACGCCATCCTGCACGGGCTGAACCTCGACCCCTACCTGCAAGCCTACGTGCAGTTGGGGGTCGACCTCTCCATCATCACCGGCTTCGTCTATCTCACCGGCTCCCTGGAGAGCTACTTCGTTCTGCTCTACCCGCTGGAGATCATCGTGGCCAGCATCATCCTGCCGCGGGTGGGGTCGTTCCTGGTGGCGGCGCTCAGCTTTCTGTCCTTCGCCGGCATCGTCAATGCGGGCTTCTTCAAGCTGGCGCCGGTGCTGTATCCGATGACACTGGGAGTCTGGCCCTTGCAGGTGCAGCTCCTCATCAACCTCTTCGCCTTCGTGGGGGTCTGGTACCTGTCGAGCCAACTGTCGGAGTCCTTGCGCCGCGCGGGTGTGGCGCTGGAGGACAAGCTCGGGGAGCTCCAGGAGCTGCAGGCGTTCAACGAGAACATCGTGCAGTCGATGCGCGGCGGCCTGCTCACCACCAGCCTCGGAGGGCGCATCCTGCTGCTGAACCCGGCGGGAGAAGAGATCCTGGCCGTGCCGGGGACGCGCCTCCGCGGGGCCATGCTCGCGGGCGAGTTCCCGGAGCTGCTCTCGCTGCTGCCCCAGCCGGGTCAGCCGCCGGCCCGGCTGCGGCATGAGCTGCGGGTGCGCACAGCGGACGGCAAGGAGAAAATCCTGGGCGTCACCGTGTCCGTTCTGCGCACGCGCGAAGACTTGGAGGCGGGCTACGTCTATAACTTCCAGGACTTGACTGAGCTCAAGCGCCTGGAGGCCGAAGTGGCGCACAAGGAGCAGATGGCGGCGCTGGGACGCCTGGCGGCCGCCATTGCCCACGAGATCCGCAACCCGCTGGCCGCCATCGCCGGCTCGGTCCGGCAACTGGCCCGCTACGCCGCCATGGGTGAGGACGAGCAGAAGCTGGTGGACATCGTCAACCGCGAATCCGACCGCCTGAACCGGCTGGTCATCGACATCCTGAGCTACAGCAAGGGCCCCGTGCCGCGGCGCCAGCCGACCGACCTGGGGCAACTGGTGGAGGAAACGCTGCTGCTGCTGGAGCGCCACCCGCAGTTCAACGGGGCCATCCGCGTGGAGAAACAACTGCCCGGCGGACGCGTGACGGCGGCGGTGGACGCCGGACAGATGCGGCAAGTGCTCTGGAACCTCTGCGACAACGCCGTTCGGGCCATGCCCGACGGCGGCACGCTCCGCCTGGCGCTGGAGGAGGGCAACGGCGTGGTGCGCATCCGCGTGGCCGACACCGGCGTGGGCATGGCGCCGGAGCAGCGAGAGAAAATCTTCCAGCCCTTCGAGACCGGCTTCCCGGGCGGCACCGGGCTGGGCCTGGCGATTGTCTACCAGATCATCCAGAGCCACGGCGGCCGAGTGGTGGTGGAGGCCGTCCAGCCCTGCGGGTCGGTGTTCACGGTCGAGCTGCCTCGGGGCTGACCTCTGCCGGTTTTCCGCCTCTTCCTGCTACACTACTGCTGCTCATGGCCAGCCTGCTCATCATTGACGACGAGCCCATCGGGGAAAGCCTGGCCCTGGCCTTCCGCCGCGGCCAGTACGAGGTGACGCTGGCCCGCGACACCCGCGAAGCCCGCGGGCGGCTCGAGCAGCAGCTCTTCGACCTCATCGTCTGCGACATTACCCTCCCCGACGGCAACGGCATCGAGCTGCTGGAGTTCGCCCGGCAGGTGAGCCCCGACTCGGTCTTCATCCTCATGACCGGCAAGGAGCACCCGCAGGAGCTCATCATCCAGGCGCTGAACCTGGGGGCCGACCGGTACATCGTCAAGTCCGACCGCACCATTGAAGAAGTGGAGTCAGTGGTGCGGCGGTCCGAGGAGTTCCTGCGCACGCGGCGGGAGCGCGACCTCTTCCAGCGCGCCGCGCGCGAACTGGCCCGCGACAACATCATCGGGCAGAGCCGTCCGCTGCGCGCTGTGCTGGAAACCGCCCGCGCCATCGCCGCCACCAGCAGCACCGTGCTGGTGACGGGAGAGAGCGGCACCGGCAAGGAGCTGGTGGCGCGGCGCATCCATGAGCTGAGCCCGCGCTTCGATCACCCCTTCGTCTCCCTCAACTGCGGCGCTTTCCCGGAGACGTTGCTGGAGAGTGAGCTGTTCGGCTACGTGAAGGGGGCGTTCACCGGGGCCACCCACAGCAAGCCGGGCCTGTTCCAGGCCGCGCATGGCGGGACGCTGTTCCTCGACGAAATCGGGGAGATGAGCCTGCCCATGCAGGTCAAGCTGCTGCGGGTGCTGCAGGACCGGAAGGTGCGGCCGCTGGGGAGCACGGAGGAAAACAGCGTGGACGTGCGCGTCATCGCCGCCACCAACAAGGACCTGCGGCAGTTGGTGGCCGAGAAGACCTTCCGGGAGGACCTCTACTACCGCATCAGCGTCATTCCGTTGCACATGCCGCCGTTGCGCGAACGGAGCGACGACATCCCGCTGCTGGCGCTGCACTTCCTGCAGCGCTACAGCGAGCAGATGAGCAAACCGTTGCGCGGCCTCTCCGCCGAGGCGCTGGAGGCGCTGCGCAATTACTCCTGGCCGGGGAACGTGCGCGAGCTGGAGAACGTGGTCGAGCGCGCCGTGGCGCTGGAGCCCGGCGAAGAGATCGGCCTGCGCAGCCTGGCGGAGCATATCAGCCGCCTGCCGCTGGTGGCCCCGGGGCAGTTGCTCATACCCGACGACGGGGTGGACTTTCAGAAACACATCGAAGAGCAGGAGCGCGCCTACCTGCTGGCGGCGTTGGAGAAGGCCGGTGGAGTCCGCGCCCGCGCGGCCGAACTTTTGGGGATGAGTTATCGCTCGTTTCGGCACTACGCCAAGAAACACAGGGTGTGAGGCTGCCACTTTGTGTCAGGGTTCTTTAGACCTTTTGTGTTATATTGAGTAGCACCTTGGTGGGGAGTGTGCTCTGTATTGCGGGGGTTATCAAATAGATAGAGTCTTTACGGAATTGTGGAATGAGGATTGCACTTATACTGGGTGGTAGTCGGGGGTAACTCGCGCAAGAACCCGTACGTATGAGGAATACCCCTGACCCCACAAGGAGAACACCAAGAAAATGAGGAACCGTGAAAAGGGCTTTTCGCTGATCGAGCTGCTGATCGTGGTTGCGATCATTCTCATCATTGCTGCGATCGCCATCCCGAACCTTCTGCAGTCGCGTCAGCGCGCAAACGAGACTTCGGCGGTGGGTTCGCTCCGAACCGTCAACACCTCTGAAGTGACCTACCAGACCACCTACGGCGTCGGGTATGCCTGGAGTTTGGCTATCCTGGGGCCGGGCGCTGGTCTGCCGTATACCTGTCAGAACGCGGGACTGCTGGACGACGTGTTGGGCTGCGCCGGTGTGCCGTGCATCAAGAGCGGCTACAACTTCAGCGCCACCAACCCGCCGGGCGGAGCGCCGACCCCTGCCGGGACCGGCGTGCCTCCGGGTGGCTGCCCCAACTGGGGCGTCTCCACCTACGCGTATCTGGCGGTGGCTGTGCCGAACCAGGGCAAGCGCGGGTACATCACGGATGACTCGGGCGTAACCCGGTTCTGCGTGGCCGCTGACCCGGCCGTACCTTGCACCGCCGTCTTCACCGACGCGGCCGTGCAGTAGGTCCGGTTGCAACGATGTTCTCGGAGGGAAGCGCTTGCTTCCCTCCGATTCTTTTTTGCGGTATGCTTCCGCGCCAGGGGGTGCGCTGATGGGTAGCCAACCGAATCGCTCGCGGGCTTCCGGTTTTTCGCTGATTGAGCTGTTGATTGTGGTGGCGATCATCCTGATTATCGCGGCCATCGCCATTCCCAATTTCCTGCAGTCGCGCATGGCGGCCAACGAAACGTCCGCGGCGGCCACGATGCGGACGTTCTTCACCTCGTCGGTGGCCTACAGCAGCACCTATCAGAATGGGTTCCCGCCGACCTTGGCGACCCTGGGCCCTCCGGGCGGCGGAGGCTCCACCTGCCAGAATGCGGATCTGATTGACAACGTGCTGGCCTCGGGGGTCAAGTCCGGCTATTACTACGTTTACGTGCCCGCGTTGCAGCTCCCGGCTCCCGGCCCGACCTGCACGGTCGCCGGCTATTCCACTTTCACGCTCAACTCGGACCCGGGACCGGGCGGGGCCGACCGGGGGCGGGTGGGGCGCAAGTCGTTCTTCCTGGACGATTCCGGCGTCATCCGCTTCAACCTGATCGCTCCTGCGGGGCCGAACGATCCCCCCATCCCCAGCACCTAGACCCCAATTGGGCTCCGAGGCCGGCGGCCTGCTCCTTGACGAGGCGCCGGCCCTTGTGTCTATGATTCTCCGGCGATAACTCCGCGACCCCCATGCCCGCCATCGAGACGCTCGAGCTGACAAAAGATTACGCGGTGGGGTTCTGGCGCAAGCGCCCGCGCCGCGCCCTCGACCACCTCAGCCTCAGCGTCGAGGAGCGGGAGATCTTCGGCTTGCTGGGCCCCAATGGGGCGGGGAAGACCACCACGCTCAAGCTGCTGCTGCGGCTGATCTATCCCACCAGCGGCACGGCGCGGCTGCTGGGCCGGGACCTGGACGACGTCGAGGTGCGCCGGCGCATCGGCTACCTGCCCGAAGCGCCGTACTTCTACGACTACTTGAGCGCGCGCGAGTTTCTCGAGTACTGCGGCCAACTGTGCGGCCTGGCCAGCGCCGAGCGGCGGACCCGGACGGGCACGCTGCTGGAGCAGGTGGGCCTGGCCGACGCCGCCGATGTGGCCCTGCGGCATTTCTCCCGCGGGATGCTCCAGCGCGCCGGCATCGCCCAGGCGTTGATCAACGACCCCGACCTGGTCTTCCTCGACGAGCCCATGCTGGGGCTTGACCCGGTGGGGCGGCGGGAGGTGCGCGACCTCATCCTGGAGCTGCGCCGCCGCGGCAAGACCGTCTGCTTCTCCACCCACATCCTCTCCGACGTCGAAGCCCTCTGCGACCGCGTCGCCATCCTCAACCGCGGGCGGCTGCACGGAGTGGGCACCCTGGACGAGATCCTCAAGCTCGAGGCCAAGGCCAGCGAAGTGATTGTCGGCCACGCCTCGCCGGCGCTGCGGGCGGCGCTGGAGAAGCTGACCGACGGCCTCCATGCCGCGGGCGACAAACTCATGCTCACGGTGCCGCCCGAACGGGTGTTCGCGGTGGCGGAGTGCGTGAAGCAGAACGGCGGCGCCCTGCTGGCGGTCACGCCGGTGCGCGCCTCGCTGGAAGACTACTTCTTCGAAACCTTCGGCACCGAAAAAGTGCCGGAGCTGTCGGGAAAGGAGTAGAGCGTGAGCCGCATCGCCGCCATCGCCTTCAACACCTTCCGCGAAGCGGTGCGCGACCGCGTGCTCTACAACCTGATTGTCTTCGCGCTGCTGCTCATCGCCACCGCGATTCTGTTCGGGCAGATTTCCATCGGGGTGCAGCAGCTCATCCTGGTCAACCTGGGTCTGACGGCGGTGACGTTCTTCGGCTTGGCCATCGCCGTCTTCATCGGCATCGGGCTGGTCTACAAGGAGATGGACAAGCGCACGCTCTACGCGCTGCTTTCCAAGCCGGTGCACCGCTACGAGTTCATCCTGGGCAAGTTCGCCGGATTGG
>Ga0114945_10001712_pt1 | contig 13381 bp, 9 predicted proteins | sample OV2TP3_FD_87194 | JGI IMG/M metagenome (GOLD analysis project Ga0114945, IMG submission 87194) | Hot spring microbial communities from Beatty, Nevada to study Microbial Dark Matter (Phase II) - OV2 TP3 | ecosystem: Environmental > Aquatic > Thermal springs > Hot (42-90C) | place: USA: Beatty... | reverse complement strand
TTGTTTTGAATCGAATAGGAAAAACACAGGGACCGGCATATGGGCGCCGCTCAGCTTCCGTTTAGTGACAGGCCGGATTCCTTCGTTGTTGTATTGGGTCGGTGTCCGGGGCCGAAAGTAAAGACGGACAAATTCCTTTACAGATTGACTGGTCTTACCGATGACTTCCGGAGCGGCACTGTCCACTTCAATGAGGGCTTTTCGTTCCAAAAAATCTCGCGATAGCAACCGGCCGCTCTCAAGAATTCTGACGGCATTTTTTACATCAGTGGAATGAAACAAATAGTGTGGCCACCACTTGCGTGAAGCCTCCCGGAGACCGACCTTTGAGGCCAGCTCGTCAATAAACTCGGCTATTTCCCGGGAGTCGCGTTTCAGATTGCAGCCTGGTTATGTGGCAGATGATGCGGCCAGTAGAGGCTCAACAGCAATTCGAGATCGACTCGGAGGGGGCCGATATTGCAGTCCGCCCGGCGGCGACGTTTCGACTTCGTCGCCGTTTCGGATTGACGCATAAAACGGAGAAATGTAGTCCAGTTCCAGGAAAAGCGGAATAAGATAGGACAGGATGGACTCGACATCCGGCGGGGACGAATATTGCGTCACGTATTTAAATTGGCGCAGTCTCTGCCAAAGTCCGAGCAGAGCATCATAATCGACAGCACATTCGCCCGTATTGGAGGATATGGTGATCGACTCCGTTCCGTTGTCCACCGTTACCCTGAAACTTTCACCGGAATCGATTGTCGAGAACGTCTGCTTGCGTTTCAGGACTTCTTTCAGGTCGTCCCAAACCTCATTAAATGGCAAGTCTTCTGGTTCGGAATGCAGCCACGACTTGATGTTCTTTGGAAGTTCATGCTCCAGCCGCTCCGCGGTTCCCAAATGCGGATATATGAGCACATCGATTGGTAGTGGCGCCAGATATTTTTCCATCAACAGCCGGACGACATTCCAGTCCAAGCCGCCGTTGCCGCAGCCAAGAGGAGGAAAAGCAACACTATAGATTCCCTTTTCCACGCAGCCCAAGGCAAATTTTCGGAGTCCGGCTTCGATGTATTCCAATTTGGATGGCCGGCGCCAGTCGCGCTTGGTCGGAAAGTTCAGGATCCATTTGTTCGGTGTTTTGTAGAGATAGAGCATTCCGATGTCGAGACTTTTCTTCTCGCACATCTCCCGGTAGCGCTTGAACATGTCGGGATACAGTTTTTTGAACACACCGGCCACGCCCTTGCCCATGACGCCGACGGTATTGACGGTGTTCACCAACACCCGCGCCGGCGAGGCGAAGAGATCGCCTTTGACGTAGGTGATCATGTATTTTTGGTCTCCCGTGAATGTGTGATCTGATTCATACAACGATATTTTATCATCCAAACACCCCCTCGTCCAAATTTGAGCAGGCGAACCTACTTCGTGTCAACCAGAACTTTTTCCTTTTTCGGTTTCCTCTCCGTCTTCCACTCAACGAGGCGTTCCTGTAGATACGCATAAAACTCCTTACGTTTTCGGGCGAAGACCGGGAAGGTCGTCAGGATGTGGGCGAAGTCATCCGGCCCAAGGCCGTAGGCTTCGGCCACCGCGCGGTTCGATTCCCACAGTTTCGGCCAAAGACTCCGGTCGTCCGTAATGTGCTTGATCCCGGCCTCCCACGCCGACTTCGTCGGAATGCGCGGCAGACGGTTGACAACGTCAGCCGGCGGTACTGGCATCGGACGCATGTAGGTGAAACTGAGATGCGTACCGGCGGTTCGTTTTCGGAGACAAAAGTCAAAACATAGGGAGTTTAAAATCGATAGCGCCGCATCCACTTTCACAGTTTCAAACAATATTCCAGTCAGCGTGTGCGAACCGGCCGAAGCATCATCGATAACAGCCGCAATGCACGTCCTTTCATTTGTATTGCTCGCGGTTTCACGAAACACAAGCGTCGATTCTTCCCTGGGCTTCTTGCCGTACTTTTGCGCCGCTTGCTCGACAGAAAGCCACCAACGAACGGGCTTGGTTCCCACGACAAACTGATCGATGTGCTTGCCCTCGTAGACCGGCCAAAATCCATGATCACGCATTTTACGCACGGCTTCGCCCATGTCCTTGGGATCTTTGCCGAGAACGGCAGCGGGCGCGTATAGTTTTCCAGTTTTTGGATCTGTCCACAGGTCTTTGTCACGAGTTGCGTTGTAAATCTGGTTATGCGCAAAATCGTTGAAGAACTCCGCGCCCCACGCCCCCGGCCCATCCCCACCGAGCGTCGGCCGGCCTTTGTGCATGCGCTGGACGATCTGCTGATCGCGCGGGCTTCGGTATTCCAAAAACGCCAGCGTTTCGGGCGAGAGCCGCGCGATTTCTTCCCGCGTGATCCGCACCACCCACGGTTTGGCGGAGTCAGACGTGAGTTCGGCCAGATCATGCCGCATGAACGCCGCGTCGAACCCGTCCGCCGAATCCCCTTTCCGAAACACCAGACTCACGAATTTGTAGCTCGCGTGAATGGGGAATAGCTTCTTGCGATTTTCGAAGCCATAGAATCGTTCGATCCGAGTATGTTCCAGCAAGAACCTCCGAATCCCGACCGCGCCGTCGCCGTTGTAGAGAACGGACGGCGACACGAGACCCACCGCGCCCTTGTCCGCCGCCAGCCGCGCCGAGCGGTCGACAAAATATTTGGAGACATCCTCGTGAGCGGCGCCGGATCGCGCCTCCGACAGAGGGAAATCGCCGCTCTTGCGTAAAATTTGCGCCACCGTCGTTGTGCGCTCCCGGTATTGTTTAAACTCCTCCGCCAAGTCGGGATTGCTCTGATGCAATTCCCGGATGCGGCGATCCAGGTCGTTTCCCTTATAGGCCCGAATGAGCACGTCGCATCGGGCGTAGAACTCGTGTTTGCTTGGGAGGACTTTGTCCCACGGCGGATTGCCGACCACGGCGTCGAATCCCGGCCGGTCCGGATCACGCAACACCTCCGGAAATTCCAGTTCCCAGTGAAAGCATCTCTCCCGGTCCCGAATCTTCACGAAATCGTTCCACCACGGGCGAGCCTCCGCATACGCGGCCAGATCGGAAGGTTTCGCCAACAGGCTTGTGAGCACCGTCCAATCGTTCCATATATCCGCAAGTCCGAAGACGGACGCCAAGCGCAGATCAAAGAGCAGTTTGGCGGAAGCCACGGCATCCTCGGCTTCCTTTCGGCGGTCCTCCTTATACCGCATTTCCTTGATGCTTTCCGGTTCGACCGCCGCACGGGCTTCGGGGATGAGGTTTCGCAGTTCCGCCGCCTTTTTGAACTCCTGTTCCACGGCATATTTGGCAAACAGGTCCCCAGAACCGCCTGTCGACTCTTTTTCGAGAGGATGCCGGTCGAGTCCATCCAGCCACGACGACAGGAGAGAGTTTCCGCAGCGGATGTGATGCTCGAAATAGGTGAGCGGCCGGTCGCCCGCAAGCGATTCGATCCAGAGCGCGACGCGGGCAAGCTGAACGGCGGTGGGATTGAGATCGACGCCGAAGAGGCAATTCTCGGCGATGCGCCGCTTGCACCACGCCCGCGCTTCGCTTCCGGCGAACCTGGCCTGCGCATCCGACGATTTCCAGTCCGCGTCCCAGACGCCGCGCGTGAAATCCGGCGGCGGCTTTGAGCCGAAATGTTCCGCATAAGCGCGGTGGAGGCTCTGCCCCAAATACCGCATGGCGGCGATCAGGAAGTGCCCCGACCCGCAGGCCGGATCAAGCACGCGAAGGCGAAGAATTTCGTCAGCTGATTTCTTCTGAACGGCAGGCCCGATCGCATGTCGGACAATGTCTTCCACGAGAGCTTTGGGAGTGTAAAACGATCCGCTCCCCTTTCGGGCGGACCCGGGAGAGAAATAAAATCGTCCGGGATCAATCCTGCGAATCAGTTTGATGACTCCGCCTTTTTTGACTCCCTTGTCCTCGTCTCCCTCGGCCTCGTCGTCTTCAGCGTCATCGGCCCCCTCGGTATCTTCGTCCTCGTCTTTGGGTTGGTCGGATCCGAGATAATCGGCCAGTGGCGTTCCTTCGACAAGGTTCTCGTCACCCGCAAGGCGCAGATATTTTTCCCGGCAAATTCGGATGAGTTCGTCCCCGCGCAGAGCCAATGTCCGGCCGGACATTTCAATTTCAAAAGTATCCGCCGGCGCCACTCGCGGTTCAAACTCAAGAAGCCCTTCGTAAACGGCGCCCAATTGCTCGATATCCAGTTCCCGGAACGACACGCGTTCGCGCCCGACACCCCGGCGGGGCGCCGTGGTTGTCAGATCCAGGATCACTTGGGCGATAAGCCGGTCGTTCAACCGGACGGACTCGATGATCCGCCCTTCGGCCGTCAGGGCGCTGAAAAAATCTCCGCCGCGTGGAGGTATATTCTCGTATTGATCGATTCGGGGCAGGCCATCGTTGTAAATCCTGAACAGGGCCACCAGACGCTTCCAAAGGCCGAACCGATTGGCAGGCTGATCATGCAGGTCCGACATCGACACGTCGTCGATGAGAGACTGAAGAGAATAGGATTTCATATACAGGGCATGGCGCGTCAGCCTCTCGTCGCGCGCCTCGGCATACAGGATGAAGAGCAGACGATAGAGGGTGAGCAGTGCCGCGTCGCGAAACGGCGCCAAAGCATCACCAGCCGGCAACCCGGCGGTGCATCGCTGAAAATCCGAAATGAGGCCGGACCCAAGCGTCTCGGCAGAAACAAATACAGCCCGGCGCAGATCCTGCGAAACCTTTTCGGCAAATGCCCGGCTGTCCGTTTCGAATAGTTCGAACGACAAGTGGCCTGCAGGCGAGCGGATAAAATTTGTCGAATGGAATATCCGATAGAAAGCGGAGAATGAATCGCGGTCTTCATCCTCTACACATCCGGGCAGGTAGATCTCCAGATAGGCCCCGCGGGGTCCCTCGCCCGGCCTGCGAATGAGCCGGACTCGTTCACCGGTGATGAGGAATCCATAGGGCAGGTCCGCGGACGAGAGGGCCCTCTCAAGAATCTGGGATGGCGTCTGTTTCTTCCCTTTGATCTTGGCATCAGGATCCTCGTCCCATGCGCCGATGTAGGCCAGCACAATCGGCTTGTCGAGCGGCGCGGCGGAGAGCGCGGTGATGCCGGCCGCGGCATCCGGCCCCGCCGACGGAGAAATCGTGAATTCGAGTACACGCGCGAGGAGCGGCCAACCGAACTGGTCTCTAACATCCGACGAGGTTTCCGCCCGCCCGTCAGCCCTCTGATAGATTCGGAGCATCTCCCGAAACGGCGGCTCGACACTGCGGTCCGCAAGCCTCCGGCCGGCGCCGGATCGCGCAAATACCGTTCCAAGATAGTAGTCCGAAAAAAATCCGCGGACGTTGCGAAGATGACGGTAAATCATGAGGTGGATTTCGGCCGAACGTTTGACATCCGTGTCACGTTCGGCACTGGGCCATCCATGGCCGGCGGCAGGACAAACATGGCGCCAAGCGGCCGAATCATCGGGTTGTCATGGACTGCCTCGAAGGCTGTCAGCTCCTCAAGCCGTTCCTTTCGATCGGAATCCACCGCCGCGCGCCGGGCGCCCCAGTTGATTTTCGTCTGGCCTTCGGTTCCAAAAAGCCTGAACTGGCCCCGCGCCTCATCTTCGAATCCTTTGGCGCGCCGTTCCGATTCTTCGAGTTCCACCAGACGGTCCTTCACATCAATGTCCAAATCCTGACGAAGACGCTCAACTTGTTCGTGGCGTTCCTTTCGTATCTTCTGAACCCGGCCGGCCGCCCACGCCGACATCGCTTTTTCGGCAAATACACTCAAGCGGTCGAATTTGTCGGCGAATATCCTTTTCAGTTCATCCGGCGTGACTTCGCCGGGTTTGGATATGTCCTCGAACAATTTCGATGTGTCGTAGATTTCCGCGGTACCTCGGACCGGAACGCGCACGGATGTAAGACGCTCCTCGATCAACCCGTGCCCTCCGGCAAACGCCACAAAAAATGTAAAAACCACATATGGTCCATCAGTCTTTGGATCGCGCCGGGCTGTAAGGCGCCGGGGTGTCCACGCACCCGCCTGAGCGGAATTCCCGAAAACGTGGAGAAGTCTTTGACGGGCGGCGGCGGCGATTGCGTTGACGAGCGGATGGACGGGCGTAATGAAGTCGACATCGCCTGATTTGGACGCAATGGCCAGACTCCGGCGGCATGTGATCCGGGGATAGATCTCGTTGACGCCGGGTCCCTGAAACGCCGGCGGAGTGACAATCCGGAATTCTCCGTCGCGGCCGAGCGGCTTCATGGCCACGTCTCCCAGAATTGTCCGCAGAATATGTTCGAGAGAAGTATCGTCGGTCCAGATGGGGTCGCCGGAGAACTGGAACCGTTCGCTCTCCAATTGTGAAGGATCGGCTGAGGCGGCTATGAAGGGGCGCATTGTGGATTCAAATTCCCGGACGTGCTCGTCAAAGATGCGGACGGTGGCCTCTTTGATCTTGTCGAGTTCCTTGGATTCCGCATCCATTTCCGTGAGGGAGCGGTCGATGTCTTCCGCGCCCTCGCGCAGACCGAGAAGGTCCGGCGTGGAGATGCGGTCTTTCTCCATCGTTTCCATTTTGGAGATGATTCGATTGAGGACATCGTCCTCTGGAGAATCGGGATAGAAGAGATAGCGAATTTCAGGTTTTCGTTTCTGCCCGTATCGGTCGACGCGGCCATTTCGCTGTTCCATGCGATTCGGGTTCCAGGGCAGTTCCATGTGGATTACTCTGCGGCAAGTTCTCTGAAGGTTGAGTCCCTCGCTGGACGCGTCCGTGGACAACAGCGCTCGTATTTCGCCTGTTTCAAATTTTTCCTGAATGTTCCGCCGTTGTCTGCCTGTCAGTCCACCCCGCATGATCACGTATTTACCCAACAGATCCTTCGACTTCTCGAAGGCCGACACCATGGCGTTCAGCGTATCCAGATACTCTGTAAAGACGATAAATTTCTCCTGCGGTTCGCGTTTGAGAACGTCGTGGACATGGGCCAGCAGGGTTTCGATTTTCGGATCGGTTTCGGGCAGGGCGCGCAGCATTTTCTTGATCTGGTTCAATTTTTGGATCTCGCTGCGGCGAATGCGAATTTCCTTGGGGATGGCCGCCCGAACGATTTTTCGTATTGTACGTTCTGCTTTCCATTCATCCATCGGCAGGGCCGCCTGCATTTCCCGAAGCTCGACACGTTCTGGCGGCGGTTCCGGCGCTCCGTCGTCTTTCAGGGCCTCAAGCCGGTGATCGATGGTCTTGGCCAGCGCCGCCCGGCTGGAGAGCATCCGCTTTTTGACGATCTGCATCGCAAAACTGACGAGATCGGCGTCCTCCTGATCCCTAGCGGCCTGGGATGTCCGGGCGCAGTAGGACGACACTTTCTTAAACAGATCCGACTCTTTGCCTGAAACTTTGATGGGGATGCCCTCAACGTTTCTTATCTGGAAAACGGATACCATTTTCCCATCTTTCCCCTTGCGTTTGATTTGAGATTTCAGGCGCCGGATTCTTGCGTGTTCGAGCCGCCGCCGGATGTTCTCCTCGTTACCCGACAGGCTCGCAAGCGTCGGATCGACGAGTTCGATGAGGGAGCGGAAGGAGTGCTTGTATCCATTGTGAGGGGTTGCGGTTAAAAGAATCAGGCCACGAGATCCTTTCCGAAGGGCCTCGCCAAGACGCGTTCGTTGGGTCCTATAGGGGCTCTTGTCGCTGCCCGCTTCAGCCAGAACATGCGCCTCATCCACGATGATGAGGTCCCACAGTGTACGAAGCGCTCGGCGCTGCACATCCATTTTTTTCAGATAATCGATGGATGTCAGTACGTGTGAAAAGGCGTCCCACGGATGGAGGCCGGCCGGCAGTTTTTCCTGGGCGCGGGCCAAACCGGCGGCGCTCTCTATCAGAATAAACTCCAGTCCAAATTTTTCCTGTAATTCTTCCTGCCACTGAAGAAGCAATCCTGGCGGGACCACAATCAGAGTCCGGCGCGCGCGACCGCGAGCCTTCATCTCCAGCATACACAATCCGGCTTCTATGGTCTTGCCAAGACCTACATCGTCCGCAATGAGGAGGCTGGGCCGCGGCTTGGACAATAATTTGTACGCCGGATAGAGCTGATATTGCTCCAACTCCACCCGGCCCAGCCGTGCGCCGGAGAGCGAATCCACCAACTGTACAGCGGTCGCTCCAAGGATGCGATGGTCGAGAATCCAGGGCATGATGGGGGAAAGGGCGTTCGTGTCAAACGTCAACTGATCCGTCGGCAGGCGCTCGATGGGCTCGTACGGCTCGACGACGGAAAGGATTGAGGGAGTGGAAGCATCCAACGCGTCCAGCTGGAGGACCCGGGTACCATCGTCTGGCCTGTGAACCTTGCCGACGCGCCAGATGCGATCCCGGACGTTCACTCGCTCACCAACTGATAATTCAAGCAATGCGGATTTCATAGGCTAAACCTCATTTTCTCACTACTGCAAGGATCTTGCGCACCAGGGCCGGGATACCTTCATCCGAGCGACCTGCGAGACGGTCCGCAAGTGGAGGAGAATGTCGCAATAGTGTGTCGCGGTCGAGATCATGCCAAATCGGAAGAACCGCCTTTTCTCCCGAGGCGGTTTCCCGGGCTACCAAGCCATCGAGTTCACGTTGTGGCCACTGCTTGTTAAGAAATGTCGGGCTCAGGATCACAATGCCATACCGGCAATTCGACAATCCTTCGTCTATTTTTCGTCGCAGGCTATCACCGAGCTTGAGAACAGCCTCATCGAACCAAACAGACAATCCCTCAGCAATCAGAGCCGCATATAGCGGCCTTGCAATGGCATCCTTATCTTCGAACGCGTACGAGAGAAATAGATCATACACCTGTCCCATCCGTCTCTTTGGTGCAACGGGAACATTTGTTTTCTCCTGTGGGGGCTGCTCGGGCGCCGCTGGATAGCCGAGATTCAATTTTTGGTCTTGTTGGAGTTTGGATCGCCGCTGCTCTAAGCGCTCTCTCACCAAATTGGGCAGTTTCCTATTCCACTCTTCCGCCGGGCCGCGTACCATCTGGAGCATGTTCTCAATTCTGTTGAGCTGATTCTCGAACTCCTTCCGAACAGCCACTGCGTCAGGTTGCTCTCCTATAAAAGAAAGTACGACCGTGTCGCCTTGCATCTCAGCAGGGACCGGACTGTTTAGGGGAGATACCCCGTATTTGAAAAGAACTGCCTCACCCTCGAAAGGAACAGCAATCCGGATGGCCGTACCTTTCACATAATGCGGACGGTTTGGATCAAGGAAAGGACGACGAAAATCGCCGGAAACGTCAACATCCACTTCCTCGTTCGGCAACTGAGCAACAGCTTTTCGATTGATGATAGGTACGTCCAGCCGAAATTGCTGAACAAATTCCTCCACGATCTCTTCCAACACACGAGCGAGGATCATCTTCCCCGGGAGTTCCGCAAGGGCCTTGAGGGCTCCCTCCCTCTGAGCATGAACCACATCATGAATTGTGGCACGTTCGCCAAAAAGGTGACTGCTTCTCATCGAAGGATATCCCACATGCTGCGAAGGTATCAATTCGCAATGACAGCGTGCAAGCCGCCGTCTATCCGCAGAGTATGTGATTTTTTGTCAAGGAAAAGTTACGGCGCCTCCGAGAATGAAGCAATATTTCTCCTGCCGTGTCCGAACCGGAAGCACCATTTTTTCGCCGCCACCTATCCTGGGGTTAAATTGCCTGTTATGGCGTCGACGTTTGCGACACTGAGTGTGGTTTCTATTTTCATTTCATTGAGTAAGGCAATCGTTTGGCAGAGCGCGTCCCTCATCCCTCGGTCGTTGGTTATGATGCAATAGGGTGTGTCTAACCTTAGATGGAGGCATATATTTGCATCCTCATAGTCGTTCACATCGAGCTTGCTGCCAACGCGCGTCAAATAACTCAGTGCTCGGTGAAAAATATACGCATAGTAAATATATGTATTGGATATTACTTTTTCTGTGAATGGATCCCCAGCCCCCGAGACGCCCCGCCGCTTGAATTTTTCCACCTCCCCAATTATTAAATCTAGAATGAGTTGGTGGTGGGCTCTATCTCGGATTCGCGCGAGTTCCTCGTGCCCCAATGCATCGATTATTTTCTGAACAAACCGCGTGTATTCTCCTTCCCGTTCTTCCAGTGTTTCTCTCGTACGGATGGCACATTCTCGTATTTGTCGAGAGTCGCCCCGCGAATCTCTGACGGTGTACGCCGAATAAAAAGACTGTAAAGAGTCCGATCCCTGCAAGACGCCCAAGATCGGCCGTATCAATTCACCATCGGGCACGCGTCTCTGAACGGCGCGATCTTCGATGAGCAATTCCTTGTCCATCTCCGCATGAGGGTCGTCCAGTATTTGCAAATAATTGAATTTCATCAGAAGAGTCTTGAAGTAATCGAATCTTTGTGTCTCATCCAGGTGGCTGACGATCTCCCAGAAGCTATATGGAGACGCGTGTAGGGGATTTCTGTCACCTTGCAGTTTCCGCAATAATTCGTTGGACATGCTCCGTAGCGCAGATGTATCCAATAGGTACATTGTATGTCTCCTCAAGTACCACGCCTCTTGATCCGCTGATCTTCCGGGATCGCCTTGTCAGCCTTGCGATATCTCCCGAGGGATATATTGAAATGCCCCTCATTATCCGCTTTCAGAGTTTTGGTTATACTCCACGCCTGATGCCCCGGTCCATTGTATATCTCATCGACCGTCGCGTCGGGATTAAGTTTCTGGACGATCAAATAATCCGGTCGTTTCTTTAGCGGGGCGCTGTTTCCTTGTGTGGTTCGAATCTGCACCAACCGGCCGTCCTCAGTTTTCGCATCGTGATCCTTTGCATTTGACGGCAGCAATTTAATGTCATACTCCCGCTCGGCGAGTACCTCTCCTATGCTACCAACCATATGGCCGTCCGGCGTGAACCGCCTCCCGGGAAATAGCTCCTCGAGCTCTCGGACTATTTCATAAATATTTTCCAGCAATTCTTTGACTGTCCGATGGCCCATGTAACGAAAAGTTATCAGTCGGGTATGACATAGCGCAAGCGTCGTTCGCGGGTCGATGGCGGAAAACCGCCAGCGCTCTCGCCTCCTCCGCGATTTCGTCGGGATCCGGCAAATGAAAGAGATGAAGCCCCGGCCGCGCCATTCCCAACGCCGCGCGCAACTCGTACTTCCTGCCATGCACCACGCGATAGTCCCGCTGACGCAGGATCCACTGCTCCGCCTTGAGATTCTTGCAGACATTCCGCCACAAGGACTCGAAGAACAGCGCCTTTCGCAAACTCGCGTCGTCTGTCTTCCGGGTATAGATTGCTGTCGACGCCCTGTCCCAATCCGGGATTGTGACAATTTCTCCCGGCCGCACATTCCAGTTTCGCAACGCCGCAACAATCCGTTTGCGCCGCCGCAGGCCGAGCGGCGTGATGAGGATGAATGGCCGGGCGTCCACCGGCGCCGGTGCCCGAGCCATTTCCGCGCGCAGGCGGGTCAGCCACGACCGCATGGACGCAATATCCTTCGCCCCGGCGCGAAACGGCGGAATTTCGGATCGACGGCTCATTTGCGCGCCAGATTGGCGCTGATGTTGAACTCACGCGTGCAGTGCAGGCAATAGCGCCGGCAGATTGGATCGCTAAGGCAATCGCCCTTGCGGACAAATGCCGCTGTCTTGCGAATCTGCTCCTGCGGCGAGTCGGCCGTCGCGCCGATGGGATCGCCCCCTTCCCGCAAATAGACGGAGCAGGGGTAGTAGTTCACGCCGTCCACAGTCCGTTCCGTCATTGGTATGTAGCAACGCCATTTTTCGCCGGGTGGCGCGGCCACGCCCTCAAGGCCGATGGACTCCGGGGCAAAGACCGTCAGGATTTTCCGTCGCAGAAGGGGGAAAGCCTCTTTCGGAACCCCTTCTAGAAGCGATTCGATTTCGCGCAACATCGCTTCGGCGCCGGGAAAATCGCCCAGACTTCCCTTCATTTGCACCTCGGTGATCAGCTTAATGTCGTCCGGCTGGATCGACAGGAGAAACCTCACGATGTCCGCTAGGCGCTCCCGGTTGCGCAGGCCGACCACGGTGTTCGCCACCAGGAAAAATCGGCGGCCGTTGACACCGTCGCGATGCGCCGCAAGCTCCCGTAGCAGAGCCACCGTGCGGCGCCAGGCGCCCCGGCGCCCCGCCAGCGCGTCGCCCATGTCCGGCGCGAGCGCGTCGATCGAGATCCTGATCTCGTCCATGCCAGCGTCAACCAGCCCGGCATATGTTCGGAAGGGCATCGTACCGTTCGACGTGATGCTGGCGTAGGCAATGCCGCGCGACTTGGCCACCCGGACCATGGCGGGGAGGTCCTTCACCAGTGTGGCCTCGCCGCCGGTGAAATGGATGTGACGGATTTCATGTTGTCTGAGCGCCAAAAGCATTTTTTCGAACATCTCAAACGTGTACGTGACGCGCTTTTGCGGGCTTTTGTTCAGTTCCTCGGCGCCGCGTGCGATCGTCTTGCAGTACGGGCAGTCGAGGTTGCATCTGTACGTCAGGAAAACAGTCACACGGTGCAGCGTCGTGCCGGCGCCGGCCGCTTCCGGATTCTCAAGAAACGGGCGCACGTCTTCCACGCGCGCATCCCGCACATCCTCGAACAGCAAATCGGGTACTGGACTTCTATACAGCGCCGCACCATGGATCGGACACGCCGCTTGTCCCATTCCCATCACCCCCTTGAGTCTTCCAGAATTCGCCGCCTCCTTTCATCTATGTGAAGATACGCATCCTCCGGATGCGGATAGTCCGGCATCCGTGTTAGATAGTCTGCGACCGTCTTGCTGTGTTGTGAGTAGACGATCCCCGCCGCCAGGAGAAACGACTGTTCGATTTTACTGATCTTGGTTAGCCGCAGGAGTGAATGCGCATGCCAACCCTTCATTATATCCCGGCCGGGCGGGGCCTGTCAAAAAATCAGAAAAAAGCGAGTGAGGGCGCTAATAGGGTATATGTGCTTTTTGTCAAGGAAAAGTTACGGCGCGGCGGCGGTCCACTTCACCCCGCGGGTTGGCAAGCCGGGGCTTTTTGCCGATATGGAGTATGAGAGAGACATGGCCCGCCCACACGATGGGATGCCCACCCTCTTGATCTCGTCCCGCCCAGTCCGTATTCCTTAACACATATTGTTAACCTGAATAATACCTGAAAAATCCAGTTTCTCCTCGATAACCGGCCTTTGCACAAACCTACTTTTTAAGTAGGTTTGTGCAGGATGCCTCGGGGCCTCAGAAGCATCGAAATCTCCGTCGATGGAGCGGGCATTACCCGCTTCGGCGGACTGGTTCTTTTCCAGCAGTTTTGCAAATCGAT
>Ga0114945_10001710_pt1 | contig 13389 bp, 9 predicted proteins | sample OV2TP3_FD_87194 | JGI IMG/M metagenome (GOLD analysis project Ga0114945, IMG submission 87194) | Hot spring microbial communities from Beatty, Nevada to study Microbial Dark Matter (Phase II) - OV2 TP3 | ecosystem: Environmental > Aquatic > Thermal springs > Hot (42-90C) | place: USA: Beatty... | reverse complement strand
TGGAGGGTCTCAAGAACTCGGTTCGACGGGCGCCGGGGCCGTCTGAGCGCGCAGGCCCATCTGTTCGATGCGGGACAGAGCCGATTTGGCCTCGCGACTGTCCGGGGCCAGCTCGATGATCCGACTCAGATATTGATAGGCGGCCGGAGAATTGCCGCGGGCGATCTCGACGAGGGCGAGCCCTTCCAGCGCGCCCAGCCGGGCCGGGTCGACTTCCAGCGCCCCGCGGAAATGCCGTTCCGCCTGGTCGAGGTTGAGCCGGACGTCGGCCGGGTCGGCGTGGGTTTGCGGCCGCCGGGCCAGCGTGTAATAGGTCCAGCCGAGATCGAAGGCGTACCGGGGATTGTCGGGGTCGTGATGGACGGCGTGCTCATAAGCGTCGCGGGCCTCGTTATAGCGCTTATTCCGCGTATAGAAATCGCCATGGCGGGCGTGGGCCTCGGCCAGGAGGCGCCGTTTGGTCGGCCCCTCGGTCAGAAGCCCCAGTTGCTCGATCTCGAGGGTGAATTCATTCCGCTCGGCGTAAGCCCGCGCCTTTTCGACGATCAGCCGTTCGACCTCTTCGGCGGCCGCCGTCGTCGTCGCCTGGGGACGGGCCGCGGCGTCGGCTCCTTGCTCCAGATACAGCCACACCGCCGCTCCCCCGAAGAGCGCAACCAGCGTGAGCGCGACGAGGCCGCCCCAGAAGAAGGCTGAGAGGGGGCCCCGACGGTGCCGCTCCTGGTAGCGCGACTTGACGGGGGCGCGCCGCCGCGGCGGGGCCGGCGAAGTCGGCCCGGGCGGGGGCTCCAGCGCGACCGGCGCGATCGGCGGCGGAGCCGTCGGCTCGGCTTCAGCTGTCGGGAAAAGAGGTGTCGGGTTAATCCGCGGGATCGGCCGCGGGCCGGCTCGGCGGCCGCCGGCCTCCACCGAGCACTCGATCGCCGCCGCCAGCAGATCACGGACATCCGTCCGCAGGGGGGCGCGTCGGCTGGCGGCCCTGAGGAGATCGACGGCTTCCTCGAAGCGGCCGGCCTCAAGGGCCGCCTGGCCGCGGTCGATCAGCTCATCGACGCCGGCCAACTCCACCGCGCGGCGGGTCGGGGGCCGGCCCGGTCGATCCATGACTTCAGGGCTCCCGTGGAGAGAGTGCTTTGGCGACGATCCGCCCCATCGCCCTCAAGGGTTCTTGTAACCGATCTTCCCCGGCCGACGCAATCGCCATCGCCCGCCCGCGGCCGATTATTCCCACTCAATGGTGGCCGGCGGCTTGGAGGAGATGTCGTAGACCACGCGGTTAATGCCGCGCACTTCGTTGATGATCCGATTGGAAATCCGGCCCAGCACGGGCTTGGCCAGCTCGGCCCAGTCGGCCGTCATGCCGTCGACGCTCTTGACCGCGCGGATGGCGACGACGTGATCATAGGTCCGAAAATCCCCCATCACGCCGACGGACTTGACCGGTAGGAGAACGCAGAAGGCCTGCCAGACCTCCCGATAGAGGTCGGCCTGGCGTAATTCCTCGATCAGAATCCGATCGGCCCGCCGTACGAGTTCCAGCCGCGCGGGGGTCACCTCGCCGATGATCCTCACGGCCAGACCCGGCCCCGGAAACGGGTGGCGCTCCAGGAACTCTTCCGGCAGGCCCAGCTCGCGGCCCACCTGGCGCACTTCGTCCTTGAACAGCTCCTTGAGCGGCTCGACCACGCGTCCTTCGCCGATCAGCCGGAGCACCTCTTCGACCCGATTGTGATGCGTCTTGATCGTCGCCGAAGGGCCTTTGACCGAGACCGACTCGATCACGTCGGGATAGAGCGTCCCTTGGGCCAGCAGGTCCGCCGGCCGAAGCTCTCGCGAGAAGACCTCGATAAAGTGCTGGCCGATGAGGCGGCGTTTGCGTTCGGGATCGGTGACGCGGCGCAGGGCGCGCAGGCAGCCCGCCGCCGCCCGCAATCGCTTGACGCGCAGCCCCAGCCGTGTCCGCAGCCGCACGATGACCCGATCGGCCTCCCCGGCCCGCAGGAGACCGTTATCGACGAAGACCGGATGCGCGCGGGCGCCGATGGCCCGATGGAGCAATACGGCCAGCACCGTCGAATCCACCCCACCGGAGACGGCGCACACGACCCGTCGCCCGGCGCAGCTCCGGCGCAGCTCCTCGATCGTCCGCTCGACGAAGCTGCTCATCCGCCAATCCGGCGCCGCGCCGCAGATGTCGAGCGCAAAGTTGGCCAGGATTTGGCGGCCCTCTTCCGTGTGGTGCACCTCCGGGTGGAACTGGACGCCCCAGAGCCGGCGCCGCGGGTCGCTCGCGGCCGCAAAGGGGCAATCCTCCGTGGCGCCGATCGGCCGAAACCCGCCGGGGAGCGCCTCGACCCGGTCGCCGTGGCTCATCCAGACCGGCGTCGTGCGCCGCAGCCCCGCGAGCAGACGATCCCGCCCGATGAGGCGGAGTTGGGCGTGGCCGAACTCGCGCGTTGCGCCGGGCTCGACCCGGCCCCCCAGCATCCGCGCCAGAAGCTGCATGCCGTAGCAGATTCCCAGGATCGGGAGGCCGAGATCGAGCAGGCGCGGGTTGAGCTGCGGGGCCCCCCGTTCATACGTGCTTGCCGGCCCGCCGGAGAGGATGATCCCCTGCGGACCCGCCGCGCGCAGGCGGTCTGGAGCCGTATCGAAGGGCGCGATCTCGCTCTTGACGTGAAGCTCCCGGATTTTCCGGGCGATGAGTTGGGTATATTGGCCGCCGAAATCGAGGATGAGAATCATGAACGCTGATGACGGTCAAATCCCCTCGCGGGCCGTCGAGCCGCCTCTCCAACGCTAAGGTTCCGGGAATCCTGCCCTCCTGAGGGCGATGATCCGTTTCCGTCCTTCGTCCAGAACCGCCTCAGTGAGGCGCTCGCCGGACACGCGCCGTTTGTAAAGCCCAGCGAACTCGCTCGTCAAGGCTTCTAACCGGCGCGCCGCGGGGACATGACTTCGAATCGCTTTCGCAGCGTCCGGTCCTGAAAGCTCGGCTGGACCCCAAACGAGCCACGCGGCCGTCGTTGCATTCGGCGGCCGTAACGCCTATGAGTCCATACGCCTCGGCTGCCGAGGGTCCGCCATGGCCCCCGCTTCAGAAAGCCCCCTCTCTGACCGACGCCCCGAGGGCGCGCCCGATCCGACTCCAGGGATCGGTCCTCCCTCGGCCGGTCGCGGCGTCACGATGGCCCGCGCGTTGGTGCATCCGGCGCCCGTCGCGGGGGCCTACCTCCTGCTGGCGATCGCCCTTACCTGGCCGCTCGCGGCGCAATGGACCCGCGCCGTCCCCGCCGGCTCGATAGATCTCTGGCAGAACTACTGGAACTTCTGGTGGTGGCGGACGTGCCTTCTGGACCTCCGGCAGTCTCCCTTCTTCACTCAATATCTGTTCCATCCGACGGGCGCGAGCATGGTCTTTTACACGCACTCCCCCCTCAACATGCTCGCCACGTTGCCGATTTCGACGACGCTGGGTTACGCCGCCGCCTATAACGTCTGCGTGCTCGTGGCGCTGGCCGGCTCCGGCCTCACGATGTTTCTTTTTGTCCGCCAATGGACCGGCAGCGCGGCGGCGGCCTTCCTCGCCGGCCTCGTCTTCGCCTTCTTTCCCCAGCATCTGGAGCAAACCTTTGAGCATCTGAACCTTATTTCGACGGAGTTCATGCCGCTGGCCGGTTTTTTCCTGATCCGCCTCAGCCGCCGCCGTCGATGGGGGGACGCCGCCGGCCTCGGCCTCGCTTATGCCCTGAACGCCTTGCTCGATTGGCATCTCGGCATTCTGCTTACTTTGGCGCTCGTGCCGCTTGCCGTGGCCGAAGTGATCGCCGCCCCCAGGCCCCGGCGGCCGCTGGCCGGTCGATTTGCGCTGGCCGTGGCGGTCGCCGCCTTGGGCCTCCTGCCGGCCGTCTGGCCGTTGCTGCGGGGCCTGGCCGGCGAGGAACGTTACTTTCAGAAGCCGGTCATGGATCGCGGCGTCGATCCCTTTTTCATGCTGATCCCCAACCCGGGCCATCCTCTCTGGGGGAGATGGGTCGCCCCGCTTTATGAAAACCGGCGGGCGTACCCCAATGCCGGGTTTGTGGGTTACCTGGGGTTCGTCCCGATCGGGCTGGCCGCGCTCGCCGTGGCGCGGCGTGCCCGGGGGTGGGCCCTTTGGACCGCGATCCTGCTCGCGGCGACGCTGCTCGCCCTTGGCGCCCGTCCGATCCTGGGCGGCCGAATCGTTGAAGCGGTGAGACTCCCGTTCGCCGCTCTGGCCGACATCCCGATCCTCCGGCTCATGCGCGTCGCCAATCGATTCCTCATCCTCACGAGCCTCGCGCTGGCGATGCTGGTCGGTCTCGGCTGGACCGCGCTGCGCCGCCCCTCGGCCGCCCGGTTCACCCTGCTCGCGGGCGCAATCCTCTTTGAATACCTATGGTGGCCCTACCCGACGCGACCGGTGGAGCTTTCCCCCTATTATGGGACCCGGGAAGCCGCCTCCGGCCGCGGCGCGCTCCTCGATCTCCCCTTCAGCGCCGAGCCCGTTCACGTCCTGAACATGCTCGCCCAGACCTTCCACGGCCGCCCCATCGCCGGGGGGTATCTTTCGACGACCCCCCCCGCGGCGGCTCGGTTTCTTGAGACTGATCCCACGCTCGCCCCGCTCGTGGGGACGAACCCGCGTCGGCGGGCCCGGATCGACGCGGCCGGGCTTCGGCGACTGGGCTTCGGGACGGTCGTGCTGCATCGCCGGACGGGCGCGGCCTCTCCGGTCGGCGTCGGGCCGGGCCGCCCCGGGCCCATTGCGTGGCCCGGGCTCGACGAACGGCAATTGATCGCCTTCGGCCGCCTCCTGGAAGTTCAATGCGGCCCGCCGATATATGAGGATGAGGCCGTCATCGTTTTCGATCTCCCGCCGGCTCCCTAACCGGCCCCTCCCGATGGTTCCAAGCGCGTCGGGTCACCCCCGGGCCGTTCGCCAAAAACCGGTTGCCTTCCCGGTGGCGCCCCGAAACAATGGTTTTCGCCGACAACGACCTGAAGAACGAGGCTTCCTCGGATGAACCTGATCCGACGCCGATCCGGCTTCACCCGTACGGTATGTCGCGGCCGCCTCCCCGCCTCGGCGGCCGTGTTCGCGGCTTTCTTCCTCAATCTGGCCGCCGCTGAGGATCGCCCCAACATTCTGTGGATCATCGCCGAGGACATCAGCCCCGACCTCGGTTGCTATGGCGATGCCTACGCCCGGACGCCGCACCTGGATCGCCTCGCCGCCGAGGGGGCGCGTTTCACGCGCGCCTTTTCCGTGTCCGGCGTCTGCGCCCCCAGCCGCTCGGCCCTCATCACGGGGATGTATCCGACGACGATCGGCTCGCACCACATGCGGTCCTCGGCCCTCCCCCCGCCCTATGTCAAATGTTTCACCGAATACCTGCGCGCGGCGGGTTATTACTGTTCCAATGACAGTAAAACCGATTATAACTTCAGCGGCGACCCGAGGGGGGTTCCGGTGGGGGCCTGGGACGCAATCCGCCCCGGGGCCCGATGGCGTGGCCGCGAACCGGGCCAACCTTTCTTCAGCGTCATCACGCTCCCCGTCACGCACGAAAGTCGCGTCCGCGCGCCCGACGCCGAATTTGAGCGGTTGACCGCCGGACTCGCTCCCGGAGATCGGCACAATCCCGCGCAGGCGAAGTTGCCGCCTTACTATCCCGACGATCCCGAGGTGCGTCGGGACTGGGCGAGGTATCACGATCTGATTACCATCATGGACGCCCAGGCAGGGGATATTCTGGCTGACCTTGAGGCCGACGGGCTCGCCGCGAACACGATGGTGATATTTTTCGGGGATAATGGGCGAGGCCTGCCCCGAGGGAAACGATGGGTTTACGATTCAGGCATTCGCGTGCCGTTGATCGCCCGCTGGCCGGGAAAGATCGCCCCCGGCTCGACGCGAGAGGAATTGGTCAGTTTCATCGACTTCGCCCCCACGACACTGGCGCTGGCCGGCGTGGCGATCCCGCCGCATCTCCAGGGCCGGGTTTTCATCGGCCAGGCCGCGGCGCCGGCGCCGGAGTTCATTTTTGCAGCGCGCGATCGGATGGACGCCGCCTATGACGTGATCCGCGCCGCAGGCGACGGGCGCTATAAGCTGATCCGGAACTTCGAACCCGAAAAGCCCTATGCCCAGCCGATCGCCTATATGGATAAGATGCCGACCATGCGAGTCTGGCGTCGGCTGGCCGCCGAAGGCCGGCTCACGGGACCCGCCGCCCTTTTCTTCGCGCCCTCCAAGCCCCTGGAAGAGTTTTATGACACATTGGAGGATCCTCACGAAGTTAATAATTTAATCGACGCGCGCGAACATCAGGACCGGATCGGCCGCATGCGGGCCGCGATCGAGCGCTGGATGGCTGAATCGGGCGATCTCGGCCTGATCCCCGAGGCCGAGCTGCTCGACCGCTGGCGCCCCGAGGGGAAATGGGCGAGCACCGCCGCGCCCACGATCCGACCCGACGGGGGTAGGTTCGACGCGCCGATCGAGGTCAGGATCGCGTGCACGACGGAGGGGGCCTCGATTGAATACAGCCTGGAATCGGACGCCGCCGCCCGTTGGCGCCTCTACGCCGGCCCCGTGCGGCTTGAGCGCTCGGGGACGCTTCGCGTCCGCGCGGGGCGCCTCGGCTATCGAGACAGCCCCGTCGTCGAGGCTGCGTTTGAACTGTCTCGGTAGGGGTCGCCCGGCCGGGTCGGCCTGCGATTCCTCCACGGAGGCGATGCCGCATGCCGTCCCTTCTCGATCTGGCCGATCAACTCTGGCGAGGCCGGATCACGACCGCCGATCCGGAGCACCACCCGCTCAAGCCGCTTTACGCGCTCGAGCCCTTGAGCGACACGCTCGCCTTCTATAAAGGCGTCGCCAACCAGGTCATTCTCCGCACGTCGGAAGGGCTGGTGATGATCGATACCGGGATGTATCACCCCGTTGCGCGACAACGTGGTTTCGAGAACATTCGAGCATGGTCCGCCGACCGCGTTCACACCGCCATCTACACCCATGGCCACGTTGATCACGCCTATGGGCTGCCGCCGTTTATCGACGAGGCCCGATCCCGCGGCTGGGCGGCTCCGCAGATCATCGCTCACCGGGACGTCCCGGCTCGCATGAAACGTTACATCCTCACCCGCGGCTACAATTCAATCATCAACAGCCGGCAGTTCGGGAGCGAGATTCAGTGGCCGGACGACCCCGTGTATCCGACGGTTACGTACGACGACCAGCTTGAGATCACCGTCGGCGGTGTCCGCCTCGAATTGGTTCACGGCCGGGGCGAAACCGACGATCACACGTGGGTCTTCCTGCCGGAATCGGGGATTCTCTGCACGGGGGATTTTTTCATCTGGGGTTGCCCCAACGCCGGGAATCCGCAAAAGGCGCAACGCTACGTCATCGAATGGGCCGTCGCCTTGCGTAGGATGGCGGCCCGGAATCCACAGATGTTGTTGCCGGGTCATGGGTTGCCGATTCTCGGCGAGGATCGCGTCCGGCAGGCGGTGACCGAGACCGCCGAGTATCTGGAATCATTGCACAGTCGGACCCTGGCGATGCTGAACGCCGGGGCGACGCTGGACGAGATGATTCACACGATCCGGCCGCCGGAAGGGCTCGCGGCGCGCCCTTATTTGTTGCCGATCTATGACGAGCCGGAGTTTATCGTGCATAACCTTTATCGTCTTTATGGCGGATGGTATGAGGGTTGGCCCTGTCAGTTGAAACCGGCGCCGCTGGCCGAGCAGGCGCGCGAGATCGCCGCGCTGGCCGGGGGGGTCGATCGGCTTCTCGCCCGGGCGCGGCAATTGTTGGAATCCCCGGAGGCGGGGGAGCTTCGCCTGGCGTGTCACTTAGTCGATTGGGCGGCCCTGGCCGAGCCGAGGCGGCGGGACGTCGCGGGCCTTCGCGCCCAAGTGTATCAGCGCCGGGCGGAGGGAGCGGCCTCCACGATGGCCCGCGGGATATTTGGCCACGCCGCCGAGCAGGCGCGCCAGGCGGCCGAGACGAGCCCGGCAAGCGACGCGGCCGCGCCCTGACAATCCTCCGCGCGCGCCCGCTCGGGCCGCAATTAAACCAACGGCAGGCGCCAGGGGCGGCGGTAATTGCGCCTCAGGAGCCGATCGGCCGCCGGGTCGCCGATGAAACGCTCGCGCGCGGCGTCCCACCGCAGGCGGCGCCGCGTCAGATAGGCGATGTTGCCCAGATGAGCGACGGTCGTGGAACGGTGACTGATCTCGACATCGCCGGCGGGAAGGCGGCGTTGGCGAACGGCCTCCAGGAAATCGGCGACGTGAACCCGATCGAGTTCGGGCGGAATAAAGTTATCTTTACCGGGGGTGCCGATAACCTCGGCCGGGCGGGTTCGATCCGTTTCGTCGTAAAGGGAGAACCCGGCGCGGTCGAGATACATCGCCGCGCGCGTGCCCAGAAATTCCAACCCATACTCGGAATCGTAGGGGGCGCGGCCGTTGGTCTCGCGGTTGGAGTATTCAAGCGTCCAACCGTCATACTGATAGAGGACCGATAGCGTGTCCGGCACGTCGGTCATGTCATCCAGGGCGTGGCGGCCGCCGACGGCGCAGACCTCCAGCGGGGCCGAGGCGTCCATCACGTGATGGATGGAGTCAAAGTGATGCGTCCCCCAATCGGTGAGCACGCCGCCGGCGTAATCCCAAAACATTCGAAACCCCGGTCCCGCCTTGAGCGGGTTATAAGGGACCCGGGGGCGGGGCCCCAACCAGAGATTCCAATCGAGCGTGGCGGGGGGTTCGGCGTCGGGGGGGCGGCCGCGGCCGTTGCCGGCGTTGCGGAAGTTCCAGGCGCGGACCATGGTCACTTTGCCGAGGCGCCCTTCGAGGACGCGGCGGCGGGCTTCGGCGTAGTGAGCGCCGCTGCGCTGTTGGGCCCCCATCTGGACGACGCGCCCATAGCGCCGGGCCGCCCGCACCATCCGGCGCCCCTCGGCGACGCACAAGGCGAGCGGCTTCTCCACGTAAACGTCCTTGCCGGCCCGGCAGGCTTCAATGGTCTGGATGGCGTGCCAGTGATCGGGCGTGGCGATGACGACGGCGTCGATGTCATCGCGGGCCAACACGCGGCGATGGTTCCCCTCAAGGCTCGGGCCGCGGCCGGTGATGGCGACCGCCTGGCGGAGCTGAAGCTGATCAACGTCGCAGAGGGCGAGGACCTCGACGCGAGGGGCTTCCAGGAACTGGCGCAGGAGCATGCGGCCGCGTCCGCCGACGCCGATGAAGCCGAGCCGCAGGGATTGACGCTCGGCGCGGCGGGCCGGGGCGAGCGGCGGAGCGGGCCCGGCTGCGGCGGCCTCAAGGACGCGGGCGGCTCCGGCCAGCGTGAGGCCGGCGGTCGCGCCGCTCAGGCGTTCCAGAAATCGGCGTCGGTCGAGCCCAGGGGACATGGGAAGGACACCTCCGTCGCGGTTCGGCCCGGCGTGGCAAGACGGCCGCACGGCCGGCGCACCCCCCGCCCGTAGACCGCACTCTGTTCAATCCCGGCACGGCAAAAGCATTGCGCCGTACGATGCGGCCGTGAATCATAGGGCCTCGTTGGAGTGGTTTCCATCCGATTGGCGGCCGTCGGGCGGGCCGCGGGAGACCGTGGCGTCTGAGGGCGGAGTCGGGAGCCCAAAGATGACCCAAGCCGAGGCACGGCGGGCGGAACTTCCTCTCCCGGTCAATCACCTTCGGGCGTTGGCGGCGTTCTCGAACCGGCCGCCGGTGAGCCGGCGCGAGTTCATGAAGCTCGGGGCGGCGGCCGTGGGCGGGGGCCTTGGCGCGGCGGGCTGCGCCCGGCCGGACGGCGCGACCCGCGCCCCGAGCACGCTCTCGCTGGATCATGAGGTTGCCCTGGCCGCGATCGAGGCAGCGAGGGCGGCCGGGGCGAGCTATGCCGACGCTCGCGTCAGTCGCCACGCTTCGGAATCGGTGAGCACGCGCGAAGGCCAGATCACCGGCGTGAGCCACTCCGCCTCGGCGGGCCTGGGCGTGCGGGCGCTGGTGGGCGGCTCCTGGGGCTTCGCCGGGCGGCGGGAGGTGACGCCTCGGGCGGCGGCCGAGGCCGCCCGGGAGGCCGTGGCGATCGCCGCGGCCAACGACCGTGTCGCCCCAGCCAGCGTCGAGTTGGCCCCCGTGGCCACATTCAGCAACGTCCGGTGGGCGACGCCGCATGAGATTGATCCGCTGGGGGTGCCGATCGAAGAGAAAGCCGAGCTTCTGTTCCGAGCCAACGCCGAAGCGCTCAAGGTTCTGGGGACGCGGTTCGTCTCCAGCGGCGTCGTCTCCGTGAAGGAAAAGCGGGTCGTGGCCACGAGCGAGGGATCGCTCATCGAACAGCACTTCGTCCGGGTAAGTCCGGACATGACGATCACGGCCGTTGACGATCGGGCGGGCGATTACGAAAGCCGGGGGGCCGTGGCTGAACCCGCCGGCCGGGGCTGGGAGTACATAGTCGGGCTGGATCTGCCGGGGCAGGCGGCGCGGTGGGCCGAGGAAGCCGTGGCCAAACTGAAGGCCCCCCGGATCGATCCGGGCCGCTGGGACCTCATTCTGCATCCGTCGCATCTCTGGTTGACGATCCACGAATCGATCGGGCATCCGACGGAGCTGGACCGGGCGCTCGGCTACGAGGCCAATTACGCCGGGACGTCGTTCCTGGCGCCTCCGGCGGAGGTCCTGGGCAAGGTGCGTCTCGGGCCCGAGTTCATGAACTTCGTCGGCAACCGGACCGAGGAAGGGGGTTGCGCGACGGTTGGCTGGGATGACGAAGGGGTCCCGGCCGAGAGTTGGCCCATCATCAAGGACGGCATTTTCGTGGATTATCAGACGACCCGCGACCAGGTGGCGTGGATCGCTCCTTATACCGGCGTGACGCGCAGCCACGGCTGTGCTTACGCGCAAACGTGGGCCGACATCCCCTTCCAGCGGATGCCGAACGTGAGCCTGATGCCGGGGCGCGAGGACCTGACAGAGGACGACGTGCTGGCGGCCGTGGACCGGGGGGTCCTGATCGAAGGGCGAGGGTCTTATTCGATCGATCAGCAGCGGTACAACTTCCAATTCGGCGGCCAGGTGTTCTGGGAAATTCGCGGCGGGCGGCGAGTTCGGATGCTGCGGGACGTGGCCTACGTCGCCCGAACGCCGGAGTTCTGGAACTCGCTGGCCGTCCTCGGCGGGCCGAGGACGTATTACCTGGGGGCTTCCTTTGGCGACGCCAAGGGGCAGCCGGGCCAGTCCAACGCCGTCTCCCACGGGTGCCCGATCGCCGTCTTCCGCGACGTCCAGCTCCTGAACACGGCTTGAACGCCGGCCCCGCTCATGCAGCAGGCTCGCCCCGCCCCGACCACGCAACCCCGCCATGGGCTTTCGCGTCCGCGGGCGCGTGAACTCTGCGACCGGGTCCTCAGCTTTTCACGCGCCGAGGCCGCCCGCGTGACGATCCGATCCGGACTGAGCGGCTTCACGCGCGTGGCCGAAAATCGGATCACGACGGCCGGCGGGGCCGAAGACGTGACCATCCAGGTCATGAGCGTCTTCGGGCGGCGGGTGGCCTCGGCGACGACCAATGCCATCGACGACGCGGCCCTGGCCGAGGTGGTCCGCCGGAGCGAGGTTCTGGCCCGGCTGGCCCCCGAGGACCCCGAATACATGGGCGAACTGGGGCCGCAGGCGATCCGCGACGTCGGGGCCTATTACGCGTCGACCGGCGACTTGAGCGCCGAAGACCGCGGACGGGCCGCCGCGCAAGCCATCGAGGCGGCCCGCCGGGCGGGGCTGGTGGCCGCCGGTTTCATCGACGTGCAGGCGGGGTCGCGCGCGGTGGCGACCTCGGCCGGGGCTTTCGCCTATCACGCTTCGACGGGGGTGGCTTCGACGCTGACGGTGCGGACGCCCGCGGGCGATTCGTCGGGCTGGGCGGGGGACGAGGCGTCGGACTGGGGGGGATCGAGAACGAACGCGTGGCGACGGAGGCGGCGCGGAAGTGTCGGCTGTGGCGAGGAAGAAGGCCGTTGGAGCCGGGGCGCTACACCGTGATCCTGGAGCCGACGGCCGCCGGGATGCTCATGCTGCGGCTGATGGGGGATTTGAACGCCCGGCCCGCCGACGAAGGCCGTTCCTATTTTTCCCGGCCCGGCGGCGGCAATCGGATCGGTGAAAAGCTCTTCGACGAGCGCGTGACGATCGTCAGCGACCCCGCCGAGCCTGACGCTGAGACGGCCTCGTTCACGGGCGAGGGGCTCCCGATCGCCCGGACGCCGTGGGTGGTCAACGGCATCCTGAACCGTCTGGCCTATTCGCGTTTCTGGGCCGAGCGCCAGGGGCAACCGCCGTTGCCTCCCCCGCCCAATCTGATCATGAGCGGCGGCGGGGCGAGTCTGGAGGCGATGATCCAATCGACCGAGCGAGGCGTGCTGATCACGCGGTTCTGGTACATCCGGGGTTTGAATCCGCGGACGCTCGCCTACACGGGCCTGACGCGCGACGGGACGTTTCTGATCGAGGGGGGTCAGGTGGTCCGGCCGGTCAATAACTTCCGGTTCAATCAGTCGCTCGGCGAGATGCTCAAGAACCTGGAGATGCTCGGGCAGCCGACGCGCGTCGCCGCCTCGGAGAACAGTTCCGTCGGTCTTCCGATCGTCGTTCCCGCGCTCAAGGTCCGGGATTTTCATCTTTCGAGCGTCAGCGACGCCATCTGAGCCAGGGGACCGTCCGGGCAAGGGCCGCGCGGCACGATCGGACTTGTGGGCCGGCTCCGGGGGTTGCAAGATCGCCTCACGAGGTGCAGCCGCTGGGACCCGTGAGGCGATGATGCTCGCTGCCGGTAAGACGCTGGGGCCTTACGAGATCGCCGGCTTGCTGGGGTCGGGCGGGATGGGGGAGGTTTACCGCGCGCGCGACCTGCGGCTGGGGCGGGAGGTCGCCGTCAAGATTCTGGGCGGGCAGGTGGCCCATCTGCCGCAGGCGCGGACGCGCTTTGAGCGCGAGACGCGGGCCGTCGCGGCCCTCTCCCACCCCAACATCGTCACGATTTTCGATTGCGGGATCGAGGGGGAGATCGTCTATGCCGTGACGGAGCTGCTCGAAGGGGAAACGCTGGCCGACCGGCTCCGGCGCGGGCGCCTGGCGACGGAGGCGGCCGTTCAGATCGCCGCCCAGGTCGCCGACGCGCTCGCCGCCGCTCACGGCAAGGGGATCATTCATCGGGACATCAAACCCGGCAACATCTTCCTCTGCGCCGCGGGGGGGACGAAGGTGCTGGATTTCGGGCTTGCCCGTTGGGAGGCCGTCGCCGGCACGGCGGCAGCCTCCGGCGGGTCCGGCGGGACGATCCCGCTG
>Ga0114945_10001709_pt1 | contig 13390 bp, 23 predicted proteins | sample OV2TP3_FD_87194 | JGI IMG/M metagenome (GOLD analysis project Ga0114945, IMG submission 87194) | Hot spring microbial communities from Beatty, Nevada to study Microbial Dark Matter (Phase II) - OV2 TP3 | ecosystem: Environmental > Aquatic > Thermal springs > Hot (42-90C) | place: USA: Beatty... | reverse complement strand
TGCCATTACAGCTGCCAGCATTAAGCCAGCAGTCTTTGGATCTCCAGCAGCAAGCGATTGTACCAATGCAGGAATTGCACCTGTGGCAATGTTTGGGTTAGTTGGGCTTGACAAAGGCGATAATGCCCTTACTAATATCTGCTCCGAAACATTTGCAGCAATAAATAAGGAAATTCCAGAACTAAAACCCCATTTGCTAATAATTTCATCCATAAACATTATAAGAATTCCCCCAAGTATCAATTGGAATATTATTAATAATTCTAGCTGGAAGAATACCTGACTACCAGCTAACTCAGGCGCAGGCGCTAAACCACCCATAAAAACATAGATTGCAGCCTCAAAAATAATGAAAACTATGGATAGTAATTTCTGAACACCTTGAAAATTCTTTTTACCCTCGCTTGTTTGTAGGTCGAATTTTAATAGCCCAGATCCTTGAAGCAGTTGCAAAACAATTGAGGCAGTAACTATTGGACCTATTCCCAAAGAAATAATACTGCCAAATTTTGCTCCAAGAATTATTGACAAAAATTCAAATCTCTGTAAAGTATTTTGGCTCAGCCCAAACAATGGAACCATTCCTAATACAAAAAACAAGCATAATACTATTAACGTCCATTTTAATTTTTCTTTAAAAGAAAGCCTTTTCTGACTAGGACCAGTAACTTCTGGTAAGTTGTTTATTATAATATTTAAAAAACCCATTTTGTATTTAACTTATTTAGCTATAACTTCGCCTCCAGCTTCTTTGACTGCGTATTTAGCATTTTCTGAGGAATAATCAACTCTTATTCTTAATTTCTTTGTGACTCTTCCAGATCCAAGCAGTTTATTAAAGCCTAATTTTCCTAGGTCAATATTATAGAAATTAGAGTCTTTTATAGCAAAATTCTCTTTAACTAGTCTATCAGCCTGCTCATCAACCTCTTTTACATTTATGGTATTAATATCTTCTCTCAGACCATGCCTATAAAAACCATGTTTTCCAAAGTATTTAGGATTTTTCCATATGCTTGGTTTTTTTGAGTCGGCTCTCTTACCAGAGCCGGCCATGCCAGCTCCTCCTTTATGGCCAGAGCCCCTTCTCTTCTTCTTTGAGCCACCACCATGCGTCTTGCTTCCCCTCATCCTAACAATCTTTTTCCTTTTATGTACAACCATTATCCCTCATCTCTAAATCATCTTTTTAATTAAATCATTAATCTTATCCCCTCTATAGCCTAATGACCCAGCTTTGTTGAAACTAGCCTTTATTCCGCGCCTTCTTAGCCCGCCCTTTGGAGAATTTAGCCTATAGAACTTTTTATCTCTACTTGCTCTTTTTTCCTGAAGCTCTGTTAGCATATTCTCATCAATCTCTCCCCATGTAACATGATCTTTAACTTTTTCAATCATGCCCATATAAGTAGAATTTTTAGGAACAACAACACAATAGTTTCTTTTGTAAAGCCTTAACATTTGCAAAGTTTTTGTAAAATCACCTTTAATTGTGACATTTCCCCTAATTCTGATTACAGCAATATTCTCTTTTTTTCCTTTATTTTGTATTTCTTCTGTTTGCTCAGAAATTTTATTTTCCATTTTCTTCACAATGGCCTTCTTATTCTTCCCTCTACTATTCCCAGCCTTGAAGATGTCAGAAGATTAACCTTAGTTTCCATTAAGCTCTCCAAAGCCCGCATACATGCATAAATAAGATTGATCTTAGTCCCAGTTTTTCCTAGTGTTGTAGACCATATGTCCTTAATTCCAGCCAGCCTTAATATTTTCTGGCATTCTTTTTCAGCCTTAAGACCAGTGCCTTTTGGCGCAGGTATCAAATTTATTTCTACGCTCCCGCATTTGCCATACACTTTGAAAGGGATAGAATGTGCCTCTTTACAGTTACATTCCCAACTACCACACCCTCTTCTTATTTTTATTAAATTAAGTTTAGCCTTTCTGAGAGCCTTTTCTCTTGCAGGTACAGTCTCTTTACTTTTACCATACCCAATCCCAATATACCCATCTTTATTGCCTATCACACTTATTGTTGCAAATTTTGGTTTATTGCCTTCCTGCGTTTTTTTCTGAGTTTGTTTAAAAACCCTTCTCTGGCCCCCTCCAAATTTACCCTTTGATTGCCCTATAAGCAGTAAATCCATCTCCATATCGGGTAGCAATATTTCTACTATTTCTGGCTCTAAGAACGATAGCCCTTGATCAAGTATTTCTTCAATGTTTTTTATCTCACCTAACTTAACCCTTTTCCCCATTTCTGTTTTAGGGATCCAAGCATTCATGTCAAAAGAGCTTTTAATTATAATCTCTTCACGAACTTCCTCAATAGGCTCAACAATCTCAACAATTTCTTCTTTTTCCTTCTTCTTTGACGTCTTACTTTTGGTTTTATTAGCCATTTGTCAAAAACCACCAGTCAAAGACCAGTGGCACTTACTTATAACAATAATTATCTCTGGTTCATCGGAAATCAAAGTCCTAAAAATCACGTAATGATTTTGGGAAGCGAGAAAATGCAAAGCATTTTCAGCTCCCGAAAACAACAGTTTTCGTAGGACTTGAAATCTTTAGATTTCAAGTATTTTCAAGTGTGCTCAGAATCCTCCATTCTTTTGAATAGCGGAATTCTGATGTTTAACTCATCCTTGTTTAATTTTATCACTAGATTCTAAATTTTTCTTAACCTCTGAAAAAAGGTTAGATACCTCCTCAGGTTTCAGCCCTATTTTTAGATATGATGAATAATATCTGCTATATCTCATATTATCTCCACCCAGCAATTTCCCATAGTTTGAGATTCTGTTACCTTTCACATCATCATCACTTGGCAACATCTCATTATCAACAGGTATATTAATTCCAGCATCTTTAGCCCCCTTTACTACTGCAAATACTTTTGAACCTTTTATAGGAGGTATCCTACCAATATCAAGTATTGCCTCATCCATATTTTTTTTAACAGCCTTTTTGCCTAAAAGATATCCTGTTAAGTAACTAGCTGGCATATTGCTACCACTTATTTTCCATCCTAGCTTTCTTATTTCACTACTTGAAGCAGAAAATTTAACAATATCACCATTATCTCTGTATTCAATCAATTGTGCATAAATATTTTTTAATGATTTCCTGACCACCATTCTTATCTTGTTTGATATAAGTATCTTTAATCTTTTCTTATAGTTTGTCTTTCCTTCACGCTTCCTTCTAAAATGAACAGTTTTTATATGTTTTAGCATTGTAATTATCTTACAGTTTTTAAACCCAATCCCCTTTCTTCAATATATAATAGTAAATGTCTCTTACTTCTAAAAAATCCACCACCAGCTTTATTGTATAAGTTTCTATAAACTTCTCTATTAATGATGCCTTTTTCTATTAGACCTAACAAAACTTTCCTTTGCAGCCTTATCCTATTAATCCATTCAACTTTACCTTTATGTCTAACTTTGCCACTGCCTTTTCTAGAGCCCATCCCTCTTCTTCTGCCTTTTCTTTTCTGCAAAATATTCATCAGTGTTCTTGCTCTTGAAATGCCCCTTTTTGGTTCAATTATTATAATCCCCTGCTTGATCAGTCCCTTAATATCTACTTTCGTTATAGCCTCCTTTATCTCCTGTAAATTCTCAGGGTTAAACGTTACTCTATTTAGAGAGCATTTACCTATTGAAGCAGCTAATCTTCTCTGGACAGTTAATTGCATTTTTATCCTCTTCGTTCATTTCTACTTTTTTGTCAATACACGATCTAGTTCTTTCTTTTGTAAACTTTGTAGGCTATCGTCCCTCTCGGGTTCTTTTTTCTCTTCTTTGTCTTGATTTCTTCCATCAGAATTACTCTTCAATTTCTTCTCTTCTTTACCAACCTCCTTATCTGTGGCTTTTTTCACCATTCTTTTTTCCATCATTTTTTCCTCTAAAATCTTTTTAAAATCCTTCTGGTTATCAACATTTACAATAGTTATTTGCTTTTCATTTGCTTTCTCCACTATTAACAATCTTTTCCTCATGCCCACAGATTTTGCAATTACAGCAACATGGTTTTTTCCTTCCAGTTGCAATATATCATTAACATTTGATACAATGACTATCCTCCTTCCATCCCGTGATAGTCCTCTCACTTCTAATGGGGACTTATAGCCCTTTGAGACTAATTTTCTATACCCTTTAAACTTATGCCTCATCTTTGAATGCAATCCTTTTGGTCTTCTCCATTTATTCTCAAGCCTTTTGACCTTATGAGCATCCTGCCTAATGAACTCTGGCTTCTTTCTTTTTAGCTTAGTCCTCAATTCTAGCAACCTTTTAATCTCAGTCATTTTACATTGCTTAATTGATAGTTCATATACCAAATTTATTTTTTAGTTTTTATTTGATTTCTTGCCCATCTTTTGAGATAATGTAAATTCCATCTTGAAATACACGGGCATCGTATCCTGGCCTTCTAGTTAATTGCTCAATTGAAGCAGCTACTTGTCCTGCAAGATCCTTATTTGAGCCTTCAATAATGACATAATCTCCCTCAATCTTCACTTTCACCCTTTCATTTATCTTCATTATCCTTGGAACTTTTTCCCCTACAAAATTCTTGACTATGAACTCATTCTTTGAGATAGACACATTCATAGGAAAATGCCCCGAACAAATTTTTAATCTGTAGAAATGACCATTTATAACACCTTTAAACCTATTTTTTATATGGGCTTTTGTAGTCCCAATCTGTTTTCTTATCCTTTTATTATCGCTTTCAGCATATAATTTTAATATTTTACCCTCAACTTTTACTTTTATACTCTTGCTTTCAATTCCTATTAATTCTGTACTTTTTCCAGTAACACAAATCATATTGCCATTTACTTCAACAGCAACTCCATTAGGGATTTCTAAAAAGCTAGAAAATTTAGTAGAGTCTTCAGTCTTTTTACTGTCCGCTCTGTTATTGACCATTAATATGCATAGGCAAGCAGCCTTCCTCCTATACCCTTCTTCTTGGCATCATAGTGTGTCATCAACCCTTGTTGAGTTGAAACAATCAGTAGTCCAAAATCCTTTGCCAATAAATATCTTCTCTCAAACTTTTCAAAACCATTCTTTTTAACAGAATGCCTAGGAGTTACAGAACCACATTTGTTCAAGTTTCCCAATAAATTTACCTTTATATGCCCTCCTTTACTATTATCTACAACGTTGAAACTGCCAATGTAATTATTATCATTCATTAATCTCAGCACATTTATAATCATTTTAGAAGCTGGCTTAATCAGACATTCTTGCTTTCGAGTCCTTTCAGCATTCAATATTTTAGATAAGCCTGCAGATAATGTGTCATTTGTCATTTTCCTTACACCACCTATATCTCAACTATATTTCTTAAATCCTAACCCCAAAGCACTTTCTCTAAAACACTGCCTACAAAGATTTAGTCCATACTTACTGATATGACCGCCAGTTCTTCCACATCTCCTGCATTTCTTAAGGTTAAATCCGCAACTTCTTTGTTTTGGCGCATTATGTTTAAGAAATTTCTGCATAATAGCAGGCTTATTTCTCAGCTGTTTCAGCATCTTTTTATGAGAGCTTGTAGTCATACCTTATGCCTCCTCACCACCAATCTCAATTTCAAAATTCTGTTTCATGAAATCAATTGCCTCATGTTTCTTAATGACATGTTTGTTGCTAATCTTTTTTGCGGCAATCCTTCTTTTTTTAATCCTATACCCAGGCCTCTCAAGTGTTACACAAACCTGAAGTCCCATGATCCCGATTTTATGATCATATTTAGCGTTAGGTATATCTATATACTCCAGTATCCCAAAAGCTATATTTCCATTTTCATCAAATTGAGTCATTTTTAATTTGCCATCAACAGCAGCTAACAACCTTGCTAAGATATCTTTTGCAAGTTCTTTCCTTAATGTTATCTTACAACCTATTGGCAATCCAGGTCTTAGGTTCCACCCAGGAATTCTTTTTGTAGAGAATGTTTTAATAGGATTAAGACCAGTAATATTTTTAAGTAGCATCATAGCTTTCTCTAGCTTTGCCTGATCAGCTCCACACCCAATGTTCAAAGTAACTTTCTCAATCCTGATCCTTTTCATAACCTGATCCATCTTAGATATTTATTATACTATTATTTTTCCCCAAAATAAAAGCATATCTTTTTGGAATGATAAGGAGTTCATCTTCACTTTTACATATTACCTTATTACCAGACACGCTTTCTACCTGCCCAGTATAACCTAAATGTTTTCCTCCAGTTATATAGACTACAGAGTCTTTTTCAAGTTTAAAGTGATTTATAATCCTTTTAGTGGGAATCTCTAGCACAATAGTATCTCCAACTTTATAGGAGTTATCAGCAAGAATATTATTACCGTCGTATAAATTCAGCTGTACTTTTCCGTTTACTAGAGTCTTGCCTATTATTTTACAAGGCTTTATACCTGCTTGAGGGGTCCTTTGCAGATCAATCTTGCCTTGTTTATTGGTGTATATTCTATAATTCTCCTTTATTCTGGGTATAGATAATATATCAAATAATCCAACACCCCTCTTAATATCTTTAGTTTTATTGCCATCAACTAAAATATCTTCACTATTCAACAATTTCTTCGCCTCTCTTGAATTTCTAACATATCTTAAAATATCTCTAAGTACAACTAATAAAGGCAATCCCATCTTAGCAGCATGGCTACCTCTAGGTTTTGTAATAAAAGTAAACCTTTTCTTAGGTATCTTCCATGTCTTAGGCGCATTAATCCTTACTAAATGCCTACTCATTTTTCCCTCTATTAATGGACTTAACTCTCTCTTTGTCCACCATAGCCAATTCAAGTATTGTCAAGTTACTAGGATGCAAGCCAATTTCCGCCTTGCTCCCATCTTTTTTGGCAATATCTATTCCATCTAGGTATACTAACTCATTCTTGATGCTTACCCTATTCACTTTTGCTATTTTCTTTTTGAACCTGCCTCTTTCAATTTTCACCTTATCCCCCTTTCTTATAATTAAAGATCTTTTATCATATTTTTTCTTTAGGTCTTTACTTAGGTGAGCAGCAAGAAACTTTCTTTTTATATGTAGGGGAGCATTATATCTATACTTTCTTTGCTTTCTTACACTTTTGCTTCCCTTCCAATCATTTGAAAATTCTTTTTTCATACTATCATATCCCCATATAGATAAAAACAAATAAGTTTTAATCTCACAAAATCTATACAACTACACTTGCTAACTTAGCAATAGCAGGCCACCTGTCACACACTTCTTTTGCAATGGCCCCTTTGAAAATAGTTCCCTTAGGATTTCCTTTTTCATCTTTTAACACTACAGCAGCATTGTCAGCAAACTTTACCCTTTGTCCATCTGGTCTTCTAAGTTCTTTCTTCTGCCTAACAATAATTGCGAAAACAACTTGTTTCCTCATATCAGGTTTACCCTTTTTTACAGATGCCATTATCATATCCGCAATACCTGCAGCAGGTTTTCTCCCTTTAACAGTTTTCTGCCCAAATACAGATATAATCTTTATTGTCTTAGCCCCAGAGTTATCACAAGTATCTATCCAAGCCCCCACAGGCAAAGCCTTTGGAATTTTTGCTTTTACAGCTTGCATTTTATTCTTCTCCACTCCTCATTTTCTTACTACCAATCTGACTTCCAATTTGAGTTGTTTCATCCGGAATATGTACTTCATCTCTGATTTGTTCCTTGACTTTTGCCTGTTGCTTTAATTCTAGCTTCTGCTTGAATAAGATATCTTTACCAGTTTTTTCTATTATAACAAAATGTTTTGTCTTACTTAATGGTCTGCATTCATATATTGTAACGAAATCCCCTTCTTTAGCGTCTATGCATGTAGGATTATGGACTCTGACACTACTTTTTCTTTTCTCGTATCTCTCATATTTTTTTATGAAAATTTTTCTTTCCCACTCAACTGTCGCAGATCTGTGCAAATCAGTAGAGATTACTAATCCCTTAAATGACCTCTGCCTTACCTTGAGCCTTCCATGATATGGGCATTTATTATCTTTACAACTTTCCTTTGGTTTTTCAATTTCTGTTGCTAAATGCTCATAGTCACTAGTTTTAGCGCTGTAAGATCTTTGATTTGGTCTTTGTTTCATTTTTCAAATATTTTCAAATGATTCACTTCTTTAGCCTTTCATCAACCCTTCCTATTAGATCCTTTCCATCAATCAACATTTCTTTATTATTTATCACCATCAAAAATTTATTTTTCTCTTTGACTACTTTCTTTTTACCACGACTTGTTTTTATTGTCAGCATATTTCTTGAATCATCTATTATTATACCTTCTATACCAATATCACTCTTATTTTTTGATTCCATTATATGTACATTTAGTCCAATCAACGAATCTTTGAACATGGTCTAGCGAACATCTATTCTATCTGATGGAAAACCCATTGATATAAGTATGTCCTTGACTTTGTGTTTGTGGTCTCCTTGAAGCTCAATGTTCTTGTACTTTGCAGTCCCACCGCACGCTAGTTTGGATTTGAGGGTTTTCAATAAATCCTTCATATCAATCTCCTTATAGTCTATTCCTGTTATAACAGTATAGTTTTTACCAAACTTCTTTTTCTCAATTTTTATCACTATTCTTTGAGATTCTTTAGCAATTATCTCGCACATGCAAAGCTCTTTTGGAAGCCCACATTTCGAGCATATCTCGTTCATATTTTCTGGTTACCTCCCATTTTTTACCCCACTTTGTTCTTTGTTTTTAATTTTACATGCAATTGCTGCAACATCCTAGCAATCATCTTTCTAGTATCTCTAATTTGACTAGGATTCTTTTGAATAATTCCTGTTGCAACCTGTGTGCGCAATTTTATTAACTGTAGCCTTAAATCACTTAATTTTGCCTTAATTTCTGTTTCAGATAAACCTCTCAATTCCTTATTCCTTATTCTCATCTTTAGCCCTTCTCTTTCTAGGTTTTATCTTGACTTCTTTTATTTCCTGCGTAGTCTTTACTGAGCTTACTGCATCTAGTAAGGTGTCATCATTCTTTGAAAAAGAGGGTTGTGTAGCCACGTTTAAATTTTCAGAGACTTTAGATTCAAAACTATCTTTGCCAGAATCATTTTTTGAACTTTCTTCCACAGGCTCTTCCTTTTTACCTAAAATTTTAATATCATCAGGAAGTTTTATATCAGGAGGCATTATCCTAATCTGTACCCCAATAGTTCCACTTTTTAGCTGAGCAGACGCGTAAGCAGTCCTTATTCCTGTTATAGCAACATCCCCGCATTTTTTTAGGTATCCTTTGTAAAATCTCCATCTCTTTGCCCTTGCTCCAGGTATCTTGCCGGATATTAAAATCTCAATCCCTAATGCACCAGCAGCAGTTACATCACTCATAGTTTTATGTCCTATACCCTTAAATTTTGAAGATCCAAACCTTTCAAGGCTTGTTGCAACTCTTTCAGCGATTATTTGTGGATCTAAATTAGGCTTATCAACATCAGACAATTCAATCTGCGGGTTTTCTAAGTTAAACCTTTTTTTCAATACTCTTGTCAAATTCTTGATACTCTCACCCTTTTTTCCCACAACCATTCCTGGTTTTGTTGCATAGACTATTATTTTCTCTCCTAGTGGAGTTTTTGTCATTTTTATATGGCTCACTCCAGCTCGCTTCATATTCTCAGCTACAAACTCCTGTACCTGAGCCTCCTTCATCTTCTGTGCAACAAATTTTTTTTCAATCATTTAGTAAAAACCTCTTCACGCTTCTTTTGATTCTTCTTGAGCTTTTCTTTATTCATTGTAGGTTCAACCTCTTCAACAACTATTTCAACATGAGCTCTTCTAATCTTTCTGCCTCTGAACCTCCCGAAATGAAGTGGTCTTGAAGCAAGTTTTACAGCAGCATGAACAATGTTCAGTTTATTTACACTCAATCCTTTGAACTGGGCATTATGCTCCACATTTTCTACTAGTTTCTTTATTTCCAATACAGCTTTTATAGGATATCTTCCTGAAGACATGCCTCTTTTATGGCCAACATTCTTGTTAAATCTTGTAAACGGGACAGCCTTTTCCATCTTTGAGACCTTTTCCAAAATTTCCTTTGCCTTTTGTAAATTTTTCTTTTTAATTAGTTTACAGATCTCTCTAGAGTGCTTCATACTGATTGGCAAACTAATACCAACAGCCTTAGCCATATTCTCATTATTATATTCTTGAAATGAATATTTATACACTTACCTCACCGATATGCTTGCACTGCTTCTTGTAGCACCCACTCCAGGAGCAGAGTGTGCAACTCTTTTCCTTGTTTGAGCAAACTCTCCTAGATAGTGCCCTAACATTTCTTCCCCAATTAGCACTGGATAAAAGATATTTCCTCTGTGCACTTTAATGGTAAGTCCTACCATGTTAGGAAGTATAATCATACTCCTACAATGAGTTTTAATATTATTTTTTCCATTTTTCACTTTATCCAAAAACTTTAATTGGGCAGGTGTAAAGCCTCTATTTAGTGTTCTTCTTTGTCTCGCTGGCATTAACTCTGCGAATTCTTTCAAACTCATTTTTCTCAATTCTTCAATTGTATTTCCTTTGAAGGTAAATATTCTTTTTGCCATTTTCCTCATGACCTTTCTATTATAATTCTACTTGAAAATATTATTACCATGTTTATTTCCTACCAGTTCTTTTTGGCGCTATTTTTCCAACCTTTCTTCCAGGTGGATCATTCCTTGAGGCCTGTGTTGGCCTTCCTTTAGTATGGCTACTGCTACCGCCAAATGGGTGATCTACAGCATTCATTGAAACCCCAGATACAGTAGGATAGACTCTATTCCTGACTTTGTAAGCATGCCACTTCTTTCCTGCCTTGAGAAAAGGCTTTTCTTTTCTGCCTCCAGCAGCTAGCATTCCTATGTTAACCCTGCATTCTGGTAAAAATCTCTTTGTCTTTTTACTAGGCAGTTCTATCAAAACACCATTAGAAATATGGCTTAAAACTCTAGCAAATGTCCCAGCAGCTCTACAGAACTTACCCCCATCACCAGGATTGTTCTCTATATTATACACTAATGTGCCTTCTGGAACATCTTTCAGAGGAACAGTATTTCCAGCCTTAATTGGGGCATTTGGGCCCATTACAACATCATCACCAACTCTAATTCCCTCTGGGGCTAATAAGAAAATATTCTCTCCATTATCATACCTTACTTTTGCTAAAGGAGTGTAATGTCCAGGACAATGAACTATATCTAAAATCTTACCATTAATTTGCACATTACTCAAGCCAGCATGTTTTGCAGGGCCATAATAGTTATGGCCCGGGCTCCTATAAGTTATAGATCCCTTTCCTCTCTTCTGTTGTATTAAAGACTTACCCATTTTAAATCACCCCTAACTTAGTAGCAATATCTATAGCAGGAGTTTCATTGCTAAATTTAATGTAGGCTCTTTTTTCTCCCCCTTTAATATAAGTATTTACAGTTTTTACTTTAACCTTGAACATACTTTCAATAGCAGCTTTTATCTCTAGTTTTTTTGCTTTTTTATCTACAACAAAAACTAACTTATTTTCTGACTCCATCATCCTGATAGATTTTTCAGTCGTTAAGGGATATTTCACTATCTGTAGGTTTTCCATTTTATTTAATTGTAAATAATTTTTCCTTTTCCATTATATCCAATGCATTCTCAGTGAATAAAGTCAATCTGCCAACTTGCGCACCAGGCGCAAGTAATTCAATATTTAGTTTTCTAACCTCTACAACATCTAAGCCAGGCATATTTCTTCCTGCTCTTATTAAGCTACAATCAGCACCAACAACAATTAATGGTCCTTTTCTTTTACGGTACCTTCTATTCCTTCTTTTCCCTTTACCAGCACGAATCTTAGAGTAATCAGTTCTTTCCAGTTCTTTTCCCAACCCAAGTAGATATAAAGAATTCTCAAGATCTTTAGTTCTCTTTACTGTCTCAAAATTATTATCTAAGATAAAAGGATAAATCTCAGGCAGGACATGATTTCTTCTTCTTACTAATTCTGTTAAGACTGTTGCTGCCAACGCGCTCCTCAAAGCCTTTCTTCTCTCTTTAGTGTTAATCTTCTGAAAGAAAATTTTAGAAGATTTTGGTGGATGAGCTTTCCTGCCCCCTCTCATCCCAGGAGCAAAAGCTCCTACCCAATTCATTCTTGTACCTCTTCTTGAAAGAATTTTCCTAGGCACTCTTGAAATGCCCAGACCATAAGCACCTCTATAATCTCTTCTTCTTCTACTTAATTTAGCTGAGCTTCTTTTTCCAGCTAAAGGTGAAGCTCCATATTGAAGTCTTTTATGGCTTTGAATAGCAAGAACAGCTCTTTTAACCAAATCTTCTCTAATCTCTTCATTAAACTGCTTAGGTAAGTCCTTTTTTCTCTCCATACCCTTTTTCGAGTCTAAAACAGGCAACATCATTGTTTACTCACCAAAGAAATGTAATTTATTGGTATAGCATCTTTTACTTTGTAGTTTGGTCTTATCGCAAAATTGAATCTTACCAACCTTTTAGGAGGTCCACTAATGCTCCCCTTTATCATAACATAAGTATTCTTGATAGTACCGTAATGTAGCCAACCACCATTCATAGATAATTCTTCATGTTGCCCTATCTTTAGTATGTGTTTATTATATTCAGTTCTTAGGTGATAACCCATCTTGCCAGCATGAGCAGTCCTGTACATTGTCTGTCCCTGAGCTTGCCATGCTCCAAGACTGCCCGGATTTCTTATACTCTTTTCTGATTTATGCTGTCTTCTTGAAATACCAAATCTTTTCATAGGCCCTTGAAATCCCTTCCCCTTTGAGATTATATGAGTATCAACCTGTGCACCCTCTTTGAAAACTTCAGTTATAAGAATGTCTTTGGCTAACTTTTGTTGAGCGAACTTTAACTTATCCTCTTTATTACCACCTAGAGCCATCTCAAATATTTCTGGCTTCTTTTTTCCAATGCCAGTTAAGCTAGGTTGTGTTGAGACGATTAATCTTATGTCATCATAATAATTAATTTCTTTAGCATTTTTCTTTTTTGGTAGAATTAAACGCCTTTGAAGGAATTTGTCTTGAGAATCAGAAAGAGTTTGGTAGAGAGGTTGTGAGTTTTTATAGAACCTAAAACCAATGGTCTTCAATGGCGGACATTCAATAATAGATACCGGCCATGAAGCTGGCTGGGCTTCATTTTTTGGATCCAAAACAATGATATGTGTCATGCCGACCTTATAGCCTGCAAAACCTAAAGCCCTAGTTTCATTAATAGTAGCCCAAGACCTAATGCGAGCAGTCTCTCTTTTAGCCCTAACTCTAGGCCAAAACTGCATACTACCTTTCCTTGGCCATCTAAT
>Ga0114945_10001708_pt1 | contig 13396 bp, 12 predicted proteins | sample OV2TP3_FD_87194 | JGI IMG/M metagenome (GOLD analysis project Ga0114945, IMG submission 87194) | Hot spring microbial communities from Beatty, Nevada to study Microbial Dark Matter (Phase II) - OV2 TP3 | ecosystem: Environmental > Aquatic > Thermal springs > Hot (42-90C) | place: USA: Beatty... | reverse complement strand
TGGCCTATCTCCTGCGAAGGGCCGAGTTTGATCAGGACTTCTACCGAGATCTGAAAGAGCACTGCGCTCGCCTGCAGCCGCTGGTCGATCCCGAACGCGAGCGAACTTCCTGGAAACTATTACTCCGCGAATTATCATAGTATAATATACTTCATTCCTATTTTGGCAGACAGTTCCAACCGCAGACGACTGCTGGCCAGCCTCTCCGGCTTCGCTGGCGTTGTGGCTTTGCTGCTTCTTTCCGGTTGTCCTGCTCCCGTGCCCCTACCGGAGATTGCTCCTGAGCAGGAAGCAACCGTGCCGTCCGATCCTCCCGCTCACGGCAACACAACGCTTAGACGGGTACCGCTCGACGCCATTAAATTCACCGTTTACCAGGCCGGTGACCATAATGAAGTGGGCGTGACGGTTACACCCGAGTTGGCGGCTGCCTATGCAGCGTACGACCGCCATGACATTGATGCGGTGCTCGCGGCCATTGATGCCCTGAGGGCCAAAACCTCTGATGCCAAGACGCTTTTTGCAGCCGCGGGCCTGCGCTACGACGCCCTGAATATGCTTGGCCGTCCGGCCGATGCCGAGGCAGCGGCCGAGGACGTGGCGGCTCTTGAGCGGAGACTTTTGGGACGCGATCTTTTGGCGCGCTCGATGCGTGGCCTGGCCCGCATGGGACTGTCGGATTACAACTCGGCGCTCTCCGACTTTGCCAGAGTGATTCGCGGCATCGGTGGATGGAGCATGCCGACCTCCTTCTCTGGACCGCCGACAAATATATTCGAGTTCAAGTCCGTCGCAGAGGCGCAGATGCGCGCCTATGGCGGTGTCGCCTGGCTTCACTTCATGCGAAAGAACTACGGCGCCGCGCTGCGCTGGGCCGAGGCGACCGAGGGGCTGTTCAACGACGTCTACTACGTCCTAACCCTTCCCTATTGCTTTGGTTGCAAGGCGCATGTGGGGCTGGGTGAAGGACGCGCCTACAACCTAGCCGCCCTTGGTGCCGCACGCAGCATCGTCCGGCAGGACCCTCTGGCAGGGGCAGGAGAACTCGAGGCGGCGCGACGCTTCTTCGCCTCCATCCATAGCAGCCACGGCCTAGCCGTGATCCAGGCGTACCGATCCATGGTGGCGCAGGAACTCGGTCATCTTAAGGACGCGGAGAGATTCGCCCAGGAGGGTGAGCGGATCGCCGCGGCAGCGGGACTGGGCGATGTGGTGTGGCACTTGGCTGCGGAGCGTGGCAAGGCACTGCTCGCTCTCGGTCGTAAGGACGAGGCCGAGATGGCTTTCCGCAGCGCGCAAAATGGCATCGAACTCGCAAGCGGCGCCCTGGCCAGCGAGAGCGCTAAAATCCGCTTCGGCACTGGCAAGGAGGAAGTGGCCCGCCACCTGATCCGCTTCGACCTCGAAAAGGGCGACCGGGCCGCGCTTTTCCGCGACTTAGAGCGCGCCCGCGCCCGCGCATTCATCGACATGCTCGGGGACCGGCCGGTGGGCCGCGGTCGTCAGCCTGCCCTCGTATCTGCCATCCGGGACCTGGACCGGCAGATCCTGCGCCAGCGGCTGTTAAACGGCGCGCCGGGAGGCGTTGCAGGCGGCGCCGCGCGGGAAGCCGCGCTGGTAGAGAAACGGGCGCACCTGGTCTCGAAGCTGAGAGCGCTCGATCCGGAGCTGGCCGACACCCTATCCGTGGCGGTTGTCGAATTAAAGGACGTACAGGCGCGGCTCGGAGCAGGCGAAATTCTGGCCTACGGCATCCCAGGCGAGGCCGAGGAGCCGCTCAGGCTCCTTCTTGTCTCGGCTGAAAGAAGCCGGGTCATGGACACAGACCTTACCCACACAGGGCTCTCGCGCCTCGTTGCTGAACTGGCCGACGCGGTCGAGAGAGTGGATGCGCAACGCCAGAAAACTATCCTAGCTGGCATTGGACAAGGGCTGAAGCTTGGGGCCTGGGGCGCATTCAGAGCCGCCTACGTGGTTCCGAGCGGTGCCATGCATTTCGTGCCGTGGGGCGCGCTCGATGTGAGCTACCCCGTGGCGGTGCTGCCTACTGGCGGGTGGCTCTTGCGGACGCCGATCTCAATACGGGTTACCGGCGCCGCAGCGATCGTGGGTGACCCGGATTTCCGAGGCGCTTTCAACCAGTTGATCGGCGCTAGGCGAGAAGCCGTGGAAGTCGGCAAAGTATACCGGGCCGAGCCGCTCGTTGGCCGCGCCGCCACTGAGGACGCCCTGCGCGGTCAGGTTGGCGCCGGCGTCAACGTCTTGCACCTCGCCACCCATGGCTTTTTTGACGCCGCCAAGCCGCTTGCGTCCGCCGTGGTACTGAGCGGGCCGGACCAACCCACTATGTTGACCGCAGCCAAACTGTTCGAGTCTCCCCTGCCGGCCAAGCTCGTTGTGCTCTCCGCCTGTGAAACCGGGGTCGGCAAGGCCATCGCTGGAGACGACTTTCTCGGCCTGCCGAGGAGCCTTTATCTTGGCGGCGCCCTCGCCGTAGTCAGCAGTCTCTGGCCGGTCGAAGATGCCAGCACTAAGGCCTTTATGGAGACTTTTCACGCCCAGGCGAAGCATGGCGATTATGGCGCCGCCTGGCTGGCGGCGCGCGACCGCTTGCGTGCCGCAGGCCTGCCGCCTTCTTTCTACGGCGCCTTTGTGCTCGGCGGCGCGCTCAGGGGCTGAGGTTTCGAAACAGTTTGAAGGACTTACTATAAATGATATGAACTACCCCGCAGCAAGCTGCGGGGTATCAAAAAACATTGATGAGAATTTGTCCCAAAGGCGTCACCCCCGAATGTCTTTATCGGGGGGTCCAGTCCCAGTTTCGTCTGGATTCCCGATAGAAGCATTCGGGAATGACAGACTTTTAGAGGTCTGGGAATAGCCTTTGCCCAAGGCTGCGGGGAATTAAACCCGCAGACATTAAACCGTTCAAGAAGTTCAATTCGTTTAAGGCTCAGTCGTTCTTTTCATGAATCCACCCCTTGACCCAAGGGAGCAAGACATAGGCAGGCAGCGCCAAAAGGAAAGTCAGCGCGAAGTAGTTCCCGTAGCCAAAGCGCTCGGCGCCCAGGCCACTCAGGCCTCCCACCAAACGCCCGCTGAGGGAAAAGACTGAGGACAAGAACGCGTATTGCACTGTGGCATGCTCTTTCTGGCAGACATTCATCAGAAAGGCGAGAAAGGCCGCCGTGCCGAGCCCGCCACTGAAAGACTCGAAGACAGACGCGCCGTAGAGGCCAAGGCGCCCAAGATTCGCCCACGCCACCACGGCGTAGCCCAGATTGGACGTGGCCTGGAGCAACCCGAGCGCCCAGACCCCGTTAAAAGTTCCGTAGCGCGAGATGAAGACGCCTCCCGCGAGCGCTCCGAGGACGCTCAGGACGATGCCGAACGTAGTGGGGACGAGGGCGATCTGTCGCATGAGCTCTTCGCGGTTCGCCCAGACCGAGCCCCCGTAATCGACCCAGAAGGGTTTGACCATCGGTCCGATGGCGAATTCTCCCAGACGATAGGAAAGGACGAAGAGGACCAGCGGGATCGCCCGCCAGGTGGCGATCCACCCGACGAAACCCGAAAGCCAGCGCCTGCGCGCCTCCTGGGGAAGGTCGAGGCGGGGCACCCGCAGCGCGCTCACGGAAAGGAACACGAACAGAAGAGCAGCCAGAAGATAGAGAGGGGTCCAGACGAAATAGGCCGCGAGAAAAACTATCCCCCCGCCCACCAGCACTAGGGCCACACGGTAGGCGGAGGCGCGCACGCCGTTTGCAGCTCCTTCTTCCTCTCGGCTCACCAGGCCCACGGTGTAAGAGTCGATGGCGATGTCCTGGGTTGCCGACAAGGTGGTGAGGGCAAGGAGGAGGATCAAAATCAGCCAACCCGGCTGGGCCGCATCTATAAAAGGCAACAGACCGACCAGCGCCGCTATGGCCAACATGCAGGCCGCAACCCATACCTTGCGGTCAGCGTAGCGCTGCACCAGCGGGGACCAGAAGACCTTAAGTGAATAAGGAAGCTCGAGGAGGCGCAAGCCGCCGATGGCTCTCAGAGAGACACCGTGGAGGCGGAAATATACGGGCAAGACTTCCCAGAGTATCGCCGGAGGACTCCCCTGAATGAAGTAGAGCAAAGCGACGGCCCCTAACTTCTTCCTCGACTTGCCGGGGAGGTGATCCGCACCCAGAACTGTCCAGATGCTAATCTTCACATCGTTTCGAGTACCAGATCATTGGCCGGATAGAAAGAGAAAAAATCCCTGTAACAGAGAATTCATTGCCTTGTAACATTCTCGCAACAGTTACGTAATACCTTAACGAGGAGGAAGATCACATGGGTAAGAAATCGACGTTTGCAGTATCGCTATCCATACTGTTTCTGTCAGTAATGGGTGCTGCAGTCCACGCGCAGATCATCCAGATCGACGGCTCCAGCACGGTTTACCCCGTCACCGAAGCTGTAGCGGAGGAGTTTCAGAAAGCCAAACGGGGAAGGATAAAGGTTACGGTCGGCATCTCCGGTACTGGCGGCGGCTTCAAAAAGTTCTGCCGGGGAGAGCTGGATATTGGCGATGCATCGCGACCGATCCTCAAGAAGGAGATGGACGCTTGCAAGCAGGCGGGAGTTGAGTACATCGAGCTCCCCGTGGCCTTTGATGCGCTCACCGTCATGGTCAATCCTAAGAACGACTGGGCTTCGGTCGTGACGGTCGCGGAGCTCAAAAAGATCTGGGAACCTGCTGCGCAAGGCAAGATCACCAACTGGAACCAGGTTCGTCCCACATGGCCGAATGCCCCGCTCAAGCTCTTCGGCGCAGGGGCCGACTCTGGGACATTCGACTACTTCACAGAGGCCATCACCGGCAAGGCCAAATCCAGCCGGGGCGACTTCACCGCCAGTGAAGACGACAACGTTCTCGTGCAAGGCATCGCCAATGACAGAAACGCCTTGGGATTCTTCGGCTTCGCGTACTACGCGGAGAACACGGATAAGCTCAAGGCCGTGGCAATTGATGACGGCAAAGGGCCGGTGCTCCCTTCCGAAAAGACGGTCTTGGATGGCACCTATCAGCCTCTGTCCCGGCCTATCTACATCTATGTCAACACGAAGTCTCTCGGCAAGTCCGAAGTGAAAGAGTTCGTTGAGTTCTATCTGAAGAACGCGCCGAAACTGGTGAAACAGGTGAAATACATTCCACTTCCGGACAGGGCCTACACCCTTGCTATGGACCGCGCTAAGAAAGGCGTTGTGGGCACCGCGTTTGGTGGTAAAGCGGAGGTCGGGGTGAGGATTGATGACCTGCTCAAGCGTCAGCCCAAGCTATAATATAAAAAGAGGGCGTCGACTGCGCGAGCGTATCATTGAAGTCGGGCTTTTCCTAGCCGCCCTTTCATCGGTAGCCATCACAGTGGGCATCGTAGGTATTCTGCTCTATGAGTCGATCCAATTCTTTGAGGATGTCTCTATTATAGATTTCCTCACAGACACTCAATGGACCGTGCTGTTCGCCAATCCTCGTTACGGCATTATGCCCCTGGTAACCGGCACTTTGGTCACCTCGATCGTCGCCCTACTGGTTGCCCTACCCCTCGGTACAACCATCGCCATCTACCTAAGCGAGTACGCAAATCATCGAGTGCGGGAAGCAATCAAACCTCTATTGGAACTGCTCAGCGCCGTGCCCACAGTGGTATTCGGATACTTTGCTCTTTTATTCGTTACGCCGTTGCTCCAGAAGATCCTGCCCGACCTGGCGGGCTTTAACATGCTCAGCCCGGGGATAGTCATCGGCTTCATGATTATCCCCTATGTAAGCTCCCTGAGCGAGGATGCGATCAAGGCCGTGCCGGTCCATATTCGCGAGGGGTCCTATGCCATGGGGGCCACTCGATTGCAGACCGCGCTCAGAGTCCTCGTGCCCTCCGCCTTTTCCGGCATCGCGTCTGCGTACGTCCTTGGCTTTTCCCGGGCCATTGGCGAGACCATGATCGTCGCTATCGCCGCCGGCCAGCAGCCCAATCTGACGCTCAACCCAATGGAGCCAGCGGCAACCATAACCACGTATATTGTTCAGGTGAGCCTGGGCGACCTGCCCCATGGGAGCATCGGCTACCAGAGCATCTTTGCGGCAGGGCTGACCCTCATGTTCATGACGCTCGCTTTTAACATCGCCGGCTATCTCTTAAGAAAGCGCTTCAGGGAAATTTACTAGTATGGATGACGCCAAGAAGAAAATCGCCCGCCGCAAGATGTGGGACTTAGCCTTTGCTGTGCTCGGGCTTCTCTCCATGCTCGTTGGCCTACTCACCCTGACAACGTTGCTGGTCAACCTCGTCCTTGACGGAGCGGGGCGTCTCTCCTGGCAATTCTTCACCTCTTACCCGTCACGCTTCCCCTCACAAGCAGGAATACTCTCGGCCTGGGTGGGCACCACTCTGGTGATGTTGGTAACGGCAGTAACAGCTGTTCCTTTAGGGGTGGCCGCCGGTATCTATTTGGAAGAATACGCCCCTAAGAACTGGCTCACCACCATTATTGAAATCAATATTGCTAATCTAGCTGGCGTCCCTTCCATCATATACGGTCTCATGGCGCTGGGTCTTTTCGTCTACCAAATGCATCTGGGACAGAGCATCTTGACGGGGGGACTGACCCTTGCCTTGCTCATCCTGCCCATCGTCATCGTCGCGACCCGTGAGGCGGTGCGCGCGGTCCCAGGCAGCATCCGCGAGGCGGCTTATGCCCTGGGAGCCACCAAGTGGCAGACCGTAAAAGATCACGTACTGCCCTACTCCACCGGAGGGATCCTGACTGGCGTCATCATCGCATTGTCCCGGGCGATCGGTGAGACGGCGCCCCTCATAACTATCGGCGCTCTCACCTTCATCGCCTTTTTGCCAAGCCCGCCCCTAAGGCCGGAGTTCCCTTACGTTTCGTTCGAATGGGTTGTGTCTCCCTTCACGGTCATGCCTATCCAGATGTTCAACTGGGTATCGCGCCCGCAACATGAATTTCACCTCAATGCCGCAGCCGCTGGCCTAGTCCTCATGGCAATGACCCTCGCCATGAACGCCCTGGCCATTTATATCCGCTACCGCTTTCGCAAGCGCATCAAGTGGTAGAAATTGGGCGAGCAAACGGCTTTAAAATTTAAAAAGTGGAAAAGAGACTCCGGAGGACGTAAGATGGAACTGCCAGAAGAACTCCAGACCCTGAGAATAAAGATGCCACAAACTGAGACTGCCAAGGAACCGACGGACTGGATTTTGTCCGGTCTCAACCACATCATTCAGGTCCGGGATCTGAGCGTCTATTATGGTTCTACGCAGGCCCTTAAGTCCATCAGCGTGGACGTCCCAGAAAAGCAGGCCACGGCATTCATCGGCCCTTCGGGCTGCGGCAAGACGACCTTGCTGCGCTGTCTCAACCGCCTGAACGACCTCATTCCGAACGTCACGATTACGGGCAGCGTCAAGCTCGATGGGAAAGAGATTTACGACCCTAACACCGATGTCATTGACCTCAGAAGGCAGGTTGGCATGATCTTCCAGAAGTGGAATCCGTTTCCCAAGAGCATCTACGAGAATGTGGCCTATGGGTTGAGAATTATAGGAGTCCGTAACCGACAAAAGCTAGATGAGGTCGTTGAGACGAGCCTCAAGCGCGCGGCACTGTGGGAGGAGGTGAAGGACAATTTATATAAGACCGCCTCGGATCTCTCGGGCGGGCAGCAGCAGCGTCTCTGCATCGCGCGGGCCCTGGCCGTGGAGCCTCAAGTGCTCTTGATGGATGAGCCGTGCTCAGCCTTGGACCCGATCTCCACAGCCAAGATCGAAGAGCTGATCCATGAGCTCAAAGAAACCGTCACTATCGTTATTGTAACCCACAACATGCAGCAGGCGGCCAGGGTATCGGACTACACGGCTTTCTTCTACTTGGGCGAGCTGGTAGAATTTGGTGCGACGGGCAAGATCTTCACGGCTCCCGACAAGCGCCAGACAGAGGACTATATTACGGGCAGGTTCGGATGATGACATTGAGCTATTTGAACGTTTTAAACGGTTTGAACTGTTTAAACAGTTTAAGCCGTTCGAGTCGTTATGAGGTGGAATCATGAGACCCGAACATACAGACAAGAGGTACGAAGAAGAGTTAAAGAAGCTGCGCGACGACATCCTCTACATGGGCGGCTTGGTGGAAGACCAGATCCACAAGGCGGTCAGCTCCTTGGTCGACCGGGACTCCCGGCTGGCCGAAATGATCATCGAGAGGGACCACGAGGTCAACCGCCTCGATGTAGACATCGATGACCTCTGCATCCGGCTCTTGGCCTTGCGCCAGCCAGCGGCCAGAGACCTGCGCTTCATCACGACGGCCCTGAAGATCACCACCGACTTGGAGCGGATCGGGGATATGGCGGTCAATATCTGCGAGCGGGCGCTGGAACTCAACTGTGAGCCTCAACTCAAGCCCTACATCGATATCCCACGTATGGCGCAGATCTCACAGAGGATGATCCGAGAGAGTCTCGACGCCTTTGTCCGTGAGGACACGGACCTGGCCCTCAAGGTCTGCAAGGACGATCAGGAGGTAGATGACCTCAACAGCCAGGTCTTTCGCGAAACCGTCAGCTTCATGATCGAAGATCCGCACACGATTAATCGGGCTATGAAAGTCGGGTTCGTCTCGAAATATCTCGAGCGGATTGCTGACCACGCCACCAACATCGCTGAGATGGTCATATTTATGGTCAAAGGCAAGAGCATCCGTCACATCAAAGAACTACCCCAGTCGGTCTAAACCGCATGCGACCAAGGGAGCCGTTGAACTATCTTTTATGGCTGCGAAGATCTTAGTGGTGGAGGACGAGCCCGATATCCGGAAGCTCGTAAGCTATAACCTGGCCCAGGAGCATTTTAAGGTTGTTGAGGCCGAGGACGGAGAAGGGGCGCTTAAAATAGTGCAGCGGGAAAAACCCGATCTCGTCATTCTCGATTTGATGCTCCCGGGTCTCTCGGGGCTTGAGTTTTGCCGCGGCTTGCGCGGCCGGCCGGAAACGGCGCGGCTCCCGATTCTCATGCTCACGGCCAGGGCCGCCGAAGCGGACCGCGTGGTCGGGCTGGAGATCGGGGCCGACGACTACCTCACCAAACCCTTCAGTCCAAGGGAGCTGGTCGCCCGGGTCAAAGCCCTTCTGCGCAGAAGCGACATGGCAGCCCCTGCCTCGGGAGTCGAAGTGTACGAGAAGGCTCCTTTGAAGATCAACTTCTCGACTTACGAGATTTCTATAAAAGGAAAACCCGCACGGTTGACCCTGAAGGAATTCGAGCTGCTGCGCGTCTTGGTCCAAAATCCCAATCGCGTGCTTACCCGGGACCAACTCCTGGATCGGGTGTGGGGAGGGGATGTCTTTGTGGACCCGCGCACCGTGGATGTCCACGTCCGACGGCTCAGGAAGGCCATTGAACAAAACGATCGCCAACCGCAATGGATTCTGACCGTTCGGGGAGTGGGCTACAAATTTGATGAAAAGGCACTGGAAAAATAGACTCCTCATCAAGTTTTTCCTCTCGTACCTCGCTATCGTCTGTCTGCTCTTCGTGTTCTTTTACGTCTACTCCGCGGCGGCCGTAAAAAACTTCTACATCACCTCTTTGTCCGAAAAGATGGCCCGAGAGGCAAAAATTGTCAGCCGCTTGCTTCCCGCCGAACTCGAAGGAGAAGCGCTGGACGGGATCTGCCGTGACCTGGCCCAGGACCTCGGGGTCCGACTTACAGTGATAGCAGTCGACGGAAAGGTCCTCGGCGACTCGGATGAACCCTCCACGACCATGGAGAACCACGGGACGAGGCCTGAGGTGGTCGATGCGCTGTCCAAAGGAGCCGGGAGAAGCATTCGGTACAGCACTACGGTCCGCACCGACATGCTCTACCAAGCTCTGCTCCAGCGGGAAAAAAATCAAGAACGCATCATCCGCATCTCCGTCCCCCTGAACACCATCGAAGGGGCCGCGGGTTCCATCCGCCGGGCGATCCTGCTGGGGCTGCTCCTGGTCTCAGGATTGGGACTGACCTTGGCATTCGTTTTCTCTAGCCGCTTGGGTCTCAGGGCTCACCGGATGGCAGAGTTCTCCCAAAGTGTTGCCCGGGGTTATTTCCCTCCGGATCCGCTTCCAACGACGGGGGATGACGAACTCAGCGCCTTGGAAAAGAATTTGAACGAGATGAGCCGGAGCCTGCGGGAGAAGATCAAAGCGATCGTGACCGAGAAAGAAAAAGTCGAAGCCATTCTCCGGTGCATGATCGAGGGGGTCCTCGTCGTGGATACCCAGGGAAGGACCATACTCCTCAATCACAATGCGCAAAAGATGTTTCACCTGCCATCCTCCCAGAGCCTTCAAGGCTCCTCCCTCATGGAGATCTCGCGCCATCCGGAGATGAGAAGGCTCATGGAAGAAGTTTTGGCCTGCGACTGCTCCAGGGAATGTTTTACCAAAGAGATCTCCCTTGATGAAGGAAGGTGGTTCCGCGTCAATGCGGTGAGCTTGAGAGATGGAGACGACAGACCTATGGGTTATATCCTGGTCTTTCACGACGTCACCGAGCTGAAGCGGCTCGAGGCCGTCCGCGCCGACTTTGTCGCTAATGTCTCGCACGAGCTGCGCACCCCCCTGACTGCGATCCGCGGCTATGCCGAAACGCTGCTCCGCAACCCTCCCGCTGATCCCACGGACACCGAAAGCTTCACGGGCATTATTCACCGTCATTCCGAGAGGCTCGGGAGGCTCATCGATGATCTGCTAACCCTATCGGACCTCGAATCAGGGAAAATTCAACTGGCGAAGGAAAATGTTGAGGTGCAAGATCTGTTAGGACGCGTCCTGGAAATCTTTCAGGATCAGGCGAAAAAAAAGCGCCTTGACCTCTCTCATGTCATTGCATATGGCCTTCCTGCCGTTGTCGGGGACCCCGACCGTCTGCAACAACTCTTGATCAACCTCATTGACAACGCCATCAAGTATACGCCTCCAGGAGGCCAAGTGAAGGTGGCAGCGAGCCTGGTTCTTTCCTCTGATGCCCCGCAACATCCAATGGTGGCGATAGCAGTAGAGGACACGGGTTGCGGCATACCGGAAAAGGACCTGCCGAGGCTGACCGAGCGCTTCTACCGAGTGGACAAGGCGCGCTCATGGGAGCTCGGGGGAACAGGATTAGGGTTGGCCATTGTCAAACACATTGTGCAGGCCCACGGAGGCCGATTGAAGATCGCAAGCCAAATCCAGAAGGGGACCACCGTCAGGGTCTTTCTTCCTTCGGCAAAAACCATAAGAGAGCGGCAGGCGATCCTTTTCCTGTGCACGGCCAATTCGTGCCGGAGCCAGATGGCCGAGGGCTTTGCGCGAAGACTCGCGCCTAACCACGTCAGGGTTTACAGCGCGGGAACCGAACCAAAAACGGTCCACCCTCTAGCCATAAAAGTCATGAACGAGCTAGGGATCGATATTTCGGACCAGCGGTCGAAGGGCTTGGACGCAGTGCCGCTGGAAACAATCGGTCTCGTCGTGACTCTGTGCGGAGAGGCTGAAGCGATCTGCCCCGCGCTTGCTCAAAAGACCAGGAACCTTCACTGGCCCCTTCCTGACCCGGCGATGGCAGAAGGAGACGAAGAGGCGATCCTGAGAACTTTTAGGGCAGTGCGCGATGAAATCCGGGCAAGGGTTGAGAAGTTGCTTTACTTGGACGTAAAGGAATAACTGCGCACCGTGCCGTCTTTGTTGAAAACGACGTAGAGTTCCTTGGAGTCTCTTAGCTGGCCCAATTCATAGGTGTGATAGGAATAGGTCCAAGTCTCAAAGCCGCTGTCCACCCCTTTTCGATAGGGTTCTCCGAAAAGACTGAAGATCTCCCGCTGTGTGGTGGCGTTCTGCTGGATGTTTTTCACCGGTGTCGTAGGAAATTCTCTCCCCACAGTCATGCAACCGTATAGAGCAAACAAAAGAAAAACTGAAAAACAGATTCTTCCCATGGCTCTCCTCCTCTAAATCTCTCTTCTCCCCTCAATGGCCTTGCCCAGGGTCACCATGTCTGTATACTCGAGGTCCCCACCCACGGGTAGGCCGCGGGCAATCCGGGTCACTTTAACCCCGAGGGGTTTGATCACCTTAGCGAGGTAAAGCGCCGTTGCCTCCCCCTCCCTCGTCGGGTTGGTGGCGACGATGACTTCCCGGACGCTGCCGCTTTCAAGTCTCCCCAGCAGTTCCTTAATCCGTAGAGAATCGGGTCCAACCCCATCTAAGGGTGAAATCGTTCCATGCAGCACGTGATACATTCCCCTAAACTCCTGGGATCTTTCCACCGCAACCATGTCTGCCGGTTCCTCGACTACACATATCTTTTCTCGCTCCCTCCGAGGATCCCTACAGACCCTGCACTCAGCCCCCTCTCCGCTGCGAGGGTCTACCTCGCTCAGGCCGAAACAGGTCCGGCAAAGACCTATCTCCTGTCTTAGTTTTGCAACACTCTCCGCCAATTCCATCACATCTTCCTTCTTCCCCTTCAGCATATGGAAGGCAAGGCGGGCCGCCGTTTTCTCGCCGATACCGGGGAGTTTGCACAGCGCCGTAATCAAGCGCGCGAGTGGGGCCGGATAGCTACTCATTTTGGATTTTGGATTGCGGATTTTGGATTTAAATCTAAAATCATCTTATGGCACCAGCCCTGGAATTTTTATTCCTCCCGTTATCTTGCTCATCTCCTCCGACACCATCTCACGCGCCTGCCGCAGCCCCTCGTTGACGGCCGCCAAAATCAGATCCTCCAACATGTCCCGTTCCTCGGGATTGATGACCGCCGGGTCAACTTTGATAGAGGAAAAAACGAGCTGGCCATTGACCACGACCCGCACCATTCCTCCTCCCGCAGAGGCCTCCACCGTCCTGCGCGCCAGATCCTCCTGGACCTGCGCCAAGCGCGCCTGGATCTCTTGAGCTTGCTTGAACAGATTGCCCATACCCCCTAGACCTTTTACCATGAAGCCTCCTTCTTCCAGACAGAGACTTGAGACAGAGACCGCCTCCCATCTTGTCTATCTCTGTCTCTATCTCTATCCGTCTTTTTTGATGCCCTTAATCGAGCCGCCGAAAATCCTTAGTGCCTCTTGAACTACATCGTTTTCCGTATCTTTAATCCCGGACGTCCCTGTGCCCCCATTCTTGCCCTCACGCTTGGAGGTTGTGCGCGTCACCGCCACCGTCACTTCGCCCGAAAAGAAGCGGCGCGCAAAGTCTTGCAATAAGGACAGATTCTCCGCGTCCTGGAGATAACTCAAGTGATACTTTTCCTCGGCGCCGATCGTTAACTTGCCCGGAGGAAGCTCCAAAGGACGCACCTGCTCGAGATGGGA
>Ga0114945_10001707_pt1 | contig 13408 bp, 19 predicted proteins | sample OV2TP3_FD_87194 | JGI IMG/M metagenome (GOLD analysis project Ga0114945, IMG submission 87194) | Hot spring microbial communities from Beatty, Nevada to study Microbial Dark Matter (Phase II) - OV2 TP3 | ecosystem: Environmental > Aquatic > Thermal springs > Hot (42-90C) | place: USA: Beatty... | reverse complement strand
CGCGCATGACGACTTCCACGGCACTCCAAGCGCTTGCGGATCTTCGCATCCGCGTTCATGAACCGATGGCGCGCCACACAAATTTTCGTAGTGGTGGACCGTCGCGGTACTACGTGGAGGCACGCACACCGGAGGAGGTGACGCGCGCGATCGCTGCGGCTCGTGATGCGGGCGTCCCATGGTTCGCGCTGGGTGGCGGCTCGAATACCCTCGTGGCAGATGCGGGATTTGATGGATTGGTCATCCAGCTCGCGAACCGCGGGGTATCCGTAGACGGGACACGGGTCACTGCGGGCGCTGGTGCAATTTCCGCAGCCGTCGCGCGTGCGGCGGGGGATGCCGGTCTCACCGGCTTCGAGTGGGCCATCTCACTCCCCGGGACAATCGGTGGCGCGGTGCGAGGCAACGCCGGCTGCTTCGGGGGGGAGATGAAGGACGTGGTGCAGGACGTACGCGTCCTGCAAGTGACGAGTGACGAGGTACGAGTGACGAGTGTTGATGGTGCGGATTGTGGTTTCCGCTATCGTCATTCCATCTTCAAGGAACACCCCGATTGGATCATTCTCGAGGTGACGCTTGCGCTCCGGTCCGGTGACCCTGCGGAGTGCCGAAGGCGCATGGACGAGTACCTGATGCACAGGAAATCCAAGCAGCCGCTCGAGCGGCCGAGCGCCGGTTGTCTCTTTACGAACGTCGAGGTGAATGACCTCACGCCAACGCAGCTCGAACAACTCGATCGCGCAACAGATGGCGCATGGCGCAGTGTTGCACATGACGGTCAGCTCCCGACCGGTTGGCTCATCGAACGACTCGGCCTCAAGGGCCATCGCGTGGGGAATGTCATGGTGTCGGAGAAGCACGGGAACTTCGTCATCAACCTCGGCGGTGGAACCGCGGCAGAGGTGGCGCAGCTCATGGAGGCGGTGAAGGGGAGGGCCCGTGACGCCTTTGGCATTGCGCTTCGCACGGAAGTTCAGTTCCTCGGCCTCTCATAGACGATCGAGATGAACCCCGACCCAAAAGAATGGGCCGGGGTACAATCATGTGGTCAGTAGCGGTGGTTGCAGGCGTTTCCGGAATTGGGTGGCTACGATGCGGTGGCGAGAGCGATGCCAGTGGCGCGCGAGGTATTCATTGATCTCCTCGATGAGCAGACGCGCTTCCTCGACGGCGGGCACCCACCTCGGATCACCCGGGTCGATGCCCGTTTCGCTCGTAAAGAGAGGATTCGTGTACGACTGGATCCAATTGGTGAATCCAGAGAGCGACATGATCGCGACGTCCTCCGCGCGTTCCTCGACTCGTGGCGGTGGCATCTCGGCGATCCCATCGACCCCTTCGTCTTCGAGGCCCGCCCGCCATGCGAGCCCCATGATGATGTCCTGAATGCCGGGAGATTCGGGACTGATACTCACGTACCGTCCGCCGAACTTGAGCAACGCGGCGAGCGAGCGCAGCGTCATCCGCCAGTGCCGGGCGACGGGATCCGCACCGTAGAAGTGCTCCCGCGCGAGCGATGGCGACGGCGCCGCATCGAAGTCAATCACCGCGATGTGGCTGGCGTCGAACGCACACTTCGTGACGACGAGATCCGCCGTGCCACGACGGAGCCACGGCTTCCGTTCGCGGTGCGCGGCAACGTAGGGGCCTCGCACGTTCTGGACTCCGAGGCGCTCGATGCGCGCACGACAGATTTCGGCCATCAGTGGCGAGCAGTCGTACGCACCGAAGCCCACCTTTGGGAATGCCTCCGCGAGGAAGCCGAGCGCGAGCCCGGTTCCACACCCTGCGTCCACGACGAGCTGCGGGCGGGATGCCTCGATGTGCGTCGCGAGCCAGGTGAGGGCCAGAACCTCGATATCGAATCGGCATGACAGCGTGAGCTCGTAGTATGGGGCGAGTGCGTCGCTGTGTGCGCGAACCTCACGGGTTCGGACCGGACGCGCACCGAATGGTGCGCTCGGATTGAAGGTGTCGAACTCATGGTGGCGGAGGTCAACCGGCACGATCGCGGCGACCTCTTCCTCCGTGCGAGACACGAAGCCCTCGCGCTCGAAGTACGCGCGGACGCGGTCTCTCCACAGATCCGTTCGATCGTTTCCCATGGGCACCCTCCTCATCGAAATGAGCTAGGGGAAGCCTAGCCGGTTCCCGTGCCATCGTCAACTTTATGCTTGACTTGACACGCTCGCGATTCCATGCAAATATCTGCTCAGCTATTTCACCAAGATTGGGAGGGAATCATGAGCATAGGTTCGGTCGACGTCACCGAAAAGCTCGAGGCACTCATTCGCGACATCGGAATGCGTGTCCCGCAGCTCGCGCACGTTGCGACGGCATCGATCGCATGCCTCGTCCGCGCTCCGCGATCGCACACACGTTGCCGTGTCTGGGCGACGACGTACTTCCGAACGGGATCGCAGCGGGCGTGGGACGCCGTGCGTACGCAGCCGTACCTCATCGATGGGATATGGTACGTCTACGTGATCGTGTTCGACGCGCGGTTGTTCTTCCGGGAACCTCCGGTTGAGCGGCTGAAGACGGTCGTCCACGAACTCTGGCACATCCATCCTTCGGCAGATGGGCGCCGTCGACCCCAGCGGCACGGAACGCGCTTTGAGGCGGCGGTGAGCGCATGTCTCAATGCCTACCTCGCATCCGCGCCGTCAGAGCAGTACGCGTGGCTCCTCGCGATGCGTGACGGAGATGCGGTAACCGCGCGGGTGCCCCTGCGGAGGAAGTGGCCAAGGCGGCTTCGCCTCATCGTCCCGTGGTCGACGGCGACCGTTGGGGTCCCCCTGCGTGTGTTCGATGGGATACGGACCGCGCGTCGGGCACTCGTGCTCGATGCACAGCGCGCGGAACCCCGCTTCACGTACCGCTGCACGCGTGATCACGTCGCACGCACGTGGGGTCGCCTGAAGCGCGTGAATGCGTACTGCAAAGCCTGCCATGACGAACACGGCGATTTCATTCCGTTCGTGCTCGCCACGGAGGTGGTAGCGTGAACGCCATCATCGGAACGGTCCGGCATATCGCCGGGCCGTTCTCATTGTGCTACGCTCGATGTCTATGCCGCCACGCGTCATCACCATCACCAAGGCCGACGGATCGCGTCAGCGGTTCAGCATGCGGAAGCTCGAGCGGAGCATTCGACGAAGCGGTGCGTCTCGCAGCGTCGCGCGAATGACCGTCGAACGTGTCGCGCGGCAGCTCCGTGACGGCATGACGACCGCACAGATTTTTGCACTCGTGCGTCAGTTCCTCCAACGCGGACGGGAGCACGGTGCTGCCGCGCGCTACACACTGAAGGACGCGATGCACCGGCTCGGACCCGCCGGGTACGATTTTGAGAAATACGTCGCCGAGATCCTCCGCGCGTACGGGTATGACGCGGTACTCCCGGACCTCATTCACGGCATGTGCGTCGAGCACGAGGTCGACGTCGTGGCGCGCAGAGACGGCGAGACCGCGATGGCGGAGTGTAAGTACCGCAATGCCCCGGGGCTCCACGTCCACCTGAAGGACGTCATGGCGACCTGGGCGCGATACGAGGATCTCCGCGAGGCGCATGCGAAGCGGCGGCACCGATTCAATTTCACGGAATGCTGGATCGTGTGCAATACGAAGATCACCGGCGACGGCCTCAGATTCGGGACGTGTAAGGGGATGCGGCTCATCGGCTGGCAGTACCCCCGCGACGCGGGACTCGAACGGATGATTGAGGAGAAGCACCTCTACCCGATCACGGTCCTCCGGACCGTCACCCCGCCCGTGCAAGAGCGGCTTGCATCCGCAGGGATCATGCTCTGCCATGACCTCACCGCAGTGGATTCCGCGACGCTCGCGCGACGCACCGGGCTTCCTGCGGCCGCGATCGACCGCGCTCGGAATGAGGTTGCGGAGGTACTCCGATGCTGAGTGTGGTACCATGAGCTCGTACCAGTATGCCGAAATCGTCCGCTCGGACATTCGATGACGCACCGCGACGTGGGCGTGCGAGCGACCCTCGTCCCTACTTTTTCCAGCGAGGCCCGCTCGATGTGTTCGAGGAGGCGTTCGGCGAGTTGCTCCGGCAGAAGCCTGCGGCTGGGCATACCATTGATGCGGTCCGTCTCGACGAGCTCGAGGTGCTCCGCGAGCAGCGCTGGACGCTCTTCACGTACGATTCGGGCATGCAGCGGCTCTTCGGTGGCGACTTCGACGCGTTCTGCGCCGCGATGGATAACCCCACGCTCATGCACCAGCGACTCGAGGAACGCCTCCGCCGTCTGACCTCGGAGCAGCGCCACGCGTCCGATGGAGTGGAGGATGAGGGCATGAGCCTCCTCCCGGGGTGGGATGACCATGCCGTGCCGGCACGACAGTGGGAAGCGTCGCGTCCTGCGCCGCGCCCCCGCACGGAACAGCCGTGTGCGGACTGCGGCGAGGTGCATCGTGCGGAGGATGGCAAGGAGCCGACGCTCGATGACGATCCAATCTACAATGCCGCGTTCCGATGGGTGTGTCGTACCGACCGTTGGAGCCGTCGAACATACTTCGAACAGCGCGTGCGCGACCGCGACCTGTTCCGCGTGCTCATCAACGCGCCGCTCGTCCCGACGAAGGTCGCCTTCGCGTTCCCCGGCGGGCGCGATGGTGATCTGGTCGGACTCGAGGTGTCCGCAATCGGGTACCGCCAGGCGTCCATCTTCCTCTCACGAACGATCGAGTCGCTCCTGAGCTGCTACGGGAAACACATCGGTCGGGCGGATACCGTCCACCGCCTCACGGATGATGGTCGCGAGCTCCTCGCGGACATTGAGTCGAAGCTTGCAGAGATTGATGCCGAGGTTCGGCACCGAACAGAAACCCCTTGACGAGGCTAGGAATTTGCGGTACGGTGAAGGAAATCCTAGGATAGAACTAGGATTTTCTCGTTGTAGAGCGAACTATGACAACGCCACTGGCGAGCACCATCGAACTATCCCGCTACTTTCGAATTTCCAGCCGGAGCCATCATGGGCTGGTATTCCTAGCCGAACTCGCACGGGAATCGGCGACGGGCAAGCCGTTGAGCATCCGTTCAGTCGCGAAGGAGATGCACCTCTCCGAGGGGTACCTCGAAGAGCTCGTTCGATGCTTGCGTGCGGGCGGCATCGTCCGCAGTGCGCGCGGTCGTCGCGGCGGGTACGTGCTCGCAAAGCCGCTGGAGCATATCACGATGGGTGAGGCCGTTCGTCTGCTCGACGGTCCGGTCATTCTCGCGCACTGCCAGGATGCGACCGCCGGAGCGTCGTGCCCGGCCGAGGGCCGCTGCGTGAGTCGTCACTTTTTCGGAAAGCTCAAGACAGCGATTGATCGGGAACTCGATTCCACGACGCTCGCGGACCTCGTGTCGGACGGAAATCCAAAATCCGAATATCGAAATCCGAAACAAATCCAAAATCAAAATTCCTAAATTCGAACATTCGAGTTTGTTTCGAATTTCGGATTTCGAGCTTCGGGTTTATGAGTGATACGCGAACTGTCTACTTGGACCACGCCGCGACCACACCGCTCGACCCGCGAGTCCGTGCGGCCATGGAACCGTGCCTCACCGTGGAGTACGGGAATCCATCCGCGCTCTACGCAGCCGGTCGCCGGGCGAAGGAGGCGCTCGACCGCGCGCGCAAACAGGTTGCCGCGGTACTCCACTGCAGCCCAGAGGAGATCATCTTCACCGGCAGCGGAACCGAGAGTGACAACATGGCGGTGCTCGGCGTCGCTCGCTACTACCGCGCTCGAGGGAACCACGTCATCGTCTCTGCGATCGAACACCACGCGGTGCTCAATGCGGCTGAGCGCCTCCGGAAGGAGGGGTTCGATGTTACGTTCCTGCCGGTGGATCAGTACGGGTCCGTCGATCCAGAGATTGTGCGTACTGCGCTCCGTCCGGAGACCTCGCTCATCTCGATCATGGCTGCGAATAATGAGATCGGGACGATTGAGCCGATCAAGGCGATTGCGAAGGTCATTCGCGATTGGAAGCGCGAGCATGGCCGCAAGCCAACGGAGCCCCCATTCCTCCACACCGATGCGTGCCAGGCTGCGGGTGCGCTGGACCTCGATGTCCAGAAGCTCGGCGCGGACTTCCTGACGATCAACGGGTCGAAGATCTACGGCCCGAAGGGGACCGGCGTACTCTATGTTCGGCGCGGCGTGCGGTGTGAGCCGATCGTGTACGGCGGCGGTCAGGAGCAGCGGCTGCGTTCGGGCACGGAGAATGTTGCTGGGATTATCGGCCTCGCCACCGCGCTTGAGATCGCCGAAGCGCAGCGCGAGGAAGAGGGGCAGCGACTCACGAAGCTCCGCGACCAGCTCATCGCCGGCATCATGGAGCGCGTGCCGAAGGTCGTGCTCAACGGCCACCCGACCGAGCGCCTCCCGAACAACGTGAATGTGTCCATCCTCGATATCGAAGGCGAGGCCATGCTCCTCTACCTCGATGCGAAGGGTATTGCAGCGGCGACCGGCTCCGCGTGTGATTCGCAGTCCCTCGACCCGAGCCACGTCATCCTCGCCATCGGACGCCCGTACGAGTACGCGCACGCGAGCATCCGGTTCACGCTCGGGCGGTCGACGACGGTGGAAGACATCGAGTACGTGCTCGACGTTCTCCCGAGCATCGTTGAGAAACTCCGAAAGATCTCACCGGTGAAGCTCGAGCTCGACAGTCGGAAGGTCGTCGGCTCGGGTGCCTCGAAGGATATGGCCGGCGCGTTCGCATCGATGGGGAGGCCACATTGGGAGAAAGCGAAAATGCAAAACGCAGAACGCAAAATGCAGAACTGAGGTGTCCCCGCTTTTCTCCCCCTCTTTGAGAGGGGGAGCGAGAGGGGGTGGGGGAGTTGCGCTCCAACAGATTCGATGCTTCTATGGTGAATCCAAAGAAACCACTGACGAACAAGGACATGGCGGGTGCGGAGATCGTGAACCAGCACACCGGTGAGAAGTGGGTGTACTCGCCGATCGTGAAGGATCACTTCTTCAATCCGCGCAACCTTCTTTTGGAAGATCCGAAAGAGGGCGAGTTCGACGCGGTCGGAATGGTCGGGAGCCCCGCATGTCTCGCGCCGGATACGATCATTCCAACGATCTCTGGGATGAAAACGATCGATGAGGTTCAGGTTGGCGATCGAGTGTTCGCACATGATGGAAAGGATCACGAAGTCGATCGTCAGTATCGTCCTAGGATTGAGGAGCAGTGCTACCGCATCACGACGAAGCTCGGGGGCATTGTGCTCACGGGAGATCACCTTATCCAGTCGAAGCAACTCCCGAAAACGGATACGTATCGTCGCGTCGAGTACAAACAGCGGATCCCGACGGCATGGAACCATGCGGCTGAACTCGAGGCGCGGGATATCTGTGTGTATCCTATTCCGAAGGTCATTCGGCGTCTTGCACGTATCCACGTGCCCGTTGATCGTGCGTCGTATGATTTCAAGAGTCGGGCCATTCCCACGCGATTACCGATCGAGCCGGACCTCCTCGAATTGTTCGGATACTTTATCGCCGAAGGATATACACGGGAGACGGAACTTGGATTTGTTTTTGGTGTGCATGAACTCGCGTACGGCGAGCGGGTTCGTGATCTCGTGCAGCGGTACTTCGGGCTCTCAGCAACATTGAAGGTGCGCGGAGCGCGTCTCGATGTGTGCGTGTACAATGTGCATCTCGCAAAATTCCTCCGTGCGACGTTCGGTGCAGGAGCTGCGGAGAAACACATCCCACACGAGTGGCTGTTCCTACCCCTCGATGTGCAGCGGGCTTTCATCCTTGGGTGTTGGCGCGGTGATGGACACGTGAACCTCACACGTCGGAATCCCCGCGCAGGATATACGACGATTTCGTCGCTGCTCGCACAGCAGCTCAAGTTTCTCCTCCTGCGACAGCGGATTGTCCCGGCATTCTACGTCGAGGAGGCACATCGGAGCGCGGATACGAACCATCGGCGCGCGTATCGATTGCATGTCGGGGACATCGCATCACTCGAGCGGCTCTGCGCGATTCTCGGCATTGCGTTCGTATGGCCGAAGCGTCGGACGGCGCGATGGGTGTGGACGGATGATGAGGCGGCGTACGTCCCCATTACGTCCGTTGAGCGTGTACCGCAGCCAAGTGAACGCCTTCGAAACGTCGAGGTCCCCGGCCCACATACGTACCTCACCGATGCATTCGCGGTACACAACTGCGGGGACGTCATGAAGATTTGGATCAAGGTGGACCGTGCCGAGGATCGTATCACGGATCTCAAGTGGCAGACGTTCGGGTGCGGTTCCGCGATCGCCTCCACGTCCATGTTCTCTGTGATGGTCACGGAGGGTGGCGGCATGAAGATTGATGACGCGCTGAAGATTAAACCGCAGCACGTCATGGAGCGGCTCGCCGGGCTTCCGGATCGGAAGATTCACTGCTCGGTGCTCGCGGACAAGGCGTTCCGCAAGGCGGTGAACGAGTACTTCCGTGCCTCGAATCAGCCGGAGCGAATCATGGTTGATGGCGCGAAGGTCGTGGACGCTCGCCTCAACATCACCGACCACGACATCGAGGAAGCGGTGCTCGAAGGCGCGCAAACGCTCGAGGAGGTCCAGAAGAAACTGAAGGTCGGCGTTGGCGATCCGGGCGCGATTCCTGAAATTGAGCAACTGATTCGGTTTTATAGGGAGAAGTACTTCGGGTAAGAACATTCGAATCTACGAATGCGGATCCGAATACTTCGAATGAACGGGCGTTGCAGGTATTCGTTGCATTCGAATCCGGATTCGGATCATTCGGATGTTCTTCCGGCATATGTCCGATCTCCAGCAATCCATCCGTGAAAAAATTGAGGCCATCCTCGCCGAGGTTCGGCCGAGTTTGGAATCCCATGAGGGCAACGCGCAGCTCGCCGAAGTGGACGCAGATGGGAACATCACGCTCAAGATCGAGGGCTCCTGTCGCGGATGCCCGATGTCCGCCATGACCTTCGGCCTCGGAGTCGAAAAGATGATTCGAGAACGATGCCCGGAAGTGAAGGAGGTCTTCTACACCTGAACGCCGCCCATTGCGGGCGGCGCCGTAGTTGGTACGATGGCAAAAGGTCGTGTTTTCCAGCGGTCGCGGAGATTTACTCGTAATGTTGGTCACATGTATGAACAGCAGAGCAGAGGCACCTCGATCCGGGGATGCTGGCGAGCGTCCCCTCTCAGAACACTCCCTGGACAGACTACAGGAACTATTCTTATTTGAGGCTGGCCCAGCGGCACTCGATGTCTTGCTCGCGAAAGCGGGTCCTAGCGCTGAGCAATCTACGAAGGTGATAGATAAGCTCGATAAGATTATTGCAGCCATGCAGTGGAAGGCTGGCACCGCAGCAGAGAGAGAGGCTGTGGGCCACGCGAGAGGATACCGACTCGCAATCACAGGTGTTGAGGAGCGCTTGAGCAAAAAATGACCCACCGGTCCCACACGATAGTTGTGCACGCGCGCCGAGTATGAGCCAACCGCGTTCCGTCGATCATCGCATCCGCGCGATCGTAAAGAAGATCGCGCGAGAGTTCCAGCCGGAGAAGATCATCCTCTTCGGCTCGTATGCGTGGGGGCATCCGACTTCAGAGAGCGACCTCGATCTCTTCATCGTGAAGTCGGGACTACGGAAGCCGAAGCACCTTCGGACGACGGACATCGATCGTTTGCTCGACCGCGCGCCGATGGCGTGGGATGCGCTCGTCTACACGCCAGAGGAAGTTGAGGATCGTATTGCGAGAGGCGATTTCTTCATCCGTCGTATCATGAATGAGGGGACAGTCCTCTATGCCGCCTGACTACCATAACCTCGCGGGCGGATGGTTTCGGAAAGGTAATGAGGATCTGGAAACCGCTATGCTCGTACGCGACGAGCGCACGTACCCATCCATGGCGTGTTTCCATGCGTTGGGAGTACTGTAGCGCGGTATGTCCGCGACCCCTCGCATCGGCAAAATCGTCATCGACCGTGACCTCTGCATCGGTGCCGCGTCGTGCGTGACGATCATGCCCGGCGTGTTCCAGCTCGACGAGGAGAACAAGGCCGTCATCGTGCCCGGGAGCGAATCCGCGTGGGCGGATGTGGAGACGGTCATCATGGCAGCCAAAAGCTGCCCCACGAAGGCCATTTTCGTGTATGATGAGGAGGGGAATCAGTTGTATCCCGAATCCTAGGTATGGCAGGTGAACCGATCACAAAAGAAGATATCAAGGAAACCTTCAAAGAGTTTCGAAAAGAGGTGAAGAAGGATATCCATGAGGCAATTGACGAGCGGGTTCCAAAGATCATTGACGAGCGCCTCGATGCTCGTCTGCCGCTCATACTTGGTCAATTTACGGAGGAGGTGCTTTTGCCATCGTTCACGACGATGCTCGATGAATCGTTGGCGAAGCATCGCCACGAACTCAAGACGTACCTCGATGAGAAAGTCGCAGATATTCGCGGTGAAATTGTGCTCCTGCGCAAAGGGTTCTTGCTCCTCATTGATGCACTTGGACGACATCGCGTGCTTCCCGCCCATGAACTCCAGCACATTGTGCGGATGGTTCACCCAGCACAGGATCGCACATAGTAATGTGAGCTATCGTATGGGTACACCAGTGATTCAAGAGATGCGGGAAGATCTCGCGCAGTACGAAACGGTATTTCGACGATACCTCTCGAGCGAAGTTGCCACGCGAAACGGTGACTATGCAATGGCTGAACAATTTATGACTGAACTCTTGCAGCTCATGAGAAAATACGATGTGGGAACAGAGCATGAGCGTCAATCGCTCCTCGATTATTTCCCTGATACTTTTCGAGACCGTCTTACTGGTGTGCTGCAACGCAAGAACAATTCCTCGCTTGTGTGATGCGTGATCATATGCCATCATCCGCCCAGTACGAGCCGAAACCGTTGCCATTCAAGAAATCGCTCATCGGCATCTCCGATAAGGCGATAGCGATTCACCACGACAAGCTGTACGTGGGGTATGTGAATAAGCTGAAGGAGGTTTCTGCGAAGCTCATGGAAATGAGCGCGTCCGGCGTGGGTCTCGCAGAGGCCAACCAGACGTACTCGGAGCTCCGTGCACTCCGCGACGGGGAGACGTTCGCGGCAAACGGGGTGTACCTCCACGAGTACTACTTCAACGTGCTCGGGGGAGACCCTTCGACAAGCTCAGGGCAGATGCGCGGGCCGCTCGTTGATGCGCTGCTGGAGAAGTACGGTTCGCTCGAGAAGTTCATCAACTTTTTTTCCGCCACCGGCATGGCAGTGCGCGGTTGGGTTGTGCTCGCATGGGATACCCACGCGGGACGGCTGAAGATCTACGGCGCCGACGCGCACAACCAAGGCGGTGTCTGGGGTGCCATCCCCATCATCGTCCTCGACGTCTACGAGCACGCCTACTTCATGGACTACGGTTCCGACCGCAAGAAGTACATCGAAGATTTCTGGAAGAATCTCAATTGGGAAGCCGCAAACATCGTATACGAACGTGCGAACGGAATCGTCCGGTAACTCGAGCTTGCAGCTTGGAGCTGTCAGCCTGTAGCTCTCTATGCTTCACATCGGTCAATCCGCGCCATCGTTCGAGCACGTGACCGCGTACCAGAAGGGGCACGAGGGGTTTCGGCATGTGTCGCTCAAGGACTACGCGGGGAAGTGGGTTGTGCTGTTCTTCTACCCGCGCGATTTCACTTTCGTCTGTCCGACGGAGATTCGGGGGTTCGGGCAGCAGGAGGCGGAGTTCCGGAAGCTCAATGCGGAGATCCTCGCGGCATCAACCGACTCTGAGTGGAGCCACAAGGCGTGGTTCGAGCGGGACCTCGCCGAGGTTGACTACCCCGTGCTCGCGGACACAACGCACGCGGTATCAACTGCGTACGACGTGTATAATGAAACGGATGGGAAGGCGGAGCGCGGCCTCTTCCTCATCGATCCGGATGGCATCGTCCGGTACGCGCTCGTGAGCGCCGGCAGTGTCGGGCGATCGGTGGACGAAACGCTCCGCGTGCTCAAGGCGCTGCAATCCGGCGAGCTGTGCCCAATCAATTGGAAACCAGGGACCAAGACGCTTGGCAAAGCCTGAGATATGGCCGACCCGTACGAGAAGTACATCGCCTCGGCCCCAAAGAAGTGCTGCGTGTGCGGCGTCGGGTTCAGCGCGACGAAAGCATCGATTACGAAGGAGTTCACCGGCGAGTACTACTCGTTCTGTTCCCCGGAGTGCATCGGCGCATTCGAGACAGAACCAGAAAAATTTGCAAGGATGGACGAGGAAGATGAAAACGGCGAATAATTCGTTACTCCTCTACGCCTCTATGTCCGCTACGCCCTCAATCACCATCTACTCCACCCCAACCTGCCCGTACTGCAAGATGGCGAAGGAGTACTTCAAGTCGAAGAACCTCGCGTACTCGGACATTGACGTCGCTGCAGATCCCGCAAAGGCGGACGAGATGATCAAGAAGTCCGGCCAGATGGGCGTGCCGGTCATTGATATCGGCGGAACCATCATCGTGGGGTTCGACAAGCCGAAGATCAACGCCGCGCTCGGGCTCTAAGGAGCCCGAGCGATGGTATGTGGCTGCCCATTGCCGCGTTTGGCGCAGAGCTCGCGGCGACGATCACCGGCTTTGGCGCAGCGACACTCTTCCTCCCGTTCGCGCTCCTCGCACTGCCGGCGCGCGAGGCGGTCGTTGTGACCGCACTCTTCCACTTCGTTGGGAACCTCGCGAAGGGCGGAATCTTCCGACGGACCATCAACTGGCGCCTCGCGCTCACGTTCGGGATCCCGAGCGTCGTCGCCACTGCGGTCGGTGCGTGGTTCCTCGGTGACCTCTCGACCGCCGTGCTCCGGCGTCTCATCGGTGCGGTCCTCATCCTCGCAGCGATCATCGAGTGGCGCGCTGAATCTTTGCGGCTTCCGGCGAGGGCGACGACTGCGACTGTGGCTGGCGCGGTCGCTGGCGGGCTCGCCGGGCTCACCGGCGTCGGCGGAGCGCTGCGCGGCGTCGTCCTCCTCACGTTCCAGCTCCCGCGCGAGGTGTACATTGGCACCGGCGCCGCGATCGCGATCATGACCGACCTCAGCCGGAACGCGACGTACCTCCTCCGTTCCACCGCTGACGTCCAGCCGCGCGTACTCATCCCGGTGCTCATTGCGGCGGTTGTCGGCACCCTCCTCGGCCGGAAGCTTCTCCAACGCATCACCGTCGGTGCTTGGCGTACGGTCGTCCTCCTCGCACTCCTCGGATTCGGGATATACTACCTAGATCCTGCGTGATCTCAACGAAATAATCAGGAAATGGTGGTGAATACAGCGAATGTTGTGATGTCGTACCATAGGAGTTGGAGCTACCTTTCAGTTAGGTCCAACTCCTATGCGATCT
>Ga0114945_10001706_pt1 | contig 13412 bp, 12 predicted proteins | sample OV2TP3_FD_87194 | JGI IMG/M metagenome (GOLD analysis project Ga0114945, IMG submission 87194) | Hot spring microbial communities from Beatty, Nevada to study Microbial Dark Matter (Phase II) - OV2 TP3 | ecosystem: Environmental > Aquatic > Thermal springs > Hot (42-90C) | place: USA: Beatty... | reverse complement strand
GTGGCTCTTTATCGGGCTTCTTGGGGCGCATCTTTTTTTCCTGCAGATCCACGGCAACAAGATTCCGGAAAGCATCGAAAAGTCCGGCGAGCATTATAAAATCCCTTTTTTCCCAAACTTCCTGCTCAGCGACCTCTACGTCTGGCTCATCGCTCTCAATATCCTTGCCGTCCTCGCGGCACTCTTCCCCTGGCACCTTGGCGCGGAGGCTGATCCGCTGGCGCCTGCGCCGCCGGGAATCAAACCCGAATGGTACTTCATGGCATCGTTTCAGCTTCTGAAGCTCATGCCTCCAAACGTGGTCGGAATTCCGGGCGATCTGTTTGGAAACATGCTCTTCGGCGCCGCCATCATGTTCTGGGCCGCGGTGCCCATCTGGAATCCGGCGACCGCCGGCGGATACCGCGCGAAACTCGCCACGTACGTCGGCCTCGCGGGGTTGCTCTTTTTAATCGGCTTTACGGTCTGGGGATACAAGGCGCACTAGTTATGAACTATCCGCAGTGGGTGATTGAGGGCGTCGGCGGCCCCGGGGTGATCGGACTGATCGCGGTCGCCCACGTTTTTATCTCGCAGTTCGCCGTCGGCGGCGGCCTCTTTTTGCCGATCACCGAGTACCTTGCCAGAAAACGCGGCGATACGGAAATGATGGACTATGTTCACACCCACACCCGATTCTTCACCATTCTCACCTCGGTCGTCGGCGCGATGTTCGGCGTCGGCATCTGGTTCGCCATCGGGCTTGTCCATCCCGACGCGACGGCCTTTTTGATCCGGAATTTCGTTCTGGCCTGGACGATCGAGTGGGTCTGGTTTTTCCTCGAAATCCTGTCACTCGTCGTCTACTACTACGGCTGGAAAACCCTCTCGCCCCGCACTCACCAGATGGTCGGCTGGGTCTACATGTTCACGGCTCTCATGACGCTGGTGACCATCAACGGCATTCTGACATTCATGCTGTCTCCCGGCGACTGGCTGGAGAACCGGAGTTTCTGGTCGGCGATGTTCAATCCCACGTACTGGCCGTCCCTGCTGATGAGGTTTCTGGTGTGTCTGGGTCTAGCGGGACTCTACGGTCTCATCACCGCCTCAAGAATGCCGGTTCAACATGGGCTTCGAACGAGAATGCTCCGCTACTCCGCGATGTGGTTTGTGCCGACTTTCATCGGAATGATGTTTGCCATGGGTTGGTACATGCTCTGCCTGCCGGAAGAGGTCCGGACGATGCTCTTTAGCGGCGTGTCGGGATTTGCGCGCGGGAATTTCGCGATTCTCACCCGGATATCGATGCTGACGGTTCTGTTTACCTGCACGATGGGCATGATGATCTATTTCGGCGCCTGGGCCAACCCGGACGAATTCGGCGGGGGAAAAATCGCGTTCCTCATCCTCTCCGCTCTTTTTGTGACCGGCGCCGGCGAATGGACCCGCGAGGTGTTGCGCAAACCCTACGTGCTCCGGTATGTGATGTATTCGAACGCGGTCCTCGCGGAGGACGGCGCGACACCGGAGGCGGCGGAAAAGCCGTTTCTGCAGAAAGTCAAGTTTCGGCGGACCCATGAAGGTGATGGGGAGGTGATGTTCCGGACGCAATGCCGGGCCTGTCACACTCTGGACGGATACCGCCCCCTGAGGCAATTCCTCTCCGGCCGGGATGAGAATTCCATCATGAGTCTTCTCAAAATCATGCGGCCCGGGGACAAAAATCCCTACCGCAACATCATGCCCCCGGTCGTCGGGACGGACACGGAACTGGCCGCCCTGGCGGCGTATCTCTCTTCCCAGGTTCAAATCGCTCCGGCCTCAGCGCACTGATCCCATTCTGAATTCGATATGATCGGCGGGATCCATCAATCGAAGCTTGGCCGCGTCATCGCGGTGGCCGCGCTCGTTCTCGCTCTGTCCTCCGCCGGCGAGGCGGCCAGGAAAGAGGAGAAGAAAAAAGCTGAGCGGGATCCCTTCGCGGCGTCAACGGGCGGTGTGTTTTTATTTTCCAAGGAACAGGAGATTCAACTCGGCAAGGACGTCCGGGAGCAGGTGATCAAGCAATACAAACTCTACGAGGACAGCGAGCTGGTCTCTTACGTGCGCCGGGTCGCCTCGCGGCTGGCTGCACACGCCGACCGACAGAACATCGTCTACGACTTTTTTGTCCTGGACGATCCTCTCGTCAACGCCTTCGCCCTCCCGGGCGGCACGATCTACATCACGCGGGGAATCCTCACGATTTTTGACAACGAGGCGCAGATGGCGGCCGTGCTGGGACACGAGATCGGGCATGTGGTCGAACGGCACTCCATGAAGCACATGCAGGGCGCGACGGCGATCGACCTCGCCTGGAAGGTTTTCGGAAAAGGCGGAAACATGCCGTTCGGCTATCAGCTCGGTCTGGATCTCCTGCTCTTCAAACCCTACGGCCGTGGCGACGAACTCCGCTCGGACGCGCTGGGCGTCAAATACTCGTATCTCGCGGGCTACAAGGCGGATGAAGCGGCGCATGTGTTTGAGCAGTTCCAGAAGCGCGAGACGTTTCGCGTACCGGCTTTTTTGCGGAGTCATCCGGTGGATGCCGAGCGGATCAAGCGGGTCCGGCAGTTGTGGGAAGTCATCCAGACCCGGCCCGATCTGCCGGCCGGAGACACGCCGCTCAAAACAAACGCGGATGACTATGCCCGGATCGTTTTCCCGCATACCTATCGAGTCTTATATCCTGAGGTTCGGACGGCGTTTGAGGAATTTCACGCGGCGGTGTCTCGAAAAGATCTGGACGCGGTGATGAGGGGAGTGGACAAGGGATTTAAATCCCGGTGGCTCAAATACGACCGGGACGGTCTCCGGACCCATTATGAAAAACTCTTTGCCGACGTTGAACAGATTGTCAGTCAGGTCACCGTAAGGGAATTCCGGTTTTTGGACAAGGACGCCATCAGTGTCCTTTGTGAGGTCACTGAAACCCGCACGGCCGCTGGCCGATCGGATAAACAGTCGGTCACGCAGGTGGCGCTATTCGAAAAACGGCCGGACAAGGAAAAAGACGGGCCGCTCTGGCGGCTCGCGGCGTTGGAAGACGCCAATCGCTGGTAAGGCGGCCCTGCGCGAACTTCTGATTCGCCGCGGGGCGCGCTCCCAAAATTACTGAGGAGGTCGGTTGTGGAGAACAATAACAAACTCGATCAATTATGCATCAATACGATTCGGACGCTGTCGATGGACGCGGTCCAGAAGGCGGAGTCGGGACATCCCGGAACGCCCATGGCTCTGGCGCCGGTTGCGCATGTGCTGTACGAAAAATATATCCGATTTAATCCAAAAAATCCCGACTGGCCCAACCGCGATCGCTTTATCCTGTCGGCCGGCCACGCTTCGATGCTCCTCTACAGCACGCTCCATATCAACGGATACGATCTGCCCCTGGACGAAATTAAAAATTTTCGGCAGTGGGGAAGCAAAACGCCGGGACATCCCGAATACGGAATGACGCCCGGCATCGAAACCACCACCGGCCCGCTTGGCCAGGGGGTGGCCAATTCGGTGGGATTCGCGATTGCCGAAAAATGGCTGGCGGCGCATTTCAATCGCCCGGGCCACGAAATTCTGAATTACCGGATTTTCGCCGTCTGCGGCGACGGGTGTTTGATGGAAGGTGTGTCAGGGGAAGCCGCGTCCCTGGCGGGGCACCTGGGGCTGAGCAATCTCGTCTGGATCTATGACAACAATCACATCACCATCGAAGGCAACACGGCGCTGGCATTCACCGAAGATGTCGCGGCCCGGTTCATGGCCTACCACTGGAATGTTCAGCGGGTTGGCGACGTCAACGATCTGGATCTGCTGACGGCGGCCCTGAACACCGCGCTTAAGGAAACCGAGCGGCCGAGCCTGATCGTTGTCGACAGCCACATCGCCTACGGCGCGCCCACCAAACAGGACACGTCGGGCGCGCATGGCGAACCGCTGGGCGAGGAGGAAATCCGGCTGACCAAACAGCGGTATGGCTGGCCGTCCGATTCCAAGTTCTGGGTGCCGGACGAGGTGAAATCCCGGATGGCGCAGGTCGCCGATCGCGGGAAGAAATGGGAGGACGAGTGGAAGCGGAAGTTCGATGCCTACAGCCAGGCGCATCCCGATCTGGCGGAAGAATTTCGCCGCATGCAGGACCGGGAATTGCCGGAAGGCTGGGACAAGGACATCCCGGTGTTTCCGGCCGACCCCAAGGGGATGGCGGGCCGGGAGGCGTCGAGCAAAGTCCAGGTGTCGATCGCCAAACGCGTGCCCTATCTTCTGGGCGGGTCGGCGGACCTCACGCCTTCAACCAAGACCCGGATCCCGGATGGCGGGGATTTTCAGAAAGGGTCATACGGCGGCCGAAATCTTCATTTCGGCATCCGCGAACACGGCATGGCATCCATCATGAACGGCATGGCCATTTCTAAACTTCGCGTCTACGGATCCGGCTTTTTGATTTTCTCCGACTATTGCCGCCCCACGCTCCGCCTCGCGGGGCTCATGGAGATTCCCGTCCTCCATATTTTTACTCACGATTCCATCGGTGTCGGCGAGGATGGCCCGACCCACCAGCCGATCGAACATCTGGTTTCCCTGCGCGCTATCCCGCACCTGGTGGTGCTTCGGCCGGGAGACGCCAACGAGATCGCGGAAGCCTGGAAATGGATCATGAAGAACAAAAATCATCCGGTGGCCTTGATTCTCAGCCGGCAGGCGATTCCGACAATGGATCGCACCCGGTACGCGCCGGCTCACGAGCTGCACAAGGGCGCGTACATACTGGCCGATTCGGACGGAGCGCCGCAGGTGATTCTGATGTCGACCGGATCGGAACTCCAGTTCTGCGTCGAGGCCTACGAGAAACTCAAAAAGGACGGCATCCGGGCTCGTGTGGTCAGTTTTCCGTCCTATGAGATTTTCGAGATGCAGTCCGAGGAGTATCGGAACAAGGTCCTGCCGCCGCAGTGCCGCAAGAGAATCGCCGTGGAGGCCGCGTCGACGCTGGGGTGGCGCCGGTATGTGGGGATCTATACGGACGGGACCGTGATCGGCAGGCGGGAGTTCGGCGCGTCGGCGCCTCTGAAGGAATTACTGAAACAGTTCGGATTTACATCGGATCATATCGTCGCGGAGGCTAAATCGCTGCTGAAGGCTTGACCGGCACCGCGCTCTTGACCTTGGCCGCCTCCCAGACCGCTTCGATGATGGCCCGCTTGGAGATGTCCTCGTAGTCCAGTAACTCTTCCGGCTTGGCGCTCTTCGGAATTTTCCTCACCGCCAGAATCTTCACCAGCGCCGGCACTTCCGATAGAGCGCTTCGGACCGCCTCGCCGATGCCGCCTTCTGCAAAATGGTCTTCCACCGTGATGAGCTTCTTCGTTTCCGCCGCGGCTTTCCGAAGGGTCGCGGCGTCAATCGGTTTGACGCTGTAGAGGTCGATCACGCGAATCGCAATGCCGTTTTTTCGAAGTTCCTCGTGCGCCGCAAGGGCTTCGTGGAGGGTGATCCCTGCGGCAACAACCGTGACCAGGTCGTTCGGGCTCTGCCGGACGACCTTGCATCCGCCGATTGGAAATTCCTCTCGCGGAGAATAAATCACGGGCGTTTCCTTGCGCGTCGTCCGAATATAGACCATCCCGGCGTGCCGCGCCGCCTCCTCCACCAGTTTGTCCGTGGAGACCGCGTCCGACGGATAGAGCACGACGCTGCCGAGAGCCGCGCGGAACATCGCGATTTCCTCCAGACCCATCTGGGAGGCGCCGTCCTCGCCGATCGACACGCCGGCGTGCGAGCCGCAGAATTTGATGTTGGCCCGGGAGTACTGGCCCATCCGGATCTGATCGTAGGCCCGGGTGAGGAATGCGGCGAACGTCGATACGAACGGGATTTTGCCGCGCTGGGCCAGACCAAGGGCGCAGCCGATCATGTTTTGTTCGGCGATGAACATTTCGAAAAAGCGTTCGGGATATTTTTGCGCGAAAAATTCCGAGTAGGTCGAGTTATTTGTTTCCGCGTCGAGCACCACGATATTGGGATACCGGGGCGCGATCCGGAGCAGCGCCTGGCCGTAGGCTTTGCGGGTCGGGGTAGGCTTGTCGTAGGATGGCTGAATGTCCTCGTATTTGAGCACCCGGGGCCGGGGCATCGCGTCTTTCGGTCTGGCCATGCGGCCGCGGATGCCGTGATCCACAGGTCCCATTTCTTTCAATACCTTCTCAAGATCCGCTTTCGGCAGGGGTTTGCCATGCCAGTTGTCCTTGTTTTCAAAAAATGAAATGCCGGCGCCTTTGAATGTCTTCGCCACGATCATGACCGGTTTGCCTTTGATCCGAATCGCGCGCCGATACGCTTTCTGGATGTCAGCCAGGTTGTGCCCCCGGACGGCGATCGGATGCCAGCCGAACGCGGCGATGCGTTTGACGTAGGCGCCGGCGTCATGGCCGTACATCGTCTGGCCGCGCTGGCCCAGCCGGTTGACGTCGAGAATGGCGATCAGGTTATCAAGTTTATAATGGGCCGCAATCTGGATCGCCTCCCACTGGGACCCTTCCGCCATCTCGCTGTCGCCCAGAAGAACATAGGTCCGATACGGCAGGCGGTCGATGTATTTCGCGTTCAGGGCCATCCCGACGCCGATGGACAGACCCTGTCCCAGAGACCCGGTGGCGGCTTCCGTATAGGGAAACACCATCGCCGGGTGGCCTTCGAGGCGGCTTCCCATTTTCCTCAAGGTGAGCAGTTCCTCCTCCGGGACCTTGCCGGCAACGCTCCAGAGCGAATAAAAAAGCGGCGCGGCGTGGCCTTTCGAAAAAATGATCCGGTCATTGTTGGGATGGTCACGCCGGTCGGGATCGAACCGGAAAGTTCCGCCGAAAAACAGGGCCGTCATGAGGTCCGTCGCGGACAGGCACGACGTCGGATGGCCGGAAGCAGCCTGGGTGGTCGACACCAGCGTCTGGTACCAGATCAGTTTGGCGATCCGCTCAAGGTGATCAAACGGAGTTGCGCCTCTTCGGCTGTTCTTTCGCGCCGTCATTTGCCAATGATACAACGATTCAAATGAAAGACAAGTACCGTCTAAGCCCGGTCTATGCCGATTCTCCGTTGCGGCCGTTCAGAGCCTCGTCGACGCTGAGGGGTAAAGTCTGCGGCGACTCACCGGCCCGCCGGGATTTTTCAAAAAAATATCGGGTGATCGCCGGCGGCTCCAGTCTCGCCCGCGCCAACAACGGAATGTCCGTCAAAACACTTCGCACGTCCCGATCCGCCAGGAGCCGGCCGCTTTCCAGCACCATGACACGCCCGGCCACCTGCGGAACCAGATCCATCTCATGTGTCACAATCAGAAATGCGTATTGGTGTTTCCGGTTCAGATGCCGGATCAGACTGATCAGATGCCGGGTGGCGGCCGGATCAAGCCCTGCCGCGGGCTCGTCGAGAACCAGGAGCGGCGCGCGCATGGCGATGAGGCCGGCCAGCGCGACCCGTTTCATCTCTCCCAGACTCAAATGATGGATCGGCCGGTGCGCCAGGTGATCGGCCTCCGTTAGCCGCAGCGCCTCCGTCACCCGCTGGCGGACGTCTTCCGGCTTAAGGCCCAGATTGGTGAGTCCGTATGCCACGTCTTCGGAGACGTGGCTGCAAAACAGCTGGTCGTTCGGATCCTGAAACAAAATCCCTATCTTTTGAAATGCACTCGCCGCCGTTTGCGGCGTGAGAGGCATGCCGCACAGCCGAAGCTGACCCGCGTCGGCGGGCAAAAGCCCGGCGAGCAGTTTGAGGAGGGTCGTCTTGCCGGATCCGTTGGGACCGCAAAGCGCGACCGCTTCACCGGCCCGCAGCGTAAATCCGACATCCGTCAAAATAGGGAAACCGTCGTGGTAGGAAAAGCTGACATTGGAACATTCCAGCACGGCATCCCCGTTGACCGGCTGAAGCGGCGACAGATCGTAGGATTCGGGACAAACTTCCACATCGGGTGGCTCGGTCACGCCCCGCCCCTGGCTCGCATGCTGAAGTTGATCCGGCAGGCGCGATCATACGCCTGAAGAAAAATCTGAGCGACGATCCGGCCGATCGTGTCCATTTTCCGTGCCGGCCCCGCCCATCCGCCCCTTGCCTTGGCGGCCGTCATCTGCCGGTCGAATTCGTCCCAGAGCAAAAAGACGTAGCGGTACATGAAGGCCAGCGTGTCAACGAGCACAGCGGGAATCCGAATTCGATGGAGCGTCTGAATCTGTTCGGTAAATGGAGTGGTCAGAAACAGCGCCGCCATCCAGGACATGTCACACGCCACCCGCGCGCCCGCCCCCAACCCCTCCATGATCCCCTCCCGATAGACCGTGACCGGGCCGATCGAGACCAGCGGTGTAATCCCGAATCCGATCGAAAATCCCGCCATCACGATCAGCGTGGCCCAGGCCGGCGCCAGAATGAAAATCAGAGCGTGCCTCAGCGAGACTTGGGAGTGGATCAAAATCGCGCAGGCCGCGCCGCACAGAATCAGGGAGAGAGCGAGATCCGCCACCAAAACATTGGCGGCAATCGCGCCCGCCGCCAGCGCCATTTTCAGCCCGGCGCAGGCTCTGCGCCATCCCGGGCGTGTATTGGAAAAAAGTCTTGTTTCAATTTCAAGATAATCCCGAAGGGACAGTTTACCGCTCATGGATCGGCCGATTTCTTTCCGGGAGATTTTTCCCCGAACAAGAGATGCCACCGGCGGCCGATGATAAATCCGCAGGCGGCGCCGGCGCCCAGCAACAGGAAATTCCACAAATCGCCCCACGATTCGGTGTCCAGATACGGCACCCGCGGCGCCGCGCCGGCGTTTTCCGCCAGTTTTTCATTCACGGCTTCATCCATTCCCAAAAATGCGGCGTGCGCCTTCAGGGGAACCAGCGCGAGCGGGAGGGCGGCAAGAAGAAGGAGCGCCGCCGCGCCCGCGATTTTAGGCCGGGCCCGAATCACACCCAGCGATTCCAGGACTTCCGGCCGGCGCTGGTGGATGTAGTGAATGGCAAGACCCGTCACCACCATCTCGCCGATGGCAATGGGACCCTGCGTGGGCAGATAGGCCGTATAAATCGCCGTCAAATACCCCGACCACGAATACTGGGGATTGGGCGAGTTCGACAGGACCGTGCTGAGACTGAGACCTGCGATCGCGTAGGTTGCGACATCCCCAACAAGTCCTCCCGCCGCGGCCGCGGCACGGATGGAAAGGCCGAGGGAGCGCCCGATGCGGTATGCGAGCCATCCAAAAAAAGCGCCGCCGACTCCCAGGGTCACGATGTTCGCGCCCCATGTGGAAAATCCGCCGTGCGCGAAAAACGCGGCCTGAAGCAAAAGAGACAACCCCGTCAGCGCTATGCCGATCCACGGGCCGAGCAAAATTCCCGCCAGGGGTGATCCGCAGGGATGGGAACAGGTTCCCGTAAAGGCCGGTATCGGAACGAGAGATACAAAGAAAATGAATGCCCCCCCCATGGAGAGAAGAGGCTTATGCTCCGGATGGCCCTCGACAAACCGGGTCATTCGGCCGGCTCCGACGGCCATGAGCCCCAACCCCGCCGCCGTGTAAGCCGCCGCCGGAACCCCGGTGATGATGCCCTCCGTAATGTGCATGCCGGTCACCCTCCTGGATCGAATGCAAAAAATGCAAATGAAGCGCAATTGTATCAGAACGGCATCAGGTGTAAAGAGCGGCGTCGGTCTGGGATGAAAAAAGGCACGGGAGGTGTTATAAGAATGGGGAATGGAATGGATCAAGGCGCTGTGCCTGGCGGTTGTGCAGGGTCTGACGGAATTTATTCCGATCAGTTCCTCGGGGCATCTGGCAATTTTGCAGAATGCATTTCAGTTTCGAGAACCACCGATCGCGTTTGACCTGGTCCTGCATATCGGAACCCTGGTCGCGGTTGTCCTATTTTACCGGCGGGAACTGTCGGATATGCTGAGGGCCGCCGGCCAGCCGGAGAGCTGGAGCCATCCCAACGCTCCCTCAGACTCGGCCGGGAAAATGCTGTCCCTGATCATCATCGCGTCCGTTCCGACCGCCGTGATTGGATTTGTCCTTGAGTCCCGGGTGGAAAGCGCTTTTTCAGATATGCGGAGCGTCGCGATCGAGTTTATTTTGGGCGGGATGATCATGTCGGCGACGCTTCTCCGCCGCCGGCAGAGCCGGTCGCTGTCGGACATGCGGGTGTCCGACGCGTTGGTGATCGGGACGCTTCAAGGTATCTCCGTTTTCCCTGCGATTTCGCGTTCCGGCTCGACCATTTCAGCCGCGCTTCTTCTGGGCATCCGGCCGGAACTGGCCGGCCGGTTTTCTTTTTTGTTGTCGATCCCGGCCATTCTCGGAGCGTGCCTCCTGGAATCCAAAAAAATTGTCGTCGAACTGCAGTCAGGCGACGGTCTCGCCCTCTATCTGGTGTCCGGCGCTGTGGCGGGGCTGGTCGGGTACCTGTCGATCAGGCCCCTGATCCGGATCCTTCAGTCGGCCCGATTCCACTATTTCGCGTATTACTGCTACGCGCTCGGTGCCGGCCTCTTGGCGTACACGATCGTCAGTCCCTAGACCACGGAAGGTCTGTGCCGGCGATTGCCAGGGATGGCATGATTTCGCCGGTCCAATACCAGTGTCTAATGAACGTGGATCTCGCCTTCGTGCCCCATATGCTCGTGTTCATGCGCGCCGTGTACGCCCCGATGGAGATGGTCGTGGACGTATTGGGAATCGCCGTGCGAATGTTTGTGGCTGTGTTCATGTTCATGTTCGTGCGCGTGCTGGTGCTCGTGTTTGTGCATGTGCGTCATATCCCCGTGCGTGTGTGGATGGACATGGACGTGTAAATGGGGATGCGCGTGCAAATGCCGGTGTTCGTGCGTTCCGTTCATGGTTGCTTCCTCCTCTCAAATTGACCTCTCGTACTCTTGGACTCATTCTCGGCAAATCCGGCCCCAAAAGCAATATTTGAAAAACAATACCACGTGTGTGCCGTTGCAATCGTCTGGCATTTCCGCCACGATCCGCTTCTCGTCAGGACGGCATGGCTGCAAGTGCTTCCGCGGTGGACGTCATAGAAATCCGGGCGGGATTTGACATCATGATGCGATTTATATATCATCATGATGTGAGAACAACGCTAACCATCGAGGACGATGTGGCGGCTGGATTGCGCGCGGAGATGCGTAAAAGCGGCCGATCCTTCAAAGAAGTGATCAATACGATCTTGCGGCTGGCGTTGAATTCGCCTAGGAAGCAGCCTCGCAGGCCGTTTAAGGTGGAGGCGCGTGACCTCGGTCTGGGGGAGGGTCTCTCCTACGATAACGTCGAATCACTCCTCGATCAGGCGGAAGGCCCTCGACGCCGGTGATTTTGATCGACGCCAACCTCCTCCTCTACGCGTATGACAGCCGGTCCGAACGGCATCACAAGGCCCGCCGATGGTTAGAAGAGAAACTTTCTGGCGCCGAGCCGGTCCGGTTTGCTTGGATGACTCTGCTGGCATTTCTGCGGATCACTACTTCCACCCGCATTTTGATGCACCCCCTGACCGTTCAGAAAGCCAAAGCGGTGGTATCCAGTTGGATGGAACAGCCCCAGGTTAATATTCTGTCTCCAACGGAACGCCACTGGGAAATTCTAGGTCGAATGATGGCGAACGGCCAGGCCGGTGGAGTTCTGGTCATGGACGCCCATCTGGCCGCCTTGGCGGTTGAACACGGATCCGTGCTCTGCTCCTGCGACAAGGATTTTTCCAGATTTGACAAATTGAATTGGATCGATCCGTTGTCTGAAACTGACAAGGGGAAAGACTGAATTCCGATTTGGCGCGGATTGACTCATGCAAGGTTCTGATTTGCGAGCGGATATTGACAGACGGCCTTTGATTCGAGATTCTTTATCCATCGCCGGATCGGTACCCGATACTGTGAGACGTCGGCCGGCACCATAAAACGGTCGCATAGACCCTTACAGTCTGAGGAGGACCTGGATGATCTCTCATGGAACGCGCGGGTTGAGTTGGGGACTAGGAATGATGTTGATTTTATTTTTCACCGATCCCGTATCAGCCGAATTCAAATCCTACTGGAAAGCGACGCTGCCGATCGGCGCGTCGGGAGATGGCGCGATGGTGGACCGGCCCGCATTTTCTCTGGGCCTCCAGAACGAGCTTCGGCCTTCGCCCGGTTGGACCGGTGTACGCGAGTTGCCGTTCGCCGATCGACGGTCAGCCGTGGTTTTCAATCTGGACAAGGACAAGGGGCTCCGGGATGCCGGGGGGGGCGAGAAGGCGGATTTCCGATATTCGGTCGGAGTCCCGTTTCTGTCCGTTCCGCTCTTTGAGTGGGGGAAAAGAAATTCGAGCAACGAGTTTATCGGGTTTCGGGGGATCAACTACGGGCTTGGGTTTCAAAGCAAGAACTATTTTAAACCTCCGATGAAACATGCCTGGAATTCCTTCTGGCAGTGGGGAACCGTCTATCTGCTGATACCCTATATCGGGATCGGCACCGAGTACATGACGAACAACGTCTATTTCGAAATAGGCACACTCTACATCATTCCCTATATCGGATTGGGATTTCACTTCTAGGCCGGCGAACCATTACCATCCGGATTGGCGGTATCCGGCGCCGGGGTTTGGATTGATGTCACGTTCCAAGTGTCGGGCAAAAGCCGCACCCGTATCGGCGACAAATGGGTGGAGAATCCCGGCGTCGCTGGCCATCCTGATCGGCGTGGCGTTTTATCCGTCGCTGAAAATTCCGTTCCTCTACGACGACTACCAGATTTATCTCGATCACTGGCCTGACGTATCATGGGCGGCGCTGATCCATGATCTCACCTCGCATTTCCAGCAAAACCGGATCCTGGCTCACCTCACGTGGTACCTCCAGCTCATCATCGACCCTGCTCGCCCTCCGGAGGCGCTCTGGTTCCATCTGGTCAACCTGGCCATACATTTTCTCAACAGCCTTTTGGTCGTCTCGCTCGTCCGGGCGCTTGGGGCAACGGATGCCGTGTCATATCTGACCGGGTGTCTCTTTGCGGTCCATCCCGGCAATATGGAGGCGGTTGCGTATCTCTACGGCCGGTCGGATTTACAGATCACGGCGCTGATCCTCGGGAGCCTCCTGCTCCTCGGCCGGCCGGCGAATCGGATGGGAATCCTGACCGCTCTGGCGGTGCTGGCGGTGCTGACAAAGGAAACGGTGGTGGTTCTACCGGCGCTCTATCTTCTGTCGGCTGGATTGCTTCGCGCCGTGACTTATCCCATTGACCGGCGGGCCTTGGCGTTTACCTTGGCGGTGGCGGCGGCCGGTGTAGCGGCGTTTGTTTTTCTGAAGACGGATCATGCCGACAATTTCGGATATTCCCTCCCCGACGCCGGCCGGTATTT
>Ga0114945_10001705_pt1 | contig 13420 bp, 13 predicted proteins | sample OV2TP3_FD_87194 | JGI IMG/M metagenome (GOLD analysis project Ga0114945, IMG submission 87194) | Hot spring microbial communities from Beatty, Nevada to study Microbial Dark Matter (Phase II) - OV2 TP3 | ecosystem: Environmental > Aquatic > Thermal springs > Hot (42-90C) | place: USA: Beatty... | reverse complement strand
TCGGCCACGCGACGATACCAGGCATGAGACAGACCTCCCCTGTGAGGCCGTCTCCCACAGCCGTGTCAACCAGGACGTCTGCTATCGTACACCCGTGTGAGGCCATTTTGCAAAACTACAGTTAGTCCATGGATGGCAGCTGAAGCGCATCCATGATCTCGCGGTCCTCCTCACCGATGCGGTTCGTCACAATCCTGGCCTGGAACAGTATCGGCCGCTTTGTCAGCAGATCACTTCGTACTACCTCGTTGAGCGCTACCCGACGCTTGAAGAAAGCCCCTCATGGGCTGAGGTGCGGGAGGCTTACGCTCAAGTGAGGCCGCTTATTGGAAAGCTGCGCGTTCGTGGGTCGCGGGGTCGGCGGCGTTCTCAGGCACGATGACGGGGCGGCCGACGCTGGTGGCGATCGACGATGAGCTCGAGTTCACCAAGGCGATTGAGCAGTTCTTCACGACGCGCGGCTACCAGGTCCACATCGCGCTGACCGGACCCTCCGGGCTCAAGCTCGTGGAGGCCCACCGGCCGGATGCGGTCCTCGTCGATCTGAAGCTGCCAGGCATGGACGGCGATGAGCTGCTCCAGCGCCTGCGGCGCACCCACCCTCAGACCCCTGTCATCGTGATCACCGCCTACAACGACGGCGGCAAGACCCGCGACCGGCTCCTCGCGCTTGGCGCGTTCGCCCACTTCGATAAGCCGCTCTCTTCCCTTCGAGACCTCGCCGACACTGTCAAGCGCGCGCTGGGGAAGCCGGCAGAGCAGAAAAAATAGAAACGGTCCCTATTTTTTTGAGCTTGGGAATGGCGAAAAATAGAAGCGTCCCCAATTTTAGATGAACGCGTTTGCCCTGTCGGGGTTGCTGATCGGGATATCGTTCACGATCGTGGCCGGGCTGGTCTACTACGTGAACCGGGCCAGCCGGGTCAACCGCCTGTGGGGGATCTTCTCCCTCGCGGTCAGCCTCTGGGGCTTCGGCGGTTTTTTGATCGGGCAGACGGCCGACCCCGCGGTCGCCATGAACTGGTGGCGCCTCGCGCACATCGGGGTCGTGCTGATCCCCGGCCTGTTCTACCACTTCGTGACGACCTGGACCGGCCGGGCGCGATTTCGACACCTCCTCGTCGTCTACGCCGCGACCGCGCTGTTTCTGCTGGCCAACGCCTCGCCGTGGTTCATCAGCCACATGCGCAAGGTGTTCGGGCTGTTCTACTACGACTCGCCGCCCGGGATCCTCTACATCCCCTTCGTGGCGTTCTTCTTCGGGATGGTCATCGTCAGCCACCTCGAGCTCTGGCGGGCGCTGCGCACCCCCAAGCCGCCCGCGCAGCGCAAACTGCTGCAGTGGTTCTTGGGCGCCACGGCGATCGGCTTTGCGGGCGGCGGCACCTGCTTCCTGCCGGTCTTCGGCCTGGACGTGTACCCCTACGGCAACTTCACCCTGCTGCTGTTTCCGATCCTCATGGCGTACGCCTTCCTGCGGCACCGGGTCATGGACGTCACCCGGGCGGTGGCGCGCGGGCTGGCGTTCCTGACGGTCTACCTCGTGGTGGTGGGGTTGCCGTTCGTGGTCGGCCAGCTCTACCGGCCGTTGTGGGAGACGGCGCTGGGGCCGTGGTGGTGGGCGGCGCCGGTGATCGTGATGGGCATCCTGGCCTCGGCAAGCCCGGTGCTGTTTCTGTCGATGACGCGGCGGCTGGAGCAGCGGTTGTGGCAGACGCAGCGGCGCTACCACCGGACGCTGATCGCGGCCTCCGGCGGGATGCTGCGGATCAAGGACCTGGCGCGGCTCTCCCGCCTGATCACGCACATGGTCAACCACAGCGTGGGGCTGACGAACACGAGCCTGTTCCTCTATGATCCCAAGGAGCAGCGCTACAGCCTGTGCGCGACGCGCTACCCCTCGCACCTGCCGCTGCACCTGGTGGTGGAGCAGACGGACCCGCTGGCGGAGCACCTGCAGGGCACGCGGGACTTGGTGCTCCTGGATGAGCTGGAGGTGGCCGTGTTTGCCCGGCGCCTGGATCCCTCCGTGAAGAAGCTGGAGATCATCCGCGACTGGATGGCGAAGCTGGAGGCCAAGCTGATCGTGCCCAGCTTCTCGACGGACAAGTTGCTGGCCTTCCTCGTGCTGGGCGCGAGGCGCTCGGGCGAGCCGTACGCGACCGAGGACATCGCGCTGTTTTCCGGCCTGGCGAACCAGGCGGCGCTGGCGATCGAGAACGCGATGTTCTTCGAGGAGCTGCGCAACAACGAAGCCCACATGGTGCAGTCGGAGAAGCTGGCCAGCCTGGGGCAGCTCGCCTCGGGCATGGCGCACGAGATCCACAACCCGCTGACGATCATCTCCGGCGAGTCGCAGCTCTATCTCGAGCGGTTCAAGGGGCAGGACGCGAAGGTGGATGAGCTGTTGAAGAGCATCGTGGAGGAGTGCAAGCGCGCGGCCGACATCACGCGGCGGATCCTGCGGTTCGCCAAGCCGGCGCCGCCCGAGGTGATGGCGGTGGACCTCAAAGCCACCATGGAGGAGAGCCTGACGCTGGCCGGCTACCAGGTGCGGTTGGAGCGGGTGGAGCGGCAGGTGGACGTGCCCGACAGCCTGCCGAAGGTCAAAGGCAACCAGAACCAGCTCCAGGAAGTGCTGCTGAACCTCATCCTGAACGCGTGCCAGGCGATGGGGGAGCAGGGCGGCACGCTGATCCTGTCAGCCAGGGCCCATGACTCGGTGGTGGAAGTGCGGGTGGCCGACACCGGGCCGGGCATTGCCCCCGCCGTCCTGCGGAAGATCTTTGATCCCTTCTACACGACGAAGCCGACCGGGACCGGCCTGGGGCTGTTCGTGAGCCAGCGGATCGTCAAGTCGCACGGCGGCACGATTGAGGTGGAGTCGGCCGAGGGGCAGGGGACGTGCTTTACCATCCGGCTGCCGATATGGTAAGGTTATAGCGTGAGGACTCAACGACCCGCATGGTGAAGCTTCTCGTCGCCGACGACGAACAGAAAATCTGCCGGCTGCTGGAGGCGTTTTTTACCGAGCGCGGCTTTCGCGTGCTCGTCGCCCACAGCGGCGAGGAGGCCATCTCGTGCATCCGCGCCGAGCGGCCCCACCTCGTCTTCCTGGACCTGCACATGCCCGGCCTCGACGGCCTGGACGTCCTGCAGGAGGCCCGCGCGGTGGACCAGACGATCAAGGTCATCGTCATCACCGCCGTGGAGGACCCGGACACCATCACCCGGGTCAAGGCGATGGGCGCGGCGGATTACGTCATCAAGCCCTTCAGCCTCGAGTACCTGCAGGAAGAGGTCCTGGCCAAGGTCAGCAGCTCGCTGTATGAGGACCTGCGCGTGGCCAACGAGGAGCTGAAGCGGTCGCTGGAGGAGCTGCGGCAGGTCACCCGCGGGATCGTCTCGGCCTTCTCCCTGGTCATCACGAAGATCGACCCCCACTTCACCCACGAGCACGTCGGCCGCAGCGCGGAGTACGCGACGCGCCTCATCAAGCGGCTGCACGCGCGGGGGGTGGCCTTCGGCGATCTGTCCGAAGAGGTGCTGCTGGCCGGCATCCTGCTGCACGACATCGGGAAGATCTTCACCCCCAAGGAAATCCTGTTCAAGCCCGGGCCGCTGTCCGACGAGGAGTGGCGGATCATGCGGCGCCACCCGGTGGACGGCGCGGAGATCCTGGAGCAGATCACGGGGTTGAGGCAGATGGCGACGATCGTCCGCCACCACCAGGAGGCCTACGATGGCTCCGGCTACCCGGACGGGCTGAAGGGCGAGGCGATCCCGGTCGGCGCCCGAATCGCCACGGTGGTGGACGCGTTCGACGCGATGGTGACCGATCGGCCGTACCGCAAGGGGGTGTCGGTGCAGGAGGCGATCGCGGAGCTGCAGCGCGCCCGCGGCACCCAGTTCGATCCGGGCGTGGTGGATGCGATGATCAGCCTGTATGAGGAAGGGAGCCTGACCCCGCTCCCCGAAAAGGTGTCAGACACTTTTCAAAGCGGGAAAGGTGTCTGACACCTGGTACACCTGGTATAATGCCGCACGAAATGACCGCTCCCACCCCGGCATCCGCTGACACCGCCGCACAGGCCTCGCCGCTGTCCCTGGCCACCCAGGTTGCCCTCGTGACCGGGGGCGCGCGCGGCATCGGCCGCGAGATCGCCAGGCTCTTCGCTCAGCACGGCGCGGATGTGGCGCTGTTCGACGTCAACGCCGAGCCGCTGGGCCAGACGGCCGCGGAGCTGCGCGCGCTGGGCCGGCGGGCGGAGGGCTTCGTGGTCGACGTCACCGACGGAAAACAGGTCGATGACGGCGTGGCGAAAGTGCTTGACAAGCGAGGCAGAATCGATATACTCATCAACAACGCTGGGGTCACCCAGGACGGCTTGCTCATCCGCATGGACGACGCCCAGTGGGATCGCGTGCTCGACATCAACCTGAAGGGCACGTTCCTCTGCACCCGCGCCGCGGCCCGGCAGATGCTGAAGCAGCGGCGGGGGCGCATCGTCAACATCGCCTCGATCGTCGGGATCATTGGCAATCCAGGGCAAGCGAACTACGCGGCCTCCAAGGCGGGGATCATCGGCCTGACGAAGGCGGTCGCCAAGGAGCTGGCCAGCCGCGGGATCACCTGTAACGCCATCGCGCCCGGCTTCATCAAGACCGAGATGACCGACGCGCTGCCGGAACCGGCCAGGCAGCGGCTGCTGGAGGCCATCCCGATGGGCGCGCTGGGCGAGCCCCTGGATGTGGCGCGGGCCGCGCTGTTTTTGGTCAGCGACGCCGCCCGCTACATCACCGGCCACGTGCTGGTGGTGGACGGCGGCCTCGCGATGTAGGGGTGAGCATAAGGAGGGGGTATGGCAGAGGCTGTCGCGGATCGGGTGCGTGCGATCATCGCCGAGCAGCTGGGCGTCAAGCTGGAAGAGGTGACCGACGCGGCTTCCTTCATCGAGGATCTGGGCGCCGACTCGCTCGATACGGTCGAGCTGGTGATGGCGCTGGAGGAGGAGTTCGGGATTGAGATCCCCGACGAGGACGCGGAGAAGATGACGTCGGTCGGGGACGCGATCAAGTACATCGAGGGGAAGACTGCCGGCGCGAAGTAAGCTGTCTGCCTAACCGGATTGTGACCAGGACGTCCCGCCGCGGGCGGGACGTCATGTTTTCGGAGGCCGAAACACGAGCACCGGGATGATGGGGATGCGACGCGTGGTGGTGACAGGGCTGGGGGCGGTGACGCCGGTCGGCAACGACGTGCCGACGATGTGGCGGGCGCTGTTGGCCGGGCAGAGCGGGGCCGGCCCGATCCAGTGCTTCGACGCCTCCGGGCATGACTCCCGGATCGCCGCCGAGCTGAAGGGCTTCGACCCGGCCCAGTATCTGAGCGCCAAGGAGGTCAAGCGCACCGAGCGCTTCGTGCAGCTGGCGATCGCCGCCAGCAAGCAGGCGGTGGCGGACGCGGGCCTCTCGCTTGACGGGGCGGACCCCTTCCGGTTCGGTGTCGTCATCGGCACTGGCATCGGCAGCATGCACCTGATGGAGGAGCAGCACAGCACGCTGGTGGCCAAGGGGCCGAAGAAGCTCAGCCCCTTCATGATCCCGATGATGATCTGCAACATGGCGCCGGGGCATGTGGCCATGGATCTGGGGTGGAGGGGTCCGAACCTCTGCACGACGACCGCCTGCGCCTCGGGCGCGCACGGCCTCGGGGAGGCGTTCCGCATCATCCAGCACGGCAAGGCCGACGTGATGCTCGGCGGCGGCACGGAAAGCTGCATCACCTCCCTCACCGTCGGCGGGTTCTGCGCGCTGATGGCGCTCTCGCGCCGCAACGACGCGCCGCAGGCGGCCAGCCGCCCGTTCGACAAGGAGCGGGACGGGTTCGTGATCGGGGAGGGGGCCGGCGTCATGGTCCTCGAGGAGCTGGAGCACGCCAAGAGGCGCGGGGCGACGATCTACGCCGAGCTGGTCGGCTACGGGGCGACGGCCGACGCCTACCACATGACCGCCCCCGATCCGGACGGCAGCGGCGCGGCCACGGCGATGGCGATGGCGCTGGAGGACGCGCGGCTGTCGCCGGAGCAGGTCTCCTACATCAATGCGCACGGCACCTCCACCGAGCTCAACGATAAGATCGAGACGCTGGCGATCAAGAAGGCCTTTGGCGCCGCCGCCAGGCGGACGCCGGTGTCCTCCACGAAGTCGATGACCGGCCACCTGATCGGCGCCGCGGGCGGCGTGGAGGGGATCATCTCGGCGCTGGCCATCCGCGACGACGTCCTGCCCCCGACCATCAACTACGAGCACCCCGACCCCGACTGCGACCTGGACTACGTGCCCAACCAGGCGCGCCAGGCCCGGGTGGAGACGGCGCTGTCCAACTCGCTCGGCTTCGGCGGCCACAACGCGACGGTGATCTTTCGAAGATTCAACGCTTGAAATTGGGACCAGGTCCATTTTTCTCTTGGGAGGGGGGTGGAAAAATGGACCTGGTCCCGTTTTTTTATGGTATGGTAAACAGTATGGCGAAGTCGCGGAAGCTGCTAGGGGCCATGCTCATCGAGCGGGGGCTGCTGACCGCCGAACACCTGGAGCGGGCGCTCAGCGAGCAACGGCGCACCGGGGAGCTGCTGGGCGCCATCCTGGTGCGCCTCGGCCTGGTGACTCGCGACCAGCTGCTGCCGGTGCTGGCCGAGCAGATGGGCGTGCCCTACGTGCCGCTGGAGCGGGTCACGATCGCCCCGGAGGTGCTGGCCAAGGTTCCGCCGAAAGTCGCGAGCCAGTACCGGTTGGTGCCGCTGCGGTTCACCGATGGGCTGCTCCAGGTGGCGATCGCCGATCCGTTCGACGTCCAGGCGCTGGACGAGCTGCGGCTGCTGCTCAGTTGCGAGATCACCCCGGCATTGGCCAGCAGCCGGGAGATCGCCGAGGCGATCCAGCGGCATTACGGGGTCGGCGCCTCGGCCGTGGAGCGCATGCTGGACACCGGCGTGCACGCGGCCCCGATGAAGGCGTCGGCCGAGGACCTCACCGCGCCGGTGGAGGAAGCGTCAGTCATCGCCTTCGTCAACCAGCTGATCCAGTCGGCGGTGCGCGACCGGGCGACCGACATCCACATCGAGCCGTTCGAGCAGCACGTGCGCATCCGCCAGCGCATCGACGGGGTCATGCACGAGGTGCCGATCCCCGCCGACCTGGTGAAGCTGCACCAGGCGATCGTCTCGCGGATCAAGGTCATGGCGCAGCTCGACATCGCCGAGAAGCGGCTGCCGCAGGACGGCCGGATCAAGGTGCGCCTGGACGGGCAGGACCTCGACCTGCGCGTGTCGGTGCTGCCGACCACCTTCGGGGAGTCAGTCGAGATCCGCATCCTCTCCTCCCAGATGCTGTTCAGCCTCGAGCAGCTCGGGCTCGAGGGAGACCGGCTGGGCCTGCTCGTGCAGCTCATCCAGAAGCCGCACGGAATCGTCTTCGTCACCGGCCCCACCGGCTCCGGCAAGACGACGACGTTGTACGCCTGCCTGTCGAAGCTGAACGCGCCGAACGTGAAGATCCTCACGATTGAAGACCCCATCGAGTATCAGCTGACGGGCATCACGCAATTGCAGGTGCACCCGAAGATCGGCTTCTCGTTCGCGCAGGGGCTGCGGTCGATGCTGCGGCACGATCCCGACATCATGATGGTCGGCGAGGTGCGCGATCCGGAGACCGCGGAGATCACGATCCGCAGCGCCCTGACCGGCCACCTCGTCTTCTCCACGCTGCACACGAACGACGCGGCCGGCGGCATCACCCGCCTGCTCGACATGGGCATCGAGCCGTACCTCGTCGCCTCCTCCGTGCTGTGCTTCATCGCGCAGCGGCTCGTGCGGGTCGTCTGCGCCTCCTGCGCCGAGCCGCGGCCGGCCGAGCCCGGCCTGCGGGAGGAGTTCGGGCTGGCGGAGTCCGTCCCGGAGCACCTGCGCTCCGGCCGGGGCTGCCCCGCGTGCAAGGAGACCGGCTTCAAGGGCCGCACCGCCATCTATGAATTCCTGCTGGTGGACGAGCCGATCCAGCAGCTCATCCTCACGCGCGCCTCGTCGCATGAGATCGCGCAAGCCGCCCAGCGGCTCGGGAAGATGCGGACCCTGCGGCAGGACGGCTGGCAGAAGATCCTGCGCGGCCTCACCACCCCCCAGGAAGTCCTCCGCGTCAGCTAACCCTGCCAAAGTGCCTGGCACTGCTCTGTCGAACAGCTGCGGTTCCAGAGCAAAAAGTGTCAGACACGTTTCCCGCTGCGAGACGACAGGTCGAAAGGTGTCTGACACCTTTTGCGGTCGTCCCAGCAGCTTTTCGACAGAGCAGCCTGGCACTTTTTGAGGGGGGATGCTATACTCAGCGAGATGCCGCGGTTTGCCTATCGGGCCAAGGATCAGACCCTGCACGTCGTCGAGGGGACGATCGAGGCGGAGAGCGAGACGGCGGCCATCAGCCGGCTGGGCCATCAGGGGGTGTTCCCCGTCTGGCTCATCGAAGTCAGCGCGCCGGCAGCCGCGCCCCGCCTCGGCCGCCGCGTCCGCGTCGGACAGCGGACCCTGGCCACGACGACCCATCAGCTCGCCGACCTGTTGGGCGGCGGGCTCCCCCTGCTCAGCGCCCTGACGCTGCTCGCCAGACAGACGGAACACCACGCCTTGCGACAGATCATCGACCACCTCGCGGCCTCGGTGCGTGACGGTCAGGCGTTGAGCGAGGCCCTCGCGGGCCACCCGCGCGTCTTCCCGCCGCTGTACCGCAGCATGGTGAAGGCCGGCGAGACCGGCGGCGCCTTGGAGCAGGCGCTGCGCCGCCTGGCCGAGCTCGGCGAGCATGAGGCGGAGCTCAAAAGCCGCGTCGTCAGCGCGGCGGCCTACCCGCTGTTCGTGCTGGGCGTCGCGGTGGCCATGACGGCGTTTCTCCTGGCCTACGTGATCCCGAAGCTCTCGCTGGTCTTCCTCGAGACCAACCAGCTGCTGCCGCTTCCCACCCGCGTGCTGCTGGGCATCAGCCGGTTCGTGGTGGAGGGGTGGTGGCTGGCGGGGCTTGGCCTGCTCGCGGCGCTCTGGGGGCTGCGCCGCTGGTACGCCAGCGCCTCCGGACGGCTGCTCGTCGATCGGCTGCTGATCACGCTGCCGGTGGCCGGGTCGCTCGTGCGGAAGCTGGAGGTCGCGCGCCTCACGCGGACCCTGGGGACGCTCGTGGGGCAGGGGGTGCCGATCCTCCAGGCGCTCGACGTGGTCGCCGCGAACGCCGCCAACGCGACCTTGCGGCTGGCGATCCGCGCCGTCCGTGATGCGGTGCAGGAGGGCGCCACGCTGGCCTCATCGCTGTCCGAGACGAGCCAGTTTCCGGCCTTCGTGAGCAACATGGTCGCGGTCGGCGAGGAGTCCGGGACGGTGGACGCGGCGCTGTTGAAAGTGGCGTCCACGTATGAGCGCGATGCGGATCGCATCCTGCGGACGCTGACGACCATCGTGGAGCCGGTCTTGCTGGTGGGGGTCGGGGGGGTCGTGATGTTCATCGTGCTGGCGATGCTGCTGCCCGTGTTCCAGATCGGGCTCGGAGTGCAGTGATGGGGGAAAAAGTGCCAGGCACTTTTTTACGCGACTGTCCCGGGACCGCTTCTATTTTTGCCCGCGAGACCAGAAGCAAAAATAGAAACGGTCCCTCAATTGTAGGGTTCACGCTGGTGGAGTTGATGTTGGTGGTGGCCATCATCGGGATGCTGGCGGCGATGGTCGTGCCGCGGCTGGCCGGCCGCTCCGAGCAGGCCAAGACCGCCCGCGCGAAATCGGACCTGGCGACCATCGGGCTCGCCCTCGATCTCTACGAGCTCGATCTGGGCCGATACCCCGATGCGCTCGATGGGCTGGCCGCCGCCGAGGCGCCGTCAAGCCTCGGCGGCGGCGTGAAGTGGAACGGCCCCTACCTCAAGAAGGGGCTGCCCAAAGATCCGTGGGGCCGCCCGTATGTCTATCAGAAGACCTCGCAGCACCACCAGGATTACGACCTGTCCTCCCTCGGCCCGGATGGGCAGCCGGGCAACGATGACGTCACGAACTGGGAGTAGGGCTGGCGGATTCACGCTGATCGAATTGGTGCTTGTGACCGTGGTGCTCGCCCTCCTGTTGACCGCAACCATCCCGCGCTTCCACCTGACGGCCCAGCGCCTCCGGGTCGAAGCGAGCGCCTTTGAGCTGGCGCAATTGCTGCGGGCGGCGCGCGAGCAGGCGGTGGTCGAAGGGCGGTCCATGACGTGGGCGTGGGATGCCGCCGCGCGCCGGGCCCGCGTGGAGGCCTCCGGCGCGACCGAGGACGCCGCGCCCCAGACGGTGTTGGAGACCGCACCGCTTCCCGAATCGGTGACGGTTACGCTCACGCGCCAGGGCGATCCGGTGGACTGCGCGTGCGTGCGGTTTTTCCCCGGCGGCACCAGCGAGTCCACCACGCTGACCTTGGATGCGCCTGCCGCCCTGTATACGGCAACCGTGGATGAAGCGACCGGCCACGTGGTGCTCACGGCGGGGCCTGCTGCTCGTTGAAGCGGTGCTCTCCGCGGGGGTCATCGCGGTGGGGCTCGTGTTCATCAGCCGAGGGCTCGGCAGCCACCTGACAGCCCTCCGTACCGTCGAAGCCTATGAGACACTGGTGTCGCTGGCGCGCGGCACCCTGGTGGAGTGGGAACAACAGCGCGTAGCCGGCCGGCCGCTTCCGCCGGAGCGGGCCGGGACGTGCGCCGAGCCATTTGAGGCGTTTCACTGGCGAGTCGGCGCCAGGTTGCGGGAAGATCTGACGGACGCGCAGGGCATCCCGATCGCCGCCGAAGTGACGTTGAGCATCGATCGCGCCGACCCGCCCTCCGGCCAAGCGAGCTTGACCACGATCTGGCGGATTGACTGGGTACCCTCCACGTGGTATTGACCATCGGGAACATTGGAAAAATTGGGACCGGGTCCCATTTTTCATTCGAGGCCGATAGAAAAATGCGACCCGGTCCCAATTTTCTTGGAGGGTTTACGTTGGTGGAGTTGGTGGTGGCCTCGACGATGATGGCGGTCCTGTTCATGGGGCTGGGCGCGCACCTCAGGGGCGGCGTCGCGGTGTGGCAGCGCGCCACCGACACGACCGAGCGGCTGCAGCGCCGGCGCGTCGCGCTGGACCGGCTGGAGCGCGACCTGGCGAACAGCCTCCTCTACGATCCCCGGCCGGACGCCTACGGGGAAGGGGTCGGGCTGTTGCCGGCGCCGACGTTTGGCGGCGAGGCGATGGCGTGGGTGACGGTGGGGCCAGCCAGCCCTGGCGCGCGGCCGGCGGCGCGATTCGTCACCTATCGGTGCGACGCGCGCGACGGCGTCCAAGGGCTCTGGCGCACCAGCCAGCCCATCGGCGCCGCGAGGGCGCATCTGCCTCCGGCGCCGGAGCTCCTCCTGCCGGAGTGCGAGGCCTTGACCGCGCGCTACGCGGCGCTCCCCGAGCCACCGGAGCTCCCGCTGCAATGGCGATCCCCGTGGGGAAGCGGGGTGACGGCGCTGCCGCGCCTGGTCGAGATCTCGTTGACGACCACGTCCGGGGAAGAGGCCCGTCGGATCATGGCCATTCCCATCGGCACCCTGACGCCTCCCCCATCCGAATGAAACGTCGCCGGAACTTTTCCACAGGTTCGGCCAAATTCGAACCGGCGAAGTGCCTGGCACTTCACAACGGTTCCTTGCTGATCCTCACCCTGTGGCTCGTCACGATCCTCTCGGTGTTGGCCGTGGCGATCGGGCGGTACCTGTCGCTTGAAGTCCGCCTGGCGAAGTACCGGAAGGCGAAGGAGCAAGCTGCCGCGTTGGCCCGCAGCGGCGTCTACCTGGCGATGCAGCGCGTCGTCCGGGATGCGGCCGCGCCGGAAGCCGGCGGACGCGCGTACGATTGGATGGGGGATGAGTGGGCGGCTCCCGAGGCCATCGCGACGCAGGACGAGGGGTCGGGCGCCGGCGGACAGCTCACCGTGGCGATCGCCGACGAGGCCGGGAAGCTGCCGCTGAACACGGCGGACCAAGAACAGCTGGCTCGGTTGACCGGCGACGAGCTCCTGGCGCAGCGCCTCGTGGATGCCCGCGATCCACCGGACGCGCCAGAAGACGCCCCAGAGCGCACGCCGCCGTATTTCGCCAAGAACGCGCCCTTCGTCGCGCCGGAGGAAGTCAGCGACGTTCCCGACATGACCCCGCCGCTCTATGACGTGCTCACCACCCAGACCAGCCCCTATGCGCCGGCGGCCGAGCCGATGAACCTCAACACGGTCAGCTCGGAGGTGCTTAGGGCGGTGGGCCTCAGCGAGCGCGCCGTCCAGCTGGTGCTGCAGTACCGGGAGGGGCCGGACGGGCCGGACGCGCACGAGCAGGACGGGGTGTTTCAGGAAGGCGGGGTCGCGATCCTCCAAACGCTGAAAGACCAGCAAGGGGTGGATCTGACCGGCACCGCCGATGGCAACCGGCTCATCTCCAGCCTGTTCGATGTCAGCTCCCAGACATTTACCGTCGTGTCGGAGGCGACCCTGGCGCGGCCGTCGGTGCGCGTCCGGGTGACCGCGGTCATCCGCCGCGCCGGCTGTCCCGACAACCAACCGGTCTGCCTGGTCGCCTGGCGCGAAAGCTGATGCGATGAAGACACGGCTGGTGGTGGAGTGGACGCGGCAGACGCTGCGCGTGGCGGTGGCTCGCGCGCGCGGCGCGCGCTGGCACCTGGCCGCGCTCCACAGCCGGCCGGTCGGCCAGCAGGACGAGCTCGCCGCGGCGCTGCGCGAGCTCGTCAAGGCCGTGAAGATCCGCCCGACTGAGGTGATCGGCGTCATCCCGCGCGAGCAGGTGATCACGCGCGTCATCACCTTCCCGTCGGAGGAGGCCGCCGAGCTCCATCAGATGGTCGAGCTCTACACGCGGGCGCAGCTGCCCTATCCCCGAGAGCAGGCGCTCGTCGAGTATGCCGTGCTCGAGCAGCGCGCGGGCTTCAGCACCGTGGCGCTCGTGGCGTGCCAGCGGGACACGGCGGATCGGCACCTGACGCTCTTGCGCGCGGCGGGGCTGTCGCCCACCACGCTGACCGTCAGCTCCTGGGGCGTGGCGGGTTGGTTCGACCAGCTGACGCCGGCCGAGCCGATTCCCTCGCCGACGCTCATCATCAACGTCGACGACGCGCGCTCCGACCTCGTCCTGCTCGCCGACGGCCGCCTGCTGTTCAGCCGCAGCGTGGGGCAGGGCGCGCAGGATTGGCGCCCCTTCGGGGAGGACGTGGTGGAGCTGTTGGCGCTTGAGGTCGAGCGCAGCCGGGCGACCATCCGCAAGGAGCTGGCCGGCGTGGAGTTCGCCTCCGTGCTGCTGACCGGATGCGGCGACCTGGCGCGCTGGCGCGA
>Ga0114945_10001704_pt1 | contig 13420 bp, 13 predicted proteins | sample OV2TP3_FD_87194 | JGI IMG/M metagenome (GOLD analysis project Ga0114945, IMG submission 87194) | Hot spring microbial communities from Beatty, Nevada to study Microbial Dark Matter (Phase II) - OV2 TP3 | ecosystem: Environmental > Aquatic > Thermal springs > Hot (42-90C) | place: USA: Beatty... | reverse complement strand
TCGAATTTCGTGCTTTGTGCTTGGGATTTGTTTCGTGCTTCGGATTTCGAATTTCGTGCTTTTCATCGTGCTTCGGATTTTTTATTTTCCCTTTGCATTGAGTACCCGCCGCACTTCCTCGAGAAAATCCTTCACGCTGATCGGCTTGGTCTGGTAGCCGTCAAAGCCCTCAGCCAGCATCGTCTCCCTCTTATGAGTCATGGCCGAAGCGGTAACGGCGATAACTGGGATTCCCTTGGTTTTCGGGTCGGCCCGGAGATGCCTTAGCGCTGTGATGCCGTCCATTCCCGGAAGCTGAATGTCCATAAGGATGAGAGCGGGAGATTTTTCCACGGCGAGCTTAAGCCCTTCTTCGGCAGTCTCGGTCTCTACGGTCTTATAGCCCTTGACCTGGAGCACGTCCCGGACCAGCTTCCGGTTCTTCTCGTTGTCTTCGATTATGAGGATGAGTTCGCCAGCCACCTTCGATCCCCCATGGAAATCCGAAATTCGAATATCGAAATCCGAAACAATAGTTTAAATCCGAAATCCCAATATCGAAACTCAAAACAAATCCAAACCCCAATGCGGCGCAATTCTAGCCACTGTTGCGCAGGATGGCTCCAAATATATTGGTTAACTCCGTCGCTTCCTCAACGAGATCACTCCGATACTTCTCAAGCGTTGAGTCATCCTTAGTGTCAATTAACCGCAGCCAATAACGGCTTTCCTTGGCTTCCTTACGGCATATCTTGATTCTCATTACAAAATCCTTCTTGCTCAGGGATTCATTCGCTTCGATGTAGTTCGCCCCGACAGACCCGGACGCCTTCACCGCCTGTCTTCCATCTTCAACGTTCGCCAGAGTCTTGGGGACTTGCTTGACAAAGCCTCGAACGCCATTCGCAAAGCTAAAGGTTCGATCTTCCAGATCATACTCTTTTTGTCGGACTTTGGTCCTGTCCTCAATCTTTGTGCTTTGCATTTTTGCTCACACCGACTCTCAATTCCGAAACTCGAAGCACGAAATCCGAAACAACAGTCAAATAAAGCCAAACCTCAAGAAAATCCAAAACGTTAATCCGAACTGCCCTGTTTGCAACATTGCCTTTTTTCATCATTTGAATTTGTTTTGAATTTCGGATTTCGATATTCGGATTTTCTTCTGCGTGTCATTTGATCGGTAATGTGAACGTAAAAGTCGAACCTTTGCCCACCTCGCTCTCGACCCAGATATTCCCGCCGTGCATCTCGATAAATTTCTTGGCTAGCGTTAATCCTAGCCCTGTCCCCTCGCCCTCGTGGGCGTAGTGGGTTCTCGCCTGGCGAAACTCCTCAAAGATTGTCTCTCGGTCCTCCGGCGCAATCCCAATGCCGGTGTCACTCACTGAGATCTGCACAGAGCCGTCTCCACATATGGCTCGAAGCTCAATCCTTCCTCCCTCCGGAGTAAACTTCACTGCATTGGAGAGGAGGTTTAGAAGGATCTGTTTGATTTTGCGCTCGTCGCCAACGACCTCGCCGAGTCGCTCGTCGATTACCCGCTCAAGCTTGATGCCATGGCGACTGGCGCGTTCCCGTACGAGCGTAACAGCATTGTCCAGAGCCAGTGGTAAGTCAAACGTAGTGGGTGTTAGCTCCATCCGGCCGGCCTCGACCTTGGAAAGATCCAGGATGTCGTTGATGAGAGAGAGAAGATGGCGGCCGGAAGAGAGAATATCCTCCAGGTACTCGTTCTGCTTCTCGTTTACCTCGCCGAACATTCTCTCATGCAGGACCTCGGAAAAGCCGATAATAGCGTTAAGGGGGGTTCTTAACTCATGGGACATATTAGCAAGGAACTCCGATTTGTGGCGGTTGGCGGCCTCAAGCTGGCGGCTCTTGTCCTCGATCTCGCGGAAAAGCCTCGCGTTCTCGACAGCGATTGCGGCTTCGTCGGCAAAGGTTTTGAGGAGGTCGATCTGCTTATCAGTAAAAGGGCGTACCTCCATGCGGCGAATCGAAATAGCTCCGATAGGGATACCTTCGCACAGTAACGGTGTGACGAGCGTGGTCCGATTGCCGAAACGCCTTTGCGCAGCCTTGCTGGCCGGAAACTCCGCGTCGGATTCAGCCGCAAGGTCATGGATGTGGATGGTTCTCCGATCGAGCACCGCGCGACCGGTTACCGAGCCCCGCCCGATCGCTATTCCCTCGCTCGACTGAGTCATCGGAATTGGCCCATGCAGCGCCGCTAGACGAATCACGTCACCATCAACCCGAAAAATAAGGGCAACGTCGGCGTCACAGAGTCGGGCGGCATTCTTAGCCACGGCGTCCAGCACAAACTGGAGATCCGCCGGGGAGCTAGCGATTGTACGCAGAAACTCGCTAGTGGCCGTCTGCTGATCTAAGGCCTCAGTCAGCTCTCGCGTTCGCGTCGCGACCTTTTGCTCCAGGTTCGCATAGGACTCCTGGAGCTGGGCAGCCATGCGGTTGAACTCATCGGCGAGGGTCCCCAGCTCGTCCCGGTTTGGAACCTCAACCCGCTGAGAGAGATCACCCGAAGCGATTTTTTGGAGTGTCACCTCCATCCCCTTCACAGGGCCAATCAGTGACCAAGAGATTGCGTAGCCAAGAAGGAGAGCCAACCCAATGCTCCCAAATGCAACCCCGATGACCACCCATCGGGAGGTCGCGTATGCACCAACAACACCGAGCGTGACGAGCAACACTACAATAGCAAGAAAGGCAGCAAGGAGCTTGGTGTGAATGGAGACCCCTACCCAGGCGATTAGCCGAGGCGGCCAGTCAGAGCCTGGCACCCGCCGGATAAGCTTGGGTAGCCACTCCCTCATTGAAATCTTTAACTCTCCGGCCACCTTATTTTCCTTTTGTTCGCGTCGACTGACACCGTTTAACTGTTTGAACCGCTTGAACCCTTTGAACTATTGGAACCGTTCAAGTGGTTCAAAACGTTTAAATCGTTCAATTCGTTCGCACTGGCAATGTGAACGTAAAGGTGGAGCCCTTGCCCACCTCGCTTTCCACCCAGATCCTGCCCCCGTGCATCTCGACGAATTTCCTGGTCAATGTCAATCCGAGCCCCGTGCCCTCGCGCTTCTGCGCGTACGTGGCCCCGACCTGACGAAATTCCTCAAAGATCGTCTCCCGGTCTTCCGGCGCGATCCCGATGCCCGTGTCAGTAACCGATATGATTGCCGAGTCGTCGCCGCGCATCGCCTTCACTCGGATCTGTCCTCCCTCCGGAGTGAACTTCACGGCGTTGGAGAGAAGATTGAGCATGATCTGTTTGACCTTGCGCTCGTCACCGGCGAACTCACCGAGTTTCTCGTCGATCACGCGCTCTAGCTTGATGCCGTGCCGGGTGGCACGCTCACGCACCAGGATAAGCGAGTTCTCTATGGCCGAGGGGAGGTCGAATTTCGTTAGCTCCAACTCCATGCGGCCCGCCTCGACCTTGGAAAGATCCAGGATATCGTTGATGAGAGAGAGAAGATGGCGGCCCGAAGAGAGAATATCCTCCAGGTACTCGTTCTGCTTCTCGTTCAACTCCCCGAACATCCGTTGCAGCATAACCTCCGAGAAGCCGATAATGGCGTTTAGCGGCGTGCGCAGCTCGTGCGACATGTTGGCGAGAAATTCCGACTTGTGGCGATTTGCCGCCTCAAGCTGCCGGCTCTTGTCCTCGATCTCGCGGAATAACCTGGCGTTTTGAATCGCCAGGGCCGATTGGGTTGCGAAGGTCTGGAGGAGATTCACGACCTCTGGCGCAAAGATGCCCGGCTCACGACGGTAAACCGTCAAGGCGCCCATGATCCGCTGCTCAAGAAGCAGAGGCACCGCGAGGAGCGATTGATACCCAAGCCGCGCCAAAATGGGGCGTATCCGTGCGGCGCCCAACTCCGGCTCGTTCAGCAGGTTAACAACTTGCACCGGTACCCGCGTTCCCGCCGCTCGTCCGGTAGCTCCTTGGCCGAGACGGATCGGAGTTGCCCGGTAGACCTCAACCAGCTCTTCTTCCATACGATGGGTAGCCCTAAGATGAAACTCCTGCGTTGCTTCATGGTACTCGTAGATCGCCCCCGTGGACGTTCCGGAGAGCTGAACCGCCCGGTCAACGATGGTGCTGAGCACGGTCTCAAGATCTAGAGTGGAACTCACCGCCTGACCCACCTCTCCCAAGGCTTTCAGCTCTTCCACAGACGTCACCAGTTCGCGGGTTCGCGCCTGCAACTCCTGGAAGAGTCGGACATTTTCTATCGCGATGACAGCTTGGTCCGCAAACGTCGTTACCAGCTCAATCTGCTTATCAGTGAAAGGCTGAGTCTCGGTCCGCCAAATCGCGATGGCTCCGATAAGGACGCCCTCCCTGAGCATGGGGACAGATAACATTGTGCGGAAGCGGCCAACCCTCTGCGCCTCACCCATTTGATACTCGGGGTCCGCTAGGACATCAGGTATATGAATGGTCCGGCGCTCCAGCGCGGCTCTGCCTGTAGCAGACCCTCGCCCAGGCCGGATCACATTTTGCCGCCAGAAATCTCTGAACTCAGGTGGAGCCCCGTAATCCGCCACCACGCGGAAAACCTCGTCGTCGAACTTGAAGATGAATCCTTGTTTGGCATCGCAAAGTCTCGTCGCATTTTCAATAAGAGTGTCCAGAACCGGCTGGAGGTCAAAGGTTGAACGACTGATGACCTTCAATACCTCGCTCGTAGCAGTCTGCTGCTCCAGTGCCTCAGTAAGGTCGCGGTTGCGGGCCTGCAGCTCCTGAAAGAGGCGGACGTTTTCGATGGCGATGACAGCCTGGTCGGCAAAGGTTTTGAGGAGGGCTATCTGCTTGTCGGAGAAGGGATGGACCTCCGTGCGGCGAATCTGAATCGCCCCGATGGGAATACCCTCGCGCAGCAGAGGCGTGACAAGGATGGTTCGAGTGCCTGTAAGCTGCCGGTAGGTCTTCACTTCCGGGAAGTCGGTTTCAACCTCTGCCGCATCAGGGATGTGAATTGTCTGCCGCTCGATAACGGCCCGGCCGCGTACTGAGGCGCGGGTGATCGGTCTGGTCTCCCCTATCCGCAAGCTCGTGGGAATCCCATGGCCTGCTACATGCCGCATGACATCACCCTCGACACGATAGAGCGATGCATCGGTCGCTTCGCACAGCCGGGCTGCGCTCTCAACTACCGCATCCAGCACGGGTTGCAGGTCCGTCGGTGAGCTGGCGATCACCCGCAGAATCTCACTCGTCGCCGTCTGCTGCTCCAGGGCCTCAGTGAGCTGCCGGTTGCGTTCCTGCAATTCTTGGAACAGGCGCACATTCTCGATGGCAATCACCGCCTGATCGGCAAAGGTTTCCAGCAGTTTAATTTGCTTCTCTGAGAACGGGCGAACCTCCGATCGGCGAATCGCAATCACACCAATGGCAACACCTTCGCGTAGCAATGGAGTGGCAAGCAAGGTTCGATCCCACTGTGAACTCCTTCTTTCGGGAAAATCGGCCGCAACCGCTCGGAAATCATGGATGTGAATTGTTTTGCGGTCAACGACGGCTCGGCCTCTTACCGTCTGGCGGTTGATCGCGCGGTCTGATGACGGCGCGGGCAGGCTGCCGTATGAAGCTGCGAGCCGAAGAACGTCACCGTCAACGCGAAAAATATGAACGTCGTCAGCAGCGCAGAGACGCGCGGCACTAGCGGCAATGGTATCCATCACAGGCTGCACATCTGTAGGAGAACTACTAATGACACGCAAAATCTCTGCGGTCGCCGTTTGCTGCTCCAGGGCCTCGGTCAAGTCTCGGTTCCGGACCTGGAGCTCCTGAAACAGGCGGACGTTCTCAATGGCAATCACGGCTTGGCTGGCGAAAGTCTCAAGGAGCTTGATCTGCTTGTCTGTGAAAGGACGGACCTCGGTGCGACGAATCTGAATCGCCCCAATGGGAATACTCTCGCGGAGCAACGGCGTGGCAAGTACGGTTCGGGCACCTGAGAGTCGCTGTCTCGGCTTGGCTTCCGGGAACTCGGTTTCGACCTCTGCCGCGATGTCATGGACATGAATCGTTTGCCGGTCAACAACGGCTCGGCCGGTGGGCCAGCCACGATTCAGCGGCCGCAGGGGCTGTACCTGTGGCACTGGTCCATAATGCGTTACTAATTGCAAGTTTTCGCCGTCGGCGCGCCAAATTGCCGCATCGGTTGCCTCACACAGCCGAGCCGCATTTTCGGCCACCACATCCAGTACCAGCTGCAGATCGGTTGGCGAACTCGCAATGACGCGCAGAATTTCGCTAGTGGCCGTCTGCTGCTCCAGAGATTCAGTTAGTTCGCGGTTCCGCGTCTCGCGCTCCTGGAAAAGACGGGCGTTCTCGATTGCAATCACGGCCTGATCGGCGAAGGTCTCGAGTAGCCTGATCTGCTCGTCCGAGAAGGGCCGCACCTCCGTGCGCCGGATGAGAATCGTTCCGATCGGGACACCCTCGCGGAGCAGCGGCGTGCCGAGGACGGACCGGGTCCGGTCGCGGGCGGCTCGCGGCTTGGCGACCGGGAACTCCGCCTCGGTTTCTGCCTGCATGTCATGGACGTGGACGGTCTGTCGGTCGACCACGGCTCGGCCGGCCACCGAGCCACGGTTCACAGGCGTACGCGTCGCATCCACGCTCCTGGGGATCAGCCCGTAATGGGCTGCATCCCGGAGAACCTCACCATCGAGGCGGTGAATAACCGCATCGTGCGCGCCGATCAAACGTGCGGCGTTCTCAGCGACAGCGTCGAGGACCGGTTGGAGCTCGGTTGGCGAGCTGGCGATCACCCGCAGGACTTCGGCCGTGGCCGTCTGCTGCTCGAGGGCTTCTTTGAGCTGCTGTTTCAGCGATGGGGTTTGGCTGGATCTGCCGGCGCGGGGTTTCTTTCGGGTCGGGAGGCTCCTCTTAAGGGTCCGAGCTTTCCTCTTTACCTTCGACATAAAAGCCTCAAGGCAAAAAGCCCGGCTGGGGAACTCCAGTCCAGGCTAAGAGATCACTGTTGTGACTAAACCCAACTTCTAAGGACTTAAGCCACATCATGCTTCTTGCTTATGGACTTCAGAAAATCCTTAAGTGTTTGGGAGGCCCTCAATATCTCCACACCCAAAACATTGCCCTCCGCATCTAACTCCACATTCACCCCAGGGGCAACCTCGGTAAATTCCTCCTCTACTCCCTTCCGTGTTGCAATATATAGGACATCAGAGGCGGAGTCGTACCTAACGAGTGGCTTGCTTCTTTTGTTTTTCATAGGGAATCCACCTTCCTGAGGCAATCCTGTTGGTCTTTTGGTGCGGCTTCAAGGGATGCACGGTAATCAATATAATCTCATCATTTCTTTCTGAGAACGCAACCATCATCTCCCTCATTCTCCCGGCATAGCGGGTCCTGGCCAAGGCAATGTAGTTGCCGGTAATCTTATCATAAAAGAATTCTTTTGCCCGCCTATAGATACTCCTTGGCAGGTTTTTTGGGATCTTACGAAGATTGAGGCGCAATTCGAGATGATCGGCATAACGGATTTTTGCCAATTCTAGTTTCCTAAACCGCTTCTTGCCGACTCAGGCGATTCAGACCGCTACGGGATCTTTGCTAGGATTCTGTTCGTCTCCTCAGCCGAGAAGGCGCGCAGGGTCTGCGTGCGAACATTGCCAAGAGAACCAGTGCCTAAGGCCCAGGCCGTGATAGCCTCGTCGTTAGGGGCATCCGCGATGAGCACGGCGTCATACTGCCCCAGCGTCCAGTAAATATCTTTGACTTTGATGCCGAGCTTCTCTGCGGCTTGGGTCGCCGCCTTGGCCCTCCCGGGGCTTTGCTTCACGTTGCGGAGACCCTGATCGGTGAAATTGATCAGGCTTATATAGGTAGCCATAAACATTCCCTCCTTTTGCAAGACTGTTTATATCCCTCAATTACGCCTCCCACCACGCAAAAAACCCGGCTGGAGAAACCCAGTCCGGGCTAAGTTCGTACGCGTCGAGGATGTCACTGGGATGAACCAGTCTAGGCCGATAAGCTCGACCATTGGCTACTTATTATTTTAAATGACAGGCAGCCGTCAAGCAGAGAAAAGGCGAAAATTATGGAATTTTTGTTATCAGATCTTGTGGTTTCGACCGGATCAGGCCGGCGTAAGACTCACCACGGCGTTGCCCGTTCCAGAGGATGGGCCATAAGCATGAAGCTTGCCGCGAAAAGTCCCGCCCGTTGCCCCGAGAAGGATCGCCAGATGGCACCCGCCCATCTCGGCATCTGTATCCTTCACGAATTTGGGAAAGAAGGCCTTCATCTCCTCTGCCCTCCCCTGGGTCACCAGCTGGACGAACTCGTGATCTAGCCGCTGGCACTCCTCTGTGGGCCATCTCTCTGGACCACGGACCAAGACATGTGAGAGCGCGCCGCTCGCGATGACTAGCACCCGCTTAGCGCTCTGCCTGATTCCCTCCGCGATCGCTTCTCCCCAGCCGATGCACTCTTGAAGATCCGCCAACAGGCAGCTTGAGAGCGGAACTACGGGAACATCAAATCGAGGCGTGAGATAGCGTAGGGGATTGAGCGTGCCGTATTCGATCATGAAGTGATCCGCGGCAGTGAGAATGGCCGGGATGTTTTTTTCTTTGCCCTTGGCTGCAATCGCCTCCGCCAGCTCAGGATCGCCGGGGAAGTCATAGGGAACTCCCGCGATCAAATCCGGCGCCTCGGACGAGGTAAGAATCCCCTTGTGTCTTTTGTGACCCAAGACATAGTGGTGGAAGGTGGTCACCCAGTGGGTCGAGACTTGAATCAGCGTATCGGGTTTAAGGCGCTCCACTTCTCGGCTCAGCTCATGCATCCCGCGAATCATCTCTCGGGCAAAGGCCGGGGCCTTGGATTCATCCGCCATCCGCGGGGTATGCGTAACGATGAGCGCCCCAACAACGGCTCCCATAGTACTCCTCTCTTCGGCGCGTTTTCCTATGGCTTTAGCAGATCGGCCAACTCCTTATTGGGTTGCAAACCCTCTCCTTTCAGGTACTCGGCCATAAATTTTTAGCGGCTTGCAAGCGTTTCGCCATGCTCTCCACGGTGCCTTCAAGCTCGTTCATGGAGCCTAAAAATTCGCCCACACCCCGGCTCAAAGGGAAATGGTATAGCTTGCCGGGCCGAACTGACAGTCCTTTGTCCCAAAAAGATCTCTCCGGCCTCTGCTTCTCCAACCCAGCAACGCATCTGAGAAGGGTCGTTTTGCCTGACACGCTTGGTCCCAGAAGGACAAAGAATTCTTTCTCGTTGACGTGGAGATCCACTCCCTCTATGGCCACGACCGAGTCCGGGCCTGTCTTAAACGTTTTTCTTAGACCGGATATTCTGATCATCGGCCTCCACTACACTGACCCCTGATGGACGATATTACCCTAGATGCGTGTCCTGGCCGGGCACAGGATTGGCAATGGCCTCCTCTATCGATCCAACGCCGTGCCACTCATTGGAGGGACGGACCCGGCCGTCGGTTCCAACTTGATCCACCCCCCAATAGATCTCCAGGCTATGGTTATCCGGATCGCGAAACTCCACGGCAATTTGACAACCCGCCCGGCGCCGCCCTTCAAAGTCGATCGGCACGCGATGCGCTTTGAGATGATCTCGCGCGCGAATCACTTGTTCAAGTGTCGGAACCTCGAAGGCCACATGATGCAACTCCTTATTCGTGGCCTGTCCGGGAGCCGCGCCGACCAGGGCCAGGCAGTGATGGTCCGCATTGCAGCGCAGAAAAACCATTCCCCCCGGCATCATCTCTTCAGGATAGACATCCGAGACTTTAAAGCCGAGGATTTGGGTATAGAAACGCAGCGATTTTTCGAGATCCGTTACGCGCAGGACCACATGACCCAATTTGCCGATTTGAAAGGGCAATCCTTTCGGAGGGGTGACTTTTTTTAATCTCTCAACATCGATGGCCACAGCGATTCCTCCTTTCTTTCCATCCTTGACTCTCCTCTCGCTATTGTCGAGTCGCCTTCGGGGAAGCGCAGGCAATAGCGAAGCTATCTACAAGAAAAATCCAAGTCAAGCCTCTTCCGGCTCTCCAGCCAAAAGTGTGGTGATAAATTACTTGGGGCCGTGTCCCATGCGGGGATAGTGCCGGATTGCCATCGACCTCCCCGCAGAGAGGGCTTCGGGATTCCCTTCGCTCCACGGCCTCCCGCAACGACCCTTCCGGGACTTGCTTGGATGAACCTTCCGGAATTCCCTTCGGTCAGTTCCGGCTTTCATCCGGCGCAAGCCCTCGGCGGGTACCCCGCTGCTTCGTCCATGTTCCGCTCAGGGAACCCGCTCAGCCCTCTTCCCTCCCCAGGGAACCTCCCTGTCCCTGAGCGAAGATTGACTCCGAGTCGTTGGAAGTCTCTGCGAAGCTGAGGAACAGCAGCATCGATGTCTGAGCCCGTCACGTATTTCAGTGGGCGAGTTTCGATGCTGCCCGAAGCGAGCAGTTAAGACTTCCCGACGAGGAGGCACTGGAGCGAAGGGGTAGGGGGTTCCCGTGTGAAAGCCGCTGGATCTATCTCTTTGGGCTCATGCCACCACAATTTTCGCAGTAGAGCCGCCGAAAGTGTCCTGAAGACAGGCCGAGTGGCGCCTGCTGAAAGGGCTCTGGTTGTGGGTACTATATGGAGGCCTAAATCTTGCGGATGGAGCTGCCAGTGGGGTGTATGCCTTTGATCTGGAAACTTTTTTTCTCTTTGTCTCCCTTCTGGGTCTGCTCTTTCTCCAACAGCTTGTCGATCGCGTCATCACCCTTCAGGCCTTCCAGCTTGATTTTCAGCCGCAGGTTGTTGGCGCTATCGGCATGGATGAGCGCCTGTTCGAGGCTGATGTTTCCTTCCTTGTAAAGCGCGAAAAGCGACTGATCAAAGGTTTGGCAGCCCTCCTGACTTCCCTGCTCCATCGCCTCCTTCAAGACATCAATCTCTCCCCTCTTTATGAGGTCCTTTATTCGCGCGCTGTCGATCAGGATCTCCACCGCAGGCACACGCTTGCCTTCGGTAGAGGGAATGAGGCGTTGAGAGATAATGGCGCGCAAATTCAAAGAGAGCTGCATGAGGATCTGCGGATGCCGGGTTTCGGGAAAGAAGTTCAGGATGCGCTCAAAGGACTGATTCGCATTGGTCGAATGGAGCGTGCCGAGACATAGATGCCCTGTGTCTGCAAAGGTGATGGCAGCTTCCATGGTTTCGGTATCGCGGACCTCGCCCACCAGGATGACATCCGGTGCCTGGCGCATGGCGTTTTTTAACGCCTCCTGAAAGGAATGGGTGTCAAAACCCACCTCCCGCTGGGTAACAATCGCCATCTTATGCCGATGGACAAATTCGATCGGGTCCTCAACAGAGATGATATGACCCGGGGAATTGGAGTTCCGATGGTCGATCATCGCCGCTAGGGTGGTCGATTTCCCCGAGCCCGTGGCACCCACCACCAGGACCAAGCCCCTTTTGCTCATCGCAATATCCTTGACGACGGGCGGGAGGCCCAGCTGATCCAGGGGCGCGATCTCCACCTTGATCTGTCTGATGACCAACCCTACGTTTCCTCGCTGGCGGAAGATATTGACCCGAAAGCGACCCAGATCCTCATAAGAGAGGGCCAGGTTCATCTCCATGGTCTCTTGGAACTCCTTCTTCTGTCGATCCTTCATGATCGCATCGGCCAGGCTCTGCAACTGATCACTCGTCAACATTCCATCGTCAACCGACTGCGTGATTCCGTTGATGCGGTACATCGGCGGGCTATCTGCCGTCAGGTAGATATCCGAAGCATCTCGTTCCACCATAATCTTAAGAAAATCCCGAACTTCCATTAAACTCCCTCCAAGGAAACTCAACGGCTCTGGGCCCGCCCGCCTGCTACCCCCCCCACCCCGTAGGCGCCGCCGCCAAAGAGGTTGGGAGTCATGCTCCTGGACTGGGCCTCCTCTTTGGTCACAAGGCCCCGGTTGACCAGATCCATCAAGGCCATATCCATAGTCTGCATCCCGTCCTTCTGGCTCACCTGCATAGTTCCGGGAAGCTGGTGTATCTTTCCCTCTCGGATGAGGTTACGAACCGCTACCGATCCGGTCATAATTTCCACGGCTGCAAGTCTGCCCCCGCCCTTTTTCTTGAGCAGGGTTTGGGTAATCACTGCCTCGACGGACTCGGCAAATTGGGTACGGATCTGGGCCTGTTGGTTAGGGGGAAAGACATCGATGACCCGATTCACTGTGTCTGGGGCGCTGGAGGTATGGATCGTGCTCAGCACTAGATGGCCGGTCTCCGCAGCGGTGAGGGCCAGTTGAATGGTTTCCAGATCGCGCATCTCACCCACCAGAATCACATCGGGATCCTCGCGCAGGGCCGCTCTCAACGCGTTAGCAAAAGAATGGGTATGGGCGCCAAGCTCCCTTTGATTGATCAGGCATTTTTTGGAGTTGTGGACAAACTCAATCGGGTCTTCGATGGTCAGGACATGACCTTCGAAATCGCCATTGATAAAGTCAATCATGGCCGCCAGCGTGGTAGATTTCCCGGAGCCGGTAGGACCGGTTACCAGGACCAGCCCCTTCTCCTTCTGACACAACTCCTTCATTATTCTCGGCATTCCCAATTGGTCGAGAGTCACAATCTTTGTGGGAATGGCCCGGAAAACCGCGCCTTCCCCGTTTCGCTGCATGAAAACATTGACGCGGAACCGGGCAAGCTCTCCCAGCTCAAAGGAGAAATCCACCTCATGGGTCTCCTCGAAGGCTTTGCGGTGAGCGTCGCTCATGATGTCATAGACCATGGAGTGGACCTGTTCCCTGGTCAGCGCTGGATGGTCTAGCTTCTTCAAATCGCCGTGGATACGGAGCATAGGCGGCTCCCCCGAGCTTAAATGGCAGTCCGAGGCTCCCTGCTCCACGCCAAAGGCTAGTAGCTGAGTGATATCCATGAGGATCTCCTATCGAGGCTCTGGACGAAAATATAATAGAGTTATAATACTGTATTTGGGGGTAGCCTGTAAAGGCAAATATGGGACTTTGAAGGGTTCTTAAAGAATATCTTTATGTTTCCAGCTTCTCTATCATGATCTCCCACTCGCCTGGTCCAAGCTCGGTCACCTCAACGACTCTGTGGCCGGCGGTTTTGGCCCATCGAGAGATGGTCTCTAAAGCCATCGGGGAATCTACCGTGACCTTCAGCCGATCACCTTTCCCCAACCGCTCCATCTCTTTTAGGGTCAGGGTAAGGGGGTCGGGACAGATTTCGCCCCGAACATCAAGGCTCTTTATAGCCATTTTAGATTCTTACGTTTTAAGTGTTCAACAGAACCACTTCAACAAAGTTATCGCGCCAACACCCCAGCGAAACAAAATCCGAAATCCGAATATCGAAATCCGAAACAACCCCAAAAACTTAAATC
>Ga0114945_10001703_pt1 | contig 13428 bp, 12 predicted proteins | sample OV2TP3_FD_87194 | JGI IMG/M metagenome (GOLD analysis project Ga0114945, IMG submission 87194) | Hot spring microbial communities from Beatty, Nevada to study Microbial Dark Matter (Phase II) - OV2 TP3 | ecosystem: Environmental > Aquatic > Thermal springs > Hot (42-90C) | place: USA: Beatty... | reverse complement strand
TTGGCCGCGACAGAACAACGTTGCAGCGCTCAGTCCAGTTTTACCGCGCCTACCCAATTCGTGCGGAACGGCGAGAATTGACTTGGGAACACTACCGAAATCTCATTACCATTAAGGATGAGAAGGAACGAAGAAATATCGAGGAAAAGGCCGTCCGCGGCGACTGGAACTCGACCAAGCTTCGGGAATATTTGAATGTCAAACGCGAGTTCACGGCCCCAGACAACAGTGACAAAGCCGTCCCGCAGCTTTCCTTCACCCGCGGCAGGCCCTACACGTACCGCATCATTGAATATGCCCATCCCAAACTTAAGAAAATTTCGCTTCGCCTGGATTTGGGCTTCAAAATGCGCCGGCCGTTTACGGGACAATTTAAAAAAGACGACAGCGTTGAAATTCTGGGGCCCAACGATACCTGTTCTCTTAATAACTTGAGTTTGGCAAATTTTCGAATTTGTCGTCGGAAAAGTCTATCGGATCGCAAAAACAGGTTTTCGATACCACAAAATTGCTTTCTCGACGAGAACTACCTGAAAATACGGCCCAAAGGCCCGAAAAAGTGCCAAACTCAAGTTAATAAGACAAACGTCAAAAATGAAGAGCTTTTTACCTACAAGGCGCAGCTTAACAAGGTCATTGACGCCGATACGTTGGTCGTTGATCTGGACACAGGGCTTATGATGTTTATCGAACAGAAACTCCGTCTTCGAGGGATTGACTGCCCGGAGATCGACACCGAAGAAGGCAGGCGCGCCAAGCGATTTGTCGAGTCCCGCTTAAAGGATTGTGATTTCATCGTTGTGAAGACTTATAAAGACCGTTCCGATAAGTTCGACCGGTATCTGGCGGATGTGTTTTACCTGCCCACCAATCTGTCCAGTACCGGGCAGGCGGGCCAGGCAGGAGCCAGTGATCCGTCGATTGTTGCCGCTGAGGGGAGATTCCTCAACCAAGAACTTCTGGATGAGGGTTTGGCCAGGCCGTGGCCGTAGAAAAACAATTGATGAGGTAGAATTTTATGAGGACTCTGCTGATCGCTGGGATATTGCTTTTAGGGGCGGCCGTTGATCGTTCCTTCGCCGAGGTGTTGAATCTAAAAAACGGCCGGCGCGTGGAAGGAAAAATCATTGAGGAAACCGCATCGACCATAAAAATCGACTTTGTGGGGGTCGGCGTGACTTTCGAAAGGGATGAGATCGAAAGCATTGAAAAAGAAATACCCGCCATTATTGTCAAGGACGAAGAACAGAAACAAAAAGTCATTCAAGAGCTTGTTGATGAGAAGGCCGTAGACCGGATTTACACCGTTGATAAAACCAACCCCCTTCAAGAAAAGGCCCGGGAGAGCCTCCGCCAGCAACAGGAGAGGGCCGCGGCCTATGAGGAAGAAGGAGAGCCTCGGCCTAATATCGGAGTCCAGTTTAAGTCGATCGAAGAGATCGCGGCAGAAGAGGAGGCGCGTATCAACAGCATGCCTCCCGAAGAACGCCGGCGTTATGAAGAGAACAAGGCCGCGGCAGAGCGGTTTTATGACGAGCGTTAACCATAGCCACCAAAGTCGTCGCCAGCACATCCTGGCCATTGATCAGGGCACAACGGGCTCGCGGGCGCTCATCTTCGATGATCAAGGCCGCATCACTGCCAGCGCTTATCAGGAGTTTAAACAATACTTTCCTCAGCCCGGCTGGGTGGAGCACGATGCGCAAGAGATCTGGGACTCCTGTGTCCGCGTCATCCGTAGGGCAATCGCCCAATCCAGGATTCCCGCTAAAAATATTCTGGCGATCGGCATCACCAATCAACGCGAAACAACCGTGATGTGGGACCGGAAGACGTCCCGGCCTGTTCATCGGGCCATTGTTTGGCAATGTCGGCGCACTGCCTCGATGTGCGCAGACAAATTTCTCAAACACTTAGAGCCGCTCTTTCGCTCCAAGACAGGCTTGGTGCTGGATCCTTACTTTTCCGGCACCAAAATCCGCTGGCTCTTGGACGATATCCCGAATTTAAGAACCGCTGCGCACAGCGGCCGAGTATGTTTCGGCACCATCGACACCTGGCTTCTCTGGAGACTGACCGGCGGAAAGACCCATGCCACCGACCCCACCAACGCCTCCCGCACGCTCCTCTTCAATATCCGAAAACTCAAATGGGACGAAGAGCTTTTAAAGATCCTGAAGATCCCTCCGGCGATTTTGCCCGAGGTCCGTCCTTCCGGCTCGATCTTTGGAAAAACATCGGCGGGGATTGCCGGCCTGCCCCAGGGAATCCCCGTTTGCAGCGTCATGGGCGATCAACAATCCGCGCTGTACGGCCAGGGCTGCTATGACGCCGGAACCATCAAAAATACCTACGGCACCGGCTGTTTTATGGTTTAAAACACGGGGTCTAAGCTTCTTATCCCGAAAGACGGTCTACCCCGTAGAGCGAAAGCCGTCCCGACGTACCATCGGGAAGGCTTTCGCTCTTTGCGGGGTTTGCTGGCCACTGTTGCCTGCGACGCCCAGGGCCGGGCCGTTTATGCGTTGGAGGGGTCCGTTTTTATCGCTGGGGCGGTTGTTCAATGGCTGCGCGATCAATTGGGAATCATCACACGATCGAAAGATTCGGAGCGTTTAATCCAGGGCTTAAAAGACACGCAAGGCGTTTATTTCGTTCCGGCCTTCACGGGATTGGGCGCGCCGTATTGGGAGCCAAAAGCCCGGGGAATGATCTGTGGCCTGACACGCGGGGCCGACCGGCGTCATATCGCGCGCGCGGCCTTGGAATCCATTGCTTACCAAACCAAAGATGTCTTTGAGGCGATGCAAGGGAGTTTCCGAGGGAAAATTCGGGAGCTACGCGTTGACGGCGGAGCCTGTCAAAATAATTTCTTGATGCAGTTCCAATCCGATATGCTGGGGGTCCCCTTGATACGTTCGAAGACGATCGAATCCACGGCGCAAGGCGTTGCCCATCTGGCCGGGCTGACCGTCGGGCTCTGGCAGGAAAGCGATTTGGAGAAATTCCACCTCTCAGACCGCGTTTTTCGTCCCACCCTAAATCCTCAAGAACGAAAGAAAAAATATCAAGGCTGGCTGAGGGCGATCGGCATGGTCATGTCTGGCCATCGAAATCCATGATCCGGGACACCAAAAGACTTTCGCAAAACCCCTATGACCTGCTTGTCATTGGGGGCGGCATCAACGGCGCCGCCTTAAGCTATCTGGCCGCGGCCCGCGGTTTAAAAGTCGCTCTCCTGGAGAAAGGAGATTTTGCCAGCGGCACCTCCAGCAAATCCACCAAGCTGATCCACGGAGGCTTACGCTATCTGGAACATCTTGAGTTTGGATTGGTGCGCGAGGGTTTGAAAGAACGTTATATCCAAATGAAGAATGCGCCGCATTTGGTTAAGCGTTTGAGTTTTGTGATCCCGGTTTACAGGCATGATCCCCGGCCGCTTTGGATGATGAAGCTGGGGGTGGGGCTATATGGTTTTTTAAGTGGAAAATACAAAATCAACGGACACAAAAATCTGACCGCCAATGAGCTGGCGAGGCTGGAACCGGGGATCGCAAAAGCGGATCTTCTCGGTGGGGTGATGTATGACGATGCCCAGATGGACGATAGCCGGCTTTGTTTGGAAAATGTGCTTTCGGCCTGCCAGAAGGGAGCGCACGCGGCCAATTACGTGGAGGTCAAAGAATTCCTGAAGGACAGAGGAACAGTTGTGGGGGTCAATGCGTTTGATCTTTTGGAAAAGAAAACTTTGCTTATTCAGGCGAGGAAGATCGTCTGCGCCACCGGACCTTGGACGAATGAACTTCTCAGAATGGACGATAAGACGGCTCATCCCTTGGTGCGTCTGACCAAGGGCGTTCATCTTGTGTATCCCGGAGGAATCAGCCGGCATGCGCTTTTGTTGACAACCCAGAGGGACCGGCGCATATTTTTCGTGATTCCCTGGATGGGAAATTCTCTGATTGGAACAACGGACACCGATTTTAGGGGCGATCCCGATCAAGTGGAAGCCAGCCCAGAGGATATCGAGTATTTATTAAATGAGGCGCAACGGTTTTTTCCATCCCTCGAGTTTAAAAAAGAGAAGATCATCACCACTGTCGCGGGGTTGAGGCCCCTCTTGGCGCGGAAAGGACCGCCGCAGGCGGTCTCCCGTCAGCACCGGATCGTGCAGGCACAGTCGGGTCTTTTTTTTGTGATCGGCGGTAAGTACACGACGTACCGGGTGATCGCGCGGGATTGCCTTAAGAAAGTTTTCGGGAAGAGAAAGGGGCCCCCCGCCAAAAATCGTGGCGGGGGGCCCCTTTTATCCCAGACCGACGAAGATTATCCTCTCTACGGAAGCGGCCCCCTGATACAAACGCCTGCCGCGGCAGCCCGACAATTCGATGTCTCACGGGAAACCGTAGAGCACCTCATGGGCAAATACGGCACGCGCTATGAGGATGTCCTTAGACTCACCTTAGAAAATCCTGAGCTCAAAAAACCCCTGTGCACCTGCTCTCCCGCGATCGCGGCGCAGGTAGTCTATTCGATCCAGGTCGAGATGGCCCGAAGACCGGAAGACATTATTTTAAGGAGGCTGGGGATTGGCTATCTGGGCTGCGGGACAAAAACATGTGAAAGGATGATTGAGAGGTTCATGGGATAGGCTCTAGAGTCTCTTAAACTGTTTGTCCAACAGATACATGACCGCCATGGAATCCTGGTCTTCGGCGGTGGTGTTGTTGTAAACGCTGATGATTTCGTATTCGTGATCTTTATAAACCGGGATCCCCTCCTGGCTCGAGTAATAATCAACATGAGCGAGGCCTATCCGATCCGGGAAACTCCTGGCCCGGCTTTTAAAAAGCGTCTTTCCCGCGGTCAGGTCTCTTAATTCCAAGGATTCCGCAAAAGGGTGCAGATGCACAGCGATGTAGTGGATCATGGTATCGTAGGGGATATTCATGATCTTGGTGACCAGGGTATTGTTCACTTCCCATCCCGGTTTGACAACCCAATGACCCGTGAACTTCCGGCCGAGCTGATCGGAGTACTGATGACCTGAGGCGTTTCTCCCCACCAGGCATCCCGGGCCGTGTTCTGTCTCGTTGGGCTGGGACTCGCCGTAATAGCCGTCCTTTCCTTCCAGGAGGGCCAGCCCGTACGCTGAGCTGGGAAAAAGAGGTTTTAAAGGTGTCTTTAGGTCGCGGTCGCGGGCGAAATGAATGGTCACGCGGTGTCTTATCTGGAGATCGGGATTTTCCAGATTCATATTCAAGACCTGGGTGGTCAGGGATAAAGGGACATCGGATAAAACGGGTATGCCAAACCCCTCCGGGAACCGGATGGACAACTGTCCCTGGGATAAAGTGAAAAGCCGCGGGTTGACATAATTGCCTCTTTCAAAATATTTGTTGTGAGCTTGAGCATCGAAGTCGAGATTGCTGTGGCACATGAACTCCTGGGGCATGGGTGTCTTTCCGTCCGCTCCTACCATGATAGCTTCGTAGCCGGTGATCCACAGGATTTCCGACGATGCCTCTTTCTCCAAAAAGATCTTTTGGGTGCCCTGCGGCCCTTTCATGGATTTGAATTTTTTATCCACCAGGTAGGTTTGGGAAAGGACGTCCAGGGAACGATGATGATTCTCCTGCTTCTGGGTTGCTTGTCTTTCGGATGACAGGCCCTGAGAAGACCAGAGGACTATCCAAACCGACACCAGACAGGCCTCAAAAAGTTTTCTAGGATTCCTCATAATGCAATTATAATGTCCCTTGGTAGAGCAGGCAAATTGATTCTAGCCTATTTACGCCTATTCAGCCTGACCCAAAACGCAATGCAGAACCCATTTCTCCCTAAAATCCAACGATGCCTCATCAACCTTTTGATTTTAAATCGACAAAAAGAATAAACAGAGGCTTTAGCGAAGGCACTAGACAAGACGGCGCTGGGAAACAAAGCTACAGGTGATAAATTCCCGGCCCCTGTCCTTGACAAAAACCTTTCCGGTGTTATAGTGTTTGGGGCCTGGAAGAAATTATTCCTACCTGTATCATTCTTTAATATCATCCTAAGAGTTTATTAAAAATGCTCTACAACCCCGAAGCCATTCTCTACCTAGAAGACGGGATAAGCTTTCAGGGCCGGTCTCTGGCCACAACCGGAGAGACCGCCGGCGAGGTGGTCTTCAACACGGCCATGACCGGCTATCAGGAGATCTTGACGGATCCCTCGTATGCCGGCCAGATCGTGGCCATGACCTATCCTTTGATCGGCAACACCGGGGTTAATGACGAGGACGTCGAATCGAATAAAATCCACGTGCGGGGATTCGTGGTCAAAGAATTTTGCCGGCATCATTCCAACTTCCGGGCCACCCAAAGCCTGATTGAGTATCTTGACCAACATCATATCATTGCGATGGAGGGCATTGACACGCGCGCCTTGACGCGACACTTAAGGCTTTCCGGCGCCATGAAAGGGATCATCTCCACCGAGGATTTTGATAAGGAAAGCCTGGCCCGGAAATTGAAGGCGGTGCCGGATATGGTCGGCTGGAATCTGGTGGATCAAGTCACCACCAAAGAAAAATACGTCTGGAAATCCGAAGGCCCCGCAAAGTTTAAAGTGGCGGCGATCGATTGCGGGATCAAATTCAATATCTTGCGGATCTTGGCGCATCTGGGCTGCGAGGTGCATGTGTTTCCATCGCGCGCGAGCCTTGTCGAGGTCATGGCCATCCATCCCGATGGGCTTTTTATCTCCAACGGCCCGGGTGACCCGGCGGTGGTCACGGAGGTCATCAAGCTCGTGCAGGAGGCCCTGGGCAAGGTTCCCACCTTCGGCATCTGCCTGGGCAATCAAATTGTGGGCCTGGCCCTCGGAGGCAAAACGTATAAGCTCAAATTCGGCCATCACGGGGCCAATCATCCGGTCAAGGATTTGACCCGCAACACAATCGGCATCACCTCGCAGAACCACGGGTTCTGCGTGGATTTCGCCAGCCTGAATACAAAGGACGTCGAAGTCATCCACACCAACTTGAACGATCACACCGTGGAGGGCTTAAGGCATAAGAGGTTTCCGCTTTTCTCGATCCAGTATCATCCGGAGGCCAGCCCCGGCCCCACGGACGCGCAGTATCTTTTTGGGGAGTTTGTGGGGATGATGGAGGAGCATAGGCAAGGGATGATGAAGTAAAATTGATAAATGTAAAATTAGTCACAATGTCACACGTCACAAGGTCACACGTGTGACCTGTGACCTTGCCCGCCCTGGCTTGTCCGATCATTGGCGGGCCAGGGTGACCCGGTGACTTTTAAAATCTAACGAAAATGCCCCAACGTACTGACATAAAGAAAATCCTCCTCATCGGCTCCGGGCCGATTGTGATCGGCCAGGCCTGTGAATTCGATTACGCCGGAACCCAGGCCTGCAAGGCCCTTAAAGAAGAAGGCTACCAGATCATTCTGGCCAACTCCAATCCCGCCACGATCATGACCGATCCCGAGATGGCGGATCGGACCTATATCGAGCCTTTGACTCCGGAGTTTGTCGAGCGGATCATCGAGAAAGAACGGCCCGACGCGCTTCTGGCCACTCTCGGGGGGCAAACCGCCTTGAACATCGCGGTCAAGCTGCACGAGGCCGGGGTCCTGGAAAAATATCAGGTCAAGATGATCGGCGCCGACTATGAGGTGATCAAGAAGGCCGAAGACCGCTCCTGCTTTAAACAATCGGCCCTCCATGCGGGGCTGGAGGTCCCCCGAAGCGCCTTTGCCCATAATTTAGAGGAGGCGAGGAAGGCCGTGCAAGACCTTGGGTTTCCGGTTGTCATCCGTCCCAGTTACACCCTGGGGGGAACTGGCGGCGGCATCGCCCGGGATATGGAAGAGCTGGAAAAGGCGGCCTCTTTAGGGTTGGAAAGCAGCTTGATTCAGGAGATCCTCATTGAGGAATCGATCCACGGCTGGAAGGAGTACGAGCTCGAGGTCATGCGCGACCACAAAGACAATGTGGTGATTGTCTGCTCGATTGAGAATCTCGACCCTATGGGCGTTCACACCGGAGACAGCTTAACGGTTGCGCCGGCCCAAACCTTAACGGACAAAGAATATCAGAAGATGCGCAGTGCCGCCCTGGCATTGATTCGGGAAATCGGTGTCGAAACCGGCGGCTCCAATATCCAGTTTGCCGTCCATCCCCAAAACGGACGCATGGTCACAATTGAGATGAATCCCCGGGTCTCGCGCTCCTCGGCCCTGGCTAGCAAGGCCACGGGTTTTCCCATCGCCAAATTCGCCGCGAAGCTGGCTGTGGGCTACTCCCTTGATGAGATTCAAAATGACATCACAAAGGAGACACCGGCCTCCTTTGAGCCCACGTTAGATTATTGTGTCGTGAAAGCGCCCCGTTTTACCTTTGAAAAATTCCCCGAGGCCCAGGATGTCCTGGGGGTCTCCATGAAATCCGTCGGCGAGACCATGGCCATCGGCCGCACGTTTAAGGAGGCGCTGCAGAAGGCATTGCGGGGTCTGGAAATCGGCCATACGGGGTTGGACAACAAGCTCAATTTTGCCCAGATCCCGGATGAAAAGATTCGCCTGCGGCTTCAGGAGCCCAATGCGTCGCGCATTTTTTATATCAAATACGCCCTGCAAAAAGGCTGGACGCCGCAGGTCATTTCGGATCTGACCCAAATCGACATCTGGTTTATTGCCCACATCGCCCAAATCGTGGAATTTGAAAATGAGATGAAGGCCGCTGTTGAAAGACAAGGAACTTTGAGCCCCGGGCTTCTCAAGAAAGCCAAGGAATACGGTTTTAGTGATGCGCAGCTATCCGAGATCTTGGGCCAAAAAGAAGCTGAGGTGCGTTTGCTTCGAAAAAACTCCGGGATCAAAGCCACCTTTAAGTTGGTGGACACCTGCGCCGCAGAGTTTGAGGCGTACACCCCTTATTATTATTCCACGTATGAAAGCGAAGACGAGGCGGTTTTGCAGAATCAGAAAAGGTCAGAAGGGGCCGCCTCCAGCGGTGAGCCTCGCCTTTGGCGGGCCGCCTGTGCCAAGAAAATCATGATCTTAGGCGGCGGCCCCAACCGGATCGGCCAGGGGATCGAGTTTGACTATTGCTGCTGTCACGCCGCGTTCGCCTTAAGAGACCTCGGCTATGAAACCATCATGGTCAATTCCAATCCGGAGACCGTCTCCACCGACTACGAAACCTGCGACCGGCTGTATTTTGAACCGTTGACCTTTGAAGATGTGATGAATGTTGTGGAGGTGGAGGCCCCGGACGGCGTGATTGTCCAGTTCGGCGGTCAAACCCCTTTAAATTTGGCCAAGCGCCTTAAGGAGGCGCAGGTGTCCATTATTGGGACCAGCGTGGATTCCATTGATCTGGCCGAAAACCGGGAGCGGTTCGCGCAGTTTATCCGAAATCTAGGGTTGTCTCAGCCCGAGAATGGAAGCGCCGCCTCGGTTGACGATTGTATCCAGATTGCCTCCCGCATTGGATATCCGGTCTTGGCCCGGCCGTCTTATGTTTTGGGCGGGCGGGCCATGCGCATTGTCTATGATCAGGAATCTCTGGGATCGTTTATGGATGAGCTAAAGGAAGTTTCCGCCGGGCATCCGGTTTTAATCGATAGATTCCTGGAGGAGGCCATTGAAGTGGACGTGGATGCGATCAGTGACGGCCAGGACGTTTATGTCGGGGGGATCATGGAGCATATCGAGAATGCCGGGATTCATTCGGGAGATTCGGCCTGCGTGCTGCCTGCGCATACCATCAGCGAAAATCTCTTGGAGCAAATCAGAGAGCAGACCCGCTTGATTGCCCGAGGGCTCCGGGTCATTGGTCTGTTGAACATTCAATTTGCGATCAAGGCCGGCAAGATTTACGTTTTAGAGGTGAATCCCCGGGCCTCGCGGACGGTCCCTTTTGTCAGCAAGGCGACCGGGGTGCCCCTGGCCAAGATCGCCGCAGGGCTCATGGTGGGAAGAAAACTCTCTGAGTTTAAACTTTCTGAGGACTCTTTGCCGAGGCATGTATCGGTCAAGGAGTCGGTCCTGCCTTTCTCCCGGTTTTCCGGGGTCGATATCGTTTTAGGCCCGGAGATGAAATCCACAGGAGAGGTGATGGGCATTGATTCGGCCTTCGGGCCGGCGTTTGCCAAATCGCAGATGGCGGCCAATCAGGCGCTGCCCAAAAAGGGCAGGATCTTTATCAGCGTCAATGATAGTGATAAACGGCACATCGTTTTCCTGGCCAAACGCCTCGTGGACTTGAAATTTTCCCTGGTTTCCACCCGCGGCACCGCCAAGGTGCTGCAGTCTAACGGCGTTGCGGTGGAGGTGGTGGATAAATACGGAGAAGCCCGCCTGCCTGATGTGGATAAAATAGGCGGGCAGGGCAGAAACAATCTGTTGACATTGATTCAAAAAAGTGAGATAAATTTGATTATCAATACGCCTTCGGGAAAAAAAAGCCAGTCGGATATGCGGGCCATTCGGGCCGCAGCGATCCTCCATAATATTCCCTGCATCACCACCCTTCAGGGCGCCCATGCCGCGGTCAATGGCATCGAGGCCAGCCGGGAGAAGGAATTCCTGGTGCAGTCGCTGCAGGAGTATTATTGTCGCAAAGAAACGGAAATGTTCAGTAGAGAGGAGAGAGTAGAGAGGAGAGAGTAATGCGATTTTTAGGGCCCCGTGATGAATCCTTAAGTGGTAAATTTCATTACTCTCTACTCGCTTCTTTCTACTCTCTACTTTTTGTCATTTTTACTTGAGGAGAAAACATGACCGTCAAAGATATTGCAAAAAATGTTATCAATTCTTTACCACAGAATGCCACTTTAGATGACGTCATCCATGCTTTATATGTAGAAGCCAAATTTCAGCATGGAGAGCAAGAAATTAAGCAAAAAAAAGGGATTTCCCATGAAGATGCCAAAAAACGACTTCGCAGATGGGTAAAATAATCTGGGCACCTTCGGCGCTAGAAGATATCGAATCGATCGCCAAATATATTGAAAGAGATTCGGTTGATCAAGCGGCGTTATTTGTGACGCGAATCATTGAAATGACGGATCGATTAGAAAAATTCCCTCAATCAGGACGTGTAATTCCTGAGATGAATGACGAAGATCGCCGGGAAATAATCTACGGCGCCTACCGCATTATGTATCGTATCATTGAAAAGGAAGTTTGGATTACAGGTGTCATTCACGGCTCCAGGAATTGGCATGCAGGATAGAGGAGAGGTTTAAACTATGTGCGGTATCGTTGGTGTAACCAATCATAAAGACGCCTCCAGGATGGCCTTCCTGGGGCTCTATGCCCTGCAGCACCGGGGAGAAGAGGCCGCGGGCATTGCCTGTTACGATGGAAAAGAGGTGCGGGTCCTCAAGGCCCCGGGCCTGGTGGCGGATGCTATTCCTGAGGAGTCTTTAGCAGAGCTGAAAGGGACAACGGCCATCGGCCATTCGCGTTATTCCACAACGGGATCAAGCAGCATCAAAAATATCCAGCCGTTTCTGGCCATGCACAGAAATAAGCCCTTGGTGGTCTCTCACAACGGGAACTTGACCAATACCGAATTCCTCCATAAAAAGCTGGAAGAAGACGGCGCGCTTTTCCAGACCTCCACGGACTCCGAGATCATCGTGCATCTTCTCGCCAGAACCAAAAACGGCGATTTAAAAGACTGGTGTATTAAAGTCCTCTCGCAGCTCGAGGGGGCTTTTTCGCTGGTCTTGCTGGTGGGGGACACCTTGGTGGGGGTGCGGGATCCGCAGGGGTTTCGTCCGCTGTGTTTGGGCCAGTTGGATGGCGGGTATGTCTTGGCCTCGGAGACCTGCGCCTTGGATTTGATGAAGGCAAAATTCCTACGGGAGATCCAGGCCGGGGAGATCATTTTAATCACCGGGGATAAGATGGAGTCTGTATTTTTGCCGAGCGACCCGAAAAAGAATAAGTCTTTTTGCATCTTTGAGAATGTCTACTTTGCCCGTCCTGACAGCAACATTTTTGGCGACAATGTCTATGAGGTGCGAAAGCGTCTGGGAGCACAACTGGCTCGGGAGCACCCGGTCAAGGGCGCGGATTTTGTCATGGCCGTCCCTGATTCGGGAAACTCCGCGGCTTTAGGGTACGCCCAAGAATTGAAATTGCCTTTAGAGGTGGGGATGATCCGCAATCACTATATCGGCCGCACCTTTATCCAGCCTTCTCAGTTCATGCGGGATTTTAGAGTCAGGGTCAAGCTTAATCCCATAGCTCAAGTGTTGAAAGACAAAAAGATTGTCGTGGTGGAAGACTCCATTGTCCGGGGCACGACCAGCCGCAGCCGGGTGGAGGAATTGCGGCGGGCGGGCGCCAGGGAAATCCACATGCGGATCAGTTGTCCGCCGATCCGATTCCCCTGTTTTTATGGGATTGACTTCCCGAGCCAGGAGGAACTCATCGCGGCCAAGAAGACCGTCAAAGAGATCGCGGAGTTTATCCATGTGGATTCTTTAGAGTATTTGAGCCTCGGAGGGATGCTGGGCGTGATGAAGAATTCCAAGGATTTCTGCCATGCGTGTTTTAGCGGCGAATATCCCGCGAAGATCCCGGAGAATCAGAGCAAGTATCTGTTGGAGGTTCCCAGAAACGGATGAATTTATTGGCGGGGAAAACGAGCTATGAGCGGTAAGATAAGGACCCTCTTGCAGGAGATTAAAGTCGGCCTTAAGGCGATCTACCAGAGCCGGCTCCAAGGGCTGTACCTATTTGGGTCGTACGCTCGAGGTGAAGAAGACAAAGAATCAGATCTGGATGTGCTGGTGGTGCTCGATGGCTTCAATCACTATGCCGCTGAGGTGGATCGGACGGGGGATCTGTGTGCAAAGCTTTCCCTTAAGTATGACGTGAGTATCAGTCGAGTATTTGTATCGGGACAGGATTGGAAAGAGCGCCGTAGCCCTTTTCTAGAAAATGTCAGAGAAGAGGCCATTGCAACGTGAAAGAAGCCACAAGGAAATTGCTAGAAAAAACCAGGCGGGCGATTCATGCCGCTGAGGTCCTTCTGAAAGATGATGAGATAGACTTCGCAGCCGGGAGAGCCTACTATGCGATGTTTTATACAGCGGAGGCGTTGCTTAACGAAAAGGGATTGCGGTTTAGAAAACATGGCGGTGTCCATGGAGCCTTTGGCGAACATTTCGTCAAGACACGCGATTTCGATGCCAAGTACCATCGTTGGCTCATTGATGCATTCGATAAACGAGTCCAAGGAGATTATGATGTGGAGTCGGTCATTACCTCAGAGGATGTTGAAGACATGATCCGTCAGGCTCAGGAATTTTTGGAGACAGCCGAGGGATATTTGGCCAAAGTGGCATAACAGGGGAACCAATCCATGGCTAAATTCATCTTCATAACCGGAGGCGTGGTT
>Ga0114945_10001702_pt1 | contig 13430 bp, 18 predicted proteins | sample OV2TP3_FD_87194 | JGI IMG/M metagenome (GOLD analysis project Ga0114945, IMG submission 87194) | Hot spring microbial communities from Beatty, Nevada to study Microbial Dark Matter (Phase II) - OV2 TP3 | ecosystem: Environmental > Aquatic > Thermal springs > Hot (42-90C) | place: USA: Beatty... | reverse complement strand
GGACGAGCCGGCCGAGGCGATCGCGTACTGGGTGAAGCGCCACGGCGCGATCGGCGCGAGCGGCCCGAAGGGCGGCGATCACGCGTTCCCGAACTGCCTCGCGACGGGACTCGCCGACGCGCTCCGGCGCTTCGACGAGTACCAGTTCGCGAAGTACGACCGGGACGGCTCGGTCAAGCTCCGCGACGTCCTGCGGATCGTGCGGCCGAAGCCGCGCAGCGATACCGAGGCGGCGCTCTACCGCTACCTCGTCCGCGGCGAGCTCGATGCACAGCTCCTGCCGAAGCTCGCGGCCAAGGCGGCGCTCCTCCGCAAGGAGGCGTTCGACGCCGAAGCCCGCGACCTCGCGGCCCAGGCCCACGCGACGTGGGAGGTGCTGACGTCGAAGTTCGGCACGAAGGCCGAGGTCTGGAACGCAGGCAACCTGCCGTTCATGGCCGGGCTCCGGAACCTCGCGAACCTCATGCGGAACGGTGCTGACGAAGCGCTTGACCGCGTGATCGCGATGCTCCGCGACCCGAACCACGTCCGGCGGTCGAAGCAGCTGCCGTTCCGGTTCGTTGCGGCGCTCCGCGCGGTCGAGTGCGAGATCGAATCGGGGCACCCCCGCAAGGGGGAGGTCCTCGACGCGATTCGCGCGGCCGTCGAAGCGTCGGTGGCGAACTTGCCGGTGCTCTCGGGCACCACGTTCGTCACGGCGGACAACTCCGGCTCGATGGACAGCCCGTTCTCGGATCGGGGCTCCGTCACGTACCGTGACACCGCGAACCTCCTCGCCGCGGTTGCGAACGCGGCGTGCGAGCGCGCGGTCACGAGCGTGTTCGGGACCGACCACGAGTGGGTCACCACGAGCCGCGAGGACTCCGTCCTCACGAACTTCGGCGCCTTCGAGGCGGCGGGGCACCGCGTCGGCGGGAGTACGAACGCGCACCTCGCGATCCGCGCCCTTCGGGAGCGTGGAATCCGCGTGGACCGCATCGTGCTGCTGTCCGACATGCAGTGCTACGACACCACGTCGACGTGGTGCGGCGAGTCGCTCGCTGGAGAGCTGCGGAAGTACCGGAGCTCGGTGAACCCGGAGGTCGTGTTGTACTCCGTGGATCTCGCCGGCTACGGGACCTCGCAGTTCCCGCAGGACGAGCGTCGTGTCGCGCTGCTGGCCGGGTGGTCCGAGCGGTTCCTGGAGTTCGTGCCGCTCTTCGAAGCGGACGCGACCCAGGCGATCGATCGGATCGCTCGCTGGACGCCCCCGGGCGCCCGCGAGGACGCCGAAGCGGCGTGAAGTTTCTGGTGGTCCGTCCCGTGTGAGCGGACCACTTCCCCCGAGATCACGAGGTTGTCCAACATTCGATGTTGGACAGACCGCTCGCGGCTTCGGGGGAGGAAGAGGATGCGCGTGCGCAGGCATCCACATCAAACTCTGGCAATTCCGGAACCAAAGCAGCTTCACCGCCTATACCAGGATGTCTCCGCTCGAGAGGAGCGCCTGGAAAAGGTGGAGCTGGCGGCTGCGGCCGCTTACCAGGGAAGGACGAGTGAGATGGGCCCCAGCCGGGCCCAACTCACCCACCACCTTCGTGGGTACCCGTCCAAAGAGGCGGGTTGGCACCGAGGGGTTCCGCGCCCTGCATCCTCCCACATGCAAACAGCGGACTGCACACATGTTCTCCCTGCCCTTACTTCGGTCGGGGCATCCCTTGAGCCGCTGATGCTTCAGCGTTTCAAGGGATGTGATGGGCGCGCGCAGCCATTACTCCGAGGATCCAAAAGACCTCTGCCTTGGGTGACGGTGATGCGACACCCAAAACCAGGTGGATTAAACCTGGATTGCGCGCATTCTCTTTCCACGAGGAGGTCGTCATGCACTGGCCGTACTAGCAGTACCCAGCCGTGAGGGGTAGTACCGGCAGAGGTAGGAAGCCAGGAAATCCTCCCTCAACCAAAAGGGGAGGGCAGCTACGCTGCCTATAGTCCTGAACCTGAATATCTCCGGAGCGATCGCACGTTCTGCGTGCGTACGCGAGCGGAGGTCTCCGAGATAACGGGACGAGACATCGGTTGCAGATGAGCCGATGCATTCAGCCGAAGAGGACGAACCTGAAAACCTGGTGCAGGGCGCGAGCAACACATCGCTCGCGCCTCCACCAGAGTCGATAGATTCCGGAACCTCCCACAAATTCACGATCGTGGAAATTGGGGAGGTCATGGAATCGGCGATTCTGGCGGGGCAGATCGGCGTGCGCAGCGGTCTCCTCCTTCCACGTGCTCTCCAGCAGATTTCCGGCGGTGGCCACCGCAAGGAGGTCGGAGCAGGTGGATGGCCCTGAGCGCTCAGGGTGGTTGGGTTCCGCGCCGACACAGCGGACTGCGCACATTCCTTTCCGACCCCCACGTCCCCTCGCTGTGGTCGTGAACGTCTAGTTGACAACCACAGGAGGAAAACATGTACGAGTACGTCCATTCGGTACGCATCGCCGTCGGTTCCTGCAATCACTGCAGTGAGAACAATGAGTGGTTCCTCCACGAGCTCAGGGATGGGAGTGTGAGGCTCTGGTACGAGGGATGTGGCGGGCTCATGGGCAGAGCGTACAAGGAGCGAGGGCAGACGGTCGATCGCAGCAAAGCGATTGCGGACCTTGAGCGGCGCATCAGCGATCTCCGTGAGGAAATGCGTGAGTTGTTCGACAACCTCCACGGTGCGGAGAAGATGCTGAGGCGCCTTCGCAAGGCGAGCGAGATCAAGGCGGAGTGATCGTCAACATGGCGCGAGCAGCACATCGCTCGCGCCTCCCACCAAAGATTTCGAACTCAATCGAAGTTTTTGGTGGGGGTGAGATGAGCGTGCGCAGCCATTTTACTTCCGCTGGGCTCTGTCTCTGCGTGTCTGCCGGAAACGGCATGACCGGACAGATTGTCGGACTTGCTCCGAACCAGTTGACCCTCGAGATACCTGCGTACGCGCGCGTACGGTGGCCTCGAAACCCGGGTGGGTAAACCCGGACTGCGCACATTCCTTTCCATCATCAGCGTTCTTTTCGACCCACCGTAACAAGAAGGAGGTACAGCTGGACTTCATTCGGGTTGATGGAGGGGTCGTCACCCCTTCCGGGACCATCGCAGAGTCCATCTTCGTGGATCGCGGACCGACTCCCGGGACGCATCTCATCAAGAGGCCTCGCGATGGTTCCCGAACGGTCATCACCACCGATGAACTCCTGCGGAGGATTCGCTTCATCGAACTCAGGATCATGTTCCTCTGCGTGAAGAACATGATCCAAGAGATCGGGAAAGCGAGATCCCTCAAGCGGCGCCTCAAGGCCGCATCCCGCAGGGAGCACATCGTGGCGAGGGCACGCGCGGACTCCCCGTCCGACCGCGCGATACAAATGAAGGGGAACGCTCGGGAATAAAAGACCGAACACCGAGCACGACGGCGGGCCGACGACCTCGGCCCGCCCTCCACCAGAGCCGACGGATTCTACGAATCCCACCGAAATCCACGATCGTTGAAATCGGTGGGATCAGAAGCATCAGCGATTCTGGCGGGGCAGATTGTCCAACACGTAGTGTTGAACACCATCAACCACCAACAAAGGAGGTGCACGATGATTGGATTCGCCCTGATGGTCGCCGCGGTGTGCTGGCCCGTGCTCCTCGCGGTCGTCGGTGGCGCGCTTGCGATCGGTGTGACGTTCGCACTCTGCGAACGCAGCGCACCGACGCGCCGCTTGCCGGAGCGGCCGCGCCTCCGCTGTGCGGAGGACACCGCGCTCCTGCGCGAGCGCGCGGAGGAGCGACGCCGGGATCTCCGGCGTCGGTGACCGGGACGCGAACATAAAGCTCGCGTCTCTACCAGAGACGTACAAATCACCGACTATCCAAGATTTCACGATCGTGAGAAATTGGACAGTCGACGTTTCTGGTGGGGATCGAGGGTGCCAACACACCATTCAGTTTCATGTACCCATTCGTGCGAATGGGTACATGGGGAAGGAGCGAAGCGATGGGCTACTACCACGGCACGTATGGATGGCGTGCGTACGAGGAGCGCGTTGCGGGGCTCACGGCAGCGGGCATCCCGTACACGGAAGCGCAGCAGGACGAGCGGTACATCCGTGGGCCGAGCAGCCGGTGCTGCTGCCGGTGTGGAGATGCATCGAAGCCGTGCCCCTGGTGCACGAAGTCGTGCGGGTGCTTCCAGCGCCTGCGCATCGCTCGCTGGACCGATCCGGCGACGCAGCGCCGCATGGTGTGCGAGGAGTTCCTCGCGGTGTTGAACCACGGGAGTCGCGGGGCGAGCATGGTTGCAATCGTCGTGTACGAGGATGGCCACCGACCGGAGCTCCGCACCGTCGAGCTCGACGATGAGCGCACGGTGGACGACGAGTCGCAGCGCGAAGAGGAACGGTACCACGCGGTCCGCGACACCGAGGCGTACCAGCGCGAGCACTTCCCGTGGCAGTTCGAGGAGGATGGATGAAGCGAGTGGTCGCGCGAAGACCGAAGGCGCCCCGTCGCGAGATGGGGCGTTCTGTACAACGGCCCTCTTGCGCTCCAAGTTTTTTCGTGGTATTCTGAACACGTATGGATCAACACCAGAAGAAACAACTTCCGATTCTCGTCGAACGCGATGAGGACGGATTCTATGTCGTCGAGTGTCCGGCGCTCGAAGGGTGCTACACGCAAGGAGAGACGCTCGACGAAGCACTCAAAAACATCCAGGAAGTCATCGCGCTCTGCCTCGAGGAGGAGAAGAACCGGCAGCTCTTCGAGGAGTACCACCCCCGCGAGCTCAGCTTCCACCTCATGGCGGTGTAGCCGTGTATGCCACGGCTCCCGCAGCTCTCGGGACGGGAGGCAATTCGCGTGTTTGAGGGACTCGGCTACCGCGTTGTGCGACAGCGCGGTAGCCATGTTCGTTTACTCCCGCCCGAGGGATCAACGCAGAAACCACTGACCATCCCAGACCACCATGCGCTCGGAAAGGGGTTGCTCCGGAAGCTCATCCGCGACGTCGGCATTTCCGTTGATGAGTTCCTGCGTTTACTGTGACAACCTCTCTGCCCGAGCACTTCCCGCCATCGCCACAAGCGGACGATGAGATCGTCAACCGGCTCGGGCTGTCCGCCGATGAGCTCCGCCTCGCCAAGGAGGTCCACGTCCAGGGTACGGAACATCTCCTGGAGCGACTCAGAGAGCGGGCCGTCGAGTTGACAGACAAACAGCGTGAGCTCTCGAGCGCTGTCGCCGCCGAACTCGATGCGACGTTGCGGGCGTATGGGATCGGCATGCCGGACCGCCCCGCTCCCGAGGTCATTGCCTTCGAGCAAGCCGATTTTCTCGAAAGCACTGGTCGAACGGAAACGGCGCAGCAGCGAACTGGCGGCATCTTCATTCCTGCGCTGCATACCATCGTGCTCCGCTACCTGAAGAAGGCCTGGTCGAACGATGCACGCAATGAGACCTTCGTGCACACGCTGGCGCACGAGAGCGTCCATGCGGCAGGCATCCGAAGGATGCAGACGATCCTCACGTCCAAAGGGGACGCAGCGATCGAAACGCATCGGTCTGGGCTCCACATCTTCGCACTCGACAACCCCGAGCACAGCAGGTTCTCCGACTTGGACGAGGCGGTGACGGAAATGCTCGCGATCACCGTCAGCAATCGCGTCATCCGTGCTCGACCGGAGCAGTTCCGCACGACCATGGTGAGCCAGATCGCCCACTACCTCCGGCACGCGCCCGACCATGCGCCGTGGCGGACGTTGGCGGTGAGGATGGGCTGGCGGCCAACCGATTCCGATGAGCGTACGTCCGCAATCGCGGAGAGGCTGCTCGATGAGAAGAAATTTCCCTACTCCGTCGGTCGGGAGCGGTTCCGATCGTACGTGAAGCAGCGTCGAGTGCTCAAGAAGATCATGGACGAAATCGGGAGACGGAATCCGAATAATTACGGGACGCCGAGCGACGTCGAGGCTCTGTTCTATCGGGCCATGATCGGGGGGACGATGCTCGAGCTCGGCCGCGTCGTCGAGAAGACGTTCGGCGCGGGAACATTTCGCCTCATGGCAGAAGACTACTTTGGAAAGGATCTCCAGGAGCGGCTCGAGTCGGGCCGGCCTTGACACGCGACGCGGCGTGTGGTACTACGGGGGCATGGTGAAACGCACGAATTGTTTCCGATGAGGAATGGACGGGCCATAGGCCAACGGGTGGTTCCGATCGCCGCCGCGCGGCAGGAATCCAATCTCGACAGGCTCCGTCGCAGGAAGACGGAGCTCGAAGAGAAGAATCGCGAGCTCGCGCTCGCCGCCGTTCGGGGTGGAAAGACCCCGACCGTCGAGGAACGCCGAGCCATGCAGGCGAACCTCGAGGAGATCCGCGGCAACAAGGCGACACTCCGCGCATTCGGCGCGCTGTACCAGTAGCCCCGACGTCGCATCAGGGTACGACGACGAGCTCCGACGTGATGTCGGAGCTCGTTTCACATATGACGGAAGAATGAAAATCGCCCGAGACAATGCAGGATGTCTCGGGCGATGCACGATTCGTTCGTCACGGATGGTTCGCTCCATCATCGCGTCCAGGCGTACTGACGGAACGTGAGGTTGATCCTCGCGTCCTGGATGCCGGGCTGCTTCGGCACCGCATGGATCCAGTGTCGTTGCAGCGTGCCACCCATGACGACCATGCTCCCATGGGCGAGCGTGAGCGTCACGTCCTGCTTCCGCTGCGGTGCGTTGCGCGCACTGCGATGACGGACAATGAACTGACGGGGTTGTCCGAGCGAGATGGACGCGATGGGCGTGTCGCGCCGGATCTCCGGCTCGTCGTCAGCGTGGAATCCAACGCTGTCGTTCCCGTCACGATAGAGGTTCAGCAGCGCGCCCTGGAATTGCCCCGCGCTCTCGCCGAACACGAACCGTTCCGCGCTACGCCGAATGCCGAGGAGTGTGGGATCCCACGGTGCCGGCGGGTGTGTGACGCCGGAGTAGCTGTACGCGTGGTTGCCAACCCACGCGATGCGGCGGGGGAATGTGCGCCCGCCGAGACGGGTGCTCGCATGCGCCTCCCAGTCGATGCCTCGGAGGAGGCACTCGAAGAGCGTGTCTGCGGACGCGCGGTCGTAGAAGTCGGGGGCGTACTCGAGCCACGCCCCGTCGCCAAGCGTCATGCGCTTCGCCTCGATCATACGAGGCGGTGCGGGGGTTTCCATGGTGTTCCTTTCGTTCTGCGCACGGACCAACGCCATGCGCGGTGGTGGGTGAATGAGCCATCCTCGAACGCCTGAGTATGCCTCGGTAGGGATGAATTGTCAAGAGTAGGAGTTCCGTACATGCTCAATCTTCAGTCATGAAAGCGATCGGAAAGACATTTTTATCATAAAAATTGACAAAATGACCTCACGGTGCTACCGTGGTATCGTATGGATGCAATGTTCCTCAGCGTCCTCACCGCGAATGGGTTTGACGAGAAGGAGGCGCGCGTGTACGTGGCGCTCCTCGAGCTCGGGGAGGCGGTGGTGACGGATGTCGCGCGCCGTGCGGAGCTCAAGCGCTCCATCACGTACGTGCTCCTGCGCCGCCTCGCGGAGCGTGGGTTCGTTTCCGAGCTCCCGGGACGGAAGGTCCAGCGATTCACTGCTGTGGACCCACAGCGGGTCGTCGCGAACATCCAATCGAACTTCAACGCGCTCAAACAGTTGCTCCCCGTGCTCCGAGCAGCGCACAACGTGGGGGTGGGCCGACCTCGGATCGAGGTTTTCGAAGGAGCGGAGGGTGTCGCGAGTGTCTACCGTTCGCTTGAGCTCGGTCGGGAGGGTCGCTTCATGGCGGCGATGGCACAGCACGAAGCACATTTCCCGACGGAGGTGAAGCGGTGGATCGCTGGTCTTCGTTCCGGTCTCATCACGACGCGCGTACGACATCTCGTCCCCGACGATGCCGCTGGCCGACGATTTGTATTGGCATTGAAAAGAGTGAAAACCCAAGTCGTGCGATTCCTTCCGAGGGGGGTTGGTGTGTCGCTCGATTTTGGGATCGTCGACGATCGCGTGGCGATCACGAGCTTCGAGCCACTCTACATCGTGACCATGAAGTCGGAACCCATCGCGACGTCGATGACGACGCTCTTCGATCTCGCGTGGAGTCGTGGGAAGCCGGCGCGGTGAGATGGTGGACGATGATGACATCGTTCCCCCGTGCGACCGTGGTGGCAACCGTTCATTTCTCGTTAGCGAGAGCAGGTGCGCCCGCACCGCACCACTTATCCACGGTCGTGCTTGACGACCTAGAACGGGGTGTGGTTGGATATCCACATCGCCCCATCCCGATGTTCTGGAGGTCACCATGCCCGTTCCTTCCGAAACGCTTTGGTCCGATCGGCTCCGCGAGTACGCGGCCTTCGTGCACGCGTCGCACGCGACCGACATGCGACGCCGCGACGTCGCCCACCTCTTAGAGGACCACCGCGCGCGCGAGCAGTTCATCCAGCGCTGGCGCACGTGGGTCTTCTACTTTCGGCGCTGCCTCCAGCAGCCGGGCTGGTTCGACCGCGACCCCGAACGCCTCGACGAGGCCGTCGTCGAGCTCCGCTCGTACGCTCGTTTCGCCGATCGCACCACCTGGCCCGCGCTCCACGAGATCCTCGACGAGATCGCCTACATGGCCGGCCAGACTCGGGGGATGCGCCAACAGCTCCACGTGAGCCGCCGCCTTCCCATCGCCTCGACCTGAACGACGAAGCACCCAGCCCTCAGTGAGGGCTGGGTGCTCTCCTGTTCCGTCCACATGGAGTGAAGCGGTTGAACCACGTATGGCTACAGAATGATCGCGCTCGCGATGAGGAAGTAGAGGAGGATGCTCACCGCGTCCTGCGCGACGGTCGCGAGTGGACCGCCGCCGAGGGCGGGATCGCGTCCAGCGCGGGCGATGGTTGCGGTGATGAGGAGCGCGAGGCTCGATGCGGTGAGCATCGCGACGAAGAGGGCGATCGCGACTGTCCATGCGACTGCTGCGGACTGGAATCCGACGAGCGCGAATGCGAAGAGGAGGGCCGCGCAGGTGACGCCCATGCCGAGCGAGACCGTGAACTCCCGAGCGAAGACGCGTCCGAAGGCACGTTGCTCCATCGCGAGCGACCGGATGTACAGCGTCTGCGTCTGCGTGCCGAGCGCGTCAGCCATGTACACGATGAGCGGGATGAAGAACGCGAGGCGGAGCTCGCGCGCGAGCGCGTCCTCGAACGCGCGGACGAGTAATGTCATGAGCATCGCACCACCCAAGCCCGCGAGGAGCCATGCCAGACGGCGGTGGACGAGCGTCCCGATCCGATCCGTGAGGATGTCGGTGATCGCGCCGGTCTTCCGGATGCCGGCGAAGCGGAGGAAATCCTCGACGTGCTCCGCGTGGAGGGTTTTCAGAATCGCATCGGTGCCGACGACGCCGAGAAACCGCCCGTCGTGGTCGACCGCTGGCACTGCCTTGATCCCGTGTCGGATCGCGCGCATGGCAACGTGTTCCTGGTCGGTGGTGGGATGTGCGGTGATGACGTTCTGCGTCATCACCGCGTCGATCGGGGCCTTCGCGTCCGCGCAGATGAGCTCCTTCATGGAGATGACGCCAACCGGATGGTCCTGTGCGTCGAGGACGTAGACATACGTGACGGAGTCCCAGCGGCATCGCTCGTGGAGCACTACCCGGCGCACGGCCTCAACGGTCATGCCGATCCGTGCAGTCGGGATACGTTTCGAGAGGAGGGTGGAGGCGGTATGATTTTTCATGTCACGCTTTCGCGTTACGGAGCAGCGCAATCACTTCTTCATCGCTCGTCTGCTCAAATGTATCATAGAACGCGCCGACGGCACCGAACCATTGAGGCGCGTGCAGGCAGGTGACCTCATCCACCATCGCTCGGAGCTTTGCGGTGGAGTCTGCGGCCGCGACTGGTACCGCGAGAACGATTCGTTTCGCGCCCTCTGCACGGATCGTCTGGATGGCCGCAGCCATGGTGAGCCCGGTCGCGATGCCGTCGTCCACAAGGATGACGGCCTTGCCCTTGAGGTTCCGTGGCGGTCGGTCTCCACGATACGTCGTCAGTCTCCGTCGCGCCTCTTTCCGTTCTCGTTCGACCGTCGCTCGGAGGTACTCGTCGCTCGCGTCCGTGAGCGACACTGATTGTTGATCCCACACCGGCTCGCCAGCCTCGGTGATCGCGCCGATCGCGTATTCTTCATTCCCCGGCGCGCCGATTTTCCTCGGAACGACGATGTCGAGCGGGAGGGAGAGCGTCCGTGCAACCTCCGCACCCACAACAACACCGCCTCGCGGTAGGGCAATCACGATCGCCCCGTTTGCATCGCGATACGCGGCGAGCGCTTCGGCGAGTTTTTGGCCAGCATCCGTGCGATCACGGAAGGTCATACTATGCTACAGTATACTCGACTGCCCACTCACGGCCCCTAGCTCAATGGCAGAGCGGTCGCCTTATACGCGATTGGTTCCAGGTTCAAGTCCTGGGGGGCCGATTCGTTTCGAATGTAACATCGTCACTCATGATCACCCTTGGCCTCGATCCTGGTATCGCACGGCTTGGATACGGCATCGTCGCGAGCGAGCGCGGCCGTGACCAGTGCATCGCGTACGGCGTCATTGAAACCCCGAGAGGCGAACTCGGCCCACGGCTCGTCGAGCTCCAGCGACAGCTGCGCGCGCTCCTCGACGAGCACCACCCCGACCGCGTGTGCGTCGAACGGCTCTACTTTTCGAAGAACGTGAAGACCGCGACGATCGTCGGCGAAGCGCGCGGGGTCATCCTCCTCACGTGCGCAGAGGCTGGTGTGCCGATCGTCGAGGTCCAACCACAGGACGTGAAGCAAGCAGTCGCGGGCTACGGGGCGGCGGACAAGACGCAGGTTGCCAGGATGGTGCGCACGCTCCTCCAACTTACTGAGATTCCACAACCAGACGATGCCGCGGACGCACTAGCGGTTGCGCTCTCCGGCGTGCGTGTTTCCCTGACGCGGTAACGGATCACCGATCGCAGGGTATGCGATCGGTCAGCGTGCGTGCGAGTAACACGCATCATCACAATCGTGTACCTACTGCGCACGGTGCGGGAAGGTCGAACCGTCTCGTGTCCTCGAAGAAACACAACATCGCCATCAACACATATCAGCTATTACTATGACGACCATGCAACGGCTTGCAATCGCCGGCACGACGATGGGGCTCTCCTTCGGCCTCGCGTTCGCGGCAGTCGCGAAAGCGCCGGACCACGGGACGCTCTCCATTCATCCGAACGGCCATGTCCAGCTCCGCGGAACGGTGTCGAGGGTAGATCCCGCCGGCAAGGTGCTCGGCGTGAAGGTGTGGGGGATGGAGTGGACGGTGAAGATCGTCGACGCGACGAGGCTCCAGCCTCGGCCGCAGCGGGGGACCATTACGCTCGCGGACATCCAGGTTGGTCACGTCGTGCTCGTCAACGGTCCGACGACCGCAGACGCGCCGCTCACGCTGACCGCGAAGCGCGTGATCGATAAGGATGTACGACCGGTCCACCTCTCCGCCTACGACGGCAAGGTGAGCGCGCTCACGCCACCGGACGCGTTCACGCTGCAGATCCGGCGCGGCGGCCAGATGACCGTGAAGGTGACGGAGAACACGAAGATCTGGCAGGGCGAGACCGCGAAGGCATACGCGGACATCCTGCTCGGTGCGACGGTGAAGGTGCGGGGGACGTACGACAAGGCAACGAACACGCTCAGCGCGACGGAGGTTCGACTGGTGCCGACTCCAGTGGCAGCGCCGTCAACAGAGTAATGGAAGGAGTACAGAAGCATCGTGACCAGCCCGATCGGGCTGGTCACGTGCTGTTTGATTGCGATGTTGCAAAGCGGGAGACGGGAATCGAACCCGCATGGCCAGGTTGGAAACCTGGAGCACTGCCACTGTGCTACTCCCGCATACCTGTCTCAGTGCAGCATTCGTTGCTGTACCTGCGCGTATGCAGCTTCCGGGTCCTCCTGGATGAGCCGACGGATCGCCTCGCCCTCTTTACCCTTCGCATCAACAATGTCGGCGAAGTTCGCGGCGTGGAGGTTCGCCCACTGCATCATCGCGTCATCGTTGAGTCGTTCGGCGCGCATCATCCGCCGCGCGAGCTCGAGTTGGAAATCCATCCGCTGCGTAAACCAGCGCCGCGCATCGTCCGCAGCGCGGTCAGGCACTGCTGGTTGTACCGTTTCCGCATGAGGTGGCCCCATATCAGATGTACCGATCCGCGACTGAGCTCGCAGCGTAGGACAGAGGTTTGACGCAGATGACGAAGCCGTACGCGCGGACGTAGCCGGAGATCTCACGGATGAGCTCTTTTGTCGGACCGTTCTCGCCGACGTCCACGTGGACCTCGATGTCCGACCACCACGCATCGCGCTCGGTGAGCGCATCGAGGACGCTGCGCGCGAGCGACGTCTAGAGGATTGCCTCGTGCCAGCTGCGCTCGCGGAGGTTTGGGAACGGCGGCTTCTCCGTTCGCATCCAGAAGTACCGCGCGCCGTGGCCCTTCCGATGGATGACGATGGCGGAGATGAACTCGACCTCACCAGCGCGCTGTTCAGAATCTGAACCGATCGTGAGGCTGTACTGCATCTTCGGCTCTTCCCGGAGAAATCCGCAGAGCTCGTCGATGACCTGATCGAAGATGAGGGTACCTTTCGTGGGGTTGTGGAACAACATAGGCTGACGCCATCACGGATATGCGGATGCTTCGCGGATCTACGGATATGCGGATCGGACGGTGGTTCAGCGTATCATGCGGAGCATCCTGTCGCAATGTGTGGCCATCGCTCGCGGAGTTGCTCGATCGACAGGGCAGTCGTCCTCGTATACGTGCCGACGCGCGTGCGTTCGAGCCGTTCGAGGTACCCGCCCACCCCGAGCGCGTGGCCGATGTCCCGCGCGAGCGAGCGGATGTATGTCCCCGGTCCGCACACGACGCGGAGCGTGAGCATTGCTCTGTTGCCCTCCCCCTCCTGTAGAGGGGGAGTTGGAGGGGGTGTGTAGTCCAGTAGTTCAATCTCCTTGATCTCTACTGTGCGCGGTTTGAGGTCCACCGGCTGGCCGCGTCGTGCGAGTTTGTACGCCGGGGTACCCTTGAGCTTCACCGCACTGTACGCCGGCGGCACCTGCGCGATGTGGCCGATGAATTGAGGGAGGACGCGTTCAATGTCGATTCGCCCCACCCCCACTTTCTCCCCACGCACCCCCTCCCGCTCCCCCTCTGAAAGAGGGGGAGAGACCTCCCGGTGAGAGGGAGAGAAACGAGAGGGGGAGGGCGTAATCTCGCCTTCTGCATCATCGGTGGTGGAGGTCGCGCCCAACCGGACCGCCGCGACGTACTCCTTCTCTTTCATGACCTCATGCGCAAGTTGT
>Ga0114945_10001701_pt1 | contig 13432 bp, 10 predicted proteins | sample OV2TP3_FD_87194 | JGI IMG/M metagenome (GOLD analysis project Ga0114945, IMG submission 87194) | Hot spring microbial communities from Beatty, Nevada to study Microbial Dark Matter (Phase II) - OV2 TP3 | ecosystem: Environmental > Aquatic > Thermal springs > Hot (42-90C) | place: USA: Beatty... | reverse complement strand
GTGGCCCCCGACGCGATGCACGCGCTGACCGAAGCGGAGTGGCCAGGGAATGTCCGGGAGCTGAAGCACACCATCGAGCGGGCGGTGGTCACCGCCCGAGGCTCCACGTTGACCGTGGATGATTTCTTCCCCATGACGGCTGATGAACAGGTTGCCGTAGAGACCGACCTCCGAAGCGTGGCCCGGAGCGCGACACGGAACGCCGAGCGGGCCCGCATCCTCGAGGCGCTTCGCCAAGCATCCGGCAAGAAAGCGCGCGCCGCCCGCGCGCTGAACATCAGCCGGGCCAGCCTCTACAACAAGCTCCGCGCCTACGAAATCGAGTAGCGCCAACCTGTCCCATTCTGCACCACTCCGCTGATTGCACTGTTCATCCGATTAGACACCGCATCCTGTTGATTTTGCGCTCTCTTGTCTTGCCAAGCCGGTCGGACTGTCTAAAGGCGTGGAATGGGGCCACACGACCGAAGCAGTGTCCTCTGTTGCGCTTGTACCCTAAGCCCTGGACTTCTCGACGAATTCGATCGCGCGACGACGCGCATTCGATGTGGCATGCCGGTTGCGCCTAGAGGAGGCCGCTGGTGAAGGGCAGGGGAAATAGGACCGGCCTCCGAAAGACCCTGACCGTCTCCGGATGGAACCCTTCACCAGCACTTATCAATGCGGGCAATAGGCGATTGGCGATGGGCCATCGGTCAAAGGCCGGATGAAACTCACCCCATCGCCCCTAGCCTCGTGCCCCTAGCCTTCGAAGATCGAAAGGAGGCCGTGTCATGAATTGTAGAGTCACACGTAGACGCCATGCCAAGCGCATGGCGACGGCGCTACAGGCGGTGATGCTGGCGGGCAGTCTCGTCGCATCGCCGAGCCTGTTCGCGGCCGATCATTCCCAGCACCAGCCTCATGCCACGCCGGTGGCCAATGCCGGCTGGCAGCAATCGTTGAAGGGCCAGACGATCGTGGAGGACGCGATCGAAGGGCGGGCCGGACGCTCCGAGAAGGTGGAGCTGCAGCACCATCGCCTGATGCGCCGCCTCGAGGAGCAGGCGCAACAGGACGCGCAAGCGCAGATGACATCCGGCGCCTACAACGGCATGTCCATGATGCATCAATACATGGGGCAGGACGGGTCGAGCTTCCTGCTTGCCGTGGACCCGCAGACCGACCTGGCCGGCGCGCAGGGCGGCAAGTGTCCGTCTGGTGTGCACACCAAACAGTACGATATCTCGATGATCAACGCCGAGATCACCTTGAACCAGTGGCTGGATTACTATCCCGGCTACATGTACGTGCTGACCGAGAATGTCGAGAAGGTCCGGGCCGAGGAGGCGAAAAACAAGGCGGCGCGGGAAAAGGAAGGGCATGATCCAGGGGCGGTGAGCACCGGCCTTCAGAACGATTACATCCAGCCGCTTGTGATCCGGGCGAACCAGGGGGATTGCCTGAAGATCACCCTGCGCAATCAGATGGATAGCGAGAGCGGGAGCCTCCATATCAACGGCGGCAGCATGATCATTTCAGCCACCGGCAAGGCCGCCAACACGACGAACCAGGATGCGATCGTGGCTCCGGGTAAGAGCGTGGAGATGGAATGGTATATCCATCCCAAGACCCAAGAGGGGGTACGGCGGTTCCATTCGTACAGCCATGCGCGGGAGCTCACTGTCATGGGGCTCTTCGGGGCGCTGGTCGTGGAACCCCAGGGGTCTCGGTACCTGAACCCTCTGGGAACCGGAAAGGCTTCGGAGACCAAGAGCGGCTGGCAGGTGATGATTGACAACGGCGCCGGACCGGATTTCCGTGAGTATGTGATCTTCTATCACGAGATCGGCGACGAAGCCTTCCGGCCCGTGAACAAGAAGGGCGACTTCCTGCCCCAGCGCGATCCCTTGACGGACGCCTATCGACCGGGCGGCCGCGCGCTGAACTACCGGAGCGAGCCGTTCGGGATCGACGAGATGCACCTGCAGCATGAGTACTTCGGCTTCGAGGATGAGTCGCTGGCCTACAGCGCCTATACCTTCGGCGAGCCTCCGACGACGATTCCGCGAGCCTATCTGGGCGATCCGGTCAAGTATCGGCTGGTCCACGGCGGATCCGAGGTGTTCCACTCGCACCATCCGCACAGCGGGTCGATCCGCTGGCTCAGAAGCCCGCGGGCAGACCAGCAAGAGCTGTGGTATGGCGGACAGGACGGACCGGTCAAGTATCCCGTCGTCCGCACCAAGTCCGATCGCGTGGATGTGGAAGTAATCGGCCCGTCCGAAGCGTTGGATCTTGAGGCGGAATGCGGCGGCGGCGGATGCCAACACCTGGCCGGCGATTTCCTGTTTCATTGCCACGTCGCGCATCACTATGTGGCGGGCATGTGGGGCTACGCCCGCGTCTATAACACGTTGCAAGTGGGCGCCGCCCATACGGACACCATGCCGGACATGCATGAGCTGCCTGATCGGCAGGGACGGGTCAAGGTCGGCGTGACCTCCGACAAACTGATCGGCACAACCGTCGACTGGTTCGGCAAGAAGTTCAAGATCGTGGACAAGAGCCAGAAGACCAATTGGAAATCCGATCCGGCTGTCGTGACCGTCAAGGACTGGGTCGAGATGTACCTGCCGGCAATGGGGAAGCCGGGCCACAAGGACGATGAGCGGGGCCAGATCATGGCCTACGATGCCACCGTGTGGGATTGGAAGTGGGACGGCAACAAGGCGCTGGGCGAGCGGGAAAGCACGGCGAAGTACCCGAAGTATTCGGCGGCCGACAAGTGGAGCGACAGCACCAGGCCGGCGATCCTCTTCGATGCCACGACAGGCAAGATCTCTTGGCCGGTCTTAAAACCTCATTTTGGGAAGCGCATGCCGTTCTCGGCGAACCACAGCGGCGCGCCCTGGCTGGAGCCCATCCATCAGGACGAGAACGGCGAGCGGACCAGCGAGCCGGCGAAGCCGGGCGAGCAGGGTCGCTGGAGCCTGTGTCCGGACAACGCCAATGTCCCGAGGATCAACAACCTCCACTTCATTCGGCTCCCCATCACCCTGGCCAAGAAGCAGGGAAAGGAACCGGCGATCGTGGACAAGGATGGCCTGATCTACGTTCACCACGAGGAGGAGCGGCTGACGAGAGCCAACGACGATCTGAAGTATCCGGCGGTCCTCCGGGCCAACGTGTATGACTGCGTGGATACGATCCTGACGAGCGAGTGGGACGACGATGAGTTCACCAACTTCCAGTCGTCCAAGATCAACATCCATCCCCACTTCTTCCAGTTCGACACCGGGAATTCGGATGGTGTGATCTCGGCGTTCGAGTGGGAGATGTCGGTTCGTCCGTTCACGATGTTCTCGAAGTCGAAGAAGGTCGGCTTGCCGGTTCCCATGAACAGCAAGCTGACCGAGGCGGTGAAGAAGGGGGCTCGATCCATCAAGATCAAGATGGCGGATGGGGCCACCGCGTATCACGTCAACACGGAGCTGATGGTCGGGGCGGACTGCCTGGAGCCGGGCACCGACGCGACGGCCTCATTGAAGCGTGATCGGAGCTGTTCGGAAATCGCGAGGATCAAGGAAATCAAGGGCGATACGATCACCTTCTTCACGGCGCTCAAGCATAACCACCCGGCCGGCGACATCGTGACGCCGGAGTTTGTCCGGTACCGGTATTGGGTGGATGCCGATTACGGCACGGTGTTCTGGCATGACCATGCATTCGGCGCGACGACCTGGCCGCACGGCGGGTTCGGCGTGACAATCGTGGAGCCCTACGGGTCCACCTATCATGACCCGAAGAACGGGAAGCTCGTCTATAGCGGCCCGATCGCGGACATCCACGGCAACGAGCCGGTCGGCTATAACGTGAGCGGGAGCTTCCGCGAGCTGATGGTCTCGATCCACGACACGGTGCCCCACACCGTCAATGTCGTGGCAGCCGGCAACCCGCCCGGGCAGCCGGTGGAAGTGGCGCTGGAGGCCGGCAAGACGGTGTCCTTCCAGATGCCGGAGAAGATCCAGATGGCGCCGAACCCGTACATCAACGGCGGGACGCATACGACCGGCAGCGGCTTCAACTTCCGAGCCGAACCGTTCGCGTTGCGGTTGAACAACAATCCGGACACCTCCAAGCTGTTCAGCAGCGCCATCCATGGAGATCCGGATACGCCGCTGTTGCGGGCGTACGTCGGGGACACCGTGGTGTTCCGGCTGCTGCACCAGCTCATGAACGAGTCGCACGTCTGGACCCTCTCCGGGCACACCTTCCTCACGGAACGGTACGCCGGGGATGCCAATCGGAAGTACTCGATCCACGTGGGGATCGCCGAACGATACGACTTGGTCACCAGGGCGGGCGGGTTCCAAGGCATGCCGGGCGACTACATCCACTTCAACGGCCGGAGCTCGCACTTCGCCGAGGGTGGATGGGGCATCGTCCGGGTGCTGGACAAGCCGGTGTCGGACCTGAAACTCCTGCCCTCCGGCACCAAGCCGGAAGAGATCCCGGCAGTGTCATCGTCAGTCTGCCCGGTGGATGCACCGGTCAAGACCTTCAACGTGGTGGCCCTGGACCGTCCGCTCAAGCTCAACCCGAAGGCGCCGGACGTCATCGAGGTGGACTTCGAGCGGAAGATCGTCATGAACAACCCCGAGGGCAAGATCTTCGCCCTCGAGGAAGAGGCCGCCAAGGTGTCGGGAACCCTGACGCCGAACCCCCTGACCTTGCGGGTCAACTTGGGCGACTGCATCAAGGTCAACCTCAAGAACAAGATGGCCAACAGCCGGGCGTCCTTCTTTGCGCCGGGCCTGGCCTTCGATCCGAAAGACTCGCTGGGACTGAACGTCGGGAACAACCCCGGCGATCAGACGATCGGCCCCGGTGAGAGCCGGACGTACACCTTCTACGCGCATCCGGCCAATAAGGAGACCACGTCCTTGGTGTGGGACGGCGGGAACATCGTCACCAACCCGCGCAACGGGTTGTTCGGGGCGGTCATTGTCGGCCCGCGCGGGTCGCAGTATCGCGATCCGGCGACCGGCGAGGATCTCTCGCAAAAGAACGCCTGGAGAGCGGACGTGATCGTGGACCGGAGCCTGCCGGAGAACGCCGGCAAGGTGAATTACCGGGACGTGGCGCTGTTCTTCCAGGATGAGGACAACATCATCGGCACCAGCTTCATGCCCTACGTCCAGAACGTGGCCGGCCTGACAGCGGTGAACTACCGCTCCGAGCCGGAGAAGTACCGGGAGGAGCAGGGGTGCTCGCTGGACAAGATCTTCCAGCCCTGTGTCGTGGACAAGCCTGAGGACCCGGTGACGCCGCTCATCGAGGCGCATGCCGGGGATCCGGTCAGGATCCACGTGATCGGGGCGAACAGCGAGCAGAACGGCATGTTCCAGGTCGAAGGCCATGAATGGCCGATCGAGCCCTACATGCCGGGCGCCGACATGATCAGCGTGGTGGAGTTCGCCGGGTCGGAAACCCTGGACGTGTTCCTGCGCCAAGGAGCCGGCGGTCCCTACCGGCTTCCTGGAGACTACATCTGGGCGAATGCGCGCCTGAATTATCTCCAGGCCGGCCAGTGGGGCTACTTGCGCGTGCTGCCGATCGGGGATCAACGGATTCTCTCTCTGTCCGACAGCAAGATCGGCGCGAAGCGGGCGGAGGCGCCGGCGGAGCCGGATGCGGCGAAAGCGGTGCCAACGGCGTTGAAGTCACCTCAACCGTGAAGCGGGGCACCCATTGCTCCGGAGGCTGCAATGGGTCCCGGTAAGGAGTGAGGGGGTGAAACCCACGGCTGAAGGCTGAGTACCACGGGCAGGGGAGCTGTGTGATGCAGCTCCCCTGTTTCGTTTCTGCCCTCTCCCTGGCCCTCCCCCTTCAAGGGGGAGGGGAGGGTGGGGGAGAGATGGGAGGCCGGAATAATGGTGTACAACAGGATGCGGTTCAGACTCATTTCAGGAATTATCGTCTCTCTTCTCATGAGCGTGGGACACGCTCTGGCCTATGAAGAGATCACCGTCACCGATGGCGGGACGCTGACCGGCACGGTGGTGCTGGAGGGCCAGGTCCCGAAACCGAAGGGCTACAACCTGATCACCCTTCCGGATCCGGTCTATTGCGGGCGCGTGTCGGACGGCCGGGGGTGGAGAATCCTTCAGCCCTTCAACGTGGGAACGGGGGGATCGTTTCGCGATGTCGTCGTCTTTGTTGAAGGGATCGAACGGGGCAAGCCATTTGCCGGTTTCAATGCCCCGCGGATCGAAGCCATTGACTGCCGATTCTTGCCGTTCATCAACGTGGTCCGCAATCAACATGACGTGGCCGTGGTCAATATGGACCCGGCCATGCACGACATCCAGGCGTACGAGACATCGAATCTCGGGCCTCGTGTGCTGTTCAATGTGCCCCTTCCCATCAGCCCTCGGTACCCCCGTACAGCCGGTCTGAGCGCGAATTTCCACGAGCACTACGAGGGCATGCCCATGACTCAGGAGGTCAAAATGACCAAAGGCCGGCGCGTGTTCGTCATGCAGTGCGGCTTCCATGCCTATATGGAGAGCTGGGGACTGGCGGTGGAGAACCCCTATTACACGATCACCGACAAGGAAGGCCGGTTCGCCATCAGCGATCTTCCACCAGGCAAGTACAAGGTGGTGATCTGGCATCCGTACATCGGCGGGGCCAAGGAGTATGAGGTCGAGATCGAGCCAAAGGGGCAGGCGACGCTCGACGTGAGAATTCCAGCGCCGACCGGCCGGCTGTATGCCAACCAGATGGTGGAATCTCCCTATGTCCGCTTCAGCACGGAGCTCATGGGCGCCGACCAGATCGTGCCCACGCTGGAGCGGCAGAAATATTGAAGGGAAGGGGTCGGGAGTCGTTTGCGCACAGCGCCCTCCGAGTCCTTCGGACAAACGACTCCCGACCCCCTTGCAGGAGGCTCATGATCCCCTGGCTGATGGCGTTCATGATCACGGCGTTCCTAACCGGCACGGCCTTCGCGGATGGCACTCACGGCGACCATCATGTGCCCCAGCTTTCTGGCCAGATGACCACAACGGTCACCTACCATGGCAACACTGTCACGCTCACGTTTGGACCGGTGGACCTCCGCTCCGCACACGATGGAGAACTGGCGGCAAGCCTGCCCAAGCATGTCTTTTCACTGCCGGAGGATATGACGATGGTGGGGTATCGGTCGGCAGTCTTCACCAAAGACGGGACTCCGCTCCCGCGCCAGTATCTCCACCACATCCTGCTCATCAACCTGGACAAGGAAAGTGTGTCCTGTGCGGGTGAGCCGCTGTTTTTTGCCGGGGCGGGGCTCGAGATGAGCGAGGCGCGCTTTCCCACAGGATACGGGGTGAAGATCGCCAAAGGGCAAAAGCTCATGGCGATCGCGGCGTTCTATCACGGCGTGCCGCCCACGAAGGATGTCATGGCCAGCTTCACGATGGAAATGGCGCCGAAGGGCGCAGCGGTGCAGGCTTTGGATGTGTACCAGGTCGGCGTCAACGTGGTCTGTTACAGCCTGTTCGGCAAGCGGCGGAAGGACGAAAGCGATGAGGGCATCGAGATCCGGCCCGGCGTGCAGGTGGACACCGCGCCGCTGAAATTCAGGATGGACGGGTGCGTGAAGTTCGCGTACCCGCACGGCCATGATCAAGTGCTCCTGATCGCCTTGGAGAACAAGACCGCGCGGACAACCCTGCTCAGGACCGTGCCGGACGTCGAAGCGGACGGGTCGTTTCTGTCGTTCCGGCCGCATCAGATTTTTCAGGACGCGCAGGGCTTCGAGATTAACACCCGTGACGACTACGAGATGGTCATGGTCCATCACCGCCCGTTGCAGGACCCTCGGCCCAACCATGGCATGGGGAATTACCTGCTGTACATGACGCCGGGCCAATGTCAGGCTGCTGCGAAACCGATTCCTTAGCCTATTTCCTTCTTGGGGGCAATGATGGAACGCTTACGGGTCAGCGTTGAACCAAGCGTGGAACGCGCCATTCAGGCGCTGGACTTTGACCGGATCCATAGTAGGTACTGGGAACAAAATGAGTTTGTCTTCCTCGATCAGTGTCTGCCCCCGGAAACTGTGGCTCAGATCCTTTCCGAGGTAGAAGCAGTGCGGCCCGAGATCAATCGCAATTATGTCCCTGGGCATAAGAAGGGGGGAAGTGTGAGCTTCTACACGCTGTGCGAGAAGGCCCCGGCCATCCTCGCCCTGTACCGTTCCCCGAGATTCCTGACGTTTTTGAGCCGGCTCACGGAGAGTCAGCTTCTGCTTTGCCCGGAAGACGATCCCCATTGCTGCGCCCTGTACTTCTACACGGAGCCAGGCGATCACATCGGCTTCCATTACGACACCTCCTACTACAAGGGTGCACGGTATACAGTCCTGATCGGATTGGTGGAGAGATCGGATCGCTGCCGACTGGTCGCCCGGCTTTACAAGGACAGTCCGAATCGGGAGATCCAGGAAGTTCGCATTCCGATGAATCCGGGCTCTATGGTGATCTTCAACGGCGACAAGCTCTGGCACACTGTCACGCCGCTCGACGAGGGAGAGGAACGCATCATCCTGACCTTGCAGTATGTCACGGCCCAGGCCATGGGGCCGTTCAAACGGATCTTTTCGAATCTGAAAGACGCGTTTGCCTACTTCGGGCCTGGGGTTCTCGTTCGACGAAAACCGTCCGGCGCTTCACCCCTTACGCCTCACGCTTCACGGTTGTGAGGTGAGACGTGCGCCTCATCGTATGGATTCCCGAATTCGAGGCCGAGGCCTTTCCCGCTGCGCTGAACCTGGCCCGCTCAGCCCCCGCGTTTGAGGTTGAAGGTCAAGAGGACAAGCGGTTCTACGTGGCGACCTTCGCCGACCTGCCACGCGCGATCGATCTGGCGGTGCAGCTCATCGGCGAAGTCGTCAATGTGCCGTCGGTCCGTGTCAGGATCAATGAGCGGACCGTCACGCGCGTGAGTAAGTTCTGGACCGCGCTGCTGTGCTATTGCGAGAGCCTCCGAGCGCCGGATCCCCTGAGCTATTGCGTCCGCCAAGCCGCGCGGGTCAGCGACGCGGCCGGTTGCCCTGACCGGACGTGCCTCTCCCATTGCCAGTTCATCTGTACCCGCTGTCTCGGGATCGCCCGGGAGAGCGGAGCGCCCCCCGTGTCCGCCCAGCTTCGCACGATCGCCCTGCAAGCGGAAGTGGAGTGGTGCCCCAACCTGCGGTTCGCAAACGGACCGTCGGGCACCAAACCGAAGGGGTGAAGGCCGATGGGCCGAACGCCCTATCTCCTCGTCTGACAACGATCATGTCCGGTCTCCGAGCTAGTCAAGGTGTTGCGCACCGCCCGACGCTAAGCTGCCCCCATCCTTCACTTGCCACGAAGGGGGGGCCCGATGAGCAAAGAGGATCGTCAAGGAGCATGGAAGGCGGGGGTAGCGGTTGCGGCGGTGCTGGCGGCGACGCTGATATTGGGGACGATGCTGCCTTCGCTGGCATGGGCCCAGGCGGCACCGGCACCCCAGACCCACCAGGTCTTTGGCCACCAAGTGTTTTTCAGGGGCGGCCATGCCGCGCTGAACAGTAATCGGGCGGGAGAAGTGTTCACGGATGTCTTTGGCCGGAACAATCAACTCAATGATGGGAACACAGGCTACTACCTCGGCGCCGGACTGGATCAATTGATGCACAGAGATTTTCTCGGCTTCAAAGGCGTGTCGCTGGCAGGGGAAATCGCGCTGGAACTCAAGCGGTTCAACTCCAAGACCGTTACTGAAGCTGTGCCATCCACTTGTGCCGCTGCTGGGATTGCCACATGTTCGGTCAGAGTGAACAAGGTCCAGCTCACGATGCTGACCGTGGATGTCGCGCCCAAGATCAGGTTCAGGGAAGGCAGTAGGCTCCGCCCGTGGATCATCCCGGTCGGGTTGGATTTCCACGTGATTAGCCCGCCATCCAATCAATCCAACTATCTGGACATCGGCGTGCAGTGGGCCGCCGGTGTTGAATACAACGTCTGGGGGCCATTCAATCTCGGAATGGATGCGCGGTATCACCTGGCAGCCAACATGACCAACACGACCAATAACTTCGGCACGGTCGGCATGTATGTGGGGATTGGGTACTGAGTCCGTATTCGGGTATCAGCCGTCAGCGCTCAGCCATCTGCCATCAGCACAAGCATCACAATTTGAGGCTGTGGGCTGATGGCTGGACCCGAGGAGAGGTGTGCCCCTCTCTGGACGAGGTGGTGTCCTCCTGCCACCTCGTCTCCTCAGGAATCAATAAGGGCAGTCGCCATGCAACCCGCACCCCGTCTCGTCTATTGGGAGCTCACCAAGCGCTGCAACCTGCGCTGCGCGCATTGTCGCGCGGTTCCGCAGACCTGCCCCTCGCCGGATGAGCTGTCGCTCGCGGAAGGGATCCGCCTGATTGACACTGTCGCGGAGGTCGGGCAGCCGATCCTTGTATTTACCGGAGGAGAGCCCCTGCTCCGCGATGACCTGTTTATCCTGGCCAGGCATGCGACGCTGCGGAGCTTACCCCTTGCACTGGCCATAAACGGGACGCTGGTCACGCGGGAGACCGCCAAGCGGATCGTTGCCTCGGGATTCATGCGGGTGTCGATCAGCCTCGATGGGCCGGATGCCGAGACGCATGACCGGTTCCGTCGGGTCCCGGGCGCCTTCGACGGTGCGGTGGATGGCTTCATCCATCTGAAGGAGCTGGGGATGTCCATGCAGGTGAACACGACGGTCACAGAGCACAATCGTGGACAGCTCGTGGAAATCTACGAGCTGGTCCGAAAGCTCGGCGCCGATGCGTGGCATGTGTTCCTGCTTGTCCCGGTCGGATGCGGGCTGGAAATCGCGCCTGACGCGCAGCTCACACCTCGCGACTATGAAGACGTGCTCTGCTGGATCGATGAGGTCGCACAGAGCGAGGCGCAGAACGGTCGGATGGAGGTCCGGGCCACCTGCGCACCTCACGTACAACGCGTTCGTCTGCAGCGACAGGCCCTCACGGAACGTGACTCGTCGTTCGTGAAGCGTGAAGCGTCTGAAACAAAGGGACGAGATACGCTTCACGAGGCGCGCTTCACGGGCCCCCAGACCCGCCGCGGGTGTCTCGCCGGGACCGGCATCTGCTTCATCTCGCATCGTGGGGAGGTGTTCCCGTGCGGATACTTGCCGCTCCAAGCGGGGAACGTTCGGCGACAGTCGTTGTCCGAAATCTGGGCAACCGCGCCCATCTTCGCCGACCTGCGCGACCCGGATCGGCTCATGGGCAAATGCGGCGCCTGCGAGTACCGCGTGGTCTGCGGTGGGTGCCGGGCGCGCGCCTTCGGACAGACGGGCCATTACCTTCACGAAGAACCATTCTGTGCCTACTTGCCCGGGACGAGTGGTCCCGCTCCGGGTCTGTCCTAGCGGCACCGACGCGGTAGGATGCTGATGAGCGGGCATGTCGAGTAGCAGGCACGCCATGAAGCAAAAATTCTCCCTTTTGCAATCTTGCGAGACCTGCGCGCTTCGGGGCAAATCCGTGATCTGTGACCTTTCCGACGATGATCTGGCGGCCTTCCAGAAGGTCAAATATTCCTTTTACTACGAGCCTCGACGAACCGTTTTCTACGAAGGCCACAGTTGTCTCGGCCTCTACCTGGTCTGCTCTGGAAAAGTCAAACTCACCCGTTCGTCACCGCGCGGGCAGCGGCAGATCACGGGCATCCTGAGCGCCGGGCACTTGATCGAGACGCATGGGTTCCGGGCCGGGGCTGTTCACGAAGCGACGTGCGAGACGATGGAATCCTCCCAGATCTGCCTGATCGAGAAAGCCTCCTACTTGGCGTTGGTGCGCCGTGATCCGCAGGTGATGCTCAGGCTCATTCAGTTGCTCAGTGAGGAACTCGGCAGGAGCATGGACCAGCTCGACCGATTCCGGTTTCAGTCGGCGCGGGAGCGACTGGCCGGACTGCTCCTGGAGCTCGGCGATCGCTTCGGACAGCAGGCTGGCGATGGGCTCCACGTGGGGATCAGCTTGAAGCGGGAAGAGCTGGCCGAGCTGGCCGGGGTGACCGTGGAAACCGTCATCCGGCTCCTGCGCGCGTTTCGCAGCGAGGGGCTGGTCTGTCTCGATGGACGGGCGATCACCCTGCTGAATCCCGAGCGGTTGTCCAGGATCGCGCGCCGCTGAACTGCCCAATGCTCAAGATGAACGACCGACAGGAATCCATGTTCCGGCTCATCTCCGCCGGGGTGTTCCGGCCAGACATCGCGCTGGACGACGAATCACCCACTCTGCCGCACCGGCACGGTCCGTCCCTTCTGATCTGGCTGCTCCAGCTGGGTGTCGTTCTCGTGTATGGCCTGTGCCGTCTGCTCGCATTCCCCTGAGTCCCTAAGAGGGTTCCGGTATGACACAAGGCCTCCTGAGGTCATCGCTCTGCATTGCCATCTCTGCAATGGCGATAACGTGGGTGTTCGGGACAGGAAACGGGTTTGCCGATGTGGTACATGAGGGCGCTCACCAGCGCGCGGACTCAACCCATGCTCCGGCGCACTCCGCCTCGCCCAGCGATCTCGCGGAGACCGAAGAGGGCAGGCAGTACTCGCTGCTGATGCACCGCTCGTCAGGACTGGTCCTGATCGGTGTCGGGCTCCTCCTGTTTGCCGACCGGTTGACAAGCCGGCGATATCGCGGTATCCGGATCGGCATCGGGCTGCTGTGGCTCGTGTTGGGGCTGCATATCATGGTCAATTCCGATCGGCCGCAGTGGCCGCTGGGAGCCGGATTCGTCGAAAGCTTCTCGATCCCCGGCGCCGGGGAATGGTTGCAGCACAAGATCCTGGCCCTGCTCCCGTTAGGGCTCGGCGCCTATACGATCCTGTCACGGCCGGCCTCCCCGACGCCGCTTCGGTGCTACGGCATCGCCGCCCTGCTCACGCTGGGCGCGCTCGGCCTGCTCTTCCATGAGCACCTGCATGAACCGGGGATGGACATGGAACTGATCGACCGCCAGCACCATTTCATGGCGCTCACGTCGCTCTACATCGCCGGGGCCGTGCTCGTGGACGGGCTCGACAGAATCCCGCCGAGAAGTAAGCTGTTCCTGCTCCCGGTCGGCATGCTCGTCCTCGGGCTGCAACTGGCCTTCTACGCCGAGTGAATGCTGCACATGATTCTGGTGGTCTGGCTGCATCTTTTTGCCGCCATCGTGTGGATCGGTGGGATGGTCTTTCTCTCGGTCGTGCTCGTGCCGGCGCTCAGGGGGGACTCGCTTGCCGGTTCTCGCGGCGTCGTGTTCCAGCGCGTCGGACAGCGGTTCCGGCTGCTGGTCTGGATCGCCGTGTTCGTGCTGGTAGCCACCGGTCTCTTTCTCCTGAACCGGCGCGTCCCGTCGCTCCTGGTTCCCGAAGGCTGGCCGCG
>Ga0114945_10001700_pt1 | contig 13443 bp, 10 predicted proteins | sample OV2TP3_FD_87194 | JGI IMG/M metagenome (GOLD analysis project Ga0114945, IMG submission 87194) | Hot spring microbial communities from Beatty, Nevada to study Microbial Dark Matter (Phase II) - OV2 TP3 | ecosystem: Environmental > Aquatic > Thermal springs > Hot (42-90C) | place: USA: Beatty... | reverse complement strand
GTCGAGCGTCTCCGCCGGGAGCTGCGACTCCCCGGACAGCTTCTTCAGGTCCAGCCCCGTGCTCATGGCCACGAAACTCAGGTCCTGATACAGCAGCGTCGGGTACTCCGTCTCCATGAACAGCGGCCCCTCCAGGGAGTTCACCTGGCACGACGCCACGTTCGACCGCCTGCGGAGGACCTCCTCGTAGAACCCCTTCCGGGCCATCCCCCGCATCTTCTCCGTGACCCGACCGACCGAGGAGGCGTCCACCCTGTCCTCCCCGTAGAGATCGCGGATCGTGTGGAGCACGGCCTGGAAGTAGCCCGTGTTCCGGCACCTCTCGAAGTAAGGCTCAAAGATGCGCCACTTCTCCTTAGGGTCCGCCTCCATCGAGAAGAGCCGGGCATTCTCCTCCGGCGTCATCCCGGCGGAGATCAGGTCGCTCAGGGAGTAGTGGTAGAACAGGTAGGCCCAGTCGTCGCAGGGGAACCGCCCCCCCGGCTGCGGCCCTGCGAGCCGGGTGGACTCCTCGATCAGGTGCTCGTGCGTGTCCACCAGGGGCGTGGACTCGACCTTCTCGCGGATCGTCGGGTTGATGGGCATGGGAGAAGCCTTTCAAAAATCAGCGATCAGCCGTCAGCCGTCAGCCGTCAGCAAAAGCCACAAACATGTCCCGGTTTTGCTGATGGCTGATAGCTGATAGCTGATAGCTGAATGCCGCCTCACTTGTAATTGTCGTTCCCCTTGTAGATGGACTGTCCGCGCACGAGATGCACCTTCGGGTTCTCCCCCTCCCACAGCTCGTCCACGCTGTGATAGCCCACCGTCATACTCATCCGGGTCTCGTCCGTGGTGTTCTTCCCCGCCCCGTGAAAGATCATGCTGTCGATCGCCAGCATGCCCCCGGCGAGCATCGGCACGGGCACGACCTGCTCGAAGATGCCCGACTGCTTGAGCCACTCGTCCTTCTCCACGTCGTGCAGCCCCTTGCTCAGGGGGATGAGATGGGTGCCCGGGATGACCTTCGTGCACCCCTTCTCCACCGTAGACTCCTCCAGGTAGAAGATCACCGTCACGATGTCCCGCGTCCACTGCAGCATGTCCCGGTGGAGATAGTCCGCGTTGGCGGACGCCAGGCGGAGCGTGGTGTGGTTGTGCCGGTTCTTGATCATCACGATATTCGGCCCCAGCAGGGACTCCAGCGGGTCCAGGACCAGCGGACTGGTGATGACCTCCCGGAAGATCGGGTCGCGGTCGAGGATGTTCGAGAGCCGCACGATCCTCCCTTCGCGGTCCCGCACGACCGGCTCGACCCCGGCCCGCACATCCTTCCAGATCGTCTCCTTCAGCCTCGCCACGGTCTCCTCGGGCAGCCGGTCCTTCAGCTTGATGAACCCATTGTGCCGGAACAGCCGGACCTCCTCAGGTGTCAGATGCATGAGAAAACTCCTTTGAAGTTTGGACCCCTCCCCCGTCCCGCCACCTCACCTGTCGCTCCCGTGAGGTCGCGACCCCTGCCCTCCCAGGGGGAGAGGGGAGAATTAGCCATCTTTCTCTTGACGATTGTCACTCGCCGGGCTATATTGACGCGGTTTCATCCCGCGACGGTCTTGAAGTACTCCAGAAACCGCCTCGCATACCGGTCCAGATTGGCCTCCGAGCCGCCCCCGTCCAGCATGGAGCACATCTCGTAGGCCACGTAGCCCGTGTAGTCGACCTCCTTCAGCGCCTGGAAGAACGCCCGGTAATCCACCTCCCCCTCGCCCGGCGGCACGGCCTTGACCTGGTCGTGCTGCCGCGCAAAGTTGACCACCTGCGGCTGATACACGAACCGGGGCCGGCGCACATAGTCCGCCACCGTGGTGTGGACGATGTAGGGGGCCATCTTCTTCACGGCTGCGGCCAGGTCGTCCCCCTGAAGGAACAGCGTCCAGGCGTCGAACATCGCCTTACAGTTCGGGTGGTCGATCTCCCTCAGCAGGGCGTAAAGACTCTCATAGTGGGACGCCAGGTCGTGATGGTTCTGCACCCCCACGGTCACGCCGAAGTCCGAGGCCCGGCGGGCGCACTCCCGGAGGGCCTGGGCGGTGCGGTCCCAGAGCTGATCGTAGCTCAGTTGCGGGCGCTCGAAGGAGGTGAACACCCGGACCAGATTGCCCCCCAGGTCGCGCGCCAGGCCCGCCAGCTCGGTCACGTGCGCGACCTGCATCTCCAGGAGGGGCACGTCGGGCCGGTCCGCCCCTGCCCCGAAGTCGTTGTAGCCCGCGATGCAGGCCAGGCCAAGCCCCCTGTCCTGCAGCAGCCCCCGCAGCCGGGCGCGGGCCTCCTGGTTCATGTCCAGGACCGAGGCGTGGGGGCGTTTGGCCATCAGCATGATCCCGTCGTAGCCGAACTCGGCGGCGCGCGAGACGATCTGCTCGACGGTCAGCCGGTGCTGCCCGATCCAGACCCCGGCGTAGCTGACGGTGTGAAGCGCGGTCTTCATGGGAGATTCTCCTTTAAGGGTTTTGAAAGTGATGTCGGTCGTGTAAGTTATAAGGTGTCTGTCCATATGTCAAGCTTGAAAACGGAGGTGACATGAGCGGAAGACTTCACGGAAAGGTGGCCGTCGTCGTGGGCGCGAGCAGCGGCATGGGGCGGGCCACGGCGCTCTCTTTTGCGCAGGAGGGGGCAAAGGTGGTCCTGGCGGCGCGCACGGCCGCGGCCCTGTCGGAGGCGGCCGGCGCGATCCGGGGACGGGGCGGCGAGGCCCTTGCCCGCCCGACGGACGCGGGAGACCGGGCCTCATGCGAAGGCCTCCTCCGGGAGACAAAGGACCGGTTCGGGCGGGTGGACATCCTCGTCTACGCCACGGGCACAAACATCCCGCGGCGGAGCCTTCAGGCGCTCACGCCGGAGACGTGGGACATGATGATCGCCACGAACCTCTCCGGGGCCTTCCACTGCACGCGGGCCGCGCTCCCCCTCATGCGGGAGCAGAGGGACGGCCTGATCATTTACCTCTCCACAGGGGCGGTGCAGAAACCCGACGTGTCGGGCGTGGCCTACCAGGCCAGCAAGCACGGCCTGGTGGGCCTGGCCCACGGCGCGATGCAGGAGGAGAAGGGGAACGGCATCCGCACCACCGTCATCTTCCCCGGCCTCTGCGACACGCCCCTCGTCCTGAAGCGCCCGACGCCCACCCCCCCGGAGGTCATGGCAAAGGCCCTCAAGCCGGAGGACATCGCCGAGGCCTGCCTGTTCGTGGCGACGCTGCCCCCCCGCGCCCACGTGCCGGAACTGATCCTGCTGCCGAGCGGACTGTGAAAAACAGCAGTCAGCTGTCAGCTGTCAGCTATCAGCGATTAACTCTCAAAAGCCTGTCCGGTTTGGCTGATAGCTGATAGCTGATAGCTGATAGCTAAAAAACGGTTGACACGTCCCGGAGCGAGGGATATATTAAGGCGATTTCGGGGATTGGAGACTGGGGGCTGGAGACCGGCAAAACCGGTTTCAAGCCTCAAGTCTCAAGCCTCAAGCCTCAAACGGATAGGGAGAGAACCGATGGCCAGTTCCAAAATCAAAGACCTGGTATCCTCGTCCGACAGCAGGGGGATTAACACCATCATCGGCCACGGGACGGTCGTTGAGGGGACGCTCACCGTGCCTCACGGCATCCGCGTGGACGGCCACCTGAAGGGCGAAGTGAGGTCGGAGGGGATGTTGATCGTGGGGGAGGAGGGCCTCATCGAGGCGGACGTGAAGGTGAAGGACGCCACGATCAGCGGCAAGATCATCGGAGACGTGGACGCGGACGGAAAGGTCCATCTCAAGACGCAGGCCGTGTTGCGCGGAAAGATCAAGACGCGGCTGCTCGTCGTCGAGGAGGGGGCCGTCTTCAAATGAAACTGTGAATCCGGGGAGGAGGTCCAGGTGTCGAAGGCCCCCGAGCGGATGGAGGCGTCCCAGCAAGGGACGTAAAATCGAGCAGATCGCGAAAAGTGAAAACAGATTGCGCAAACCGACAACTCCTTCAGCCCATCTCAGGATGGGCTTTCATTTTTTAGTCTTCCATACCCTTGCCCTCGTTCAACCCCCATTCTGCCCGCCAGCACGCCTCGACGCTCGCTTTCCCCAGGCTCGTCGGAAGCCCGGGAGAGGCCCGCGCGGTCCGCTACATTGCGGACCAGTTCCGGCGCTCCGGCCTCGTCGTGACCGAGGAGCCGTTCGGGTTTTCGACCCGGCCGTGGAGTGTCCTGAGAGTCGCCCTGGCCCTGTCGGCCGTGACCCCCCTGATCGCGGCCTGGGCCGTGGGACGGCATCCCCTCCTCGCCTGCCTCCTCTCCGCGCTGCCCGTGACCCTGGGCCTCCTCTCCAGCCCCCTCACGCTGCGCCTGCTGGCCGGCGCGGTGCGGGGCGCTGAGGAGGTGCCCGGCGGGGACGGCCTGGGGCGCTCCCGCAACCTGACGGCCCGCCGGCCCTCGGATGCGGGCAAGGACGGCCCCCTCGTCGTCCTGATGGCCCATTACGACTCCAAAGGCCAGGGCATGTCCCTCCCCCTCCGCATCCTGCTGTTCCTGACCTTCGCCGTCGGAGGGGTCGGCCTGTTCCTGCGAACCGTCTGGGCAGCCACGCTGACCCTGAGCGGCATCGACCCCCTGTCGGCAGGCCTCGGCCTCCTCGCCGCCCTCTCCGCCCTCGCCACGGCCCCCATGCGGGCGGACAACCGGTCCCCAGGGGCCGTGGACAACGCCTCCGGCGTCGGCGTCCTGCTCGGCCTGGCCGAGGCCGTCGGCAAAGACCCCCAATGCCTCCCCGGCGCAGAGATCGTGTTCGTGGCCACCGGCGCGGAGGAGGTGGGGCTGCAGGGCGCGTTCGCCTTCCTGAAAGGACACGCGGAGGAGTTGAAAAGCGGCCGGCGCGTCTGCGTCCTCAACTTCGACGGCCCCGGCGTCGCCGGAGAGGTCTACGCCTCCTCCAAGACGGGCCTGCGCCCCCGGTCGCCCCGCCTCACGAGACTCATCCGGGAGGCCGGCGCTGCGGAGGGGGTCCGGGTGCGCTCCCCCGCCTTCGTCATCGGCGCGATGGCCGACCACTTCCCTTTCGTCCGAGAGGGCATCGAGGCCGTCACCCTCGCCGCCTTCGGCCGGGACTCCCTGACGATCCACACCCCGCGCGACACGCCCGACCGCCTCGACGCCGGGACGATGGGGCGCGTGGGCCGGATCGCGCTGAGGGTCATCCGCCGGATCGAGGAAGGGGCGCCCTGAAGGCCGTCGAACGGCCCCGCAAATAGCTGTGGCATGTCTGAGCGGGATGTGTTATTTTTGAGGGAAGGGCGCGCCTCTGTGGCGCCCTTTGAGGCCAGAACATACGGAATGTGGAACCAGAAAGGATGGGTGGAGCGATGGCGAAGATCCCTGTGGCGCTTCAGATGTACACCGTCCGAGACCAGCTCAAGGAGGACTTTGAGGGGACCTTCCGGAAAGTGGCGCAGATCGGCTACGCGGGCGTGGAGTTTGCGGGCACGGGCGACAGGACCGCGTCGGAGTTGAAGAAGTTCCTGAACGACCTGGGGCTGAAGCTCGCCGGCAGCCACGTGGGCTGGGCGGCCCTGGAGTCCGACCTGAACAGGGTCATCGAGGACAACCTGACCCTGGGCAACCCCTACGTGGTCTGCCCCTCCGTGCCCCAGGACCGCCGGGGGAGCGCCGACGGCTACCGGGAGACGGCCCGAAGGCTGTCGCAGATCGGCGAGGCGTGCAAGGGGCAGGGGATTCAGCTCTGCTACCACAACCACAGCTTCGAGTTCCAGAAACTCGACGGGAAGTACGCCCTGGACATCCTCTACGAGGCGTCCGACCCCCGCTTCCTGCAGGGGGAGATCGACACCTACTGGGTGCAACACGGCGGCGAGGACCCGGCGGCCTACATCCGGAAGTACGCCGGGCGTTCCCCCCTGATCCACCTGAAGGACATGGAGCCCGGCCAGGAGCGGTTCTTCGCCGAGGTGGGTGAGGGCATCCTGGACTTCAAGGCCATCTTCGAGGCCTCTGAGGCGGGCGGCGCGGCCTGGTACATCGTAGAGCAGGACCGCTGCCGTCGCAGCCCCATCGACAGCGCCCGCCTGAGCTTCGAGAACCTGAAGAAGATGGGGAAGGTGTAAACGCTCATAGATCAGCAGGGGCGTTCCGTGGAACGCCCCTGCTGTCTGCTCAGGAGGTCATCGCCCATGCCCGGCCGGCCCTACGTGCTCGCCGAGACGACGTGGAAGACAGTCAAGCAGACCGCCTATGAGGTGGCTGTCCTCCCCTGGGGGGCCACGGAGGCCCACAACTACCACCTCCCCTACTCGACGGACGTGGTGGAGTGCGACCGCATCGCGACGGAGGCCGCCCGCGTCGCGTGGGAGCGGGGGGCGAAGGTGGTGGCCCTCCCCACCGTCCCCTTCGGGGTGAACACCGGCCAGCTCGACGTGAAGCTGGACATCAACATGAACCCGAGCACGCAGCTCGCCGTCCTGAACGACGTCGCGGAGTCCCTGGCGCGTCAGGGCATCCCCAAGCTGCTCGTCCTGAACGGCCACGGCGGAAACGACTTCCGGCAGATCATCCGCGAACTCCTGCCCCGGCGCCGCCTCTTCATCTGCGCAATCAGCTGGTACCAGATCCTGGACCTGAAGGCGTTCTTCGACGAGCCCGGCGACCACGCCGGAGAGATGGAGACGAGCCTGATGCAGGTCTTTGCGCCGGAGTGGGCGCTCCCCCTGTCCGAGGCCGGAGACGGCGCGGAGCGCAGGTTCAAAGTGAAAGGGTTGCGGGAGGGCTGGGCCTGGACGCAGCGGGAGTGGACCAAGATGACCGCGGACACGGGCGTGGGAGACCCCGCGAAGGCCACGCCGGACAAGGGCCGGCGCTACTTCGAGGCGGTCACGAAAAAAATCGGCGAGTTTCTGATCGAACTGGCGGCTGCGGACGTAAATGATCTGTACGAGTAGCTTGGAGGAGGGACATGAAGAACGGTTTCTTCAAGGGTCATGGTCTCGGAAACGATTACATCGTGATTGATCCCTCAGAACTGGAGGTGCGCCTCACCCCGGCCAACATCCGCGCGATCTGCGACCGCAACTGGGGCCTGGGGAGCGACGGCATCCTCACGCTCGAAAAGTCGAAGAAGGCTGACTTCGGCCTGCGCATCTTCAACCCCGACGGGAGCGAGGCCGAGAAGTCCGGCAACGGCCTCCGCATCTTCGCCCGCTACCTGCACGCCACGGGCAGGACCCGTCGCAAGACGTTCACCGTCGAGACCAGGGGCGGCCTCGTGAAGGTCGACCTGCACGTGGACCGGCGCGGCGACGCCAGCGCCGCCACGGTCGAGATGGGCCAGGCCACCTTCCAGCCCAAAGCCCTCCCCTGCACCCTGGCCGTGGACGAACTCATCCAGCGCCCGATCACCGCCGCCGGCCAGAGGGTCATCTTCACCGGCGTCAGCGTCGGCAACCCCCACTGCGTCGTCTTCAAGCCCAGGGGCCAGAAGTGGACGCGCGAGGACCTGCTCAGGCTGGGGCCCGAACTCGAAAACCACCCCATCTTCCCCAGGCGCGCCAACGTCCAGCTCGCCGTCCCCACCGGCCCCCACGAGCTCTTTATCCTGATCTGGGAGCGCGGCGCGGGCGAGACCCAGGCCTCCGGCTCCTCCGCCTGCGCGGTGGCCAGCGCCGCCGTCCGCCTCGGCCTGGTCAAAAGCCCTGCGGTGGTCAAGGCCCGCGGGGGGACCCTGCACATCGACGTGGCCCCGGACTTCAACCTGACCATGAAAGGCCCTGTGGCCGAGGTCGCGCGCGGGACCTTCAGCCCGTCCTTCCTCCGGACGCTGAAGTAGCTACTCTTCTCGCGCAAACATCGACGGCTGATACGGCAAAAACTGCCCCCGCTCCTCATAGAGGCGGTGGTACTTCTTCACCTTCTCCTCGTCCACCTCAACACAGAGCCCCGTGCCCCTGGGCGCGCCCCACGCCGGCCCCGTCGCTATCGGAAGCGGCGCGGTCAGGACGTCGTCCGTCATCATCTCCGCCGTCTGCTGATTGCCGTCCACCAGATTCGGCAGAGTCAGGCAGGCGTGGTGCATGGCCGCGGCCATGACGCCCAGCTCCCCGTGCGTGTGCTTGCAGACGCGCAGCCCCTCCAGGTGGGCCAGGTGGCTCAGGCGATGGAACTGCGCCAGCGTCCCCACCCAGGCGCTGCTGAAGCAGAGGACGTCCGCCGCCCGGCTGCGGACCACCTCGTGCGCGTCGCTGACCCGCCAGAGCCCCTCGTTGGCCGCCAGGGCCACCGGCGTGCGGCCCCGGAGTTCGGCCATGTCCCGGACGGGGTCGGGCCAGACCGGCTGCTCGGCGAAGTCGATCCGGTAGCGGTCGAGCTCCGTCAGATAGCGCACGGCCTCGTTCAGGGACCAGGCCCCGTTGGCGTCGACCCGGATCTTCCGCCCCGGCCCGATGGCCTCGCGCAGCGCGGCCACCATCGGAAGCTCCGCCTCGAAGTCGATGCCCACCTTGACGTAGAACACCGAGTAGCCCATCTCCACCCCCCGCCGGGCCTGGGCCGCGACGTCCTCCGGCGTCCCGTAAGCCAGGTAGTAAAAATAGTCCACGCTGCGCCGGCGCAGGCCCCCCAGCAGGTTGTAGACGGGCTGGCCACACGCCTGGCCGCACAGGTCCCAGAGCGCCGTGTCGATCCCGCAGAATGCGAAGTTGCCCGTCATGGCGCGGTTGTACCAGTGGGCGGTCTCGAAGAAATCCGCGGCGATGGCCTCCCGGTCCCAGGGGTCCCGCCCCTTGAGGTAAGGGACGGCGGACCGGATGACCTCATAGAGGCTCTCCACGTTCGAGCCGGGGCAGCTCTCCCCCCAGCCCACCAGCCCGTCGTCCGTCGTGACCTTGACCAGCACGTCCGTCACGCCGTCCCGCTGCACGCGCGAGCTGTTCTCCCGGTGCCGGTAGGGCACGCTGACGATGATCGGCTCCACGTTCGCGATTTTCATGGGAACCTCCCTGGCGCAATCGGGTTAGAATTAGAAAAGAGAGGATCGGCCCTCACCCACCCCCGTTCCCCCTCCCTCTCCCGTACGTACGGGAGAGGGAGGGGGCAATAAGGGCCTCTCTCCTTGGCTGGGGGAGGGTGAGGGTCTGCATTCTAACCCTGTAAAATATGCATGCCTATCCCAACCCGCAAGGATTATCATGCCCGATACCCCCCCCAAATCCCGCCTCCGGCCCCGCCCGGTCCTGCTAACCCTCCTCGCCGCCGTCCTGATCGCAGGCGTCGCCTATGTCGCCTCCTTCGACCTCAAGACGCGCGTGGAGGCCGGCCTGTCGGAGGTCCTGAGTGCGCAGGTCCGCATCCGGGACCTCCGCTGGCGCGGCCTGTCCGCGTGGACCGCAGAGGGGATCAGGGTGGAGCAGGACGGCGCGAGGATGGCGAGCCTCGATCGCCTCCATCTCGTCGGCTCCCCCTGGGCCCTCCTCCGGCAAAGGGTCGTCCTGGATACCCTGGAGATCGCGGCCCCCTCTCTCCACCTGCGCCGCGACGCAAAGGGCCGCTGGAACCTCTCCGCCCTGAACGCGGCAACGGATACGTCTTCGGGAGAAGGGCGGCATCCGTTGCAACGGATAGACAATCCGTTGCGCTGGTCCCTGGAGGTCCGCCACGGGACCCTCCGGGCCGGGTCCCTCTCCATCGCAACGGGGGCCGCGCGCGTCGGGATCGACAGCCTCAACCTCGACTTCGGCGTCCGGCCCGACGGCGAGGGGCACGCCCTCCTTCTCAGCCGCCTGAACTCCGCCCTCCTCTCCCCCCCCCTCCTCATCCGGCGCGTCGACGCGGCCGCCGTCCTCCAGGAGGACAGCCTCGACCTGACCACCCTCGACCTGGAGACCGAGGCCTCCCGCCTTCGCCTGAGGGGCCACATCCGGAACTTCTCCGACCCCCGGGTGGACCTGGTCCTCAACGCCGACCGCCTCTCCCCCGAAGAGATCCGCCGATTCTTCCCGACCTTCCCCCTGACCGGACCGCTCGACCTGACCGCCTCCCTCAAGGGCGGGCGGGATGGGCTGGACGTCGTCTCAGAGTTGAGGACACAGGGAGGGAGTCTGGAGGGGCGCGGGCGTCTCCACCTCGCCGCGACGCCGGTGGCCTATGACCTCACCCTGAAGACGCGGGGCCTCGACCTCGCCAGGCTGCTCCCCGGACGCACGACCTCCACGGACCTCAACCTCTCCCTCTCCGCCTCAGGGAAAGGGTTGAGCGCGTCCGATGCGGACCTGTCGGCCTCCCTCGTGACCGCCTCCTCCTCCGTGGGCGGGGCCGCCTTCGAGGCTTCGGAGGCCCGCCTGCGCCTGCGGGACGGCATCCTTGACGCGGAGGCCCGCCTGCGCATCGAGGGATGGGGGGACCTCCGGGGAGAGGGCCGCCTGGACCTCAGGGCCGCGCCCCTGCGCTACCGGATCGACGCCGACGTGGCCGACCTGAACCTCGCCCCCCTCACGGGAGACCCATCCTGGCAGAGCAGCCTGTCGGGCCGGGTGGAGGTCAGCGGCTCCGGGCTGGCCCTCGACGGCCTCGACCTGGAGGGCCGCGCCCTCCTGCGCCCCTCTCGCATCGCAGGCCGCCGCATCGACGGCCTGGAGGCCGGGGGGCGCTACCGGGGACGCGCGCTGACCCTCGACCGTCTCGCCCTTCGCGCCCCCGCGGGAAGAGGCCAGGCCACCGGGCAGGTCCTCTTCCCGCCCGACCGCCCCCTGACCTACGGCGGGGAGGTCGAGGTGTCGGGCCTGGACCTGGCCGCGGTCACGGGCGACACGACCCTGCGCAGCGACCTGAACGCGACCGTAGCCGTGGCCGGGGAGGGGATGGACGAGATGAGCCTCCGGGCGGAGGGCCACCCCTCCAGGTTCCTGGACATCCCCATCCACCGCTTCACGGCCGGAGGGGGCGTGCGGCAGGGGGCCTGGAGGGTGGAGAAGCTCCAGATGGAGAGCGCGGCCGGAGACGTCACCCTGACGGGGACCGTGGGGCCGTCCGACTCCCTCGACATCCGCGCCGACCTGAGCGTCCGCCATCTCCTGCTCCCTGTCCGCGGCCTGAGCCTCGCCCTCAGCGGAGGCGCGTCGGGGACGCTGAAAGGCCGGCTCGCAGACCTGCGCGTGGCCGCCACGGGCCACGCCGACAGCCTCGACTCCGGGGCCGTCGCCCTCAGAGACGCGGCGTTCGACCTGAGCCTCAGGGGCCTCGACCTGCGGCGTCCGGGCGCCGGCGTGGACACGACCGTCTCGGGAGACATCACCGTGCGCGTCGGCAGGCTGGCCGTCTCCTCCTTCGCGCTCAACGACCTGATCGCCGGGGCGCACCTCACCCCCGGCGTGGCCGACCTGGCCCTGAACGTCGCCCCGGAGGACTGGGCGCTCCTGGACACGGCGGGCCGCATCGCCTTTGCGCCGGGGGGGTTCGTCGCCCGCCTGGACACCCTCTCCGTAGACGCCAGAAAACTCCGGGTCCGCAGCGAGGGGCACGGGCGCCTCCGGTACGCCTACGGCGGGGCCGTGCGCCTGGAGAGCCTCCGAATGGTCCAGGAGGGGGGCGCGCTCACGGCCAGCGGGGAGGTGGACGAGAAGGGCCGCATTCAGGGCGAATTCCGTCTCGACGGCGTGGACCTGAGACGATGGGAGGACCTGCTCGGCCGGAGGGACGGGCTGGCGGGCGTGCTGAGCGTCACCGCCACGGCCTCGGGCAGGCTGAAGGACCCGGAGGTGTCCGGGTCCGTGCAGATCGCGGACGGGAAGGTCGCGGACTTCGCCTACAGACGCCTCGCCGGGACCTTCGACTACCGCAAGGGCGTCGGACAGGTGGACCTCCGGCTGGACCAGGGAGAGGCCTCGTCGCCGAAGGGATTGACCCTGCGCGGGTCCGCCGCCCTCTCCTCCGACGGGGCCCTCGACCTTCGCGTCCTGACGGACGGCCTCGACCTCGCCTTCCTCCAGACCGCCTTCCCCGACCTCAGGGACGTGGAGGGGAGCCTCCGGGGCGACCTGACCCTCACGGGGACCGCGCGCCGGCCGGCCCTCTCCGGCTTCCTGGAGGTCCCCTCCGGGAGGCTCCGCGTCCCCCGCATCGGGCTGCGCCTGACGGACGCCCGGCTGCGCCTCGACGCCTCGCCGGGCAGGCTGACCCTGTCGGGCCTGACGCTCAGGACCAGGGGGGGGTCGCTCGAAGGCCGCGGAGAGATGCGCCTCGACGGCCTGCGGGTGAAGGACTTCGACGCCCTGGTGAAGGCGGACGACTTCGACGCCCTGGACCGGAAGGAAGCGCAGCTGAACGTGAGCGGGGACCTCCGCCTGACGGGCACGCCGACGCGCCCCGACCTGACCTGGGACCTGACGGTCCAGCGCGCCCTCCTCCCCATCCCGGAGGAGGAGGGGCCGGCGCAGGCCTCCCCCTCCATCTACGACTCCGAGTTCGTCCGGGGGATGACCTGTAAAGGGCGACTGAGGGTTCCCCGAAACGCCTGGGTGCGCAGCAGCGACTTCAACGCCGAGGTGCAGGGGGAGATCGAGGTAGTCAAGGAAGGGCCCGTCTTCATCCTCTTCGGCGGGCTGGAGGCCATCCGGGGGCAGTACATCTTCCAGAACGCCCGGTTCTCCATCGCGCGCGGGGAGCTCCGGTTCCGGGGGACGCCGGATGAGGACCCGGACCTCTACCTGGTGGGCGTGCGCCGCCTCCCGCGCGTGCTCCCCGACGCCAGCGGCAGTCCGGGTCAGGACCTCACCATCAGCATCGTGGTGGGGGGCACGCTCAACAAGCCCCAGGTCTCGCTCGAAAGCGACGCGCCCACCCCCCTCGACCAGGCCGACCTCCTCTCCTACGCCCTGTTCGGCCAGCCCTCCAGCCAGACCCTGCTCGGCTCCCTCGGCAACGGCGGGAGCGCGGCGGACTTTCAGGCGCAGGCCCAGAACCTGGCCGTGGGCATCGCGGCCAACCGCCTGAAGCAGACCGTGGGCCGGGAACTCGGCCTGGACGTGCTGGAGGTGGAGATGGGGCAGGGGAAGGAGACCCTCACCCACCTGGCGGTCGGGAAGTACGTGAGCCGGGACCTGCTGCTGACCTTCAGCCAGGACCTCATCGAGGGACAGGGGCAGGACCGGCTGGGCAGGAAGGTGTCGGTGGAGTACGAGTTCAGCCGCAGCTTCGGCCTGAGCGGCAGCGTGGACGACCAGAAGAAGACCGCCCTCGACCTGTTCTGGAAGAAGGAGTGGTAAAAAACAACGCGGAACGATGAACGCGGAACGATGAAAAGGCAACGCAGAACGCGGAACGATGAACGCAGAAAGAGCAACGCGGAACGATGAACGCGGAACGATGAAGTAAAAACACAGTTCTGTTTTGGTTTTTCGTTCATCGCTCATCGTTCATACTTCATCGTTGTCTTTGT
>Ga0114945_10001698_pt1 | contig 13447 bp, 16 predicted proteins | sample OV2TP3_FD_87194 | JGI IMG/M metagenome (GOLD analysis project Ga0114945, IMG submission 87194) | Hot spring microbial communities from Beatty, Nevada to study Microbial Dark Matter (Phase II) - OV2 TP3 | ecosystem: Environmental > Aquatic > Thermal springs > Hot (42-90C) | place: USA: Beatty... | reverse complement strand
GGCGCAGCTCGCCGGTCGTGGCGCAAAAGCCGCGCGAGCGGATGTCCTCGAGCGCCTTGTCGATGGCGGCGCGGTACTTGCGGTGCGTCTCGGGCTCCTTCACCTTCATCTGGTTGAGCACCGCCTCGCGCTCCGGCGGCGTACAGGCGGCGAGAAACGCCCGGCCGATGACCGACTGGGATATCGGGACGGAGGTCCCGATGTCGGGCAACGTGGTGATGCCGTTGCCGCTGCGGCAGGACTCGACGTAGACCATGTTGAGGCGATCGCGCACGCCCATCGACACCGACCCGTTGCAGTAGTCGGCGAGCTCCTTCATCAGCGGCCGCGCCACCTGGCGCACGTTCATCGAGGCGAGCAGGGGATAGCCGATCGAGAGCACCGCCGAGCCGAGCTGGTACTTGCCCAGGCGCATGTTGTGCCGCAGGTAGCCGAGCTTGGTGAGCGTGTAGGTGAGCCGCGACACCGTGGGCTTGGGCAGTCCGGTGCGCACCGAGATCTCCTTGTTGCCGAGCAGCGGCTCGAGCGGGGTAAAGCAGCGCAGCACTTCCAGGCCGCGCGCCAGAGTGGTGGCGAACTGGCGGTCGCCCTCGTGCTCGTAGCTGAAACTCCCTGCGGGCTGGGAAAGCGGTGCCGCGGGTTCTGGTGCGCCCATGAAGCTTCTCCTCCGTTTATTAGGGGTGAAACTGCAGGTGGCGAAACTGCAGCGGAATGCTTGGCGTTTCGCTATTCTGTACGGCCACGCTGGCATGTCAACTTAGTCATACCGGATTTCACATAGTGAAATCATCGCTCTTCGACTTGAGCGGCAAGGTGGCGCTCGTCACCGGCGCGACGCGCGGCATCGGCAGATCGATCGCCGAGGAGCTGGCGCGCGCCGGCGCAAGCATCGCGCTTTGCAGCCGCAACGCCGACGCCTGCGAATCCACTCAGAAAGAGTTTTCCCGGCAGGGGTTCGATACCCTGGCCATGGCCTGCAACGTGTCGCGCAAAGAAGACCTCCAGGCGCTGGTCGATGCGACGCTCGACAGGTGGCGGCGCATCGATGTCGTCGTGGCGAATGCCGCCGCCAATCCCTATTACGGCCCGCTCACCGGCATCTCCGACGAGGCCTTCGACAAGATCTTCGCGAACAACGTGAAAAGCGTTCTCTGGCTCGCCGCGATGACGCTGCCGCGCATGACAAACGGAGGAAGCTTCATCGTCGTAGGCTCCATCGGCGGGCTCTTGGCGAACACCGTGATCGGCGCCTACGGCATCTCCAAGGCCGCCGGCCACCACCTGGTGCGCAATCTCGCCGCCGAGTGGGGGCCGAAGAACGTGCGCGTCAACGCCATCGCGCCGGGGCTGGTGAAGACCGAGTTCGCCCGCGCGCTCTGGGAAGATGAGAAGCGCAGCGCCGAGCGCATTGCGGCGACGCCGCTCAGGCGCCTCGGCGAGCCGCGCGATATCGGGGGAATCGCCGTTTTCCTCGCTTCGGACGCAGCCGCGTTCATCACCGGGCAGGTCATCGTCGCGGATGGCGGGGTGACGATCCTTTAGAAAGTATATACAATATCGGATATACATCGAGGAACCTGTCATGACCAAGACCAAGGTATTCCGCAGCGGCAACTCGCGGGCGGTGCGAATTCCTCGCTCGATCGGGCTTCCGCTGGGCGAGGTCGAGATTTTCGAGCGCGGCGAGGAGGTGGTCATTCGCCGCCGACGCGATACTCTGGCCGATATTCCTGACTTGCTTGCCAGCTTTCCGGAAGATTTCTTGCCCGATGGCTGCAGCGATACACCGCCGCAGCGCCGCCGGGGATTGTGATGCGGCCGCGCGCCGCGCGGCTCCGCTACCTGCTCGACACGGACATCGTCATCTATCTTATGCACCGCCGCTCGGAGGCAGTGGCCGCGCGATTCGCCCGGCTGCGCCCCGTCGAAGTGGCGATTTCCTGCGTCGCTTTCGGCGAGCTGCGCTACGGCGCCGAGAAGAGCACAAGGCGTGGGGACTCGATTGCAGCGCTCGACGAGCTCGCAAAACGTATCGGCGTTTTGCCGCTCGATTCTTCAGTAAGCGCGGAGTATGGGCGCATACGTGCCGCTCTCGAGGCACAGGGAACGCCGCTCGGCAACAACGACATGTGGATAGCCGCGCATGCGCTTGCGACCCGGCTGACACTGGTCACCAACAACGAGCGCGAGTTCCGGCGCGTGCCGGAGCTGAAAATCGAGAACTGGACCTGACGACCACAGCTATTAAGTCACCTTGCCTTGCGCCGGCGAGGACGGCCACTTTCCCTTTCTCCGCGCGTGAGCGCCATCAACTCACCGGTTGAGCATTTCAAATGCTTGAGCGAACCGCGCAGGCGCGCGACCGCGGCCTTGCCCGGTGAGTCGGCAGCGGGAATTTCACGTCTAAAGACGGTGCGCTTGAACATGGCGGCATTCTAGATCCAGCCTGCGGTCCGGCGCGCGGCCATGCTACGCTTTCGCCGGGGAGGTGACGCCGCCGGCGTCTACCGCGTGGACAAGATAGGCAAGTACGAGATCCGCCGCACGATCGGCCGCGGCGGCATGGGCATCGTGTACGAGGGCTTCGATCCCGCGATCGGCCGCAAGGTCGCTATCAAGACCTTGCGCACCGAGACCATCGACCCCGAGGACCTGCCGGAATTCCTCGAGCGCTTCAGGCGCGAAGCCCAGTCCGCGGGACGTCTTTCGCACCCGCACATCGTCACCATCCACGAGTACGGCGAGCAGGATGGCATGCCCTACCTCGTCATGGAGTACATCAACGGCCGCGACCTCTCGGCTGACCTCAAGCGCGGCATCCGCTATTCCTTGGACGAGGTCGTGCGCGTGATGACGCAGCTCCTCGGCGCGCTCGCGCACGCCCACGAGAACGGCGTCGTGCACCGCGACATCAAGCCGCAGAACATCCTGCTACTCGACGACGGCTCGCTCAAGGTCGTCGACTTCGGCATCGCCCGCATCGAGGAGTCCGAGTCGTTCACCAAGACAGGACTCTCGATCGGCACGCCGGCCTACATGTCGCCCGAGCAGGTCCTCGGCCAGCACGTCACGGCGAAGAGCGACATCTTCTCGGTCGGCACGCTTTTCTACCAGCTCCTCACCGGCGACCGGCCGTTCACGGGCGACGATTACAGCATCATGCGCTGTACGCGGTGATGGAGCTGCTGTTCGAGCGCAGCAGGCCTGAACCTACTCGGCCGCGCCGTTTGCGTCCCTAGCCCGGACGGCGGCGCGGCGCGGGTATTACCTTTGGTATTATGGTGTCCCCGGAGGCTTCGATGACCCTCACCGTCAAGCTTGATCCCGAGCTCGAGTCGGCGCTCGCGCGCCGCTGTGCCGCCGAGGGCGCGACGAAGAGCGCGGTGGTCCAGGCAGCGCTGCGCGAGTATCTCGGCCGCGCGCAGTCGCCGTACGAGCTCGGCAAGGACCTTTTCGGCAGGCATGCGAGCGGGCGCCGCGACCTTTCGTCGCGGCGGCGGGAGCATTACCAGCGGCTGGTGAATGAGAAACGCCGCGCTCGCCGATAGCGGGCCCCTTCTCGCCCTGTTCGACCGCAGCGACGCGCACCATGCGCGCATCGTCGCGTTTCTCGGCCGCAAGCCCGATCTGCGGCTGGTGACCACGCTTGCCGTCGTCACCGAGGCGGCGGCCCTGCTCGCCTCGCGCGTCGGCCGCGGCGCCGAGACGGATTTTCTGAATTGGATCGATCGGGGCGGGCTCTCCATCGCCGGGCTTGGGCCGGGCAGCCTTCGGCGCATCATCGACATCATCGGCAAGTACCGGGACCTGCCGCTCGATTTCGCCGACGCGACGCTCGCCGAGCTGGGCGAGCGGCTCGGCGTCGACGCGATCCTGAGCCTAGATCGCGATTTCGACGTGTATCGGGGCCGCGGCGGGCGCGCTTTCGCGAATCTGCTCGGCGCCGCGGCAGGCGGCCGGAAGCGCTAAACTGGGCGTATCGAGACAGGCGGCATGAGGGCGTATTGATGGGCACCGTCAGCAATCGCGAAATGCTGGTCGCGCGTTGGGCCGAGGTTGTCAACGATCCGAGCCTCCACGACGTGCCCTACAAGGTGGAGCTGAATGCGCAGGGGACGATCGAGAGGAGCCCGGCCAACAACTGGCACGCCGCGGTGCAGGCCTCTCTGGCGCATTTGCTTGCTACCGCGTTGCCGGAGGGTGTCGTGTACACGGAGTGCTCGGCCCTCACCGACGCCGGGGTGCGGGTTCCCGATGTTGCCTGGGGTTCCGCCGAATTCGCGAAGGATCAGGGCGCCAATACCCCGTTCGGCCGCGCGCCGGAGATCTGCGTCGAGATCCTTTCGCCGTCGAACAGCCCGACCGAGATCGGCATGAAGGTCAAGGCGTATCTGGCAGCGGGAGCTCGGGAAGTGTGGCTGGCAAGCGCGCGCGAGGGAGTTTCATTCATCGGACCCGACGGCAGGAAGGAGCGAAGCGCCTTCGTGGCCGAAGTCAAGCTGCCTTCTTCGATTCCGCAAGCCTGACGCGTTGAGACGACCGGCTGGCGATGGACCTGAACTATTCCCAAGACGAGCTGGCGTTCCGCGACGAGGTACGCGCCTGGCTGCAGGCGAATCTGCCGGCCGACCTGAAGGAAAAAGGCGAGCGCTACGAGCACTACACGAAGGAAGACCTGCTGCGCTGGCACCGGATCCTCGCAAGCAAGGGCTGGGTGGCGCCGGCCTGGCCCAAAGAGTGGGGCGGCACCGGCTGGAACGTGGTGCAGCGCTACATCTTCGAGGAGGAGCTTGGCTACGCCGGCGGCCCGCCGCTCGTTCCCTTCGGGCTCTCGATGTGCGCTCCGGTGCTTCTGCGCTTCGGCACCGAGGAGCAGAAGAAGCGCTTCCTGCCGCGCATCTACAACGGCGACGATTTCTGGTGCCAGGGCTACTCGGAGCCGGGCGCGGGAAGCGATCTCGCTTCATTGAAAACAAGAGCTGCAAGAAAAGAAAATCATTATGTCGTGAACGGCCAGAAGATCTGGACCACGCTCGCGCACTACGCCGACTGGATCTTCTGCCTGGTGCGCACCGATCCGACGCTCGAGAAGCGCCAGGAAGGCATCTCGTTCCTGCTCATGGACATGAAGGCGCCAGGGATCACGGTGCGCCCGCTCATCCTGATGGACGGCGCGCACGAGGTGAACGAGGTGTTCTTCGACGACGTGAAAGTGCCTGCCGAGAACCTGGTACACGAGGAAGGCAAGGGCTGGACGGTCGCCAAGTACCTCCTCGGCTACGAGCGCATGAACACCGGCCGCATCGGCGAGTCGAAGCGCCAGCTCGCGCGACTGAAGGAGTTTTCCTCTTCGAAAGCCAACGATGCCAGATTCCGCGACCGCCTGACGCGCCTCGAGGTCGAGCTGATGGCGCTCGAGATCACCAACCTGCGCTTCCTCGACCGCATGCGCCGCACCGGCCAGCCGCCCGGCGCCGACGTCTCGATGCTCAAGATCAAGGGCACCGAGATCCAGCAGGCGCTGACCGAGCTCGCGCTGGATGCGGCGGATCCGCACGCGAGCGACGCCTTCACCGACGCGGTGCGCAGGCGCTATCTCAGCATGCGCAAGACCACGATCTACGCCGGCTCGAACGAGATCCAGAGGAACATCATCGCGAAGATGACGTTGGGTCTATGAATTTCGATTACAGCGAAGAGCAGCAGCTGCTCGCGGATTCGGTCCGCCGTTTTCTCCAGAAGAGCTATGATTTCGAGACGAGAAAACAGATCGTCGGCGGCAAGGGCTGGAGCAGCGAGGTCTGGGCGCAGTTCGCGCAGATCGGCCTGATCGGGCTGGCGCTGCCCGCCGAGCACGGCGGCTTCGGCGGAGGCGCCGTCGACCTGATGGGCGTAATGGAGGCGTTCGGCGAGACGCTGGTGGTCGAGCCGCTCGTGCCGACCGTCGTGGCCGCGCGCCTTGTGGCACGCGCCGGCAGCGATGAGCAGAGGAAGGCCGTGCTGCCGGGCGTGGTGGAAGGGCGTCTGAAGCTCGCCTTCGCGCGCGACATGCGCGGGGTGCTCGGCGCGCCGCTCGCGGACAGCCTGGTCGTTTTTGAAAAAGGCAGCCTGTTTCTGGTTGCAGCGAAAGATGTGACCATGCAGCCCCATCGTGCGCTCGACGGCATGCTCGCCGCCGATATCGCCTTCTCCGAATCGAAAGCGGAATTGCTGAAAAACAATGCGAATCAGATTGTCGAGGAGGCGGTCGATTTCGCCACCGCGCTCGTCTGTGCGGAAGCGGTCGGCGCGATGAAGTTCGCCTGCGACACGACGCTCGAGTACCTGAAGACGCGCAAGCAGTTCGGCGTGCCGATCGGCAGCTTCCAGGCCCTGCAGCACCGCATCGTCGACATGGTCATCTCCTGCGAACAGGCAAGATCAATGGCTTGTCTTGCCTGCTCAAAGGTGGATCAATCCGAGAGCGCGAATGAAAGGGCGCGCGCCGTGTCGGCGGCGAAGATCAGGATCGCCGACGCCGCGCGCCACGTCAGCCAGGAATCGGTGCAGCTGCACGGCGGCATGGGAATGAGCGACGAGCTGAAGGTGAGCCACAGCTTCCGCCGGCTCACGGTGCTCGCGCGGGCGTTCGGCGACGCGGACTTTCACCTGCAACGGTTCGCCTCGCTCTAGCATGGAGAACAAGCGCGTAGTCCTGGCGAGCCGTCCTTCGGGCTGGGTCACCGAGGACAATTTCCGCATCGAGACCTCGCCGATCCCCGAGCCCAAGGACGGCGAGGTGCTGGTGAAGAACCTCTGGCTCTCGCTCGATCCGTACATGCGCGGGCGCATGGACGATACCAAGTCGTACGCCGCCAAGCAGGAAATCGGCGAGGTCATGATCGGCGGCACCGTGGGCGAGGTGATCGAATCGAAAAACCCGAAGTTCACGGCGGGCGAAAAAGTGCTCGGCATGTACGGCTGGCAGCAGTACGGGTGCTCCAATGGCGCTGGCCTGAACAAGATCGATGCGAGCCGCGTGCCCATGTCGGCGTATCTGGGCGTGCTGGGCATGCCCGGAGTAACGGCCTGGGTCGGCTTGCTCGACATCTGCCAGCCCAAGGCGGGGGAGACCGTGGTGGTCTCGGCCGCCTCGGGCGCGGTAGGCAGCGTGGTCGGGCAGATCGCCAGGCTGAAAGCCTGCCGGGCGGTCGGCATCGCCGGCGGCGGGAAAAAGTGTGATTACGTGGTGGAAGAGCTCGGCTTCGACGCCTGCGTCGACTACAAGGCGGGCAAGCTCAATGAAGACCTCAAGGCCGCGGTGCCCGATGGCATCGACTGCTATTTCGAGAACGTCGGCGGCGAGATTCTCGATGCGGCGCTGCGGCGCATGAACCCCTTCTCGCGCATCGCGGTGTGCGGCTTGATTTCGCAGTACAACGCCACCGAGCCGTATGGCGTGAAAACCTTCCGGTCAATTCTGACGAACCGGATCAGGATGCAGGGATTCATCGTGTCCGACCGCATGGAGCTGTGGGCCAAGGCTCTGCCCGAGCTCATCGGCTGGGTCGCCAGCGGCAAGATAAAGTACCGTGAAACCGTGGCGCAGGGCCTGGAGAACGCGCCCAAGGCTTTCATCGGCCTCCTCAAGGGTGAGAATTTTGGCAAGCAGCTCGTCAAGCTCGCCTGAGTTCGTCGGCTTCTGGAACCGCTTCGTCGCCTTCGTCATCGACACGCTGATCGTGTTCGTGGTCATCGGACCGCTCGCCGCGCTGGTGCATGCCGGCCTGTGGGACTTCGTGCTCGAGTCGGTGCTGCCGGCGCTGGCGGTGATCCTTTTCTGGCGCTACCAGGGCGCGACCCCCGGCAAGATGGCCGTCTCGGCGAAGATCGTCGATGCGCGCTCCGGCGGCGCGCCCTCCACCGCCCGCCTGGTGGCGCGCTATTTCGGCTATATCGTTTCGACCGTCCCGTTGTTCCTGGGCTTCGTCTGGATCGCGATCGACCGGCGCAAGCAGGGGTGGCACGACAAGATAGCCGGCACCCTCGTAGTCTACGAAGACGACTGACGAAGCGCTCAGCCGCTGCCGTTTCCGTTCACGGGAATCGGCTTGCCGTCTCTGATCTGAATGTCCTTGCGAGAATAGATGGCGCAGTCCTTAAGCTTTGAAGCCGGGTATTTGACGCTGAAGGTGTGAGTACGCCCGCCACCGGTCTCACCCGCGCTGCTGCCTTCGTATTTCCAGTCGGATTTCTCCAGAAACACCATGTCAATCCGCCAGACGACGACCGGTCTGTCTGGCTCGATGGACATCGTCGGATCCGCCAGGTAGCGCCACACGATATACCAGCCGGGATGATCGTAATGCGACTGGATCGCCCAAGGCCGTTTGCTCGCTTTGCTCTCAAGAGATTCCCTGGGTTTCGGTTTGTTTCCCGATCCGCGACGCTTCAGGTCAGGGAAACGTTGCTGCGCGGTGTCAATGTGGCGATGCTTCTCGTAGCTGCTGACGGTGTCGAGCGCCTTAGTTCCGAGAATGCCAACGATAGCGCTGAACACGTTCGCCTGTTCGTAGTAGATGTCCACGAAGTCCGCCAGTTCGCGCTCAATGTAGTCGATCGCTTTTCCGAGCGCATTGGTGGTAAGTCCAGGAGGTAGCGCCACCCCGCGATTGAAAAACTCCTTGCGGGCCATTGAGGGCTTAGACCGACAGTCTTGCGAGCGCCGGAATCGCCCGGCGCGCAGTCTCGAAATACTCCTTGTTTAGCTCCAACCCAATGCTCCTCAGTCCGCAGGCCGTTGCAGCGGCGATTGTCGATCCGGAGCCCATGAACGGATCAAGTATTACCCCTTGTCCCAGAGGCAGCGACGCGCGCACCAGTTGTCTGAGTAGATACTGTGGCTTGAGCGACGGGTGTGGCGCCAGAGCCCGCTCGCCGTTTCGGGCCACGCCTGCCTCGATCACATCCCTGAACGGCTCATCTTTTGAAATTCGCCGCAAGCCGCCAGTCTTCCACTTTCTCAGATTGTCCTGGACACGGCCCTCGCACGGCTTGCGGAAAAGGCCCCACGGCTCCCAGCGAGAGCGTGGCATGACTGAAACCATAGAAAACTCTTTTTCAGCGTTCTTAGGTCGGTCCCCGCCGCGCAGAGTCTGCACAAGTCTGATGACTTCTCCGCGCTTCTCGAACCCCATCTCAATAAACGGCTCGTAGACCAGGTAGGAAACGAGCGGGTTGGTGGCGATAATCACATGGCCCCCGGGTACAAGCACAGGCATTAGTCGCGATGCTAGGCGCGAGAAGAATTCCCGCAGATTAGACTTGTCGTCCTCGCCCAGAACGGTGAACCGGGGCAGCGGCGACCGGGTACAGCCGTCAAACGACGGAGGAATGCGCCATATGCCGCCGCGGCCGTTCTTGCGCTTCTCGAGCTGTTTCTCAGTGAACTCGACCAGACCGTATGGCGGATCGGTCACCACGGCGTGGATTGAATTGTCTTTCGCCGTCTCAAGCCACTCGAAGGCGTCACACTGATGAATCTCGTAACGCCCGTGCACGCGATGGGCGATCGGCCCCGCGTCGGGGAATAAAGACGTGGTCTGCTGGCCTTTCACGTGTCGGGCTCGCTTCTTGTTCAGTCGCGCGCGACCCGATGCTCTCGCCGTCGTCGTTGAAGTTGCGTGTCGGATCGGTAGAGGTTACCGGGGTACGCGCCGGATTTCAATTAATCTCAACGCAGGTTTGCCAGGAAGGTTGACGGAAGCTTTGCGTTCGGCGCGAGTCTGCCGGTATGCTGTGCTCTGAACTCGCAGACCCTCACTTATCCCACTGAAGGACAGCGACCAATGATCGACCTGTACACGTGGCCCACGCCGAACGGGCACAAAATCCACATCATGCTCGAGGAGACCGCCCTGCCGTACCGCGTGCACGCCATCGATATCGGCGCCGGCGACCAGTTCAGGAAGGAGTTCCTCGCCATCTCGCCCAACAACAAGATTCCGGCGATGGTCGACCAGCAGGGGCCGGGGGGCAAGCCGTTCGCCCTCTCCGAGTCCGGCGCGATGCTTTTCTACCTCGCGTCCAAGACCGGGAAATTCCTGCCCAACTTCCTCGGCGACCGCTGGCAGGTGATGCAGTGGGTGATGTTCCAGATGGGTCACATCGGGCCGATGCTCGGACAGGCGCACCACTTCCTGCAGTACGCGCCCGAGAAGATCGAATACGCGATGAACCGCTACCGCAACGAGGCGAACCGGCTCTATGGGGTTGTCGAAGCCCAGCTGAAGAAAAGCGAATGGGTGGCATGCGGCGAATACACCATCGCCGACATGGCGATCTTCCCCTGGATGCGCGCACCCGAGCGCCAGGGCGTGAACATCGACGAGTTTCCGACCCTCAAGCGCTGGCGCGAGCGCATCGCCGCGCGGCCGGCGGTGAAGCGCGCCGTGGAGGTGCTCGCCGATCGCCGGCGGCAGACCCCCGGGTTCAGCAAGGAGCAGGCGGAGGTGCTGTTCGGCGCGACCCAGTATGCGAAGAGGGGATAGTCCTGCTGTCGATGTGAACGGCACGAGCTACCGCTGGCCGAAGGCGCCGGTGGCCGTCGTGTGCATCGACGGCGGCGATCCCGCCTACCTGCGGCAGTTTCTCGGCGGGGGCTGCATTCCGAATATCGAGCGCTTCATCAGGCAGGGCTTCAGCGTGATCGCCGACGGCACGGTACCGAGCTTCACCTGCCCGAACAACATGTCCATCATCACCGGCACGCCGGCGTCCAGGCACGGCATCTCCGGCAACTTCTACCTCGACACCAGGACCGGGGAAGCGGTCGTCATGACCGGGCCGGAGCTGCTGCGCGGCGACACCATCCTTTCGCGGTTCGCCGGGGCGGGCGCGAAGGTGGTCTCCATCACCGCCAAGGACAAGTTGAGAAGGCAATTGGGCAAGGACCTCGACGTCTCGAAAGGCAATGTTTCGTTCTCCTCCGAATTCGCCGGCCGCTGCACGTTGGAGGAAAACGGCATCACGGACGTCCTGGAGCTCCTCGGCATGCCGCAGCCGGGCATGTATTCGATGGAGCTTTCGCTGTTCGTGCTCGATGCGGGCGTGAAGCTCCTCGAAAGAAACCGGCCCGATCTCCTCTATCTCTCCCTGACCGACTGGGTGCAGCACAAGTACGCGCCGCACGAACCGCAGGCGAGGCGCTTCTACCAGGAGCTCGACCGGCGCTTCGGGCGGCTCGCCGAGCTCGGCGCGATCGTCGCGCTGACCGCCGATCACGGCATGAACGACAAGTCCGACGCGGCCGGGAAGCCCAATGTCATCTGGCTGCAGGACATCCTGGACGCGCAATTCGGCAAGGGCGACACCCGGGTGATCTGCCCGATCACCGACGCGTTCGTCGCGCATCACGGCGCGCTCGGCGGGTTCGTGCGCGTCTGGTGCACGGGAAAGACGGCGCCGAAGCAGGTGATCGAGGCGATTCGCGGCCTCGACGGCATCGAGTCGGTGCTCGACAAGGAAACCGCGTGCCGGCTGCACGACCTGCCGGCCGACCGCGAGGCCGACGTGGTGGTCATCGCGACGGCGCAGGTCTGCGTCGGCGCTTCCGAGGCGGAGCACGATCTCTCCGGGCTCGAGGGCCACCGGCTGCGCACCCATGGCGGCGTTTCGGAGGCGAAGGTGCCGTTCATCCTGAGCGTGCCGCTGAACGACGAGTACCGGCTGAAGGCGGGCGCGGCGACGCTGAAGAGCTACCAGGTGTTCGATTTTGCCCTCAACGGCACATTGCAGGGGGAAGCGTGATCGAGAATCTGCGGGGGAAGGTCGCCTGGATCACCGGCGGCGGCTCGGGGATCGGGCTCGCCGGCGCCGTCGAGCTCGCCAGGGCCGGCGCGCGCGTCGTCCTGTCGGGCAGAAGCGAGGCCACGCTGAAGCAGGCCGCAAAGACTCTGGACGCGGAGACCCTCGTCTGCGACGTGGCCAGCCAGAAGGAAGTCGCCGGCGCGGCGGCGAAAATCGGCCGCGTGGACATCCTCGTCAACAGCGCCGGCATCAACCTGCCGCAGCGCAATTTCAGGAACGTAACGCCCGAAGGCTGGGACCAGATCGTCGCCACCAATCTGTCGGGGATGTTCTACTGCTGCCATGCCGTGCTGTCCGGGATGCGCAGCCGCAAGGACGGCGTGATCATCAACATCTCTTCCTGGGCGGGGCGCCACGCCAGCCCGCTGTTCGGTCCGGGCTACTACGCGACCAAGACTGCCGTCCTGGCGCTTACCGAGCAGATCAACATCGAGGAGTGCGCGCACGGCATCCGCGCGAGCTCGATCCTGCCCGGGGAAGCCGCGACCCCGATCCTCGAAAAGCGGCCCGTGCCGCCCTCGCCCGAGGAACGCGCGCGCATGCTGCAGCCCGAAGATCTCGGCAAGGCCATTCTCTTCGTTGCCGCCATGCCGGCGCGCGTGTGCATCAACGAGCTCATGATCACGCCGACCTGGAACCGGTTCATCGTCGGCGGCCTGGAAACGCCGAAAAGCTGAGCAGTTGATCTTCGTCAGGGTCGCGGCCCCGTTCATCGCCGGCTACTACGTTTCGTACGTCTACCGGATGGTGAACGCGGTGCTTGCGCCGACGCTCGCCGCCGAGTTCGGGCTTTCCGCTGGCGAGCTCGGGCTGCTCTCCAGCATGTACTTCTTCTCCTTCGGGCTGTTCCAGCTGCCGCTCGGCCTGCTGCTCGACCGCTTCGGGCCGCGGCGCGTGAACGCCACGCTGCTTCTTCTGGCGGCCGCGGGAGGCGCATGGTTCGCGCACGCGGATTCGGCGTCGGCGGCGATGGCCGCGCGCGCGCTGATCGGCTTGGGCGTATCCGGCTGCCTGATGGCCTCCCTGACCGCGTTCACGCTCTGGTATCCCGCAGAGCGCCTCTCGACCATGAACGGCATCGCGTTCTCGGCCGGCGCGCTCGGCGCGATGACCGCAACCGTTCCGCTCGAGCTGCTGCTGCGCTCCTGGCACTGGCGCGAGGTCTTCATGCTGATCGTCGGCGCGACGCTCGCCGTGAGCCTGGTGCTCTGGCTGTGGGTGCCGGAGCGCAAGGCGGCCCCCCGTGGGGAGACCTTCAATGAGCAATTGCGCGCCCTGGCAAGGCTCATCCGCGACGCCGCTTTCCAGCGGCTCGCAGTGTGCGTCGGCGCGAGCCAGGCGGCCGCCGTCGCGCTGCAGACGCTGTGGATCGCGACCTGGTTGCGCGACGTCGCCGGCTACACCCCGGCGGACGTCGCCCGCGGGCTGCTCGCTGTCAACGTCGCGATGATCGTCGGCTACGTCGCCTTCGGGCAGGCCGCCGACCGGCTGATTCGCCGCGGCCGCAGCCCGTTGCCGCTGCTGATGGCCGGGATCGCCGCTTCCTCGGTCAGCCTCGGCATCAACGTTTTCGGCTACCTGCCGATCTCGCTCGCTCTAT
>Ga0114945_10001697_pt1 | contig 13449 bp, 12 predicted proteins | sample OV2TP3_FD_87194 | JGI IMG/M metagenome (GOLD analysis project Ga0114945, IMG submission 87194) | Hot spring microbial communities from Beatty, Nevada to study Microbial Dark Matter (Phase II) - OV2 TP3 | ecosystem: Environmental > Aquatic > Thermal springs > Hot (42-90C) | place: USA: Beatty... | reverse complement strand
GCGAATGTCTCTCGTCGGGAAGGCTGCGACCTGTTCAATCGCGGCGCGTTCGGTCCGGCCGCGTCGGTTTTCCGGCAGACCGAATTCCGGGTCAGCGGCGGGCAGAAGCCCTTCTATCGCGCCTTGGCGGACCTCGCTGCCGGCTACGACCTGTGGGAGAAATTTCAGTATCGTCCGGCTTGGGACAAGCTCAAGACGGCGCTCAAAGCGCTGGAGATGGCCTCCGTGTGGGGCGGGCCTCCGGGACTCAAGGCCGCGCTGCCTCCGATCAAGAGCAACGCCGGCTTTCTGGAGAAATTGGTCCTCGATCCGCAGGAGGTCAAAGAGCTGATGGCCTATGACCTGCTGGCGCATGCCCGCCGCCGCGCCGAACTGGATCATCACGCGGAAGCTGCGACGGTCGTGCTCCTGCGGGCGTTGGAAGCCTTTGCGCAACATCGTCTGTTCAAACAGCACCGGATCAAAACCTGGGATGTTCAGCCGGAGCAATTGCCCGCCGCGCTTCAGGAGACCTGTCGGACCTGCTACCTGGATGATGTGGACGGCAAATACAAGTTGCCCCTGCAGGCGCAATTCCGGGCGCTGGCCGGCCTCGGTGATCAGGTAGGCCAGACCTATCTGGCGCAGTGGACCAAGCTGAAACCGTTGCTGGACGTGGCCGGGCAGGCGGTGCTGGGCCACCGGTTCGAGCCGATCAAGGTTGAACGGTTCCAGCAATTGTACGAGATCGTGCTCAAGGTGACGGGCGTCACCGACGCGTCGCTACCAAAGTTTCCCACACTGCACCTGTGAAAAAGAGCTGCAGCACTCGGCTTTCAGCGCCCCCTCCCTGGCCCTCCCCCTTGCAGGGGGAGGGGCGGGTGAGGGTGGAAGCTGACCGCTGACGGCTGAAAGCTCTTATGGAGATTCGCATTTACTATGAAGATACGGATTGCGGCGGGGTGGTGTACTATGCGAACTACCTCAAATATTTCGAGCGGGCGCGCACGCAGTTCCTGGAAGAGCGTGGCCTCTCCGTTGTCGAGCTGTTGGCGCAGGGCACGCAATTCCTGGTGGTCCACGCTGAACTGGACTATCGTCGTCCGGCTCGCTATGGCCAGACCCTGACCATCGACACCGTGCTGTCCGGCCACGGGAAAGCCAGCCTCACGTTTGCTCACATCATCAGGGAGCGGGGTAGCAAAGAGATCATCGTGGAAGGGTCCGCCACCTTGGTCACCACCGACCTGCAGGGCAAGGTCCAGAGACTCGCTCCGGCGCTCCTTCAGAAGCTCAAGGGCGCGCCGGCGAAAGGCAAGGCGTAATAGAGAAGCTCGGGACCTGGCTGGCGATCGTGGCGGTCGCCGTCGGCTTTGTGATCCTCCTGTGGTTATTGTTTGCAGAAGGGCCGACTGGCAAAAAGACCGACAAGAAGAAGTGAACAGCCACTATACTCTCTTGGCGCCAAGCCGGACGGAAAAGTAATCGTCACCGCGCTGGCTTGAAGCAGCCTAACGCCAAGCCCAGCCGTCGCTGCGAAGCGATCGGTCTGAAGCGCTGAGTTAGCCCAGACCCTGCTTACGGTGCAAACATTTCCTGCAGAATCGCCAACACCGCCGCCAGAGGGCGGGGAGCCAGCCGCCCGAGCCGCCTCACCAGTCGCTCAGCATCAACCGTGCGGAGCTGGTCGGTGGCAACGAATCCAGCCCGACCTTGAAAGCGACATTGGACGCGCCATGGATACGCGTGCCCTGCAGTCGTCATCGGCGCAACGATCACTGTCCGCAGATGGTCATTCAATTCGTCTGGGGAGACGATGAGGCAGGGCCGTGTCTTGCGGATCTCGCTGCCTCGCGTCGGGTCAAGCTGAACCAGGTAGACCTCGCCTCGCGCTGGCACTGCGCGCTCTACCGCCACTTCCACTCTTCCTCGTCAAACCGTGTGGCTGTTGTTGGATCAAGAAGCCGGTCCTCGCCCTGCTGGCGCATGCGTCGAGCTGCAGCCGCCCAGCCAGCACGTGGCCGAGTTGCCCTGCGAATCACAATGCGCCCCGGCCTGGCCTCTAGTTCAACTTCGTCCGCGAGTTGGGCTTCCTCTAGCAGTACCTTCGGCAGACGGATGCCTTGTGAATTGCCAATCTGAACTATGCGGCTTTTCATTGGACCTCGCCCATGTTGCTACATTGTAATCACACGACGAACAGCTTGGCAAGCACAGAGGATGCTGGTCTTGAAGGGTTACAGGCCAACGTGGCGCTCTGCTGCCGCGGCCCTCAGGCGCATGATACCACGGGCCGCGGGCGGCAGAAGCGCATGGTTAGGAGGACACCTTTTCAACCATCTCCTGGCGCACTATATAGTCTCCCTTCTCCTTGGAATATGTGGCAGTCATCGTGTTGGGATAATCCTTTCCCACCCGCGTAAATGTTTCGATGACTTGTCCCATATCCATCCGGTAAAGGCCGCTTCCACGATGCCAATCCGACGCAAAGAGAATGGCAGATAACGCGCCACTCTCAAGCAACTCGAATTGAAACACATAGCTGTGAATAACTTGGTTGCATACAAAAAGGAGACTACGCTCTACATGAGACTCTCGCTCAAGTTTATAGTGCTTCTCAATTTGGGACGCATTCAACAGAGTAACTCGGGTGCCGGTGCTTGGGTAAACTGAGATCCGAATGGGCCTAGCCATCGTGGAGTCCGAAAGCCGTCGCGCATCGATTAACTTCCGAATGGAATAAAACCCAAGCATCAAAATACGCTCGACGCGAGCGAGGCTCGAATCCGCCCAACGACGCTGCTTCTGGCGCCGCCGGAGATCTACGCCTGAGCGAAGCAAATCCTCCTTCCAATAGGACGACTCCCCAATCACATGGCCTCCTAATAAGTGAACCGCTTAGGGTCCCGAGATACCCGGCGCGGTCTATCTCGGTCGAGATCGTCTGCTCCTACTGGAAACATTCACAATATCTGTCACTTGTGTGCCTGTGTCAAGGCGCCACCGGCCGGGATAGACGGCGAAGCCGGACGGTCTATTCTCACGAATGACGGCTACTGGCGAGGCTTCGGGTAGCCTTCCGTGGTCATCGCGTCTGCCACGTTCTGCTGATTGACGTGCGTACGGAGTAACGGAATACAGAAAGGTAGGAGTAGAGGGGAGGGTTTATCAGTGCCGTCGGTGTGTCAGCCAGTAGGTGATCGAGGCTCCGAGGACGCTGACAAGTGCACCAATCAGGAAGACTTTTTCCATGAAGGTCATGGCATTTCTCCCTCAAGCCAGAATGCCCACCAGAACAGTGCCAGGCCCCAGATGGAACCGAACACCATCAGAGGCAACGAGGCTTGTCCTGTTACCCACGGGCTGACGACCGTCAGCAACAGAACGCCTTTTGCGAGGTCATAGAGAAATTTCGCAACACTTTCGCGTTGGCGCTCACTCATGCAAGCTCCATCACTATAGCACGACTGTCACTTCTTGGCATAGCCTTCGCGCGCCATCACTTCCGCCACGTTTCGCTGGTTGACGAACACATCCGCGACGGTCCGCCCATAGACATCCGTGGCCTCCGGGATGATGGTGACCGGTCCTTCCCGCAATAACAAGTCGAGCCGCTGAGACGCCGCGAATCCTCCGGCCTCCGACAGCTCCGGCGCGTTGATTCCGCGGATCCGGATGCGCTCGCCGGCGTGAGCAAACGTGTCGCCGTCAATCAACCGAATCTGCCAGCCGTCCAGCAGCCGCGGCCGCTGGAAAGCGCCGCCCCCTGCGAGATATCCGGCCCGAAGCAACGCGCGCTGCTTGGCAAAGGTCCGCAGCGCCCGCTGCTCGCGGCCCATTGCGGAAAGCGGGCGACGATTGGGTGTCCGCTTGCGGACGACCCTCTTCGGGCAGGAGCACTGCCGTTTGACAGCGGATTTTACCTGCGCGGGCGGGCGGCTCTTCGTCGTTGGGGCAGCACCGCCTTTCCCGGACGAACTCCGCGGGAGGGCGTCGGCCTCTGCTGGGGTGAGCAGCACGAGGATGGCGACGATCGCTGCTGCCAGGCTCTGAGCCCTAATGGCCATCGGTTGTCCCTCCGCCCCTCGCTATTGCAAAACGCATGCGGGTTGTCGGCGGACCGGGAGGAGGGCGGTGGCGTTGACAAAGCCGAAAACCGCGTGCTCAAATGGCAACGCTGTCGCGAGGCGCGGGGTATGGGGCGAGAGGCAAAAGGCAATTGAAGACCTGGATATAAGGGAGCTTTAACATGGAGATGTTCGGCAGGGTGGGGCTGGTCGAGATCCCGGTGCTGATCGCGCCGGATCAGAAGGAGTGGCTGGACCGGATGATCAAGGAAGGTAAGATCGCGATTCCACCTGGCGGGACGCTGGAGAAGGGATCGCTCTATTCCATGTTCATCCGCATGCTGCTCCACAATGCCATGGAGGAGCAGAAGCGGCAGGAGGCCTTGGAGGCCGAAGACGAGGACGAGTGAGCGGCCTGTATCCCAATGGCTCCCCTGGTATCCCCTGAGATACGAAGCTAGAGCTGCCGGAGCGCCCGCCCCGCGCTCTTGATGGTGTGCTGGATATCGGACGCCGAATGGGCCGTCGAAAGGAAAGCCGCCTCGAATTGGGAGGGAGCCAGATAGACTCCCTTAGCCAGCATCCGATGAAAGAATTTCGCGTAGGCCTGTGTGTCGGACTGTTTCGCTGACGCATAATCCACCACCGGCCCTTTCGCAAAAAACGCGCAGAGCATCAACCCGACCCGATTCTGGCTCAACGTCACGCCGGCCTTTTTGGCCGCCGCGCTCAGTCCTTCCGCCAGCGTCGCCGCCCGCTCCTCCAACTGCTTGTAGACTCCGGGCGCCTTCAGCTTGCTGAGCGTCTCGATGCCGGCGGTCACCGCCAGGGGGTTTCCCGACAGCGTGCCGGCTTGATAGACGGGTCCCACCGGCGCCACCCATCGCATGATCTCTCGCCTGCCGCCATAGGCGCCGACGGGCAGCCCGCCCCCGATGACCTTGCCGAGGCAGGTCAGGTCCGGCGTCACCCCATAGAGCGACTGCGCGCCGCCGTAGTGCACGCGAAAGCCGGTGATGACCTCATCGAAGATGAGGAGAATCCCATACGCGCGGGTGAGCTCGCGCAAGCACGGCAGGAAGTCGTTGCCGGGCGGGACGACCCCCATGTTGCCGGCGACCGGTTCCACGATGACACACGCCAGCTCCTTGTAGCGGGACCGGATGAGACGCTGCACCGACGGAATGTCGTTGTAGGGGACGGTCAACGTGTGGCGGGTAAAATCGGCCGGGACGCCGGGGCAGTCCGGCAGGCCCAGCGTCGCTACGCCGGAGCCGGCTTTGGCCAGAAGATAGTCGCTGTGCCCGTGGTAGCAGCCTTCAAATTTCAGGACTCCGTCTCTCCTGGTGAACGCCCGGGCGACACGAATCGCGCTCATCACCGCTTCGGTTCCTGAATTGACCAGGCGGACCTCCTCCATTGACGGCACCGCTGCGGCGATCATACGGGCCAGGCGCACTTCGTGTTCTGTCGGCGCCCCATAACTCGTGCCATTGGCCGCGGCGCGGGCGATGGCTTTGACGACGGATGGCGGCGCGTGTCCCAGGATCATCGGGCCCCAGGACAGCACGTAGTCGATGAAGCTGTTTCCGTCCACATCGTAGAGCCGGGAGCCCTTCGCCCGCTGGATGAACAAGGGCTGTCCCCCGACCGACCGAAAGGCACGGACGGGGCTGTTGACTCCTCCCGGAATGTACCGGAGAGCCTCGGCGAACAATTTATGAGAGCGCGTGGTTTTCATGCCCGCAGTCCTCGAAAAAAAGCCTTGGTGCGCCGACGCAAGTTGGTATAAAGTGATGCCCGTCGACGCTCATGGAGTCGGGAGCGGAATCGCCCTCCAGTTAATTAGCTCGTCCACGGGGCAATGGCAATCTTGGCACCGACGCTCGCTAACCCTGCAGACGGGCCGTGGTTGCTGAAGCCCGCACAAAGGTCGAAGCCCAGCCGAATTCATAGCGAGCTAAGAGGCTGGCGTTCACTCTAAGAGACAAACCGTCACCGGTCAAGCGTCGTCTCGAGGCAGACCTGTACGCCTAGGAGAAGGCTTGTGGAATCCGAAGTTGAAACGCTCGCGTTCGTGACGGTGGATGGACTGCTGACCTATGGCGAGGCGCTGTCGCGACGGACTGGGGAGGAGGGCATGGTCCTGCTGCTGCCGCCACCTTCAGGGATGGATCGAAAGCAGCGGGTCCCTGAGGCGATCGAGCACGTCCGGGTGTTCGTGCGACGCGCTCAGAGCGGCTTTCCGGACGCGGAAGCGTACAGGCAGGCCCGCGCCGCGCTAATCGAGCAAGGATGCGGCGGCGATGCGGTGGTGTTTTTCGCGGCATGGAACCATCTCCTCGCGGAGGGGGAACTTGCCACGCTGTACCGGGCACCAATCGGATTCGTCCAGAAGCCGACCCACCACCGCCCCGTGGCCATCGTGCCGCGGGCGCATCTGACGCCTCAGTTGGCGGAGGGGCGCATTGTGCTCGATCTTGGCGACGACCGGTTCTGGTTGCTGCCTCGCGATCTGAGCGGCCGTACGCTGCTCTTCGCCATGCGGCACGGCATCTCGCGGGTGGAGAGCGGCACGTATCGGGTCGGGCGCCGGTTGGCCAATCTGCTCGATCCCGAGCGCGGCATCGCCAAGGCTGACGCCGTGGGGGCGGCCCTTGCTCGGATGCTCGGCGTGGTGGGACAGCAACTGGACTTTCTCCACCTTCACAATTACCTCGATCCGTGCACCTTCATTCATCTGGTGAGTCGGAGCCCGAACACGCGCCAGTTGTTCGAGCGCGTGACTGCAGCGCTCCTTCCAGGCGGCGCTGACACGACGGCGCCAGCGGTCGAGCCGGCGCTGGAGTCGCAGGATTTCGGCTGGGTCACCGGCTTGGAGAAGAAGGTGGAAGCCGAGTTGGCGGCCAGCGCCTTCGGGGTGGACGTCAAGGACGCGAAGCGCCTGATCAAGCATCCCCTGTACAGCTATCCCGGCGGGCATTCCTTCTTCGACCACTACGTGGACGTGGTGGATGGCTTGCATCGGAGCGGGCAGGCGAATCAGGGAAAGGTCGTGTGCTTGTACACCCACAGCTCGACGCTGCGCACGCTGATGATCTATCTGGATCCCCGTCCGTTCCGGGAGGCCTTTGCCGAGTTCGGCGAGTACAAAGAGGGCCAGGATAATGTCGTGCTGCTGAGCCTCGAGGACGGCCGGCTGTCCGGCTACTCCACGGCGGTGGGCCTGTCGGCGCACGAGAAGGCGGCGCGGGAGGCCTGGGTCGCGGTGGAGCGGGAGCGGCGCGGTCGGGTGACCTTGAAGCCCCGGCAGATCAAGCGGATCGTCGCGCTGGTCTCCGGCGGGGACTTCGCTGGCGCCGGGGCGGCGCTGAAGGAGCTGCGGGTCACCGGGAACCGTCTGGGCCTGGAAGTGTATTTTGCCCGCCACGGGTTTCTGGGTCTCGCCAACAACTGGATCGATGCGGTCACCGAGGCTGAGACGCGCGGGATGAGCAGCCATGCGAGCACCCCGATCGGCAGTAGTCGGTTCGAAGACTTTAAAGACGAACAGGTGCAGCAGGCCGCGATGCGGAATCTCGAGCCCTATATGGAAAACGGCGCGTTGGTGGTGATCGGCGGCGACGGCAGTCTGCGGGGCGCCCGGGCGATCTACGAGAATTTTGGCATCCAGGTCGTCGGGATTCCCGGCACCATCGACAACAATATCGCCGGCACGACCGCGCTCGGGTTCCATTCGGCCGTGGCGCTCGCGAACCAATCGATCGAGTCGCTGAAGGCCACGAGCGCGGCCATGGGCAGCGTCTTTTTCGTCGAGGTGATGGGCGCCGGCTCCGGTCATCTCGCGCTGGCCTGCGCGTATCAGGCGAGAGCCGAAGGGGTGTTGGTCAACGAACATCCCGATCCGGATGCGTATATTGACGAGATCATTCTCGGCACGCTCAAGCGGACGTTAGGGGTGCCGAACAAGAGCCACCTCTTCGTAGTGGCGGAGCGAACGCCCCACCGGCATCATCGGGAAGGCGGGGTCCATGGCCTGGTCGAGTATGTAGCCGGACAGATTGCGAAATGGCCGCAACTTCGACCGAGCGCCGGCCACTATCCGCTGACCGTCGCGACGAAGGCCACGATCCTTGGCCACACGCTCCGCGGCGCGCCGCCTACCCCGGAAGACAAGGCGCTGGCGCAGCAGTTGGCGTATGAAGCGGTTCGCAGTCTGGTCGAGCATCCTGAGACCGTGGTGGGCTGCATGCTGGCGTGCCGCGGGCAGGGAGCCATCGAATTGATCCCGCTCCACGCCGTGGAGCCCAAGCTGTTCGATTGGGAAGTCTTTGCCCGCATGCACGGAAGCGATCTGCCGGCGGCGTGTTAAAATGCCCTCCCGGTGGGGGCGTCAATCGTCAATGGTCATGCGTCATTCGGGCGGTCTGGCTTGACGAATGACTAATGACGAGTGACCAATGACGAATTCAATGATGCGGAAAGCCAAGATCGTGTGCACGATCGGGCCGGCCAGCGATTCGTCGGCGGTCCTCGATCAGCTCATTGCGAGCGGGATGAATGTCGCCCGCCTGAACTTCTCCCACGGCACCCACGACTCCCACGGCCGGGCTGTGAAGAACATCCGTGCGGCGGCCGCTCGGCGACAGGCGGCCGTGGCCATCATCCAGGATCTGCAAGGTCCGCGCATCCGCGTCGGGAAGCTTCCCGAAGGAGGGCTCGAGGTGGTCCCGGACCAGCGGGTCATGCTGGTGGCCGAGGTTTCGCAGCACCCGTCTGAACGGGTATCCGGGGCCCGGCGCGCCGGGCGGAAAGCCGGCGCCGGACCCGCCGGTCCGTCCGGCATCTCCGAAATTCCGGTGACCTACCCGTCCCTCGCTCGTGACGTTCGGCCGGGCTCCCGCATTTTAATTGACGACGGCCTGGTGGAGCTGGTCGTGACCCGCATCGCCGGGGACGCCGTCGAATGCACGGTCAGCGCCGGTGGACGGCTTAGCTCGTACAAAGGCGTGAACCTGCCCGGATCCTGCATCGGCGTGCCCACGCTGACCGACAAGGATCGGGATGATCTCCGGTTCGGGATCGCCCAGGGCGTGGATTACCTCGCCCTTTCCTTTGTCCGGGGGCCGGCTGACGTGGCGGCCGCGAAAAAACTGGTGGCCGAATACGGCGGCGATGTCCCGGTGATCGCCAAGATCGAGCGGCTGGAGGCGGTGGACTCCCTGGATGCGGTGCTGGAGCAGGCTGACGGCGTGATGATTGCCCGCGGCGACCTGGGCGTGGAGATGGGGCCGGAGGCTGTGCCCTTGCTTCAGAAGAAAATCATCGCGGAAGCCAACCGGCGTCGGCGACTGGTGATCACGGCGACGCAGATGCTCGAGTCGATGATCCGCCAGCCTCGCCCGACGCGCGCCGAAGCCTCCGATGTCGCCAATGCGGTGCTCGATGGGACGGACGCGGTGATGCTCTCGGCCGAGACGGCCATCGGACGGTATCCGGTCGAAGCGTTCTGCGTCGCTGACCGCATCATCCGCGCGGCGGAAGCCGGCGTCGAGGGCGGCGGTGAATTTCGCCTGCGGGCTACCGACCCGGGCTATGGCAACCGATCTTCCCCGGAAGCGATGTGCGCGGCGGCTTCTTCCGCCGCTTCGGCGACGACCGCGGCCGCCATCGTGGCGTGGAGCGAGTCCGGGGCCACGGCCCGGCTGATGTCCAAGCAACGGCCGCGCGCCCCGATCTTTGGCTTTACACCCTTTGAATCCGTCCGCCGACGGATGGCGCTCTACTGGGGCGTCACCCCGTACACCATGGCGCAAGTCGCCCAGATCGACGAGATGGTGCATGAACTGGAGCGTCGGCTGAAGGCTGAAAAGTTGGTGGCGAGCGGCCAGCGGATCGTCATCCTGTCGGGCACGAAGCTCGGGCAGCGAGGAGGCACGAATTTGATGAAGCTGCATGAGGTGGCGTGAAGATCGGGAACGGCATGAGCCGCCCTGCTCAGACGCTGCGGCTCGACCGCAGTAAGCGTCGTCCACCCGCAAAGCGGGTACCCGGCTGGCCTGTGCAACTTGCTGGCTTCTATCACTCAACGAGAACCCAGCTTCGAACAGTGCTCGGCCTCATTCACCCGTTGCACCTGAAGAGCAACGGGTACCCGGCGGACCGCATCTGCTCGCTAACTCCCGGTGCCCTCGCCTCCGCGATTCACGATGCGTCTCATGCCGTTCCCAGGGGAGGGATGACATCCGGCGAGGTCGCTCTTGGCCGCGTCATAGCCACTAGTAGAGGGCTGAGATATAGCGGTCGGGTCTTACCCGCTGTTCTAGCCCTATTGGCCATCCTGGTTTTGGTGGGGGGGGATGGGCTGGCGGTGACGGGAGACCTCAAGAAGGACCCGACGGAGCTGCTGGACAAGTACCTCTCGCTGGATCTCAAGGGGGCGCGCCTGGATCCCATGACGTGGGAGACGCTCAAGCCCTACATCAACTGGAAGGAGGAGCCGGTCTGGCGGCATGCGGTCGTCGTGATCGGGTATCAACTGATCGATGACGTTGCTCAGTGGGAGGTCATCGGACCGCTGGAAGTCGTGATTCCGGTCGAATTTCGCGTGCTCGGCGGCATGTATTGGGACACGGCCGGCTTTCTGGCCGAGGCCCAAGTCGAGCAGGTCCGCTTCCGGATCAAGGCGATCGGCGACCGCTGGCGCATCATGGAACCGATCCTGCCCCCTCACGTCGGGCAGAAATGGATCATCAATTACGTGAGACAGGCCATGCTCCAGGAAACGGACCCGGATCGCCTGGCCACGCTGACTTCGCTCCGGGACGACTTGGCGAGGGCCAGATGAGCGCGAGTCGGGAGGCCGGCAAGTACTCCATCGATCTGATGATCTTTGATCTGGACGGGACGCTCATTGAATCGAAATGGGACATCGCCGTGGCGGTCAACCGCACGCTCCTCGAGTTGGGCCTGCCGGTCCGCCAGGACGAAGAGATCTTCGGCTTTGTGGGCGACGGGATCAAACGGCTCCTTCGCCTCGCGGTCGGAGAGGAGAATGAGGCTCGCTATGAAGATGCCATGCGGGTCTTCCGGGGCCACTACCTGTCCTGCTGCCTGGACCGCACCCGCTTCTATCCCGGCATCGAACGGGTGCTGAGTCATTTCGCGGATAAGCACAAAGCGGTGGCGACCAACAAGTCCCTGGAGTACACGACGAAGATCCTCAACGCCCTTGGACCGCATCACTTTGCGCATGTCGTCGGCGGAGACGACGGCTATGGGTTGAAGCCGGAGCCAGGGATGTTCTTTAAGATCATGGAGGCCTTAAAGGCGCCCAAAGAACGGACCGTCCTCATCGGAGACAGCACGAACGACATCAAAGGGGGGCACAATGCCGGGATCAAGGTATGCGCCGTCGGCTACGGCATGGGTAATCGCGAAAAGATGGCGGCCTGCGGCCCCGATTGGTTTATCGAACGACCGGAGGCGCTGATCGAGATCTTTTCATGAAGCCAAGGTTAAGGTTGAGGAAGCAGGCACTGGCGGTCTGTTTTCTCATTATCCTCAGCCTCAGCCTCCAGGCCCAAGGGGCGGGTCTGGCGGAGCGCGTCATCGAGCACAAGCTCGCGAACGGGCTGATGCTGTTGATGGTGGAGCGCCATCAGACGCCCGTCGTCTCGATCAATCTCACCTTCGGTGTGGGCGGCATCAACGAGCAGACCGGCATGACCGGTGTCGCGCATCTGTACGAGCACATGGCCTTCAAGGGGACGCAGGCGCTCGGGACGAAGGACTATGAGGGCGGGCGCCCGTATCTCGCCAAGCTGGATGAGCTCAACGCCGCGCTGGAGCAGGCCCGCGCAGCACAGCCACAATATCAACAGGGCCCCAGGGCCGAAGAACCGGCGGTGGAGTCCCCTGCGGTACAGGAGCTCCGCAGGGCGTTTCAGAAGGCCCAGGAACATGCGGGTGAGTGGGTGATCAGCAACGAGCTGCCCTTGCTGTATCAGCGGCACGGCGCTGTCGGGCTGAATGCCTCCACCAGCAAGGATGTGACCCGCTACACCGTGAGTTTGCCGGCCAACCGTCTGCCGCTCTGGGCCGCGATCGAGACGGACCGCATGGCCCACCCCGTGCTTCGGGAGTTCTATAAAGAGCGGGCGGTCGTCATGGAAGAGCGGAGGCTCCGCACGGAGGATAGCCCGCGTGGCCTGCTCTACGAAGCGTTCGCCGCCGCGGCGTTTCAGGCCCACCCGTACGGATTTCCGACCATCGGATGGGCCTCGGACATCCAAGCGCTCACGCCGACCGTGACCGCGGAGTACTTCCGAACCCACTACGGCCCGGGCAACGCGACGATCGCCATTGTCGGGGACATCAACCCTCCGGAGGTCATCGCCTTGGTCGAGCGAACGTTCGGGAACATTCCACCTTCGCCTCCGCCTCCACGGGTCATCACCGTGGAACCTCGTCAACGGGGCGAGCGCCGGGTCGAGGTGGAGTTCGATGCCGAGCCATTTCTATTGGTCGGCTACCACAAGCCCGCGCTCGGGCATCCGGACGACTTCGTCTTCGACGTGCTGGACTCGATCCTGGGGGAAGGCGTCACCTCACGGCTCTACAAGCGACTGGTTCAGGAGACACACCTTGCAGCCGTAGTGGACACGGAGGCCAACTATCCCGGGGTCCGTGCGCCCAATCTTTTCGTCATCGGCGCGGTGCCGCTGGCGCCGCATACCACCGCCGAAGTCGAGGAGGAGATCTACCGCGAACTCGATCGGTTGAAAACGGAACCGGTCACCGACCGGGAGTTGGAAAAGGTGTTGAACAATCTTGATGCCTCTCTGATTCGAACCCTGCGGTCGAACAGCGGCCTCGCCGGCCAATTGGCCTATTTTCAGGCAGTGGCGAGGGACTGGCGGTACATGTTGAAGGCCCGTGAGCGGATCGCCGCCGTGACACCGGCGGACATCCAGCGCGTGGCGTCTCGGTATCTGGTCAAGAACAATCTGACCGTCGCCACGCTGGTCCGACCGGCATCCGTGGTCCGTTCTCCGATCCCTGTTCCCTCTCCCCAGCCCTCCCCCTTCAAGGGGGAGGAGAAGGTGGGGGTGGCGCCATGAATGGAAAAATATTGCGAATTACCGCCTCGGTGCTCGTGCTCGCCGTTGGTCTGACCGGTTGGCCTGCCTCGCTGTCCGCCGGTGAGCCTGCTCAGACGGACCCGAGGCAGATGCGGTTCCAGCCGGTACGATTCACTCCGCCGGAGCCGGAGCGCGTGGTGCTGGAAAACGGGATGGTCGTGTACCTCCTGGAAGATCACGAGCTGCCCTTGATCACCATGACCGCCACGATCCGAACCGGCGGCTGGCTTGACCCGCCCGACAAGATCGGGCTCGCCGGC
>Ga0114945_10001696_pt1 | contig 13459 bp, 11 predicted proteins | sample OV2TP3_FD_87194 | JGI IMG/M metagenome (GOLD analysis project Ga0114945, IMG submission 87194) | Hot spring microbial communities from Beatty, Nevada to study Microbial Dark Matter (Phase II) - OV2 TP3 | ecosystem: Environmental > Aquatic > Thermal springs > Hot (42-90C) | place: USA: Beatty... | reverse complement strand
CCGGTGGCTGCCGGGATACCTTCGGTGGTACTTCTATGCCTTTGCCACTACCTATCTGCGCCGCGGCCCGAGGTCCGTGGCGCGTAGACGTACAGGATCGGTCCCGAGTCCAGTGGAGGAGCGTCTTGGCGCTGCTTCCCACAAGAGTGAGGCTTCGAATGTGGCCCTTCTTGAGCGGGGAGAGCAAGCCCTGTCGGCCCCTGCGGTCCCAGGGAGTGCCGTGATCTGCCCGGGGCTCTTCCTGCTCGCGCTTATTCCCCGTCTCCTGCATCTGGCGTGGACCCTGGACTACGTGCCGGCTCACGATGACCGGATCTACGACTACCTGGCCGTTCGCATCGTGAGGGGTGAGACGTTCGATTCCGGCGTCGGATTGGGCGACGTGGACCCACGGGCCGTGGGGACCCAGTCTCAGCCGTCCGCATACCGGACGCCGGGCCTTCCGCTGGTCCTGGCATTCGTTTACCTGGTCTTTGGGCACAGCTATCTGGCAGCGCGGGGAGTCTTCGTGGCGTTGAACAGCCTCGTGGCGCCCGCACTCTTCACCCTGGGAAGGGATCTTTTCGGGTGGAGGGTCGGCCTGCTCGCCGCACTCATGTGGGCATGCTGGCCGATGTCGATCTACTTCAACTACGCCTCAGACACCCTATTCGCCGAGCCCCTAGCTATTCCCATCACCGTGTTCGCGGTCTGGATGCTGGTGCGTGGGGTCTTGACAAGTCGGCCGGCGTGGCTGTTCGGGGCCGGGCTGTCGTTCGGGCTGGCGGTCCTCACCCGGGGGTATCTGCTGGTCGCCCTGGCCGTTGGCCTCGTCACGGTCGGCATGCTCGCCGCTCGCAGATGTGTGCCATGGCGAGGGGCATTGGTTATGGTGCTTGGCGTGAGCTGCCTCCTCGGCCCATGGCTGGTCAGGAATTACCTCGTCTTCGACACCCTGGTCTTCTCCACCAACGTCGACACGCTGTGGCTGGGGAATAACCAGTGGGCGAGAGGTTCCTACGCCGGGGAATGGCGGAGGCCTGAAAGCCAGCAATGGGCCTATATCCTGGCCAAGTATCCGGGGTTCGTCGAGCTATCGGAGCTGGAGAAATCCCGGATCTATCTCCGGGAAGCTCGGGACGCCGTGCTCCGAGATCCAGCACGAACAGTGTGGCTGATGTTCCGCAAAACCCTCGTGTTCTTCTTCCCATTTTATGAGGGAGCCGATGGAAAGCTGAGGTTCAATTTCAGCTTCGTGTTCATGATCCCATTGTTCGCGCTGGGAACTGTCGTCACGGCTCGCAGTGCACCCCGGGACGCCTGGCTTCTATTCTTTCCGATCCTTTCCCTCTTCGTTGCCCTCTTGATCGCCATCCCCAGCGATCGATATCGGGCGCCCGCTGAGCCGTTCGCGATCATGTTCGCCGGAGCTGGGATCGGGTGGCTCGCCGATCGGGTCGGGCGTGGACGGGCAGCTCTACTCGTATCGGGATGGCTGGCGGTGAACCTGGCCGGCATCGCCTTTTCAGATGTCGTTGTCCAAACCGTCCGGAGCATATTCTAATCTCCGACGCTGGGCCCACGGCGTCGGGTAGCGGGAGTCCGGAACGCGGCGCTCGGCGTCGGGGTGCACCTGCATAGTTCATGAGCCGTTACCAGGACAAGCTTGCTGAGCGAGAGTTCTTCGACCAGATCAGTCAGGACGATGACTACGATGTCTTTGACAGACCGACCAAGCGGCATTTCCTTAGGATGTTCGCTGAAGCCGTGGGTACCGGTGCCGCCAACGTTGTGATCGATCTCGGATGCGGTACCGGGGCCTTTACCTCCACCCTAGCAGGTCGCGCGGCGTCCGTGGTCGGCGTGGACATCTCTTTCGGATCTCTCCAGCACGCTGTGCGGTGTCGGTCCGCGGGTGCGACCTTCATCTGTGCTGACATCGAGGAGCTCCCCTTCCGGAGATGTAGTGCGGATGTGGTGGTGTTCAGCGGGGTGCTCCATCATTTCCCCGAGCTGCGCCGTTGCGCGGCGGAGGCGTATCACATCCTCAAACCAGGTGGGGTGATTTTTTCCTTCGACCCTCATCGATACCACCCGGGCATGTGGGCGTATCGAGATCCGGCGTCGCCTATATCGACGACGGCGGGTCGGACGCGCAACGAACGGTTGCTCACACGCCGGGAGTTGCTAGAGGTGTTTGGCGAGGCCGGATTTGCGGTGAGCGTGAAAGCGGTCTCTCCCGTTACCTACCGACACGTGGCGAAGGGGAAGTGGCTGCTTCCGGTGTACAACACGGTCGAGCGCCTGTTCGGGCTCTCGCCGCTGGCTTCTTGGTTCGGGGCTTTCCTCGTGATGGTCGCGAGGAAGCTTTAACGCTGGCGGCATGTTGAGGCGGCCGGCTGGGCCACTGGTTGCGCTGGTGGCTTCCCTGCGCTATGCGATCAAGGCATATGGTTACCTGCCGGTAACGTTCGTCCGGCGAGGTCTCTCTCAGGACACCTACTGGCGCCAGTACTTCTGGAACCGGTGGGGACGCCTGCCGGGAGCCGCCAGTGAGCTTGCGCCGCGCAGGCCGCTCTGGATTGAGGCCTACGGCGGAGGGGAAGTGACCCAGCTCAGAACCTTGTGCCGGCTGCTCCGCCAGGAGTTTCCTGAGTTGCCGTTGGTCCTGTCGACCAATAACCTCTACTCGTTCCGCTACGCCCGCTCGCGGCTCCCGGTGGACTTGGTCTTTGACACTCCGTGGGACCTCCCGAATCCAATGCGGCGAGCCCTCAGAAGCCTGACCCCAAGGGCCATCTGCTTTGTTGAGAGCGTTAAGTACCCGGTCCTCACTCGGATGGCCAGGGAACCTGGAATCCGGACTATGCTGATCAATGGTTTTATCTCTCGAGGATGGAAGGACCATCCCTTTATGCAGCGGGCGGTTCAGATGGGTGCCTACGGTTGTCTCGATGCGGTAAGCGCCAGATCAGAAGAGGATGCTGATATTTTTCGCGACCTCGGTGTGCCTGCAGACCGGATCTCAGTTACAGGAAACATGAAGGCAGATCCGGAGAGCGTGTGCCTGCTCCCCGAGGAGCGCATGGCAATCTTGAAGCGGCTTAACTGGGATCCCGATGCCCCCGTGTTTGTAGCCGGTAGTGTTCGTCGGCACGAGGATCGTGAGGTCGTCAAGGCCTACTGTGAGGTGCGGCGGCGTATCCCGGCGCTGAAACTCGTGCTGGCGCCAAGCTACAACGACCGTCACGATCTTAACGTACTGATGAATCTCGTCGGAGTCCAGGAGGCCGTTCGGTGGAGCGAACTTGAGCGGAGTCAGGGTAACGGGCGTCCAGTCGTAGTGGTGGACACCTTCGGCGATCTTCCACGCCTCTACGGTCTCGGGACCGTAGCGTTCGTCGGGAGCCTGGTGTACGGAAAAACCGGCTATGGCCACAATCTCATGGAGCCGATGCTGCATAGGGTCCCCACCATCGTGGGGCCGTTCGTCGGCCAGTGGCGGGAGTTCGTGGAGGAGTTCCGGTCAGAATGGGACGGGGTCCAGGTGGCCGATGGGCAAGGGCTCGCCAAGAGCCTGACCGCGCTTATCGAGAGCCCTGAGTTGCGTATGCGAGTAGCCGCCCGGATCGAGAGGGCTGTCCGGGGACAGTTAGGCGCAGTCGGGGCGACGCTCGAGTTCCTGAAGCGTCAGCTTTCACTCGAGGTCTCGTAGTGCGTACTGCGCAGGACGGTTATCGAGTCCGTGTGGTGCATCTGATCGAAAGTCTCGGCCTTGGTGGAGCAGAGCGTCGCCTGGTTTCCGACCTTCGATGGCTTGACCGGCAACGATACGAGCACCTGGTGGTGTACCTCATGCAGGCCGACAATCTTCGCGCCGAGATCGAGACCATGGGTATCCCGACTCGAGGGCTTGGCATGCGCAACCTGAGGGAGTGGCGAGTCGGTCTCTTCCGGCTAGCGCGCCTGTTTCGGCGGTGGCGACCTCGATTGGTGCACACCCAGGTATTTGGCGCCGATGTCTACGGCCGTGTGGCGGCAACTCTCGCTGGAGTACCCCGAGTGGTTACGACGGTCCAAACGTTGCCGTACGACCGGCGCCTCGCGCGGTTCTACTCGAAACGGCGCAAGATTGCCGATTACCTCACCGCTCGTTTCTGGACCGATCACTTTGTCGCCGTGTCGGAACCGGTTCGGGACGCCTTGATCGCCGAGTTCGGGATCCCGCCTGGCCGCGTGTCCGTGATCCCCAATGGCGTCGATCTCACCCGGTTCTGTCCCCGGACGTCGGAGACGACCAGTCAGGCCCGTGCGTTGCTTGGCATTCCTCAAGAGGCATTCGTGATCCTTACTGTTGGACGGCTGATCCCGGAGAAGAATCACGCCACACTCGTTCGCGCATTCGAGGCAGGGTTGGGGCGCTTGCCTCATGCTCGCCTGCTCTTGGTGGGAGATGGCCCGTGCCGCCGAGATCTGGAAAGGCTTGTTCGCGCGAGAGAGCTTGACGGTCGAGTAGCTCTCCTCGGTGCTAGATCCGACGTTGACCATCTGCTGCGGGCGGCCGACCTTTTCGTCCTCCCCTCGCTTCGTGAGGGTCTCTCGGTAGCGCTTCTGGAAGCTATGGGCTCTGAAGTCCCGGCGATTGCGTCGGCCATTCCTCAGAACACCGCGATCATCCATGACGGCCAAACTGGATGGTTGGTCCCAGCGCTGGATCATGTGGCCTTAGCCGAACTCATAGTTCAGACCGCTCGAAACCGTGACAATGCGCGCGTAGTTGCTCGCCTTGCGCGGGCTCATGTGGCTGCTCACTTCTCAGCTGAGACCTTCGCTCGCCAACTGCAAGATCTTTATGACGAACTCTGCACCGAGATCCGGGGCGCCGGGCGCATTTCTCCTGCCCTTCGCTGACAGCCGCTCAGCAGTGGCGGCGGTCTTCCTATTCGCGCTGACCTTAAGGGTACTCGCGGTTGACTACGCGAGCCCCCCGGAGAGCGACGGTATCACCTTCCATCGCCTGGCTGTGTCGCTGGTCTCGGGTGACGGATATGCACGTGTCTCGGGGCATCCTTCGGCTTGGGTCGTTCCTGGATACCCGTTGCTCCTGGCTGCGGTCTACTGGGTTGTAGGGAACGACCCGGCCGTGGCTCGGCTGGTTAACGCATTCCTCGGGGCGCTGACGTGCGCGCTAGTGTTGCTTCTGGGCCGGCGGGTTTTTGAGCCCCGCGTAGGGCTCCTCGCGGGCTTTTATGCTGCGGTATCGCCGTTTTTCATCGCGCTCGTGAACCGGATCCTTTCCGAGAACCTCTACATCCCCCTTTTGCTCCTGACGGCCCTGGCGTTCCACGAGGTCATCTCGCGAGGACGATTCCGGGATTTTGTAGGGTTCGGCCTTTCAGGGAGCCTCTCGATCCTTGCCAAACCCCTTACAATCCCTTTCCTGTTGGTTGCCCTTGTCTTCTTGATCAGGCAGTGGCGCGGTCGCCGCTTGCTCGTGAAGCTCGCGGTAAGTCTTCTGGTCTTCATCCTGCCAATCGGAGTGTGGACCGTGCGAAACGCCGTGGCTCTGAAGGCCTTTGTCCCTCTGGCGAACCAAGGCGGGGACACCTTCTATGTTTCGTACAATCCGATTGGGGGGAAAATCTTCGGCAAGCGCCTGGACGACGATCCAGTGTACGTGGAGGCCAATCGGCGTTACCCCCTTTTCACGCACGAGGTGGAGCGCTCTCATTATCTCACGGAACAGGGCATTCGGACGATCGTGGAGCATCCCGAGCGTCTCCCTCGCCTAACCATGCTCAAGGTACTTTACTTTTGGAGTCCGTTTGACTGGGAGATCCTTGACAGCGGGAGTTATAACGCTGCTACTGCCATACTTCTACCATTCCTGGCCATCGGACTTGGCATGGTGGGGCGTCAGTGGCCCACATCGGCAAGCGTTCTTCTCCCTCCGGTCTCCATGTTTGCCCTGGCGCTTGTGTTTTACGGCTCGCCGCGCGTACGCCTGACGATAGAGCCGTTCCTGGTGGTGCTGGGCGCTAGTGGGGCCGTCTGGCTATGGACCCAGGCACGCCGCCGGGCACCATTGACGGGGATCCTGGCGGGATGGTTCGGTATCAACCTATTCCTGGCCCTCTCAGGGGACGCGGCGAAGGCTACAGCCCGGACATTCCTAGAAGTTGTAGGGATCTGGTAGGCGGGTCCGCTTGGTGGCGCAATTTGGCACTGCGGTAGTCACGGGGGCCGGTGGCTTCATTGGGAGTCACCTGGTTGAAGCCCTGGTACGGGATGGCGTCAAGGTTCGGGCCTATGTTCGCTACAACTCCCGCGGCGATATCGGCCTGCTGAGATTTCTTCCACGCGAGTGCTTATCCTCCGTCGATATCGTAAGAGGGAACGTGCTCGACGTCGAGAGCGTGCGACAGGTGGTTCGCGGTGCCGATGTAGTATTTCACCTTGCGGCGCTTGTGGGGATTCCGTACTCCTTCCTCAACCCGCGCGAGGTGGTGGAGGTCAACGTCACCGGTACCCTCAACGTTCTCACGGCGGCTCGTGAGGCAGGCGTGGGCAAGATCGTTCAGACTTCCACCAGCGAGGTGTACGGGACCGCTCAGTACGTACCGATGGACGAGAGGCACCCTCTGCAGGCACAGTCTCCGTATGCTGCCAGCAAAATCGCCGCTGACGCCATCGCCCTGAGCTTCGCGCGCTCGTTTTCCCTCCCGGTCGCGATTATCCGCCCCTTCAATACTTATGGTCCTCGCCAGTCGGCCCGCGCTATCATTCCCACGCTCATCGCGCAGGCCTTGGCCCAGGACACGATCAAGGTGGGGGCCACTACGCCGACCAGGGACTTCACATTTGTCACCGATACGGTCCGCGCATTTATCCGTGTGGCAGAGGTTTCAGCCTGTGTCGGTGAAGTGATCAATGTCGGCTCAGGCCATGAGATCTCCATTGGGGACCTCATCGATAGGATCATCGCCATCGTCGACCGCGAGGTTGCGGTCGAAGTGGATCCCCAGCGCCTCCGCCCCGAGACCAGCGAGGTTCGGCGGCTACTCGCAGACACGGCCAAGGCCAGGCACTTCCTTTCCTGGGCGCCGGGGGTATCTCTAGACGAAGGGCTACGTCGAACAGCAGATTGGGTTTCGCGATCTCTCAAAGAATTTGAGCCGGGGAGGTACAGCATCTAACCGTGGCCAGCCGCGTCCGAGCCGTTATCTTAGCTGGGGGCCAAGGGGTTCGCTTGCGTCCGCTGACCTACGCCATTCCCAAGCCGCTCATCCCCATTGGCGAACGACCTATCCTTGAGACGATCATCAGCCGTCTTCGAGCCTACGGCATTACCGACATCGTCATCGCGACAGGATACCGAGCCGAGTTGATTGAGACCTACTTTCGTGATGGCAGTCAGTTCAGGGTGAAGATCCGCTACCTCCAGGAAGAGCGTCCGCTCGGGACGGCCGGCCCGTTGGCCTACCTCGGCACCCTAGGTCGAGACGTCCGATCGTTCCTGCTCATGAATGGTGATATCTTGACGCGACTGAATGTCCCCCGCATGCTGAAGGCCCACGAAAAATCTCAGGCTGACGTTACCGTCGGCGTGAAGAAGCACACCTACCGGCTGCCTTATGGGGTTGTTGAGCGAGCGGACCGCCGGATCGTCCGGGTCCGCGAAAAACCCACGCTCAGGTTCGACGTGGTGGCCGGGATATACGTCCTCCGTCCTCAGGTTATCGATCTGGTCGCCCCGGGGGAGCGGCTCGACATGCCTGATCTTATTCGGCGGGTTATCCGCCGGGGGGGCGTTGTCGGCTACTATCCCATCAGAGAGTTTTGGCTGGCCGTGGACGGGCTCTCCCAGGTGGAGGAGGCGTTGGCGAAACGCCGGAGATGGGATTGGTGAGCGACGGCAAGCGCCTGTCCGTCATCATCCCCGCGTACAACGAGGTACAGACGATCGGGGAGGTCATCCGCCGGGTCGAGAAGCTTGATCTTGGCGAAATTGAGCGCGAAATCATCGTTGTGGATGGAGGTTCCTCGGATGGGACCCGAGAAATCCTAGAGCAGCTCCAGGCAGATGGACGCCTGATTGTTCTGGACGAGCGGCCGCGAAAGGGCAAGGGTCACGCGATCCGGCTGGGACTTCGCCGGGCTACCGGTGCGTTTATCATTTTTCAAGATGCGGATCTGGAGCTAGACCCAAAGGAGTATCCGATCCTTCTCCAACCGATCGTACGAGGGGAGGCCGACGTCGTCTACGGCTCTAGGTTCCAGGCAGGCTGGCGGCGCGGAATCTGGCTCAACCGCTGGGCGAATAGAGCGATCACAGGGCTGGTGAACCTTCTATACGGCTCTGATCTCACTGACGTCGAGACTTGTTACAAACTCTTCCGGGCGGAGGTCATTAAGGGTCTAACGCTTACGAGCAACCGTTTCGACCTTGACCCTGAGATCACCGTGAGGCTCTTAAATGCTGGGACCCGAATTTGCGAGGTTCCTATCGAATACTTCCCTCGGACTGTGCAGCAGGGTAAGAAGCTGCGGTGGACGGCTGGCTTCGACGCGCTGAAGGTCATCTTTCGCCATTGGGTCGCGTCGTGGCGCCGACGGGTAGCGAAAGGGAAGGGCTTTTCGTAGACATAACCCTAACACGTCGGAAACGATTGCGCTGCCTTGCCTCTCCGTGGGGCGGATCGTCAGTGTGTCTGTGAGCGTCCTCGGGACACTTGAGCTGTCATGATGCGCGTGTTGTATCTGTCCCATGACGGGGCGCTTGACCCCCTTGGGCGGTCACAGATTTTGCCGTACCTGGTGCGCTTGAGTCGATCAACCGTGCGGGTGACGCTCCTGAGCTTTGAAAAGCCCGCCGCGTTGGCCCAGCGTGAGGACTTCGCGCAGACTCGAGCTGCCTGTACTTCCGCAGGCGTCCGCTGGACCCACCTTCAGTACCATCGCTGGCCTCCGGTCATCGCGACCCTGTGGGACATGGCACGCGGACTGGTGTGCGCCTGGTGGATCGTCCAGCGAGAGCGCATTGAGGTGGTCCATGCCCGCAGCTACGTGGCTGCGTGTCTGGGAGTCGTACTGAAGCGTCTGACTGGGGCGCGGCTTGTCTTTGACATGCGGGAACTTTGGGTTGATGGGCGTGTCGATATCGGGGCCTGGTCGCGCGGGGGATGGCTCCACCGACTTGGCAAGTGGTGCGAGCGGTGGTGTCTCAGTCGGTCTGATGCGGTAGTGTGCTTAACCCATGCGGGAAAAGAGATCGGCGAACGGTTTGATCGCTGGACGCCCAAGCCTCCGATCGTCGTGATTCCGACATGCGTGGACATCGAACGGTTCAACCACCGGGTCTCACCGGACAACGAACCTACGCCCTTTCAGGGGCGTCGCGTGGTGGTCTACCTTGGCTCGATCGTGAGGTACCGATTTGATGCGGTGGTGGACTGCTTTAAGGTTGCTACCGCCCTGTGGCCCAATGCCCTCCTTTTGGTCTTAACACCTCAGGTCGATCTTGCGCGGCAGATTTGCCTCCAGCGTGGCATGGCATCTACCCAGTTAGAGGTGCGCATGGTGTCTCATGCCGAGGTGCCCCAGTACCTGTGGGGGGCGCAGGTCTCGCTCTACCTGGTCACCTCATCAGAGGCTACGCGCAGTTCCTGTCCCACCAAATTGGGCGAGAGTTTGGCAGCCGGGCTGCCGGTGATGACGAATACTGGTATTGGGGATCAGGATGCGTTGATCCCTACGCATCGTGTCGGCGTTTTGGTTCGCGCCTTCACCCTGGAGGAGTATGGGCGCGCCTGGCAGGAGATGCTTGCGTTGCTTGCTGAAGGCGAGTCGCTTCGGGAGCGGTGTCGGGCTGTGGCGCGCGACCAGTTGGGGATTGACCGGGGGGTCCAGGCGTATCACCGCCTGTATCAGCAGGTGTGCGTCGGATGAAGGTGCTCTTCGTGACCCCGGTGCCCTTGGAGGGTGCCGGGACACGTGCCCGGATCATTCAGTACCTGCCGTACCTTGCCGCGGCAGGAATTCGGGGGGATGTGCGGCCATTCTTCTCCGCCGAGTTCTTTGCGATCGTCTACCAGTCCGGACGTTGGGCCACGAAGCTGCGGCACTTCTTCATTAGTTCGGTCAAGCGATTTTCCGACTGCTTGCGCGCGAAGCAATACGATGTCGTCTATCTGTACCGGGAAGGCTTTCCCCTTGGTCCCCCGGTCATCGAGTGGTGGCTTCTGCGGTCTGGGAAACCCGTTGTCTACGATCTGGACGATGCGATTCACCTGCCTGATCCTCGGCCAGGCTTGAACCGCCGACTCATCTCGCTGTTGAAGTGGCACTCCAAAGTTCCCTGGATGATCGCCCGGAGTGCTCACGTGGTGGTGGGCAACGACTATCTGAAGGCCTACGCCGAGCGGTTCAATCCGCGGGTAACCGTGGTGCCCACTCCAGAAGACCCGAGCCGGTTCCCCAACCGGCCCAAGCCGCCCGGAACGCCCTTCACGATTGGGTGGATAGGCAGCCACTCGACCGCCCATTACCTCAAACAGCTGACGCCAGTCTTCCAGGAATTGGCAAAGCGCTACTCGTTTGTGCTGAAGGTGGTCGGGGCCAATTCCCCGATCGTCATGCCTGGCGTCCAGGTCGTCAACAAGCCCTGGCGCCTTCATGAAGAGGTTGAGGATGTGCAGAGTTTTGACATCGGGGCCTATCCCTTGAGTGGCGCCGAGTTTGACCGGGGCAAAGCCTGCTACAAAGCGATCCTCTACATGGCCGCAGGCGTCCCCATCGTGGCGTCGAATCATGGTGCCAATCGTGACATCATCCAGGATGGGGTCAACGGCTTGCTCGCTTCTTCGGAGCGGGAATGGATTGAGCGGCTTGCCCTATCGATCGAGAACCCGACGCTTCGCGCTCGGCTAGCCGAGCAAGGTCGTCAGACGGTGGCCGCCCGCTATTCGGTTGCGGCTAATGCTGCCGTGTTGACTCGGATCTTGAAGACGGTACACCCCATGTCGGATGGTGCATCCGGATGAAGCCACGATTACTGGATTACCTCTGCTGTCCGGACTGCGGTGGCGCCTTCAGCATAGAGGTGGGGGAGCAGGAAAACGGAGAGATCATCACAGGATCGTTACAGTGTGCTGCGTGCTCAAGCTATCCCATCGTTGACGGGATTCCGAGAATCCTTCGGCACGCTCGCGAGAGGTTGGTGGGCAATGGAAGCGGTGTCGGCCGGTTCGATGAGCTCCAGAGGAGGACACAGCGTAGCTTCGGATTTCAGTGGACGCGCTTCGCAACCCTTCATCAGGTCTTCGAGGAAGACTTCCTGAATTACATTGCTCCCCTCCAGCCGGAGTTTTTTCCCGGTCGACTGATCCTTGATGCAGGCTGTGGATTCGGCCGGCACCTCTACTATGCGGCCACGTATGGGGCCGAGGTGGTCGGGGTGGACTTGAGTGCGGCCATTGATCGCGCCCAACGGAACACAGCCCATCTCCCCGGTGTCCATCTCGTCCAGTGTGATCTGTACCACCTGCCATTCCGGCCAGGCACTTTTGATGGCGTCTATTCGATTGGCGTCCTCCACCACCTGCCTGATCCGGAGGCCGGGTTTCGGAACCTGCTGCGGGTCCTGAAGCCTGATGCGCCGATTGTGGTCTGGGTCTATAGCTCCAAGCGTCGAGGGACCAATGCTGCCTTGGAGCTGGTGCGAGGAATGACCACGCGTCTTCCCCTGCCGATGGTCCATGCGCTCGCATGGGGCGGCGCGCTGATCGACTGGTCCGGATTCATCGTCTGGTACCGTCTGCTGCGTCGCTGGCCTTTCATGGGCGAGTGGGTGGAGAGGCATACCTGGCCCAGGATCAAACGGTATTCTCGGTATCCATTCGAGGTCTGTGTAGCCGATTGGCTCGATCGGCTCTCGGTTCCCGTCAGGTTCTACTACGACGCTGAACAGTTGCGCGCATGGTGCGCGCGCGGAGCACTGACCGAGGCCCAAGTGGCCCCAACCGGCCTCTACGGCTGGCGAGTCTGCGGGCGGCGTTCGCAGAGCCGCCCTGGTGTTGTGGCACAAGGGGTCTCGGGCGGGATGGTGGTGTCGTGACCTGCTCGCCGGATGGCCTGGGGCTTCTTACGTCCGGTATCCGGCGCACCTGATACACAGTTTGGTAGACACCGAGGCATGCTAAGGCCACCCGTTGCAAGGCTCCTAATCGCCTCGCTCCTTGGTCTAGTGATCGGCTTGATCCTTGCCCAGTGGCCAGTCACGGCACGACAGGGCATAAACGGGCAAGTCTTCGTCCGACGGATTCCTCTGTGGGTCAAGGTCGCGGAATTCTTGGTTCGTGACCACCACTACCGCAACCTGGCGAGGACTATCACGGCGAGTGCGGAGGGCCCGCAGGAAAAGGTCCTGGCGATCTTCGAGTGGACCCGAACGCATCTGCGTCACCAGCCTCCCGACCTCCCCATCGTCGATGACCATGTCTATTCGATCATCGTGCGGGGATATGGTACGTCAGATCAATTTGCCGATGTATTCACGACGCTCTGTGCGTATGCAGGGATTCCCGCGACGATGGATCGGGTCTCCGAACCGTCCGGTGATCGCCTGTACCTCGCCATGGTGCGACTTAACGACCGCTGGTATCCCCTTGACCCTTATCACGGCGTCTATTTTCAGCATGAGGATGGGCGATTGGTCTCCCTTGAGGAGCTGATCAAGGATCCTCGCCTGCTTGCGATAACTCAGCGTGGGGTGCCAGCGGCTGAGGTCGAGTACGGGAAGTTTATCCGTTCGGGCCTTGGGGAGAGTTTCCACGCGCTACGTCCCGCGAGCCAGATGCCCTGGACACGCCTGTGGCAGGAGCTGGTGCGGGGATTCCAGGCAGATGGGCGTGAAGGTTCGTGAGAAAACCATTGTGCTGTTCTTCTCGTACGGAATCAGCCTGGCTGATTGGAAGCGGGCTGGGCTGTTGGAGCGGCAGCGACCGTTGTTTGAGACGTTGGGCAAAGCCTTTGATCGCATCGTCCTGGTGACCTATGGCGATCAGCAGGACCGAGGCATTCCGATCGCAGGCTCGCTCGAGGTGTGTCTCAAGCCATCGTGGTGTCCACGAGTTGTGTATGCCTTCGCGGCGCCGTGGCTCCATCGCCGCGCGATCCGCCAGGCGAGTCTCTGTTATACCTTTCAGCTCTCGGGGGCCATTCCCGGGTTGATGGCCAAGGCGCTCTTTCGCAAGCCGCTGGCCGTGCACTGCGGGTATCCATGGACCACCTTCGCCCGTCTGCAGCGTCGCTTTGATCTTGTCGTCGTCGCGTGGCTGGTGGAACGGCTGGCATGTATGTTTGCCAATGCCATCGTGACCACGGTAGATTATGGTCTTCGAGCAACCTCGCTGACGGTCATACCAAACGGCGTTGACCTTGAGCGATTTCAACCGGGCGGACAGTACCAGCGGGGGCTGAT
>Ga0114945_10001695_pt1 | contig 13477 bp, 13 predicted proteins | sample OV2TP3_FD_87194 | JGI IMG/M metagenome (GOLD analysis project Ga0114945, IMG submission 87194) | Hot spring microbial communities from Beatty, Nevada to study Microbial Dark Matter (Phase II) - OV2 TP3 | ecosystem: Environmental > Aquatic > Thermal springs > Hot (42-90C) | place: USA: Beatty... | reverse complement strand
TGACCCCGATGAGGAAGGGCTGCCATCGGTCCGGCGCCAAGCCGATGAGCGACCGCCGCGCGACCGTCGCATACGTCGAGAGGTAGAACGTGAGGACGAGGAGGAGGAGGAACGAGAGCGCGCCGCCGAACGCGCCGGAGAGCGCACCGAAGATGCCGGCGGCCACCTTCCCCTGCATCCCCGACGCAAACTTCCGGAGCTGCTCGACGAACCCATGCTCGATCGAGAACGCGCGGAGCGTCTCCGTCGCCGCGATGACGCGCTCCCACGCCGCGGGGAGCGTGCCGGCGAGCGTCTGGACCTCAGTGATGATCGGCTGCGCAATGAGCGTGAAGAGGAGCCCGAGGAGCCCGAGCGCGATGAGGTACACCGCGAGGACGCCGAGCGCACGGGGGATGCGGTGGCGCTCGCAGAGGTCCGCGACCGGACTGATGAGGATCGCGAGGACGACCGCAACGATGACGAGCGCGACGATGTCGCGGAGGTAGAACAGGAGCGCGAGGAGCGCCCCGACCGCGGCGATCTTCAGGACTGTCCCGACGCGGACGGTGAACTCGGTTTTCGGTGCTTCGGGCATAGGCGGTACACTATCCACAGTATATGCCGAAACCCCCATCGACGCTCGCCCTGAACAAGCGCACCCGCTACGACTACGAAATCCTCGACACGTTCGACGCGGGCATTGCACTCCTCGGCCACGAGGTGAAGTCCGCGAAGCGCGGGAGGATGAGCCTCCGCGGGAGCTTCGTGCACATCCGCGGTGGCGAGGCGTGGCTGACGAATGCGACGGTCGCGCCGTACGAGAAGGCGGGCCGCCTCGACGGCTACGACCCCACGCGTCCGCGCCGACTCCTCCTCCGCCGCGCCGAGCTCAACCGCCTCATCGGCAAACACGAAGCGGAGCGGCTCACGCTCGTGCCGCTCCGCTGCTACACCCGCCGGGGACTCATCAAAGTGGAGATCGCCCTCGCGCGCGGGAAGCGGGTATTCGAGAAACGCGCGACCATCAAACGGCGTGAGGACGAACGCCGCATGCGGAGCGCGGGGATGCGGTGAACATTCCCTACGCGGCCGCATCGCTCTCGGATGCACGGCGGTGCGCCTCGAGACGTTCGAGCTGCTTGAGTTTCATCACAAAGGTCCGACTGAGGCCCCGAGCAATCTCCATGAACTCGTCCATGACCGCCTTCACGCCCTCGAACTCATCGAGGAGCGCGACGCGCTCCTCGTCTCCAAGATCTCCGTGAAAGAGTTGCTCCCGGAGCGCCTGGAATCGCGTGTTCAGCCGCGCCACGTGATCCGCGTATTCCTGCCGTCGTTCCGCCAGCTGCATGAGCTGTACGTGGAGACGTGCGCCGATATCCAAGGCCTCGTCCTCCGGCATGCGGAGTACGTCGTCCGGCGCCACGTCACCGTCTCGTCGCGCCGGTTCTCGTCGGTCACGTGATGGGAGTTCACCCATACCATGGAGTACGTGTACAATACCACGAACGCGTGCGAGGACACAACCGGTCCGCGCCGCACGTCCCATGCGGATGTTCCTTGACACGAACGCGCGTTCACGGCACAGTAGCCATGTCCCCTCTGCGGGATTTTTTCTACCCATGGGGGTGTCGGGATTCGATGGGTGTTCGTTTCCATTCCTACAGGCCGAGGTTGTTCGTCCACCTCGTAAAACAACGAACACCAAACGCAACTGTCAATGCGTTCTCTCGGGCGAAGGACGCGGTCCGCAATGCGTTCCGCATGCCTTCGTTCGTTTCGGCGTTCGCGTAACTGCGAGTGCCCATCTGCGCCACCGACGCCTAGTACGTGGGCCGCAGGTGTTATCAACTAGGCTGGATGTTCCCACTGCCCTCGTGGGGCGTCGAGGAGACATGAGGGCTCACCGCGAGCGCATTTCGCGCCGTTCGAGCGCACGCGGGACACCACCAACGGCGACATGCCTGGACACGGAAAGGATCAACGACCGCCCACACGGGGGTTCAACTCCCCCCACCTCCAAGCGCGGTTCTCCGTGAGGACCGCGGTTGGAGGTGGGAACGACAACTGCTTGTCGCCCCGACGACTCCGTGTCGGGATCCCGGCCGAAGCGTCGGGACTTGCAGCTTGAAGCTGAAAGCTCGCATGCGCATCCACCGCCACCGACGATTCCAACGAGAGGTCGAACGCGAACGGCAACTGTTCCGCGTGAACGAGCGTATTCGCGTCCCCGAGGTCCAGGTCATTGATGAGCAGGGCGAGAACCTCGGCGCGCTGCCGACCGCGCAAGCGCTCGCGACCGCGCGTGAGCGCGGGTTCGATCTCATCGAGGTAAACCCGAAGGCACAGCCGCCGATCTGCAAGTTCCTCGACGCCAAACAGTTCAAGTACGAGCAGGAGAAGGCGCGACGCCTCCAGAAGGCGCACGCGAAGAAGGTCGAGGTGAAGGGCGTCCGATTATCGCTCCGCATCGGCGAGCACGACCGTACCATGCGGCTGGAGAAGGCGAAGGAATTCTTCGATGAGGGGAACCGCGTCGCGGTCGAGATCATCCTCCGCGGCCGCGAGCGCGCGCACGGTGCGATGGCGCGCGAGGTCATCCAGAAGTTCGTCAACGACCTGCGATCAGACTACCAGCTCTCCATTGACCAACCACTCTCCGTCCAAGGCGGACGATTCTCGCTCGTCGTCGGAGGGCGGAAGCACGGCACGGAGGGGAAGCAAGAAGCAGAGGAGGAGGGAGAGGACGAATTGGACAGCAAATCAGTCGTTCAGTAGTGTAGTGGTTCAGTAGTAGAGGAATCCGTACAACTCCACCACTTCACTACTTCACTGCTCTCCCCCACTATGGCGAAGCTCAAAACCCACCAAGCGACCGCGAAGCGCGTCGTCCTCACGCGTCGCGGGAAGGCGCTCAAACGCAAATCAGGCCAGGACCACTTCAACTCGCGCGAATCAAGCGGGACGAGGATGCGCAAACGCCGCGACATCGCCTTCGATCCCCTCCTCGCGAGGACGGCGAGACGCGCACTCCCATATGCCTAGGGTCAAACGAGGTGTCCTCCACCTCAAGAAGCGACGTGCCCTCCTCCGCGCCACGAAGGGGTACCTGTGGGGTCGGAAGTCGAAGATGAAGCGTGCGCACGAGGCGTTCCTCAAGGCCGGCCAGCACGCGTTCATGGACCGCCGGAAGAAGAAGCGGAACTTCCGCGCGCTCTGGAATATCCGGATCAACGCCGGCGCGCGACAGCACGGTGTCTCGTACAGCCGGCTCATCGCGGATCTCAAGCGCCGGAACATCGCACTCGACCGGAAGATCCTCGCCACGCTCGCCGCGGAACACCCGAAGGTGTTCGAACGAGTCGTCCGCGGATAAGCAACGATACGACACGAAACGTACCAGGTACCCTACGAAAGAGGGTACCTGGTACGTTTGATTGATCGCTCAAGAACCCGCCGCCATGAGTTTGTCCTCTCTCCCCTGTTCCTCGACGAGGAGGCGGACGACCTTCTCGGTCATCGGTTGGAACGTCACTCCACCGTTGGTGCTGTAGACCGGATTGCCGCTGTCGAGCTTGAATTGAGTCCGTCCGCCCATCGCTGAGAACGTCCGCTCCTTCAGATATGCGGTGAGCTGCGCGAGGCGATCGGCCGTCGACCGATCACCACGGAAGATATTCTCCCACGCTTTCACGAACTCCGGCGCACGCGCAACCTCTCCTCCGGCGTCGACTGCGGCCTCGGCTGCTCCTTCCGCCGGCAGCAGTCTCGCGCCCACCAGCTCCCGCTTCGCGTCGGCGAGCGCCCGCTCCTGGAGGCGGATCGTGTCCTCGAGCTTCTCATTCTCCGGCATGTAGCCGCTCACGCGCTTCATCTCCGCGAGGCGATCGCGCGCAGCCTGCAGGTGCTCCTCGGCCTCGGCGACCGCCGTCCGCACTTCACTGCCAGCCGGTCGCGCACCCGGGGCCATGAACCGCTGCAGTGCCGTGAGATCCTGCTCGACCGTCCCCGTCATGTCCTGCGCGGCGCGCTCTGCGGTGGCGGCAGTCCGAAACCCCGCCTCGAATGTACCGCCACCGGACGCGGGTACCCGGATAGACGTCTTCTCATCACCGGCGCCCAGGACCTCCACTGTCGCCCAACGACCCGCCCCGCCTCCCGGCCGAACTTCAGCAAGCTGCGATCCCGGGTGCTCCCTGAGCCACGTCGCGTAGTCCTCCTCGCTCATCGCGGTGTCGCCGGCATCGAGGAAACGGATGTCGCCGGTCGTGGTTTCCGTGCCAGCCACCGGCCTCGTTGGCTCGAACCCGAACTTCGCCTTTGTCGCGTAGAACTGGAGATCGCCCTTCGGCGCGAGCTGCTGCTCGCCGAGCGGATCGATCGGGAGCACACCCTCGCCGCGGAGTGAGACGAGCGTCGTTCGGCCGTCCGGCGCGAGGACGCCGTTCGCCATCGCATCCGCCTTCGCGAGCTCGATGTACTTGAGCGAGAACGCGCGGTCATCCCAGTGTCTGGGGTTCGCCGCGTACTTGTACCCGTGCGCAGCTCGGAGCTCCGCGAGCATCTGCTTGTGCGCCTCCATCTTCGCGACGATCTGGTCGCCGCTCAGCTCGGGGTGTTCGAGCGCATAGAATTGACGCGCGCGGATATGCGTCCAACCGTCTCCCGCCTGCCGCGTGCCGACCATCTCCATGCGGGGGTCCACCTCCGGCTCCACCGGAGCGACTGCTTCCGGCGGTGCCGTCGTCGGCTCTGGCTGGAACTTCTTTGCAATCCACTCGACTGCCATTGGTCCGAGCACCGCGCCGGCCAACGCACCGGCAATGCGTGCGGAGTTCACGATGGACTGCCGTTCCTGCTCCTTCGTCCGTTTCGCTGCGAGCGTCGCCTCCATCGCGTCGGTGCGGCTCGCCACGAAGTCGGTCGCCGACTCTGCCTTGCCGAGGAGCGCGAGCTCATGACGCTCGAGCGCCTCCCGCAACTGCTGGTACTCTGCGGGACTCTTCTTCCGGAATTCCGCATCGAGGAGCTGTGAGCGCGCGCGATCGAGCACGCCCTTCTCGACCGTCTCCCCCGCGAGTGCGGCTGCTGCAACCGGTTTCAACACCTCGTACCGTCCGGCGCGTTTCGTGATCCCCTGGGCGAGCATCTCCCCCGCCTTAAACCCAGTGTAGGCGAAGAGGATGTTGCGAATGATTGGGAGCTCGCGCGCCATCGCACCTGCCGCGGCGAACACGACGGTCGTGAGCATCTTCTCCCGCGTCGTCTCTCCACCGCGGAGCACCTTCGACCCGAGCACCTTATCGAGCGTCGCCACGAGCTTGCGGAACCCGTTCGGCTGCTGCGCGGCAACCTTCGCTTCGAGCGTCGCGTTCGCGTGGTCCATCAGGAAGAGTGCGCCCGATGCGCGTATGAGCTCCTTCCGTTGCTCTGCCGAGAGATTCGGGTACCGTTCCTGGAGATGCTCCTTCACCTGCGTTCGGCAATGAGCGGCCGAGATCTCAAGCGACTCCGCGTCATGGATGACCGTCTGCCCGTCAATCTGTGTTCGCTTGGTACTCGCAACGTCGGCCGCGAGATCGCGGAGGAGTTCACTCGCGAGCGCCTTCGGGTCTCGGAGGTCACCTTCCTCGATCTGCTTCTGGAATTGCGCGAGCTTCTCTTGCACCTTCTTCTCCTCGACACCTCCCTGCCGCCACGTCTCCACTATCCGCACACCGGCCGTGAGCGCACCCCATCCCGGGAGGAAACGGTTGAGGATCGCGCCGAGCCCGACGTACGCCGCACCCTTCGCGACGACGCCCTTGAGTCCCGCCCGCGACTCCCGCTTGACCTCCTCCCGCGCGCGCTGCTCGAGCGCAGCCTGCTGGCGGTCGAACGCTGCCTCGAGCTGCGCCGGTTCCACGCCCATCTCCTTCGCGAGTCGTTCGAGCGCTGGGCCACGGAGCGCTTGATCACCCTCGCGACCCCCGAGCGTCTTCATGAGCTCAATGAGTGGTTCGCGAGTTACTCCGGTCTCCAGTACACCCTTCGACTCCGCGTACTTCGCCTGCTCCATCGCGGCCTTCAATGCCTCGGGGTTGTCCCAATGCTGCGCGCGGATTTTCGCGATGCTCATGAGCTCGCGCGCGCTCGGCATGGGTCGTGCAGACTCCGTCTCGGGCGTCGTCGGCGCGGTCTCGGTCGGCGTCGTCTCTGCTGTCCCTCCGACGGTTGGCTCTTCCGGTTTCGCCTCCTCGGTCGGCGGCGTCGCCTCGCCCTTCTCCTTCGCCTGGAGTGCTACAAGTTGCGCCTCGAGATCCTTCAGGATGGCCGCTTGCGGGCCGCGGTAGTGCTCGCCGCCGGCGGTCTCGCCCTGCGCGCGCTTGATATTCTCGATGCGGCGTTTCAGCGCGGCGACCTCTTCGGAATCCGCGGCCGCAGCCTCCGCGGGAGCGGCCTCCTTCTTCAACGCCGCGAGTTCGGCCTCGAGTTGGGTGAGGATGCTCGTGGCCGCGCCGCGGCCAGAATCGCCAAGCACCGCATCGCCTCCGCCTTGTGCTTTCTTGATTCCGGCGATTCGCGTCTCGAGCGCCTTCACCTTGAGATCGCGCACGCGGGATTCCGCGCGCGTTTTCAATCCGTCGAGCTTCGCGCGCTCATCGCCCGTGAGATCACCGCCATACGAACGGATGCGCTCGAGCACCTGCTCGCGCGTCGCATCGAAATCCGCTTTCCCGCTCTCGGCCTGTCCGACGAGCTCCTCGACCTCCCGCTCGAGTGATTCGAGCGTCACCTCCTTCCGCTCCACGCCCTCCAACCGATCCTCTTTCCCGCGCTCGCTGGGAGGCGGCCGCTTCGCCGCCGCCTCATCTGACGGTGGTTGCGCTGGTGTTGCTCGATCTGCTGCGGGTTTCGCCATACATGGGTGCACTGCGGCCTCTACTACTTATCGGTGAGTCCGATGGATGAACGGATCGCCGCGATCTGATCCGCCTCGATGCGTTTGAGCGCATCGCGGAGCAACGCCTGCTGCTCCTTCGAGAGGTTCCCGAGGTCGCCCTTCACCTGTTCAAAAAACTTCTGGAACTCCTCGAGCTTGGCACGGAGATCCTCAGCCATAATCACACGAATACACGAATGTCCCCGAATATGCGAATTCGCGAATTCGTGTATTCGCTGCCCATTCGCATATTCGTGTGAGTTCACTTCTTCGCAGCCGCAACGAATTCATCGGCGAACGCCATGAGTCCCTCCTGCATCTTCGCCTCGAAATCCGGAATCTTCGCGGTGAAGAACGACTGCACCGCCGCGGGATCCGGTGGTGGCGTCTGCCCCACCAGCGCGTTGAATGCCTCGGTTCCCTGCTCGTCGAGGTGCTGCATGGCAATCGCGCCCATGCGGCGCTGCGCTTGGTCGCGGAGCTTCACGATGAACTCGGCCTTCGCATCCTCCGGCAGCGCGTCGAGCCCGGCGGCGCGGAGGACCTCGTACGCGAAGTGTTCGAGCGGGTCGCGGGTGGTGGCGGGCATAGTGGTGGAGTAGTTGAGTAGTTCAGTGGTGGAGTAGTTGAGTATCTTGAGTATAGCGCAGAATACGCGCATTTGTCAAAAATGAAGACGCCCCCCGTGGGTCACGGGGGGCGCTTGCGCTAGTTCGTCTTCTTCCTCACCAGGAGTTGCTCGCCGGCGCTTGCGAGTGCGAGTTCGTCGTCGCAGCCCTCGAGCGGACAATCGCGGCGGCTCGCGGCCCACACATCGGCAGCGGTCCACCGACCGGCCCAGGAGAGGAGCTCTGCGGTCGTCATACCATGACGAACTGCGATGTCGTGGTAGGACTCCGATCCACTCGCTCGGTAGAACGCGTAGCGTTCCTCCGGGAGCCGGATGACGGTCCCCGGGGACACGGTGAGTCCCGTGGCGAGGAGATCCGGATTGAGCTCCACGATGGCGTACGGATCTTCCTTGAAGATCTCGCGTACCACGCCGCTGAAGCTGTCGCCCGCCCGCGCGGCATACCACACGCGAGAAGTCGTCAGTCGAGCGTCATCAGTCGCTCGTTGAGAGCTGGAAGACGACGACTCCTCAAACCGCTCATCCTGCTCTGCTGCCGTGGGCGTCCGCCCGCGCCCAGCGAGGAGTGGGGGCTCGCGGTTGCCATCGTGCGGCGGTGGCGTCCCATCGTGCGCGTCCATGTACCGGATGATGTACTCCCACGCGAGCACCGATGGAACGTAGGAGCGCGTCTCATCGGGAGGAAGGAGTCGATCGCCGCTCTTCGGGTCAACCTTCTCCCGCAGCACCCAGAACGATCGCCGGTCGTCTGGCCAGTGGCGTTGGAGTCGATCGAACGCCCGCTCGAGGTGCCCGACACCCCAGTTGTACGCCGCGAGTACGTTCTCCCAATCCCCACGGTACTTCACGTTCGCGAGCGACCGGAGTTCGTCGGTGCCAACGCAGATGCTCTTTTCCGGGTCGTAGCTGTCGACCTTGGGGTTCGTGGTGTCGCACAACTCGGCTCGGTGGAGCGCACCCTCGTCCATGACTTGCATGAGCCCGCGTGCGTTCGCGCGGCTCGTGATCTCCGGCTGCCCGGCGGATTCCGTCATCATGACGGCCTCGACCTTCGTACGATCGAGCTCGGCTGCCGCCGCGTACTCCTCAACGATCGAACGCCACTGCTTCACGCGTTCGTATCGACGCCGGAGCCCCTCATCACCGTACTTCGCGAGGAACCGCCAGTACCGCTCCAGGATCGCCTCGCGACGAATCGCCGCAATGTCCGACGGGAGCGCGTGCGGTGGTGGCGGAACGAGCCCGACCGGTTCACCCTCGACGGCCTCCGACTCGGGCCGCTCGAGCCACGTGAACCACCGACCGCCCGGGAGCTGCGGCAGCACGAGCGGCGCGGCAACCCACACCGCGAAGACGATGACGGTGAGCGCGAGGAAACGGAACACGTTCGTCCACCAGCCGACCTGCTCCCAGAGCGATCGGATGAGTGGTGGCACCACCGCGACCGCCGCGGCGAACGCGACGATGCCGATGACGAGGATGACGATCGCGCGAAGCCGCATGCCGACGTCCTCGGCACGGATGTCCGCGATGGCGTGCATCGCGCCGACGTAGACGATCGCGAGGATGATCGCGATGATCACGGCGATGAGCGGCGCGGTGAGGAACTTGCCGAAGAACTCGGCCCCTGGCTCGCCGGCGATCCACGCGCCGGCACGGGAAAGTGCGTTCCGAGTGCGGTGCATGGCCATCTCCTTCCTTCTTTTTTCGCACATTGTCGCAAAGGGCGACTGTCGGCAGCGTACGGCATGGTTCATCCGCCGTCAATAGAGTCCATCCATCATGTCAGTGGGACTTGACAGGATATTGGCATCATGGAAAATGTCTCTAGAGAGCTATATTTGGTCAATATTTACCCCAACTCCATGCGGCAAGAATTTGGTTGCCTTGACGAATCTCCGTAATTCTGCTACGCTAAGCAGACCCATCTCAATACTCAGATGCCGTCCCGACAGCGTCTTACGTCAGGGGTGGATGCGCTCCTCCTCGCGTCCAGTCCCAAGAGGTGAGACGCTGCTGGACCGGCAACGACCGCAAGTTCACAACTGAACTCGAAACCAAACCTGCTCCCACGACGGGAGCGAGGAGGACGCATGGCAAGGAAAAAGAAAGGGTCCGACCCTCCTCCCGACCCCGTCGACGAAGAGACGGAGGGAGAGGACGAAGGAGAAGGAGCTCCCGCGGGAGGACTCTCTGGAGACGCGTTCGCTCGGCTCCTCCAAAGGGAAGAGGAGGAGGAGGAGGACGATCGCGACGACGCATCGACGAGGCCGGCCGTCACGCCTGCACAGCCGCCACCGGCGGCCGAGCAGCCTGCAGCGATGCCAGCGGCCCCGAAGATCCTGGTTCCGCCGATCGAAGGGATGCAACCGCGCCCTGCGGCGGCACCGGGCGCTCCCGCAGCGGCACCGGCCGGCGGCACCGTCACGCCCCCACCGGGCGTGCCGACGCCGCAGCTCACGGTGCCGGGCGACGGAACGCCGACGCCATCACCGTCAACGTCACGACAGTCGGTGCCGAGCGTCGCTTCCGCCGCCGGTGGGTACCGGAGAAGGGTGGTGGCGGCGCCGACAGGCGTGAAGCAGGTCAGCATGGTACGCGTCGCGAACATGGTTCGAGACGCTCGGAAACCCCAACCCTGAACACGAACCAATGGAGGATATCAACATGCCGATCGAGATCCTGACCGGAGAGGAACGCAACGTCGCCGTGGGCCAGCTGCTCACGGTGGCCGTGGAGGTGACGGACGGGTCCGGGAATCTGTTGAAGAAGGCCGAGGTCCGCGTGAAGGCCGGCGACCCCGACGCCGTCGCGATCGGGGAGGACGGCCGCCCGTACGGGACGTTCAAGACGAACGGGAAGGGCGTCGCCGAGTTCGACGTCACCGCGCTGAAGACCGGCGACCTCGAGATCGAGATCAAGTGCGGGACCGACATCGAGACCGTCACTCTGAAGGCGAAGGACACCGGCGTCGTGTCGACGGGTGCCGGCGGGGCGATCGCGCGAACGCCGGGTGGCGACATGGTCGTCCTCCAGACGCCGCAGTGCCAGCACGCGCAGGCAGCGCCGGCTCCGCGGCCGGGTCGTATCGTCGTCCTCAACCTCAACCGGCGCTAGGCGCCACACGGAGGATCCATGCCGCTCGAGAGAATCAGCGCGGAGGAAGTGCGCGCCCGACCGGGCGCGATCCAGGAGTTGGCGGTGCGCCTGACGGACGACGACGAGAATCCCGTCGCGAAGAAGTCCGTCACGTTCACCGTCACCCCGCCCGGCGCGGTGCTCTTCAACGGAGCGCAGTACGCCGCGGTCGAAACCGACGCGCATGGGATCGTTTCCGTGCGCGCGCTCATCAACGAAGTCGGGCGCCACATCGTGCACGTGAAGGCGCCGCCCGGCGACCGGCACCACAAGGTGCAGTTCACGGTCACCGGGACGTCCGACACGGAGGTGGTTCCCATGGGCGACGACATGCTCATCATCAACGGTGGTGGCGAGCAACCGGTCCGCGTTCCGATGTGGCCGATCGCGGCCATCGCGATCGCGGCCATCGTCGTCGGCGGCGCGCTGTGGCTCTTCGGCCGCGACGGCGGCGGGAGGCCCTCGCCGACGCCGGTCGTCATCCACCAGGGTGGCGGCGGCTCGACCGTCGACACGACTGCGCGGGACGATGCGCGGGCGGCGCACGCGGCGATCGAGACAAGGACCGCCGAGCTCCGCGAGGAGATCACGTCCGGGCTCGCCGCGAACTCGGCGCACAACGAGGGCGCCGCCCGCGAGGGCGATCGCTCGTACTACCGTGCGGTGCACCCACGGATCGTCGCACTCGAGACGCTCGCGAACGCGCGGGCCATCGCGCAGCGGTACGGGGCGCTCACGCCGGGCGGCAAGCCCCCGATCTGCGAGAGCGACCCCGACCTCCCGGCCTGCCGGGAGTAGCAACGAACACGAGAGGCGGTCCCCCGGGACCGCCTCTTTCCATCCCTACCTGAACTCTTTCGATGCGCCCATCACTACGTAAACGGTCACACACGCGTATGTGTGCTTCCGCACAAACTCTCAGGCCTCCTCCTCTCCCATCCCGCCTTCTCCACGTTCGATCGGTCTCCCCCCATCCCGCCTTCTCCACATCCCGCCCTCACCCAAACTCGTTCCCCAATCTCCTCCACACCACCCTGGTTCAAATCTGGCTACGATCGTAGTACGATTTGAACCAGCCGCCTCTCCCCTTTTTGGGGCCTGGAATCAGCGTAACGTGCACCTATGGGAGACGATGCACCTCTCTTTACTCGAGAGGAGGCGAAAGAACTCTTTCGACGCTTCGGGACAGCGTGCTTCGACTGCACGCTCGATACAGCGCTCCTCCTCACCTGCCTCCTGACGTTCGCCGGGCTCAACGAGCGTTCCCCTCGTGGATTGCGGCGAGCAGAGCGAGAGGCGCACGCCATCCTCGACGCATTCAACGGTGAGACGGTCCGCACGTGGTGGAAGCGCCTCCGCGCGAAAGGGTGGATCGGCCGCGACCTCAAACCAACCCGTGAAGGGCAGCGACGGCTCGCGGGGCTCATCCCATCGGTCCGCTGGCATGAACGATGGGATCACCACTGGCACCTGGTGAGCTTCGATGTTCCGGAATGGGATCGGATTGTGCGTGATCAGCTCCGGTCGGTGCTCCAGCGCCTCGGGTTCGGTATGCTTCATAGGAGTTTGTGGCTCTCCCCGCGTGACGTCCTCGGTGATGTCCGTACGGCGCTCTCGGTGCCACGGACATCCCGATCGATCATCTTCGGCGCAACGGAACGACTCGGGAGTACAGAGTCGAAGGAACTCGCCGCAACGGTCTGGCCCCTCGATGCGCTCAATGCGCGGTACCGGGAGTGTGTCACGATGTTCCAGGGACTCAAACCGAACGCTGGCGGCCTCATGACCATGAGTACATTCCTCGCAACGCTCCGTGATGACCCGCAGCTCCCTCGAGATCTCCTCCCCGCTCCCTGGTATGGATTCGCTGCGCTCCGCATGTTCGAACGGAGGTTCGGCCCAGTCCTCAGTCATCTCCCCGGTGGTTCAAAATGACCTACGATCGTAGGTTGTTTTGAACCAACCGATCCCGTCTGCTGGAGCATCCGAACATCCTCCCGCCGCGTATGGTTCCAACTGGACAATAATGGACGGTTCGTTACGATGTCTCCTGTGGGCCGGTAGCTCAGCCCGGTTAGAGCGTCCGCCTGTCACGCGGAAGGTCGCGGGTTCAAATCCCGTCCGGCCCGTTTTTCGACCAAAGACCCCTCTCGTGCAAGCAGCGCGAGGGGTTTTTGGTATGAGTAGAGCAATTTTTCACGATCCATCTGAAGGTTTGAAAATGCAACGCTCAAAAATTGGCGTTTCTCCGTTTCAGAACGCTGCTTGTAGATCGCGGCCGCGTTGCTCGCGAGATCAATGATGCTCGATGCGAGTTCGAAATAGCCCGTGTTCGCGCTCGTATGCCGTTCGAGGTCCGCTACGACCTGCTCACGCTCGAAGGTGTATTCCTTGAACTTCCGATCGTACATCTCCTTCGTGATGGTGCCGTCGATCTTATCGTCGTAGATCGTATCGAGCCGACGCTGGAGATGGTCATATCGCTTCTGGAGCTGCGCCACCGCCGCGTCGTGCATCTCGCGCTCGGCCTGATGATTCTCCTTGAGTGCCTCCTTCAGCCATTCCGCGTACGGTGCGACGTTCTTGGAGAGCTGCTCTAAGAGCGGGACAATCTGCGCCTCTACGGCCTCTTGGCGCACGAACGTACGCTGCGGGCATTTCCGGTAGTAGTTGCAGTACCCATACCAGTGACCCTTGGCAATCGTCCACGAGTACATACCGGAACAATATTTGCACCGAATGAGCCCCTTGAAGAGCTGGCTGTGCTTCTGCTTCCTCGAACCACCGTTGCGCTGCTGGTCGAG
>Ga0114945_10001694_pt1 | contig 13479 bp, 14 predicted proteins | sample OV2TP3_FD_87194 | JGI IMG/M metagenome (GOLD analysis project Ga0114945, IMG submission 87194) | Hot spring microbial communities from Beatty, Nevada to study Microbial Dark Matter (Phase II) - OV2 TP3 | ecosystem: Environmental > Aquatic > Thermal springs > Hot (42-90C) | place: USA: Beatty... | reverse complement strand
CGTCCTTCCCGGCGTTCTCCGCAATTTTCCGCGTCGGGAACTCGAGCGCGCGCCGGAGGATCTGGACGCCGATCTGCTCGTCGCCGGCCGCCTGCACACTCCCGAGCGCAGGAATCGCGCGGAGGTACGCAACGCCGCCGCCCGGCACGATCCCCTCCTCGACCGCGGCCTTCGTCGCCTGCACCGCGTCCTCGATCCGGTGCTTCTTCTCCTTCATCTCCGTCTCGGTCGCCGCGCCGACCTTGATGACGCCGACGCCGCCGGCGAGCTTCGCGAGTCGCTCCTCGAGCTTCTCGCGGTCGAAGTCGGAATCCGTCATCTCGAGCTCCTTCTTGAGCGCCGCGATGCGATCCTGGACCGCCTTGGGATCTCCCTTGCCCTCGACGATCGTCGTGTGCTCCTTCGTCGCGACGACGCGCCGCGCCTCGCCGAGGTCCTGGAGCGTGGTCGATTCGAGCTTCAAACCAATCTCCTCGGAGATGACGCGCGCGCCCGTGAGCACCGCGATGTCCTTGAGCATCTCCTTCCGGCGATCGCCGAACCCCGGGGCTTTCACCGCGAGCGCGTGGAACGTCCCGCGGAGCTTGTTCACGACGAGCGTCGCGAGTGCCTCGCCGTCCACGTCCTCCGCGATGATGACGATCTCCTTGCGCCCCTCCGCCGCGATCTTCTCGAGCACCGGCAGGATGTCCTGGATCGAGGAAATCTTCTTGTCCGTGATGAGGATGCGGCAGTCCTTGTACTCGGACTCCATCCGCTCCGCGTTCGTGATCATGTACGGCGAGACGTACCCCTTGTCGAAGCGCATGCCCTTCACGACTTCCTTCTCCATCCCGAAGGACTGCGACTCCTCGACGGTGATGACGCCGTTCTCACCAACTTCCCGCATCGCATCCGCGATGATCTTGCCGATCTCCGGATCGTTCGCGGAGATCGCCGCGACGTTCGCAATCTCGCCGGTGCCCGTGACCGGCTTCGAGATGCGGGACTTCAACGCCCCGACGACCGCTTCGACGCCCTTCTCGATGCCGCGGCGGATCGCCATCGGGCTCGCGCCCGCGGTGACGTTCTTCAGCCCCTCGCCAATGATCGCCTGCGCGAGGAGCGTCGCGGTCGTCGTTCCGTCGCCGCTCACGTCGTTCGTCTTCGACGCAACCTCCTTCACGAGGTCTGCGCCGACGTTCTCAAACTTGTCCTCGAGCTCGATCTCCTTCGCGACTGTCACGCCGTCCTTCGTGATCACCGGCGACCCGAACCCCTTATCGAGGATGACATTCCGTCCCTTCGGCCCGAGCGTGACCGTCACGACGTTCGCGAGCTTGTCGACGCCGCGCCGGATCGCGCTCCGCGCCTGTTCACTGTAGAGAATGAGTTTTGGCATAGCATGAATACAGATATGCGGATTGTAGCGGATGTGCAGATATGCAGATACGGAGATGCAATCATCGGTATCCGCATATCCGCATCATCGGTGCGATCCATCCGCATCATCCGTATATTATTCAATCACCGCCAGGATGTCCTTCTCACGAATGACGAGGACCTCGTCGTCGCCGACCTTGATCTCGTCCGGTGAGTACTTCTTGAAGAGCGCCATGTCGCCGACCTTCACCGACATCGGGCTCCGCTGCCCGCTCGAGAGCACCTCTCCCGGGCCGACCGCGATGACCTTGCCCTGCTCGGGCTTCTCCTTCACGGTGTCCGGGATGACGATACCGGACTTCGTCCGCGTCTCTTCCTTCTGCGCCTTCACGACGACATGGTCGTGGAGTGGACGTACCTGCATACCGAGGAATACAGATATGCGGATGGTAGCGGATGTGCAGATATGCAGGTATGGGGATGCAATCATCGGTATCCGCATATCCGCAATATCAGCATCGCGCATCCGCATCATCCGTATGTATTACCCAAATAAAATTCGCTAGCACTCTCGACTCGTGAGTGCTAAACGTAGCTATCCACAGCGTAGCAACGGACGAAGAGCCGTCAAGGATCGCTCGGGTGTCTTCGTGATTTTTCAATCAGTTCAGCGCAAAAAGGAAACGCCGCCCCCGTTCGGGAGCGGCGTCAGTGTCGCGTCGTCCGGTCAGATGGCCTTCGGACCGGCTTCTTCTTTTTTGGACGCTTCGCGGGCTTCGGCCGCGCGGCGGGCTTCGCTCGCGTGCGAACACGTTCGTCCGAGCGGCTGGCCTTCCGGAATGCCTTGCGGACCGCATCCGTCTGGTGCGCCGGAAGCTTCGGCCAGAGCCAGCGGAGGTCTGGGTCGATGAGGATCGGCTCCCCGCGCTCGCTCAGGAGTGCCCGCTTTCGCCAACGGCGCGATCCCGCACGTACGACGCGCTCGATTTCGAGGAAGCAGCTCGCGGTTGCCCCTGGCGGGATGAAGGTACAATCGACGTCACCGAACTTCCCACGAAAGGCCTCCGCGACATCGCGCGCGAGGTTCGGGACCTCTTGGACGTCTCCAATGAGGTACACGAGGTGCCCCGGTGAGACGACCGCGAGTCGCACCCAGTCCTGACGTACGTCGCGGTCATCAGCATCGCGGAACGACTTGAGGAGTCGCTCCGGGGTCACGCGGGCCCTCGCGATGAGCGCACGCAGGGACTCCGACGTTGGCGGGAGGTTGAGGAGGAGCGCGAACACCGCGTTGTCGGACAGGAACGAGAGGTCTCCGCGCGATCGAAGGATCGCCTTCGCGACGAGGTGGCGATCGGATTCCGACGCAAAGTCGCCCGTCGCGAACACCTCGATGTCCTCCGGTGGACGCTCGGAGAGCTTCGCTGCCCGGAGGATGGCCTCCGCGCGCTTCGGTGCCGCTTCGATGAGACGAGCGACGTCCGTGATCGGGAGCCGTGCGACGTTGAGCTGCCGAAGCATCTCCTCGCGCTCTTTCGCGCTCACCGATACGACCGTCCCCTCGAACCGCTCGACGAGTTCATCTTGCCCCATCGGGCCGATGATCGCTTCAACCGCTCGCGTGTGCTCCGCTGGATCCACGGCGAGGAACACCGCGTTCGTCGCCCACTGCGCGAACCACGCGCCAGCCCTCGGGGCGATACCATCCTCGATCCCAAGCTTCTTCGCTGCTTCGATGACGTGCCCAGCGTGCGCGAGGGCGTAGCGGACATCGTCGTCTGCCGCACGACCGAGCGCTGAAGAGAGTGAGGGTATGAGCACGCGCGCCGCGATCTCCAGCGCCTCTGCGCTCACGACCGTATACTCCTCTCCTTCCTCCTCCTCGGTGCGGAGGTGGTCCGTGAGGAACCGCACGAGGTCATCCGCGGTGACGACGAGCCCGACGTCCCCGCGCGTGACCGCACGGATGAACGCGCTCGTCCACCCGATATCGTACGCGACGCCGTCGTGGTTCCCGATGCCGAACGTCCCATCCGCGATGAGGAGGGTACGCCAGCGAGCGGTCACCTCACCGAATGGGAGGAGCTTCAGCACGGCGTACTGCCGAGCAGCGAGCGCGATGCCCGCACGGAGTCGTTCGCGGAGCACCGCAACCGAACCGCCGTGGCGCCACGCGTCGAGGAGTGCGGCATCGGTGTAGTCCTCGAGTCCGCGATCGCTCCCGAACGCGAGCAGCTGGTGCGGAATCGGGTGGAGCACAACCGCGTGACCAGGTGGTCCGACGGAGATGTTCCGGAGGTCGCCGTGGAACGCTCTCGCCTCCCCTCGGAGCCGCTCGAGCTCACCCCAGGACGTTCGGAACGCACCGAGGAGCGGCTGCCCCTCGCCTGCGAGGAGCGCAGCGGCACGTTCGACGTCTCCCTGGGCGAGCGTTTGGAGTCCGTCGTCGATGTGCATGATGACCGCATCGGCGGCGTTGCCGACCGCGTCGAGGTCACGGATGTCCTGCTGCACCTTCGCGAGGTAGCGGAACGCCATGTTCACGACATCGATGGTGAACGCCTCGACGTCCGCGACGTTCCACGTGTCGGACTCGAGGCAGCGGTCGATCGCTTGCGCGAGGAACGGGCGCGGGTCGTGGCGGACGAGCGCCACCGACGCCGCACGGTCTGCAGCGGTGCTGGTGGCCATGGGTTGCCTCCTGGGTTGCCCTCGTGTCATTCCGAGGAACGAAGTGACGAGGAATCTCACATCGTGGTGTGAGGTCTCTCGGCTCGACTCGAGACGACACATCGGGTGGGTATGGAAATGGGCTAGCGGTTCTCACCGCTAGCCCACTCTAGCTGATCACGTTCCGCCCGTCAACCCACCTTCGGCGGGTCGAGGGGGGCGAACATCTCGTCGCCCGCCGCGCTCACCGGCGCCTCGTCCATGCCGGACGCTCGCGCATCCGCCTCAGCCGCGAGCTGCTCACGGACCGAATCGAGGTCCATCTCCTGCGCGTGGGTGACGACCTCGCGGTACGTCTCCGGCGAGAGCTCGAAGATTCGCTCGAGGAGATGGACGAGATCGCTGTCGGTGAGCTCGAGCGCCACGGGTCCCTGACTCACCGCATTGCGGAACGCCCCGAAGTAGTCGCCGCCAGCCGCTGCGTCGTCCTCGTCTCCCTCATCGTCCTCCTCCTGCGCCGGAGCGCGGACGACGGTGGGTCGGAGAAGCTCGAGCGCGAGCGGGTAGGCGACGAGAGCCGGGTTGAGCTTACCGAGAAACGCGCGGGCGCGCTCGTCGTCCGTCTGGAGGATCGTCCAGAGCGTGTGAACGAGGTGCGTGACGTTGATCGACTTCCGCCTCGTCCCGGTGCTCGCCGGGTGCTCATCGGGGTCGAGGTGCTCCTCGGTCCAGATCTCGAGATCGCTCGCGAGGAGGTCCTGGATGCGCTTGGGATCCACGAGGTGCGCGACCGTCGAGGAGGGCTCCCCGGCGCCCGCGGAGAGCATCGCGCTGAGCACCTGGTGGTCGAGCCGCTGCGCGACGTCCGTCGCGGTGCCGGTCGGCACGGTGTCGAGCACGCGCTCGGCCTCGCGGCCAGCACGGCGCAGCGCGTCGGCCTGCGACTCGCCAAGCCGCCGCGACATCGCATCGAGGAACGCGGTGCGGACGACGAGCGCCTGGGTCTGAGGCGCGTAGAGCGCCATCGCGGTCTCTGCTGCGCGCCCGTCTCCCTCACGGAGCTTGCGCGTGATTGCTTCGGCTGCGCTCCGGAGGTCCTCCGGCCGCGCGAGTTCGGTGCCTGTTGCCATGGTTACCCTCCGTATCCTTCTGGGGGTTTGTCGGGTGGATCCGTCGAATCGTCGGCGCCGTCGTCCTCCGTGGGCAGCTCGCCCGGCTCCTCGATGGTCACGAGCTTCGGATTCGCTGCGATGAACAGCAGCACGAGCGCCTCGGCGAGCCGATCAGTGCGATCCGCCTGTTTGAGCGCCGTGATGAGTTCGCGTGCGCCGTCGGTCACGTTGAGATGCGACTGGAGGTCGACGAACGCAACCGCTGCGTCATCCTCCGCGAACGCACGTGCGAAGACCTCGCGCGCTGCCGGTGCGAACCGCACCTGCCCGCGGAGCACGAGCGCGATCGTCTGCTCGTCCGCCTGCGCCGGGCTCCCGAGTAGCGTCGCGCGGTAGGTCGGGATGAGCGACCGGTCGAAGTCTTCGCAGAGATCGCGGTATGCGCGGTAGCGTTCGGCGAGCGCTCCGCGCACGGTGATAGCGCTCATGGACTGGTTCCTCCGGCGGTCGTGGACGACCGCAAGTTTCGCAGGTGATCGAGGACCGCGCGCTCGACGCGCCGCCGCGCGACCTCGCGTGCCGCGGAAGCGCCGAAGAGCCCGAGGTCATCCCCGCGGTCAAACCGCACGCGCCGTTCGGGGTCGGTGAGCACCTGGTACGCCTCGCTCGCCGCCTTGAAGCGCTGCATGGCCTCCGGGTTGTCCGGATTGCGATCCGGGTGGCACGTGAAGGCGACCGCACGGTACGCTCGCCTGAGCTCCTCCGGCGTCGCCTCTCGGCCGACGCCAAGGACCGCGTAGTAGTTCGTACGTCCCTGTTCGGTCATGGTTTCTTTGCCTTTCCGTTGGAAAAGACCTAACCATACTAGAACGTACCGCAGCTATTCTCGCGTGTCAACCCTTGCGCTTGTCAGCGTTCCGACGCTCATGGCGAGGACGAACACGAGTGCGAGGCCGATAGGGAGCGACCAGAGGTGGTGGTCGAAGAGGAGAGAGGGAAGGAGGGGGAGCACGAGAAGGGAAGAGTGAAGAGGGAAGAGGGAAGAGTGGCGGAGGAGGACGAGTACCAGGACGAGGACGAGGACGCCGATTGGTCCAATTTCTGCAAGCGCAAGGAGGGGGACGCTGTGAGTCGGCTGTGCCAGCGACCGCCTCGTGAGATTCTCTCGTGCATCAACCGAGGATTGGTGGAGTGGCCAACGCATTTTCCACTCTGCTGACTGAGGCCGAAATCCCCAGAGCGCCCTCGGCATCGCGTGGAGGCCGATACCGAAGAATGGTGGAATATTCGCGAATGCAATCGCGGCCTCAATGCCGGATGTTCGTTCGGTGATGGATCGCTGCTCGTTCGGCGTGGAGCCGGTGAAGCGCGGTGTCCAGAACTGCCACGTGATCGCCATGGCCGCAACGAGCGCGAGCGCTCCGACCGTTGCGAGCTGCCGCGTCGCTACTCGCCATGCGCATACGGCGAGAAGAATGAGGAGCCCGAGCAGCGCAGCGCGGGAGAACGTGAGGACCAATGCAAAAGTCAAAATGCAAAATGCAAACGTGAGGATCAGTTGTCGTCGCGGGGGGAAGGGTGCCCCTCCCCTTAGGGTAAGGGGAGGTTGGGAGGGGTTATGAACGACTCGTAACTCCCCCTCGCCCCCTCTTACCCTAAGAGGGGGGCCTCCATGCCCTGCTGCCGCGAGCGCAGCGAGTGCCACGAGCAGCGCGGTCCCAAACACGTTCGGATGCGGGAAGCCGCCGTAGGCGCGGAGCCAGCGACCATCCATCGCCTCGACGACCGCATCGCCCCGAACCCACGCCGCGTGCGATGCGATGCCGAGGAGCGTCGAAGCGGGAATCGCCTGCGTCAGGAACTGCACGATCCCGATGACCGCCTGCACGCCCATCGCGACGACGAATCCGCCAAGAACCGCACGCGTCACCCGCTCGGAATATGGGAGCCCCGCGAGCGCGAGGAGCAGCGCGATGATCCGCACCCATCCGACTACACTCAACCACGGGTCCGCACTCACGATGGCGTTCACCACAGCGAGAGGGAGGAGCAATCCGAATGCGAGGAGGAAGCGACGGCGCGTGAGAACTGGCCAACCCCGGGGGTTGGCCATTGGGAGGGCCCCAATTCGCCACGCGCGCATCACGCCAATCACCGCCGCGACGAGTAGGACGACGTCGCTCGCGTAGACGCCAATTGTTGCGAGTGGCCACGGCACGCCGCCGAGCGTCCCCGGACGGAGGATGAGCACCGTCTGCCACGGGAGGAGGAAACCGCCCAACGCTGCGAACAGCGTTGGGAATGACGAATGACGAATGACGAATGACGAATACGAAACGCTCATGCGCGCAGTTGTTCTACCCATCGCTCCCGATACTCCGCTCGTCGGTCGTTCGTGTGGAACTTCAGTATACGGTCGGTCACGACGACGCGGGAGTCAATGTTTGCGAGTGCACGAATCCCTGGAGAGAAACGACGCTCCTGGAACGCACGGCACCAGCGCTCGAGGGTGTCGCCAACCACCCACCCCCTCTCCCGCCAAAGGCGGACAGGCGCCCCCCTCCCGGTGGGAGGGGGAGAAATTTTTTGCTTTCCCCCGCTCCCTCCGGGAGGGGGGACGTGGGGGGGTGGGGAGCCGACAAATATCCGCGGATGGACTCCTCTCGGTCGTGCATCCGGCAACCACCGCCGCACCCATGCCTCGTTCGCGCGCCAGAAGGCGGCGTAGGTGTCGTTGACGTCGTAGAGGACAGTGAGCTGGGTGAGCCAGAAGAGGAGGTAGGGATCCCGTATCGTGGGCAAACCTTCCGGTTTTCCCACGGGCCCTTTCCCTCCGCCGAAGTCGCTTACTCGCTCCTCGCTGCCCGGCTTCTCAGCAACCGCACGCGACGCCGGCTCCCTCACGGGCAAAGCCCGCTCAGTCGGCTCGTCGCTCGCTGCGCTCGCAGATCGATTAACGATCTGCAGTGGTTCCAGATTCATCGCCTCCGTCGTAAGGAAGAAACTCGGGCAGATGGCGTCCCGCGTGTGCTCGCCGGGGCGCTGGCGGAAGAGGCGGAGGAACGCGACGACGAGGAGCCGCACCGTCCAGATGCGGCGCGGTGCGGTGACGACGACGAGATCAATGTCGCTCTCGCGTGAGCAGTTCCCGTACCCGAGTGCGTTCCCGATCGCGATCATGCGGACGAACGGGACGAAACGCAGGACGCGCGCCCACCGCCGCGCTTTCTTCAATTTCGCCCATGCCCAGATCGCTCGCCGCCGCTGCGCCCACGAGGGATCGGCGGGCGCCCAATCGAAAACGTCAAACCATGTACGGATTGCGCGAGCATCCATGTACTTCTGAGACTGTAGAAAAATCCACACGTTTGGTCATGGCGAGGACGATGGTATTCCCCTCCATTAGGGTAAGGGAGGGTTAGGGTAGGTTACGGACGATCTCTAACCCCTCCTAACCTCCCCTTGCTCCAAGGGGAGAGAACGGAAAGAATTTCTCAGTCTCACTTCTACCATACCTGAAACGCCATCGCTCCGGCCCGAGGGCCAGAGCGATGCTGGTTCAATCCGATTTCGTCGTCAACGGTTGTGGAGCCATGGATGGGGTCGAGCGCCTGCGCCGCCTCCCGCCGCTCCGTTCCGGCGTGTGACCGCTCTCCACGACCATCCGATTCGCATCAATGGACACGACCTGCGACTGGTGGACGAGGAGCTCACGGGATGCGGAGAGCAGTGCGAGGAGGCCGGACGGCCGCACGCGATACTGGACGACGACGCCACCTTGGGTGTCCATGACGAATCCGACGACCCGTCCAACGTACTCACCGGTTCTCGTCTCGACAGGGAGACCGCGGAGTTGGTCATCGCTCAAGCGCATACAATGGCGGCAGCAGAGCATGCCGGCAGCAGGGCAAGGCCGTAACTCCCCCTCGCCCCCTCTTGCTCCAAGAGGGGGGACGCGCTCTGCTGCTCAGTGCGCTGCTGCGCTGCTGCCCGATCGAAGCATCCACCGCTGCTGGACGCCCTGGAGCGCGGTCGTGACGAACCAGTACAGCGTGAGCCCGGCCGGGAGCGTCACGCCGATGACGACGGTCATGATCGGCATCATGACGGTCATCTGCTTGTTCATCATGGACATCATGTCCTCATCCTTCCCGCCCTTCGCGGCGGCGGCCGGCGGCGGCCGTTTCACCATGAGCATGCGCGTTGTCCACCACTGCGCGGCGCCGGCGATGACCGCGAGAACAATGGATGGTTTCGCAATTGGGAGGAACCCGAACGCGGTCTGATTCAGCGTACCGGGGTGTCGGACGAACGGGTAGAGGAGCTCGAACGAACTCCCGTTCACGGCCGACTGGAGCGCCCAGTAGATGCCGATGAGGAACGGAAGCTGGATGAGCACCGGCAGGCACGACGAGAGCGGGTTCACCTTACTCTCGCGGTAGAGCTGCATCGTCGCGCGCGCGAGCGCCTCGCGGTCGCCCTTGTGCTTCGCCTGGAGCTCCTTGAGCTTCGGCTGGAGCACCTGCATCGCTGCCTGCGACTTCAGCGCGGCCTGCGAGAGCGGATAGAGGACGACGCGGATGAGCACGGTGAGCGCGATGATCGCAAGCCCGAGGTCGTGCCCGAGCAGGTTGTACGAAGCGACGAGCAGGTTGTAGAGGGGCTGGACGACGAAGGTGGTGAACACAGGGGAACGAAAAAGCCGAATGACGAATTTCTAATTTCTAAACAAAACCCCAATGTCCCAATGCTCGAATGTCCAATGCACGCTCAATCCATTGGGCATTCACTCATTGGGTGTTGATTAGAAATTAGAAATTAGAAATTAGAAATTTTCGTCGGTCTCTCATTGGCTCGTCACGAAGATATTCCCTCGCTCACACCAGTGCTTGTCGGTGCCTCGGGCGCGGGTTCCTCTGATATGACCGGAGGCGTCTCCCCTCCCTCCCGGTCTTCCTGCACGTTGATGCGCCAGCCGGTGAGTCGAACCGCGAGCCGGACGTTCTGACCGCTCCGGCCGATCGCGAGCGAGAACTGCTCGGGCTTCACGTACACGACCGCACCGCGAGCATCCTCATGGAGCTCGACGCGCGTCACCTTCGCCGGTGCCATCGAATTCGCGATGAACACTGCGGGATCCTCGTCGTGCTGGATGATGTCGATCTTCTCCCCACTGAGCTCCGCGATGACCGTCTGCACGCGCGTCCCGCGCTGCCCGATGCACGCGCCGATCGGATCCACGTTCTCCTGTGTGGATGACACCGCGACCTTCGCGCGGGATCCGGGCTCTCTGGCGACTGCCTGAATCGTCACCGCACCATTCGAGACTTCCGGCACCTCGACCGCGAAGAGTTTCCGGATGAGGTCCGGGTGCGTCCGCGAACAGAGGAGCTCTGGACCACGGATCGTCTTCCCGACCGAGTGGAGGAGGCACTTCACGCGCTGCCCGGGCGCGTAGCGATCGGTCGGAATTTGCTCCTCCTCGCGGATGACGCCGGTCGCGCGCGGACCGAGGTCCACAAGCACCGTGCGACCCTCCCGCCGCTGCACCGTCGCGGTGATGAGCTCTCCCTCGTGTCCCTTCCACTGGTTGTAGACCGTGTCACGCTCCGCTTCTCGGAGCCGCTGCATGACGACCTGCTTCGCGGTCTGCGCGGCCATGCGACCAAAGGCTCCGGGGACCTCGAGGGGAATCCGGATGGTCTCGCCGACCTCCGCATCCGCCTTGTGCGTGCGGGCTTCGGTGAACGCGAGGTGGAGTTTCGGGTTGTACTTCGGTGCCTCGACGACCGGCGTGCCGTCGGGGTTCAGCGCGGGTTCGGTGGGGACGATGAGCGGGAACGTCTCCGGTGGGAGCTTCCCCTCGGCGCGGAGCTGGGCGTCGATCTCGCGCTGCTTCTGGCGCTCCTCGATCTCCTTCAACGCCTCGGCGACGAACTCGTCGGTGACGACCTCCTTCTCGTCGAACGCCTGGATGCCGCCGGTCTCCGGGTCGAACGTCACCTTCACGTTCTGGTTCCGCTCCCCGAAGTCCTTCCGGTACGCCGCAGCGAGCGCGGCCTCGACGGTCTCGAGGACAGACTCGTACGCGATCCCCTTCTCCTCACAGATGTCTTTCATTGCTTGGGCGATGGGACTGGAAGCCATAGTAAGAAAAACCAGCCAGTGCACTCATGCACTCGCTGTTACTCCTAGCCTAGCACGGGCACGGAACTGAGTCAAATCTCACCCACCGCGCTCGGGATGTGGACGACCTCCGGCTCTTCCTCACCGCGCCAGGTGATCGCGACGACGTCGATGCGGTATGGGAGTCCACGGAGCTCGCGGTGTCCCGCGATGTACGCCTGGCTCGCATGGATGAGGTGGCGCTGCTTCTGCGGCGTTACCGACTCTTCTGGCGTGCCGTATGCGTGACTCTTGCGCGCCTTCACCTCTACGAACACGATCTCTCGCCCTCTTCGGGCAACGAGGTCGAGCTCCCCCACTGGCGTCCGCACGTTCCGATCGAGGACCCGGTAGCCACGCGAGGCGAGGTACACGGCCGCGTACTGCTCCGCGAGCGTACCGAAGCGGGAGCGAGAGTGAGGCACAGGGAGAATTTCTAATGACGAATTCCTAATTCCTAATCAAATCCCAATATCCAAATCCCAAACTCAATGCTTGGTCATTGGTGCTTGGTCATTGATTAGTCATTAGAATAATTAGAAATTCGGCATTCCGGTCGCCGTTACTTGAGGTAACGGCGGCGGGTCTGTTCTTCCTCCCACGCTCGCTTCTGCGTGGGGACCTTCGTGAATGCGCGGATGATCACGACGAGCCATGTAAGATCTCCGAGCGCGAGGAGCAAGAGCCAGAACCGCGCGCTGAAGAATGGCACCCCTTCGTACCGGAAGAAGAGGAGCACGAGGAGGATGACGCCGCTCCACGCGAGAAGCCGCGCGAGGCGCTGCCAGGGCTGCTGGAGGAATCGCTTGCCGAGGCGCCGGATGACGAGGCGCCGCACGAGGAGTGCGGCGATGATGCACGCGGCGGCGATGCCGCCCCAGAGCCGCTGGTTGGCTATCGAGAGCGCCGGCGGGGTGAGGGAGAACCAGAAGGCGAGGGACACGGAATTTCTAATTTCTAATTTCTAATTTCTAAATAAATCCCAATATCCAAATAACCAATTCACCAACGCGATGTTTGGTTATTGGTCATTGGTGATTGGTTATTGATTAGAAATTAGGTCAATTAGAAATTCGTTACTTCACGAAGATCAAACCATAGTGGTACGGTCCTGCCTCGAACTCCGAGCGCTCCTGGAGTTTTGCCGAGGTCGCAGCGGCGCGGGCGACGTCCTTGCCGATGCGCTGCGCGGCCGGAGGACCGACCGCGGTCGCGTCGGTCTTCCACTCGACGACGAGCACAGTCCCACCGGGCTTCGTGAGCCGCGCGGCTTCCGCCATCATCTGGTTCCGGTCGCGCGCGAGGAAGAGCGTGTTCACGATCATCGCGACGTCGAGGCTCCCCGCGGGGATCCGCGTCGCGCCGAGCCGCTCGATGTCGGCCCACACGGACGTGATGTTCGAGACGCCGTCGAGCTTCGCGCGGCTCTCGGTCGCCGCGAGCGCGGACTTCTGGATATCCACCGCGTATGCCTTCCCTTCCGCGCCAACGATGCGCGCCGCGGGGACGATGTAGTGGCCGGTCACGCCGCAGCCGAGATCAGCGGTGGCCATGCCGGCCCGAAGACCCACGCGCTCGAAGATCGTGTAGGGGTTGATGAGTTCCGTTCCACCGGTGAGCGGCATACGAGGTGACGAATATTCGAGTTGACGAGTTCCTAGGGTTGGCCCCGACTACCGGGCACGAAGATGAAGGTGAGGGCTCCTTGCACGCAGCCGGTGAAGTACAGGAGCGAGAGGAGGATGATCGCGAGGCCCACGAGCTTCCAGAACATCCGCGTGCCTCCGGAGGTCCCGAGGTGGATCTCCGCCCAATCAATGCGCCCGAAGTTCTCGAGGATCCATTCCGACTTCCAGATGAGCACGAAACCGATCGCGATCCCGATGAGCATGACCAAGAGCTGCATAGCGACGCATGCGCGCTGAGGGATTTGAACCCCCGACCTACTCGGTGTAAACGAGTCGCTCTACCCCTGAGCTAAGCGCGCTCTCATTATACACCGTACCACGGCACCGCACGGTGGAGAAATGAGAAGCGCCCCCACCGAGGTGGGGGCGCGAACGTGAGACGCTGACGACCGTGATCGTCGCGGGTCCCTACCCTGCGGCCTTCGGCTCCTCCACGAGGATCTTGCCGATGACCGACACCGCGATCGGGTGGTAGCCGGCCT